>Ga0172371_10010943_pt1 | contig 12160 bp, 10 predicted proteins | sample Lak12m_FD_114543 | JGI IMG/M metagenome (GOLD analysis project Ga0172371, IMG submission 114543) | Freshwater microbial communities from Kabuno Bay, South-Kivu, Congo - kab_022012_12m | ecosystem: Environmental > Aquatic > Freshwater > Lake | place: Democratic Republic of the Congo: South-Kivu... | reverse complement strand
CTTGTGCTGTGAAAAACAAGTAATTCCCTTTTATTTTTTTCAGCAGATTTAATCATCCTGAGGGTGCTTTCGTAATTCAGGCTCATAGGTTTTTCTACAATTACATTTTTACCATTTTCAAGTGCAGTAGTAGTTAATATTTCATGGAATTCGTTGGTGGTTGCAATGACAATAAAATCAATTTTGGGCGTTTCCAAAAGATCTTTAAAATCAGTAAATACTTCAGTCTTGTATTTATTTTTTAGCTCTTCAATTCTTGCAGGATTTTTTTCACAGACTGCCACTAAATTTAAATCCTTATTTTCAATGATCCAGTCAGCATGCATCATTCCCATTCTGCCCATGCCGATTATGCCAAAATTTATCATATTCTATTTACCTCGTTTTCATTCTAACAAAACCTTTGCAAATTAAACTTTTAAGAACATACTGGCACTTCTTCAAACCGGAAAGTCATAAGTCTTAATGCATGAATTCATCCCACCATTGCCTGCCGGCAGGATCAAAAAGCATACATTGTTTTAAAAAATCTACAGATTTTTGCAGCCCTTCTTTTGCTGACATATTAGTATTTTCATTTTCTATGCTTAAGACTCCTTCATAACCCACTATCCTCAATGTAGAGACAAAGTTTTTCCAGAACTGCATATCATGTCCGTATCCAACAGTTGCATAATTCCATGCTCTTGTTTTTAGTTCATTAAACATCTTTGCATCAATGATACCTGTAAAATCAACAACAGATTTTGATATAACTGCATCCTTTACGTGAACATGCACAATCATTTCTCCGAGTCTTCTTATGCATGTCTCTATATCAATACCCTGATAGAACAGGTGGCCGGGATCAAGATTGCATGCAATCTCGTCCATCCCTACTGCCTCACGAAGCTTTAGCAGAGTTTCAGGATTATATACGGCATCTCCGGGTTCCATTTCAAAGGCAAACTTTACATCCATTTTTTTTGCTTTTTTAGCCATTTCCATCCAAAAAGGTATTATTTTTGCTTCCCATTGCCATTTCAATGCATCAGTAAACATAAAGGGCCAGGGATGAACTATCCAGTTTGGGTAAACTGCATCTGGTCCCGCACCCGGAAGACCTGCAAAAACACTGATAGCCTTTACACCGATCTTTTGTGCAATAATCATTGAAGCTTCAAGATCTGCCACATATTCGTCTGCAATATTTTGATTAGGATGGACAGGATTTCCTTTACAGGAAAATTCACTTATTTCAAGGCCACGTTTTTCTGCAGCATTTTTAAATGCTTTTATTGCCCGCTCATCTCTTGCCACTTCAACAGGTTCGCAATGATAGCTGCCATCAAGACCTCCCGTAGGGGCTTCTATTGCCTGAAGTCCCGCCTCCATGGTAAGCTCACAAGCTTGCTCCCAGGTCTTATCGCTGAAACACGCTGACATAAGCCCAAGCTTCATTTCAATTTCCCTTCTTTAAAATTATTTTTATAAATTGCCAAAATCAAATTCCAGTAACTAGTCATAGCTTCCATATCTTTTAATAACTGGATCCATTAAATAAGCTTTAATAAATTAATACTGTCAAATAGATTCATTATCCATGCTGCTTTATTTTTTTAAAAAGTTCTTCCGCATTCTTATAGCAGTTTGTGCCTCCGCTTACCAGATATGAAGAGTCGTTATTTATTCCAAGCCAGCTTGCTCCCCTTCTTATCCAGTCAGAAAAATTATCTTCATTGAAACCAATACCGGCGCCAAAAGGTACTTTTGCTTTATTGCATTCAACTGCAATCCTGTCTAAAAGCTTTAAAACCTCAGGATGTCTGGTTTTGCCTAACTGGCCAATGGAGCCGGACAGGTCATTGGGACCTACAAGAATACTGTCAATTCCTTCTACTTTTAATATTTTTTCTAAATTATTTACTGCATCTACATGTTCTATCTGGATAATTATCCAGGGTTCTTTCTCTGATATACTTAAATACTCTTCGGTATCCATTAAAGAATAGTCATTTGCCCTGTTGGGCCCAAATCCTCTTATTCCCCTTGGAGGATATTTACAGCTTTTTACGGCAAGTTCTGCTTCTTCTGCGGTCCTGATATATGGAAATATGATTGCAGCAGGTCCCATATCAAGTATCGGTTTTGCAATAACAGGATCATTCCATGCAATACGTACAAATGGTGCAATTCCTGATCTGCTTACTGCCATTATATGCAGATTAATATCGCCATTATCCATGGCACTGTGTTCGCCATCAATCCATATAAAATCAAAACCGCAGCGGCAAAGGATTTCAGATACTATTGGATCAGATAGCGAAATTACTGTCCCGATTACCATCTCACCTCTGGAAATCTTTTCTTTTACTTTTAATAGATTATTTGCCAATTAAGCTCCTCCTATCCTGGTATGAATTATAAGTCAACATTTTAATATTTATATGTTCACCAAATTTTTACCGGTCATGTCATATAATTAAGCTTTCGATCAAGAGCTATTTCTTCCTTAAGCTTTACCGGCCGGATCCTGGCAGATATTTTTATCCGTAGATCTTATCAATTTCCTCCCTTACAATTTTTACCCAATCTATTAAATTTTGGGGATTTCTGCCAATTGTATGGTTATCTTTCATTATTATTTCAGTAACACAACCTTTAGTGATTTCAAGAGCCCTTCTAATTTTTTTCCTAACATTATCTTTATCAATGTTGGGAACCGCTAAATCACTGGGAATTGGTTTATAAGACAAAATATATTTATCTTCCAAATACTGGCTCATTTTTTCTAAATCCGCCCAGGGTGAAACAGATATTCTTCTTAAATTAGGAGTATTTTTTATAATGTTCCATCTTTTATCAAGAGGTTCACAACATCCGTAACAATTCATTCCAAACCTTTTAAGAATAGGAAGCTGATACTGAAATACAAATTCCTCAAACATTCTGGGAGAAACACTGACAGTTTCCTGGCTCTCGGCAAATCCCCACATATCTGTGGTTTTAACATTTGAGCATTCAAGGTTTCTTTTTGGAAGTTCATTTGAATACCCAAGTCCCCCGGAACCAACATATGAAATATCATTATTCAAATCCAGCAGATTATTTTTTTCAAGATAATCAAGTTTTGCCATACTTCCATCTCTCAAGATTCCCATTATTTTATGAATTAAATCAGGTTTATCGTATAAATAAATAAGCATGTTCTCTAAACCGACAAGTCTTACAAGCTCATAAGTCAAACCAAAACCCCACCACCAATAACCCCTCAGTCTTACTTTCAGTATTCCTTCAAATAATTCACATGCAGTTTCAAAGGCTTCTAAAGTTGTTTTATAATCAATGGTTATAACCGGAAAATGCAAAATCTTTATATCTTCAAGACTTTTTATCTGGCCTTCCCAAACATATGACCCTCCATTTTTTCCTCCACGAATTATCTCCTGGGAACCCCAATCGCTGTCAGTAAAAGTATAAGCAATATCAAAATAAGGTTCTATTGGTTTATCGTCTTTTAACCTGCCATAAAACAATTCCTTAAAAAGTACCACTTCCCATCTTCGGGCCATCTTGTTATTACACTTCAGCATTTCTCCGGTAATTATTTCATTCCAGCCATTTTCAGGGTCACAAAAGATTACCGGCTTTTTTAAGGAAAGTGAATTATGACCGTACCAATCCTCTCTTTTTTTGTCATTAGTTTTCGTTGATGACAGTTCAAGCACCTTTGAGGCTAAATCTCTTAATATATTTCTTTCTTTGCCTGAAATGCATATTTTTTCTTCTGCTGACTCTGCACTTGCAAATTTTGCAGCTTGCCCATAATTGCATTCTGTCCATACACCTGTTGTATTTATCATGGCCATATTTATACCTCAATTACCCTAAACCTAATAAATTAAAAATCCGATGCAGCCTCAAACATCGCTATAACATTTTCAGGAGGAACTTCTGCGGTTATATTATGAATTGATGAAAATACATATCCACCGTCCTTAAAAAGTGTATTGATGTTTCTTTTTACTTCTTCTCTGACTTCATCAGGGTTCCTCAAAGTAAGTGTTTTTGTGTCACATCCGCCGCCCCAGAATACAAGATCCCTGCCATATTCTTTTTTTAGTCTTGCCGGTTCCATATTTGCGGCACTTATCTGTACCGGATTTAATATATCCATTCCCGCCTCTAAAAAATCAGGAATGAGTTCATATGCTGAACCACAGCAATGCAGACATATTTTACATTTGCTGTTGTCATGAATATAGTCCCACATTTTTTTATGATAAGGTTTAAATAATTCCCTGTAAATCTCCGGCGGTATAAACAATCCTGTCTGATAGGAAAGATCATCATAAAATAGTATTACATCAATATATTTTCCAACAACGGTTAATAATTTTTCAAGTGCTGCCATATTATTTTCAAATACCTTTGCAACGAGCCTTTTTGCACCCTTTCTGTCTTTATAGATATCAATAAGGAAATTATTCATACCTCTTATAGTAAAATTGACATCAAATATGTTTCCTCCAAAAGCATACATAACTGCATAATCCCGGGATTGGTATAAGCTTTTCATCTTCTCTATTACCAGCTGTTCACCATCTTTAACAAACATTTCGGTAAGCTTCATAAGTGACGGTATGCTCCATAGATGCTTATTCATTAGACTGTTATCAATCTCTTGAGGGATTTTCTCGAATCCTGCAAGGGGCCAGAATGTCTGGTCCAATACTCTCGAAGATTTCGGCATCTTACCCAATGTGGTTCCGTCTTTGAGTTTAAGCAGCACGGTTTGATCATCATCTATCAAAATATCATAAACCTTTTTCCATAACCTAGGGATCACACATCTGGTTCCATCGTATGGAATAATAAATTCCTTCCAGTTTTCCTCTTCTGCAAGAAACACCTGGTTAGGGTCAATAACATCTATTTTGAATAATTGTCTTATCTTTTCACCTGGGAACGCAAGCTGCTGCATAAAGTCGTAAAGATGGGGCGGCCCTTCACTTATACCCAGTTTCTTTACAACCTTGTCGTATGTAATAGCTGCAATACTGGTCGCCGGACAGCCTCCAAGATCAATTGGCAGCTTTTCCGGCTGCTTATGACTTATAGAAGTTAAAACTCTTTGTCTGGAAGTAGACATAAAAACCTGCCTGCTTACATTTACAATTTGCTATTTTAGCTGATATTATTTCGAGGTATGTTTTCCTATTGTAACCGTCGGATTGAACACCCAGCACCATTTCATCATACTCCTGCTCGTATTTTCCATTATGTGGTCCATGCTGTTTGGGGCAACTATTACCGAACCAGGTTCAATGTTTTCAATCCTTCCATCGCCAAAATGAACCTTTCCAAAACCTTCTATTATATAGATTATCTCTTCTTCGTTTATATGCTTGTGAGGTTCCATTTTGCTCATAGGCGGAAGATATGCAACTCCGAAACTCATTCGGTCACTTTTTATTCCTTCGGTTCCAACCAGGGGAATAACGGTACGGCCCGGCAACTCAACTTTTCTTGCTTCTGATTCATGGAAAACATTCATATGAAAATTCCTTTCCTATGCACTATATATAAAATTATTATTTATCAAATAAATTTCTTACATAATTTATTATATTTTCACTGCTCAACCCATACTTTTTAATAAGCTCGGATGGTGTCCCGCTTTCAGTAAACTTATCCGGGACAGCTATCGGAAAGACTTCCCGCGGGCAGCGCCTGCATAAAACATCACATACGGAAGAATAAAGGCCCCCGATTATACTATGTTCTTCAACAGTAACCAGTTTTTTTACCGATCCGGCAATTTCTACTATTGCATTTTCATCGATCGGTTTTATTGTGGGCATTTCTATTAATTTTAAGCCAAGACCATAATTGGCCATAAGTTCCTTTGAAGCTAGAAGAGCTTCGTATAAAATCAATCCACTTGTTATTATTCCTAGGTCATTCCCGGTATCGATTAGCATGTTTGCTTTACCAAGCTCAAATTTATAATTCTCGTCAAATATAACCGGTGAAGAATCGCGGCCTATTCTGACATAGCAAGGCATATCTTTATTACCGATGTAATTGATGATTTTCTTTACAGCATAGTAATCAGCGGGACATAAAACTGTCAGGTTGGATATGCACCTTACAATTCCTATGTCTTCCAGGGCCATATGGGTCACTCCTTCAATACCTGCGCTGAAACCTCCGAGGCCCGCAATCACTTTAACATTAAGTTCAGGATAACAGACAAAGGTCCTGAGTTGTTCAAGTGAACGCATAGATGTGAAAGCCGAATAACTCGTAGCAAAAACTGTCTTACCTGTTGCAGCCAGGCCCGCTGAAACCATTATCATATCCTGTTCAGCAATGCCGCAATCAAAGCATCTTCCAGGATATTTTTTTCTTAAAACTTCCACTTCCATTGATTTGGAGGTATCTGCCGCCACTACTGCTATATCGATGCCGTTTTCTGCAAGTTCAAGCAATGCCTCCCCAAAAGCAAGTCTTGTTGATTTTAATTCTGTCATTTTATGATTCCTTGTTAAAAATTTTTAGTTGCTATCTTTTTCCTGTAATTCCTTCATGGCAATTTCATACTGCTCTTTAGTTATGGCTTTCTGGTGCCATGAGTTATCCTCTTCCATAAAAGAAATACCTTTGCCTTTTATAGTTTCTGCAATTATTGCAAGAGGTTTATTTCTCAACGGGACGTTGAGAGCTTTAAGTATATCTGTGATATCATGACCGTTGCATCTGACTACTTCCCAATTAAAAGATCTGAATTTTTCATCCAGCGGATCGATATTTACTATGCAGGAAATATCCCCGCAACTCTGAAACCTGTTTTTATCAATTATGACAATTAGGTTGTCAAGCTTTAAATTACCGGCATACATAGCTGCCTCCCAGACCAAGCCTTCCTGAGTCTCTCCGTCTCCGATCACTACATAGACTTTATATTGTTTCTTATCCATCTTTGCTGCAAGTGCCATTCCAACACCTGCCGCCAGACCATTCCCGAGTGATCCTGCGGTCATATCAATGCCCGGAGTTTTTCTCATATCCGGGTGACCCTGCAGCATACTGTCTATATGCCTGAAGGTATAAAGCTGCTCTTTTTTAAAATAACCTTTCATGGCAAGAGCGGCATAAAGCGCGGGACATGCATGTCCTTTTGAAAGAATGAATCTGTCCCGTTCAGGCCATCTGGGATCCTGAGGATCAATATTCATAATCTTAAAATACAAACAGGTCAATATTTCCGCTATTGAGAGTGCCGGACCAGGATGACCCTTTCGCTCCGGCCCAATTTTGTAAAGCATATCGATTATCAGTTTTCTTAATTCATTTGCCTTTGAACTTAATTCAGATTGAAGCATAACTTCCTTCCGGTAGAATTTGTTTTATATAAAGTTTATAAAAAATGAAAAGTAAAAAGTATAACGTTACACTCTATGATCATTATAATATTACTTATAATTAAGGAAATGTCAAATACTAATTAGATGATATTTTTGGTATATACTGCTGCCGGTAAGTTTATAATCTGCAATTATGAGTTTTTATAATATCAATAAATTACTCTTCCTGCAGGTTCATGAAATATTATCCTGTCAAGAAATTCTCTTGCTTTTTCAAAACCTTCCCTTTGTGACATGGTCGGATCCTGGTGCTCAACGCTCAAGGGCCCGTCATATCCGGACAACCTGAGTGCTGAAACTAATTTCTTCCAGAACTCTTCCCCGTGTCCATAACCTACAAGTTTAAAATTCCATGCCCTGTTTTTGAAATCTTCATAATCCTTAGGATCAAGTACACCGTCATAGTCTGCGATTATTTCGTTTACCGCACCGTCCTGCGCATGAAAATTTACTATCAACTCTCCTATTTTCGGTATAACTTTTAGCGGATCTATCTGCTGCCAAAAAAGGTGGGTACAATCAAGACAGCACCCGACAACATCTCCGACTGCATCACGGAGCTTGAGCAATGTCCTGGTATTATAAACAGAATCGCCGGGATGCATTTCAAAACCAAATTTTATCCGGTGTTTTTTTAGTTTTTTAGCCATTTCTTTCCAGAAGGGTATTATTTTCATATCCCACTGCCATTTATAATACTTCGCAAATTCCGGTGGATATGCAAGACCTATCCAGTTTGGATAGGGGTCATCTTCTGCCGCTCCGGGACAGCCTGCAAAACCATTTATTACTTTAACGCCTATTTTTGATGCAAACTCGATAACTGCTTCAAGATCCCGAATCTGTCCTTCTGCAATTTTTTTATTGGGATGAATAAAGTTTGCCATACAGGAAAGAGAACCTATTTCGACACCATATTTTTCAGCGGTTTTTAAAAATTTTTTTACACCCGAGTCATCTTTCATGATTTCAGCAGGATCACAATGGCTCTTGCCGTTAAGTGCGCCTGCTCCGACTTCCAAGACCTTTAAACCGACTTCACTTGAAAATCTGCAAACTTCTTCCCAGGTTTTATCTTTAAAGCAATTTGTAAAAATACCTGCTTTCATTTATCCTCCCCACATATAAGAATTAATTAAATTCTATTTTTAATTGATTATATACTAACTTTTATTAAATAATTCGGTATTTTGGACAATTTACGGCTCATAAAATTTAATATTTTATACAAATTTTATAATATTTTTACAGTATTACTCCATCAGTATCATGACCTTTACGGCTCCGGCCTTATCGCTAATTGCTTTCTCAAAAGCTTCATGTATTTTACTGAAAGGATACCTGTGTGTAATCAGATCCAGGAAATTGACTTCTTTTCTGAGCCTGTCCATAAATATTATGGTCCTTGGAAGGAAATCCTTGACACCGCCTGCACCGGTAATCAAAAGGGTTTTCCAGATAGTTTTGCCAAGCTCAACAGAAACTTTCCTTCCTACGGAGTGACCGGTAAGCCTCACCCTTGCACTATGTGCAGCAACATAAAATGTCATGTCAATTGCCTTATCGTTACCCGAAGCTTCGACTACAAGATGTCCCCCTATTCCATCAGTTATTTTCATCACTTCTGCAATGGGATCCTGTACCTTGGGATCAATTATATGGTCCGCTCCCAATTTTCTTGCCATTTCCTGTCTGTTTGGCAGAGGTTCAATTAAAATTACCCTTGCATGGGCCGCTTTTGCTACAATAAGGGCGCTTAACCCTATGGGCCCGGCACCAAATATTACTACATTCTCGCTTGCATCAATATGTCCGTTATTTCCCCAAACAGCAAAATAACCTATAGACAGAGGCTCTATCAGTGCACCTTCTTCATAGGACCAGTCATCCGGGAATTTATGGATGTATTGTTGTTCAAGCAGAACATATTCACCCATTCCTCCGGGAGAATCGGGCCTGAAACCGACTTCTCTCATATTCATACATGCAGAAGGCATGAGCCCGCTCCTGCAGTTAAAACAATAACCGCAAGCCAAAACACAATCGCTTGTCACCTTGTCCCCAACTTTTACATTTTTTACCGTTTCACCTGTTTTTATGACTTGTCCGGACCACTCATGCCCCATCGTATAAGGACCCAGGTCAAACCTGCCTTCTGCAGATTTACCCTCATAGCACTCTACATCAGAACCACATATTCCAGATGCTATAACTTTCACCAATACCTGATCTGGCTTTGGCTTAGGCATCTCAACTTCTTTGACCACAAGATCCTTTGGTTTATTGATGAACGAAATCTTTGCTTTTAACATATTCTTCTCCCCAATTTTTTAATTTTCTATGCAGAATACTTTATGAATTACTTCTTCGGAAGTCTTTTCCCGATAAATAGTAAATCGATTTATTATATTATATTTATTATGGTCTAAAAAGTCAAAAGATTTATGACAAAGATTTATTGAATTAAGGCAATATGGGTAGTTATTTCTTTAAATTAATTTTAAAATATCCTAATAATTACCTTTATTTTCTTTTAAAAATTCTTTTAATTTGGGCTCTCTCAGTTCAGATTTTAGTTCATCTGCAAAAGTTAACAAACTGGCTGGATCCAAACTGACAATGCTCGCTGGCTTAGGATTTCGTTTAAATGGCTCCTCCAGTAACGTACCATTTAAACCTTTACATTTTTCAAGCTCCTTGTCAATTTTTCCGATAGTCAGAGCTCCCAGCTTCCAATCTAAGTATAATTCCAATGCTGTTTCCCAAAAAATGGCATCATTTTTGTTTTTATTAAAATCATCTGATAATTTATCATATTTAATTTTATCTATTTTGTTCCTGATACTGTCCAGCAGACTGATGCATTCTTCAATTAAAATAATTGCTTCCCTTTTTTCATTTATCATTTCATTTTTAAGTTTTTCATTTAAGGGAATTCTGTTAAAAACGGGGAAAATATTGCAATCTTCTTTTATTTCTTTGGCAATATTTTCCGGGTATGAATTAAGTGGTAGCTCAAGACCAAGCATGCCTTCTATGGATTCCATTTCTTTATAGGGCCCGCATAGATGTGATTCCAGATATACTAAGCTCGGGAATTTACTATGATTTTGTGTCCATAAACCCCTGAATTCAAGTATTTTCCTGTTTGCTTCAGTCATTTTTTTAATTATCTTTACAACAGCGGAAGCTGCGTCCTTGCCAAATTCTTCCCTGGCCCATTCAAGCAAAATTTTGTCAGGTTTGGTATTTACGTCTTTAAAATATCGTGAAACAGCAAACCAATTGGATAGATTGAGCAGATTATCGTAATTTTCGGGATTTTCAATAGTCATTGCCCAAATACCCTGCTGACCGGTGCCTTTAACATCCCTGAATGTTTTGCTCCATTCCTCTGCCATGGACCAATGAACCGAATTTACTCCTCTGTACTCACCCACCAAGGCAATACTGGTTATATATGGAGAATTTCCGCTGGCATCCTTTTTGATCGTGTAAAATACGGAATGCCTGGGCCATCCCGGGTGAAAATCCCAATAAGTATCTTTAATAATTACATATACATTATCCGGTATCAATCCGGTAAGGTTTCCAAATAATTCCACTTCGTCTTCCATGTTCCATGGGTCATCCAATACTGCTTCCCAAAAAAATGTCTTATTATATTTTTTTAAAAGATCCCCCATTAATTTTAATGCTGCAATCATCCTCTCTCTTCTGGTTAATTTCTGACATTTTTCACAGTCACAATTCCAGGGTACCCCTTGAATGCAGTAATACTCACTTCCGGCTATTACATAGCCAGCTAAACCAGGCATCATTTCTATGTCTTTTTCTATTCTTTCCTGCCAAAATTTTTTTACTTCAGGATTAAAGGGACAATGTTTTTCAGATATTACAGGTTCTCTGACAGTACTAAAATCAGGCGGCCAGGAATAACCCCTTCTGTACTCGTTCCAATACCTTCTGCATATATGACCAATATTTTTTTGCTTAAGATAACCGGAAAAATTATATATTGCATCTTTACAATTATCCGGATTGCCGTAATGGGATAATGCATTAAAACCTAATGATTTTATGTAGTCTATGAATTTAGCCAATCCGGAAGCAGTAGAAGCGGTACCTAATTCCAGCATCTCCCTGGTTTGTAATATGCTTTTTGAATTACTGAACAGCACTCCGCCACCAAGTTCGGACCATAAGTCCATTATTCTCCATTTAAATTCATAAGAATTATTCATTTTATCAAAGTATGGGGTACCTGCCATATTCATATAATGTATTTAGCATCATGTAATAATTTTCCATTTTTGTATATGAGGCAATTGAATTGCTGGAACCTAAAGCATAGCCGCCTCCCGGACCCAGGGTCTTGATTCTATCAATGGTCTGTTTCTTGACTTCTTCAGGTGTCCCTCTGGCCAATAGATCAATATCAATATTGCCGATTATGGCAACTCTTTTCCCCCATTTTTTCTTCACTAAATCTATATCCATAGCTTTTGGTTCAAATGGGTTTAAAGCATCGTAGCCGCAATAATCAATAAAATCATCCATGATATCGTATAGTAATCCATCCGAATGACGGATAAACAGTTTATCCTGGGAATGGACCAGATCACCTATTTGTTTCTCCCAGGGGAATATATGCTCCCTTAAAAAATCAGGATTGACCATCAAACCTTCGGCAAAAGCAAGGTCGTCTCCCAACATTATGCCCTGTACCTCTTTATAAGTTAAAACTTTTT
>Ga0172371_10010942_pt1 | contig 12161 bp, 12 predicted proteins | sample Lak12m_FD_114543 | JGI IMG/M metagenome (GOLD analysis project Ga0172371, IMG submission 114543) | Freshwater microbial communities from Kabuno Bay, South-Kivu, Congo - kab_022012_12m | ecosystem: Environmental > Aquatic > Freshwater > Lake | place: Democratic Republic of the Congo: South-Kivu... | reverse complement strand
TAGTCAAAGGCGGCAAAGTCGGCTTATTCGGCGGCGCCGGCGTCGGTAAGACCGTTATTATTCAGGAGTTAATCCATAACATCGCGCACGAACACGGCGGCTACTCGGTATTCGCCGGCGTCGGGGAACGCAGCCGCGAGGGGAATGATTTATACCATGAAATGAAAGACGCTGGCGTATTGGATAAAGTGGCGATGGTTTTCGGCCAGATGAACGAACCGCCGGGCTGCCGCCTGCGCGTCGCGCTTTCCGGCTTGTCCATTGCCGAATATTTCCGCGATGAAAAAAATCAGGATGTGCTGATGTTTATAGATAATATTTTTCGCTTTACGCAGGCCGGCAGCGAAGTATCCGCGCTTCTTGGCCGTATGCCGTCAGCCGTGGGTTATCAGCCGACGCTCGCTACCGAAATGGGCGACATGCAGGAGCGCATTACCTCTACCAACAAAGGTTCTATTACTTCTGTGCAAGCTGTGTACGTTCCGGCTGACGACTTAACTGATCCGGCGCCGGCGACCACTTTTGGCCACTTAGATTCCACTGTGGTATTGTCCCGCAATTTAGCTGAACTCGGTATTTACCCGGCGGTTGACCCGCTTGATTCCTCTTCCACGATTTTGGACCCGCAGATTGTCGGCGAAGAGCATTACCGCGTGGCGCGCGAAGTACAGCGTATGCTACAGCGTTATAAAGACTTACAGGACATCATCGCGATTTTAGGCATGGAAGAACTCTCGGAAGAAGACAAGCTGACAGTGTACCGCGCCCGCAAAATCCAGAAGTTTTTAAGCCAGCCGAATTTCGTCGCCGAAGTATTTACCGGGCACCCGGGAAAATATGTTAAATTGTCTGACACGATTGACGGCTTTGCCAAAATTTTAAACGGCGAATTGGACGATGTGAGCGAAGATAAGTTTTACATGAAAGGAAACATACAAGAAGTAAAAAGTCAGAAGTAAGAAGTAAGTAGCGTAACACGAATGTACGCGAATTACACACGAATATACACAAATTAATTTGCGAATCAATTTTTTCATTAAAGTATTATGAACAAGGAGATAGTGTATAAGGATTTATCTTATAGAATTAATGGATTATTATTTCAAGTGCATAGGGAATTAGGTAAGTATAATAATGAAAAAACAGTGTGGCGATCGCTTTGAACAATTATTAATACAACATAATATTAGTTATGTAAGAGAATTTCAATTTGAAGATCAAAGATATAACATAAATAAAATTCGTTGCATAGCAGATTTTATTATTGATGATAAAATTATTATAGAATTGAAAGCAAAATCATTTTTAACAAAAGAAGATTACTTTCAATTACAGCGCTATCTGACAACTTTAAATTTGCGTTTAGGTATTTTAGTTAATTTTCGCCAGCCTCATTTAGTGCCGAAACGCATCATTAATCAATATTATACATTATAATGTATGACAATAATTCGTGCGTATTCGTGTGTAATTTGAAACATTCGTGTTAAATTAATATGGCAATACATTTTGAAATAGTAACTCCGGAAAAAACAGTGCTGAAAGAAGAAGTGCTGCAGTTAACCGTGCCGACAAAAATGGGTGAAATTACCGTTCTGCCGCATCATATTCCCTTAGTCGCCGGTTTAATGCCAGGGGTGATTGAAGTAAAACTATCTGATAATAAAACAGAAACAATGGCCGTTTCCGGCGGCTTTATTGAAGTTTTGCCGAATAAAGTCGTGATTTTAGCCGATACGGCCGAGCGCGCGGCGGACATTGACGAAGCGCGGGCGGAAGAAGCGCGCAAACGCGCGGAAGCGCTGATGGCGGAAAAACGCGAAGATGTTGATTTTTCCGCCATTCAGGCAAAAATCGCGAAGGAACTCGCGCGCGTCAAAGCCGTACGCCGCCATCGCAGTCGGCATGGCGCAAACATTCAATCTCAATAAAATTTATCCTCCCCTTACGGAGTGGAGGGATGGGTGGGGTGGAAATTATTTTGCCTCCCACCCCCTTCTTCCTCCCCCTCTGGCAGGGCGAGAAAAACAAACTTAATTTTCCCGACATATGTCTCATTATTGTAAAAATTTATTAGTGCGTTGCATGGATTTCCGCCTGACGCGGGAAATGAACAAATGGATGGAAGAGAAAGGTTATGTCGGTAATTGCGATTTGGTTTCGCTCGCCGGCGCGGGAAAAGCAATCGCCGACGGCACGCCGGAAGGGGAAGTACTTCTAAATCAAATTGCCTTATCCGCTAAATTACATAACTCTTATTGTGTGGTTTTGGTACACCATAGTCAGTGCGGCGCGTATGCGGCGAATTATTCCTTTGCGAATGCAGAAGAAGAAAAGACAAAACAGATCGCTGATATGAAAAAAGCGGCGGAAATTATTAAAGCGAAAAATCCGGGCATGTCGGTTAAACTTATTTGGGCGAATTTGCAGGATGACGAAGGTAGGGAAATTGAGTTTGAATAAATCGTTTAAGTTTGTTGTCAAAAAAATCAATCCTCATTGAGGGGGTTGATTTTTTGGTTGCAATCTGCTAAGATGCAACGATTTTGCTAAAATTTTTTGGCAAAACAAAATTGTTCTTTGGAGGTTTTTCATGGCTCATTATAAATATCTTCGTATCGGTTGTATGGACTCGCGGATTCAGGAAAAGGAGATCATGTGGTTAAAGTCAAAGGGAATGTATCCATGCGATTGGCTTTCCTTTCCAGGTTCGTCCCTTTGGATTGCGAAAGCCGGCTGGAAAAGCCCGAGGCAATGGATGGCGTGGTTGGTGAAACGATTTATATTTTATTGGATTTCACTTTCCATAAAATTTCATCAAACTGAAGTTATTATTATCAGCCATCATAAATTTTGTGGAGCTTATGCTTGGTGGCATGAGGAATTAACGCCGGAAGAAGAAAGAGAGTGTCAGGACTGTGATATGATGATTGCCGCAATGAAAATAAAATTGCGTTTTCCGCAGATTAGAAATTTTATTTTAGTTTGGGGGGAACTTAAGGATGAAGAAGGAGTAGAAATAATTTTTGAAAATATATTAAAATAGTATAAGCCAAATAGAGAATTATGAGCCGCTCGTGCTTTTTCGGGCGGTATTTTTTTTGCCAAATCCTCATATTCCTGTATAATTTTGATATATGTATAATCTTAACACAGAGCAAAAGCAAGCCGTAGAGCATACCGGCAGCCCGCTATTAATTATCGCCGGCGCGGGTACGGGAAAAACAACCGTGATTACGCAAAAAATCGGCTGGTTGATTGAGCAAAATTTAGCAAAATCAGATGAAATTTTAGCTTTAACCTTTACTGAAAAAGCCGCCGGAGAAATGGTGGAGCGGGTGGATACGCTCCTGCCGTACGGCTATGTTGATTTATGGATAATGACTTTTCATTCTTTTTGTGAAAAGATTTTACAGCAACACGGGCTAGATATTGGACTCCCGACTAATTTTAAATTATTAAATGAATTTCAACAGTGGGCGCTCATGAAGAAAAATTTGGACAAATTCAATCTGGATTATTACCGACCGCTGGGCAACCAGACAAAATTTATTTCCGCGCTTCTGCAACATTTTTCCCGCGCAAAAGATGAAGACATCAGCCCCACCGACTATCTTGCTTACGCAGATGAATTAAAAGAAAATGTTGATTCTATGTTAAGTGGTCAGGTGATAAAAAAGCGGGGCAATGACAAATATTCCGCCCAAGGCGGACCAGCCTCGGGCTGGCAAATATCAAACATAACGGACGCTGGCGGTAGGATTACAAAAGAAATTGCCGAGCAAGAAATCGCGCGCATTAATGAGGTCGCAAACGCCTATCATGTTTATCAGCAATTGCTGTTGGACAACAGCGCGCTGGATTTTGGCGATTTGATAAATTACACGTTAAAATTATTCCGCGAGCGGCCGGCGATTTTAGCGAAATACCAAAAGCAGTTTAAATATATTTTGGTGGATGAATTTCAGGATACTAATTGGGCTCAATATGAGTTAATTAAGTTGCTGACATCTCCCGCGCCCCCTCTTGGTAAGGTGGGTAACATCCCCGTTAACCTAACGATGGTCGGCGACGATGACCAGTGCCTGCCGGGCGAGAGTTTAGTATTAACAAAAAATGGCAAAAAGAGAATTGACAACATAAAGGCGGGTGAGGAAGTGGCGACGGCGGTTGGCCGTGGCTATGTAAGTTACGGCCGGGTGGCGGTGGTCAAGAAAACCATAAAAAAAGGGAGATTTTTGACATTTACTACCGCCAGCGGGCACAGGCTGACTGTTACTGACAACCATAAGATGTTTTGTTATGTGCCGGCTAATCAGCGCTGGTTATCTAAAGCGCATAAAAAATTTTACTATGTTTATTTAATGCATAAACAAGAATTAGGGTGGCGAATGGGGATAACTAACGATTTAGCGGTGCGTCTGCGTTTAGAGCGGTCGGCCGACAGAATAGTGGCGGCAGCGGCTTTTGCCACGGAGCAAGAAGCCCGATACCATGAAGTGCTTTGGTCACTTACTTACGGCATACCGACGGCGTGCTTTCAAGAACGAGACGGCATTCTAATGACAAGCGAATATATTAAAAGACTTTATCAAGATATAGACGTAGTGAACAATGTCGGCGTGTTTGCTCGCGACATGAAAATTGATTTGGACGCGCATCAAGTTTCTTTGGATGCCGTGAACCGAGGCAATAAAGTCAGAATTGTAGTTAAGTTAGAGCTTTGCCAACGGAATTATAGGTCAAAAAATGCCCAGAGCGCGTGGTTACAGTCGCCACTGGTATTGCATGGGCTTTCCGTAGAGACATCACATCAGCCAACTCTGAACATATTGGAATCTATGCATTTGCCGTTGTTAAAGGCGAAAAAAGGCCAAAAGTTTCAACGGGCGAGCGTTGATATAGATTATCTTGGTAAAATCGCGCGGGAGATACAGGCGCGGACTGGCGCCATCATTGCCAATGTCATGCGAGTTGGCACGGATAATAAACAACACAAAAAAGCTGTTATTGTGCCGGCAAAAAATGTATTATTAGGCATGTTCGTCCCGGTGATAACTAAACAAGGCGTGGTGTACGAACAAGTCGTTAAACGTGCCACGGATGAAAAAGAAGCCGCCGTTTATGATTTAGAAGTGGAGAAGACTCATAATTTTATAGCCAATGGCGTCGTGGTGCATAATTCCATCTTTCGTTTCCGCGGCGCTAGCATGAGTAATATCTTGCAATTTAAAAAAGATTATCCCAACGCGAGCGAGGTGTTGCTGACGCAAAACTATCGCAGTGCGCAGAATATTTTGGACACAGCATATAATTTTATTCAATTGAATAATCCAAACAGATTAGAAGTTCAGCTACAAAGTGAATCCTCCTCCGCTAAAGCTGTGGCGGGCAGGCAGTTAACAGTAAACAGTGAAAAGGGATTAAATAAGAAGCTCGTTTCAAGCGTAGCAGAACAAGGGATGATTGAAATTATTCAAGGTAAAGATTTACAGGACGAAGTGAACAGGGTTATTGAAAAAATTGTTGAATTGAAAAATGCGGATAAAGATTCCACGTGGAATGATTTTGCGATACTCGTGCGGGCGAACAATTCCGCCAAAGAATTCGTTAACGCGCTGGAAATCGCCGGTTGGCCGTATGTATTTTTAGCGTCGCGCGGCCTTTACAGCCGGCCGGTTATTATGGACATTATCGCTTATTTAAATCTGCTGGATAATTACCACGAAAGCACAGCCATGTACCGCGTGCTGAACATTCCGGTATTTAAATTCAGCCATGAAGAAATTATCGGCTTTTTAAATTTAGCCCGCAAAAAGTCATGGTCGCTGTATGAAGCAATTAAATATTTGGCAAATTTTTCAGAAAGTTCAGGCGAGAAAATTAAAATTTTATTAACTTTAATTGATAAGCATACCGCTTTAATTAAAACAAAAAAAACCAGTGAAATAATTTTTGCGTTTTTAGGCGACAGCGGCTATTTAAAATATCTGGAGGATCTGGAGCCGCTAAAAACTAAAGAAACCATGCGCGAGCTGAATGCATTTTTAAAACGCGTCAAAGAATTTGAAGCCGAAGACATCACAGGTTCAGTGAAGAATTTTTTGCAGGAGCTGTCTTTGGAATTGGAATCCGGCGAGGAGGGGAGCTTGGCGCAGGATCCGGAAGCGGGGCCGGAGATGATTAAAATTTTAACCGTGCACGCCGCCAAGGGGCTTGAGTTTAAATATGTGTTTATCGTCAATATGGTTGATTTGCGTTTTCCAACGACGGAACGAAAAGATCCAATCGCTATACCGGACGCATTGGTGAAAGAAATAATACCGGAAGGCGACAGCCATCTGGAGGAGGAGCGGCGGTTGTTTTATGTCGCGATGACGCGCGCCAAAAGCGGATTATATTTCAGTTGGGCGAAAGATTATGGCGGGCAGAGGCGGAAGAAACCATCACGATTTTTACAAGAAGCAAAGCTCATAACGCATAACGCACAACGCATAACGCAAGATACGCAACAAGATGAAGGTAAAAAGATAGTGCGTGGTAATGTGGTATCAGTTGGTAGTACGCATAACTCCATCTACGAACTGTCGAAATTTTATTCCTATACGCAGTTGCAATCATACGATAAATGTCCGCACCAGTATTTCATTGATCATATTTTAAAAATCCCCAAACCCGGCAAGCATTTTTTCAGTTTTGGGCAGACGATGCATTTGGCTTTGCAGAAATTTTTCGGTTTGGTTTTATCCAGCCAAAATAGCGTCCAGGCCGATTTGTTCGGACAGCAGACAGGCAAATCCGATGTTTCCAAAATATTGACTTTAGAAACACTGTTAAAATTATATGAAGAGTCGTGGATTGATGATTGGTACGAAGATAAAAAACAAAAAGAGGAATACCGTAAAAAGGGAAAGGGTATCTTAAAAGAATTTTTTGCCCGGCACAACGGCAACTGGCCCAAAGTTATCGGCTTGGAACAGGGATTTAGGCTGCGTATCGGCGGCTATCCCATTTACGGCAAAATAGACCGCGTTGACGATTTAGGCGAGTCCGGCGTACAAATTGTTGATTATAAAACTGGCCAGGCAAAAGATGAAGAAAAAATAACGAGCGACCAAAAATATCAGCTTTTGCTCTACCAGTTGGCTGCGACTGAGGTTTTAAAAAGGAAACCGGCTAATTTGCAGTTTTACTATTTGGAAAGAAATAGCGAATTGAATTTTTTAGGCAGCCCGGACGAGATTACCAAAATGCAAGAATGGGTCATAACGACAATTCATAAAATTGAAGAGAGCATTAAGCGCGATTACTTTCCGCACTCTTCCGACCCGTGCCGGTATTGCAATAAGAGCAGTGAGGTAGGTAGCTTTTTAAATATTTAACACGAATGTTTCAAATTACACACGAATATGCACGAATTAATTCGCGGCATTCGTATAGTTGTAGGTAATTTTAAGTCCGCAGGAATAATTTGTGTTAAAGGTTTGATGTACTAATAAGTACGTACAAACTATCTTGAACCTATGTTTCATGATTTAAAAAAATTATTGAGTCAAGCGGCCCAGCGGGCGGGCATCAGCCGGCAGATTGAAGCGTCCAATGTGGTTAATTTGTTTAACAAACTGGCGCCGGAAATCTTGGGCAAAGTGATTGCCGGCAACGCCAAAGCAGTTTATTTTAAAAATAATATTTTGACGGTTGAATGTTCTTCCTCGCTGATTATGCAGGAAGTGCGGTATAGAGAACAAGAGATTATTAAGGAATTAAATCAAAAATCCGGCGGGGAAATAGTGGAGAAAATTCAATACAGTAGCCAGTAGTCAGTATCTGGTATTTAGTATCAGGGTGAGCAAGCCGAATATCAGATACTAAATACCAATTTACCATCTTAATTTTTTTTGATACAATATAAATATAGATTATGGAGCACATAAGCAACTAACACATGACTCTCAAAACTTATCTTACAATAATGTCTTTAACGAGCGCGATTTGCTGGTCGGCTTGGGTAGTTGTCATAAACAGCGTGGATCCGGAAACAACCAATATTATTGGTTTTTTATTATTTTACGCCAGTTTGTTTTTAGCGATTATGGGCACCAGCGCGATTTTAGGGTTTACGGTCAGGTTTATTTTAATGCGCCGTGAGTTGGTATTTCAGCAGGTAGCAATCGCCTTTCGGCAGTCATTTTTATTGGCGGCCGTCGTTATTTCCTCTTTGGTTTTACAGTCATTCCAGTTGTTTACCTGGTATAACGCCCTATTTTTAATAATCGCCATGACAGTCTTAGAATTCTTTTTAATCAGCTATAAAAGAATTTAAAAGTTTACCCGCCTGCCAAAGCTATGCGCTTTGCATCGCGGGCAGGTAAAGTTGTAAAGTTTGAAAGAATAATGAGAAAAAAATTGCCAAAAATTTTAATAGTTTTTTTTATCGCCGTGTTTATTTTGCAGATGGCGGCTTTGCTTTTTTTATTAATTAAGCCGGTGGCGGCAGTGGAATTTACGCCGCAAGTCGGGATAGGCAATGATTTTCAGGCGGGTGTAGCGAAAACGGTTGGAGGTGATACTATTGCCAAATACATCAAAGCCATTTACCAGTACGGCGTTGGCGTAATTGGGATTTTAGCGGCGGTGATTTTAATGTTTGGCGGCGTGCTTTGGCTGACGGCCGGCGGCAATACCGGGCAGGTAAGTGAAGCGAAAGAGTGGATAAAAGCGGCTTTGACCGGCTTGATTATTGCTTTGCTTTCCTATATTATTTTATTGACGGTTAATCCGGATTTAGTAAATTTAAAGCCGATTACGGTTGAGCCGATAGATAAAATTACAGGCAGTAATAGTGGTTTGGATTTATCTAAAATACCCCCAGGTGATTCAAGCAAATATTGCTTATGGCAATATAAAAATACTAAAACATTCGATTGCTATAATTGCACAGCAATTATTCTTTCTCTAGAGTGGAAATATGTGCGATCTTTTGACACTACAGAAGAATGTAAAAATGCAAAAAATAGTGGCTGGTGATGCGAACAAAATGAAAAATAAACTGCAACAACTTAAGCAAGAAATATTAACGCGGTTAGAAAAAGTAACTGATGTTTTGAGTTTGGAGAATTTAGAAAAAAAATATCTTGGTCGCAAAGGCGAGCTGATTTTGTTATTGAAAAAAATCGGCAGTTTGCCGGAGGCGGCAACAAAAAAGAAATGCGTTTTGCAAGTTAGCGAACAATGAATCATTTTAGAAGATTTGACTTTGTAATACATTTGTAATACAATATAGGATTATAATAATTAAAAATAAAAAATATGCGGACAGTCCTAAGTTTATCGTTAGACAATAAAATTATTACTAAAATAAAAAAACAGAGCAGCCGTTTTGGTTTTAACAGTGTTAGCGAATACATTCGTCGTTTGATAGAATCATATGATGATATTATTTCGGAAGATGAATTGTTAGCTTACGCCAAACAAGCGGAAAAAGAATATCGGCAGGGGAAAACAACGAAAGCAAATTCTTTAGCCGATTTATTATGATCGTCAAAAGAATAGAGTATAGCGGTAATTTTTGCCGGCAATTAAAAAAGTTGCCCGAAATTATTATTAAAAGAGCAATTCAATCGGAAAATTTATTTAAAGCTAACCCCTTGCACCCAGGGCTGCGCTTGCATCGTCTGCAAGGGAAACTTAAAGAATGTTGGTCCATATCCATTACTTTAGATTATAGGATAATATTCAAAAGAATGGCTGACGGAGTAATAATATTTATTTCCATTGGTCGGCACGCAATTTATGAGAGATAAACTCCGACAACTTAAACAAGAAATTTTAGAGCAGCTGGAAAAAGCGGCGGATATTTTATCGTTGCAGGAATTGGAAAAAAAATATCTTGGTCGCAAAGGCGAGCTGATTTTGTTATTGAAAGAAATCGGCAGTTTGCCGGAGGCGGAAAGAAAAAAGGCCGGCAGACTGGCAAATGAGATTAAAGCAGAAATTAAGCAGAAATTAGCAGAAATTAAACAGAAACTATGTACTGATAGAGAAACCGTTGATAATTTTTTTGACGCGACATTGCCCGGAACAGAAATAGAAAGCGGGCATTTGCACCCGCTTACTTTGGTTCAGCGCGAACTGGAAAAGATTTTTTCATCAATGGGTTTTATGATTTTGGACGGACCGGAACTGGAAAGCGATTACTACAATTTTGAAGCGCTCAATATTCCCAAAAGCCACCCGGCGCGCGACATGCAGGATACGTTCTACATTGAACATAAAAATAAGCAAGGCGAGTACGACATGGTAATGCGCACTCATACCTCCAATGTGCAGGTACGGGCAATGGAAAAATACGGCGCGCCCCTGCGTTGTGTGGTACTGGGAAAAATTTACCGCAATGAAGCTACTGACCAGCGGCATGAGCATACTTTTTATCAGATTGAAGGTTTAATGGTTGATACCAATATTTCTATCGCGCATCTGATGGCGGTATTGCAGGAGATGTTCCGGCGTTTATTTGGCAAAGAGGCAAAGGTGCGGTTGCGCCCGGGATATTTTCCTTTCGTTGAACCGGGCGTGGAAGTAGAGATGAGTTGTTTATTATGCAAAGGAGAGGGATGCCCGGTATGCAAGCGCACCGGCTGGGTGGAAATGCTGGGCGCTGGTTTAGTACACCCAAATGTTTTAAAATTTGGCGGCATTGACCCGAAAATTTATTCCGGTTTTGCTTTCGGCACGGGCATTGAGCGGCTGGCGATGATGAAATATGGTATTGATGACACCAGGTTGTTTGAATCAGGCGATTTGTATTTTTTGTCACAGTTTATTTAGTTACATAGTTTGGTAGTTAGATAGTTTTGTTTTTCTAAAAAGGCATTAACCGTGGATAAGTATACGGAATTAATAATATGCAACTCTCCTTAAATTGGTTAAAAGATTTTATAGACATTCCAAAAGATATAACTCCAGAAAAATTCGGAGAACTTTTAACTTTACATACGGTGGAAGTGGAAGGGATGAATAAATTGGGTGAAAATTTGGATAAAGTAGTGGTAGGAAAAATTTTAAAAATAGAGCCGCACCCAAACGCCGACCGGTTAAAGCTGGCGACCGTTGATGTCGGCAAGGAAAAAGTAAAAGTCGTCTGCGGCGGCAGTAATTTATACGAAGGCATGCTGGTTGCTTTTGCAAAAATTGGCGCGCGCATTAAATGGCACGGAAAAGGGGATTTGGTAGAATTGCAGCCGGCAGAAATTCGTGGCGTTAAATCAGCCGGCATGATTTGCGCGGCAGCGGAGCTGGGGTTGGAAAATTTGTTTCCGACAGAAAATGACCATGCAGTTATTGACTTGACCTCCTCTAACTCCCCCTTGGTAAGGGGGAAAATAGAAGCTGGTAAAAATTTAGCCGAAGCGCTGGGTTTAGACGATGTTATTTATGAAGTTGATAATAAATCAATAACCAATCGGCCGGATTTATGGGGACATTATGGGATGGCGCGAGACTTAAGCGCAGTTTTGGGATTAAAATTAAAAAAATATAACGCGAATGTACGCGAATTACACACGAATATTCACGAATTAAAAAAGCGAATTGATGTCAAAGTTGAAGATAAAAAATTATGTCCTCGCTATATGGCGGTTTATATTGAAGGCATAAAGATAAAGCCTTCTGCGGAAAAAATCCAGCAGCGGTTGTCCGCCTGCGGCATGCGGCCGATAAATAATATCGTGGACATTACGAACTATGTCATGTTGGAATTAGGCCAGCCGACGCACGCTTTTGACGCGCAAAAATTGGGAGAAAATATTTTAGTGCGGCGGTCAAAAAGAGGCGAAAGCATAACGACTTTGGATGGACAGGAAAGAAAGTTGGATGAAGAGATGCTATTAATTACCAACGGCAAGAATCCAGTAGCGATTGCCGGCGTAATGGGTGGGGGAAATTCAGAGATTGATGAAAATACTAAAAGCATCATGATAGAAGCGGCTAACTTTAATCCGATTTCCATTCGCCAGACTTCACAAAAATTAGGTTTGCGCAGCGAAGCGTCTATGCGCTTTGAAAAGTCGCTGGACCCGAATTTATGCGAATTAGCTTTAAATAGAATTTGGAGCCTAACAAAAGAAAGCTGTCCGCAAGCGGAAATAGCGAGTAATTTGGCG
>Ga0172371_10010941_pt1 | contig 12161 bp, 10 predicted proteins | sample Lak12m_FD_114543 | JGI IMG/M metagenome (GOLD analysis project Ga0172371, IMG submission 114543) | Freshwater microbial communities from Kabuno Bay, South-Kivu, Congo - kab_022012_12m | ecosystem: Environmental > Aquatic > Freshwater > Lake | place: Democratic Republic of the Congo: South-Kivu... | reverse complement strand
TAAGCACCAACCACTGTCGCAAAGAAACGTTTACCCGTTTCGGAAGCACGTACATGAAACTTTACTCTCTTAACCACAACGTTTTACGGATTAGCTAACAAAAAAATATACACATGAAAACTAGTTTTCGAAATACCTTTTACTACTTTCTCTTTTTTGAGAATATCAAATAAATATAATTTTTATGAGTACAACGGTTAAATTAAAAGCACTTGATGGTTCTGAGGTAGAATTTGTTGACAAAATGATCGGTCAGGGAGGCATGAAAGATGTCTTCTTTAGCCCGGATAAGAGTTATGTTGTGGCATTTTTGCGCGATAAACAAGATTTTACTTCAAAGGAGCGACTTCAGATGATAACCGGGAAATACCGGGATAGTATTTTTAATCAACCAGGAGGAGATTACTGGAAAGATCTTTATTGCTGGCCAACAAAACTGGTCGAATATAACGGGAAATTGGGTCTGGTAGCGCCAACATATCCTCAGTATTTCTTTTTTCAATACGGTTCTGTAAATGATGATATGTTGGGGATTCAAGGCAAAGAAAAGGAAGGGAAATGGTTTGCTTCCGCGGGTCATCAGAATAAGTTCCTTGATCCAAAGGAGAAAGGAGACTGGTTTAAATACTTTCTTGTTTGCTTGAATATTAGCAGAGGTGTCGCCAGAATGCATGCAGCTGGATTGGCACATTCTGATCTTTCATATAAAAATGTATTAATCGATCCTTCTTCTGGCCGTGCTGCAATCATAGATATTGACGGACTTGTCGTTCCTGGGAGGTTCCCTCCGGATGTCCTTGGAACTCCTGATTTTATTGCACCTGAGGTGTATCAAACATTAAAGCTGTCTAAAACGGATCCCAATCGGAAATTGCCTTGTCGCTACACAGATTTACATGCGCTTGCGGTATTGATTTATATGTATCTTTTATACCGTCATCCTCTCAGAGGTGGGAAAGTGCATGACCTTGATCCGGGTATAGACGAAGAACTTTCAATGGGCATTAAAGCCTTATTCATTGAAAATCCCAAAGACAATTCAAACAGGCCTAATCTGAGAGATATAAAAGATCATTTTTTACCTCAAGCCGATATTACAAAAATACCTTATTCAGTTACAGGGCCATACCTTAAACCGCTTTTTGATCGTGCGTTTATAGATGGGCTCCATAATCCTAATTTGAGACCTATTGCAGCCGAATGGAAAGACGCTCTCATTAAATCCATTGATTTAATGCAGCCCTGCCAGAATCCTAATTGTAGATATAAGTGGTTTGTTTTTGATAATTCATCAAAACCTATATGTCCTTTTTGCAAAACACCATATAAAGGTCTGTTACCGGTTTTGAATTTTTATTCTGCCCGAAGGCCCGGACAATTTACAGATGAAAAATACAGATTGATGGTTTATCACAATCAATACTTATATCCCTGGCATGTAAATTATAAAATATCGCCAAGCGAGTCACTTACACCTGATCAAAAGAAACCGGTGGGATATTTTGTTTTTCACGAGAATAAATGGCTATTTGTAAATCAGACATTATCCACGCTTACTGACATTTCCAATGGAAACAAAAACATTCCGATCGGTTCCCCGGTTGTGCTTTCTGATGGAAAACAAATACTTCTTTCCAAAGAGGAAGGTGGCAGATTGATTGTTGTTCAGCTTGTCAGTGGTTGATAACATATTACATTGATTTTTTAACTGTCAGTATAAATAGATTTGCTTAAAGGGATTAAAATTCCGGAATTGAAAGAAATACCATGAACCCAGTAGTAAAGATCAAAGCCCTGGATGGTTCGGAGATAGAATATGTTGATAAAATGATTGGCCATGGAGGGATGATGGATGTATTTTTCAGCCCTGATAAGTCTTACGTAGTTGCATTTTTCCGGGAAAAACAGGATATTGAGACAATAATGCGCCTTAAATCGATTACCGGAAATGAAAGAGATAGCATTTTTAATCAACCAGGAGGGGATTACTGGAAAGATCTGTTTTGTTGGCCAACCAAATTGGTTGAATATAATGGCAAATTAGGATTTGTTGCCCCAACTATCCCTCCATACTTCTTTTTTCACTTTGGTTCTGCGAATAACGACATGCTTGGGATCAAAGGAATAGAAAAGGAAGGTAAATGGTTTGCTTCTGCCATGCTACAGAATAAATTCCTTGATCCCAGGGAGAAAGGAGACTGGTTCAAATATTTTCTTGTTTGTTTAAATATTAGCAGAGGTGTTGCGAGAATGCATGCAGCAGGATTAGCCCACTCAGATCTTTCATATAAAAATGTTCTGATTGATCCTACATCTGGTCGTGTTCACTTTATTAATATAATCGATGAATTAATAGTTCCAGGGCGAAAACAACCAGATGTCATAGGCACACCTGATTTTATGGCACCGGAAGTTTTCCAGAGAAAATTACAAGGTCGTTATACCAATCTGCACGCACTTGCAGTGTTGATTTATATGTTTCTTTTGTACAGGCATCCTCTCAGGGGAGGGAAAGTGCATGACCATAATGACCCTGCATTAGATGAAGAACTCTCGATGGGACAAAAAGCTTTGTTCATCGAGCATCCAACAGATCATTCAAATCGTCCCAACCTCGAAGACATCAAATCCCATTATCTACCCCAGGCTGATATAACCAAAATTCCTTATACCGTAACCGGACCATATTTAAAACCTTTATTCGACAGGGCATTCATTGATGGGTTGCACAACCCCGGTCTGAGGCCAACTGCGGATGAATGGGAAGATGCTATCATTAAGTCTATTGATTTAATGCAACCTTGTCAAAATCCTGATTGTACACATAAATGGTTTATTTTAGATAATACATCCAAATCTGTATGTCCTTTTTGTAAAACTCCATACAGAGGACAATTACCGGTTTTAAATTTCTATTCTGCCCGAGAATCCGGACGATTTTCAAATGAAAAATACAGACTGATGGTTTATCACAACCAATATTTATATCCCTGGCATGTAAATTACAAAATATCGCCAAGCGAATCTCTTACACCTGAGCAAAAGAAACCAGTCGGGTATTTTGTTTTTCACGATAATAAATGGCTCCTTGTAAATATGGCTTTGACAACCTTAACGGACATTTCAAACGGAGACAAAAATATTCCTATTAATGACTCTGTTGATCTTGTTGAGGGGAAACAAATTCTTCTTTCTAAGGAGGAAGGAGGCAGAATGATCCGTGTTCACCTTGTTATTAGTTGATAACTTATTGCCATGGATTTTTGTGACAGTTAGTATGAATTAATTTACTTTACGGGAACAAAATTCCAAAATTGAAAGAAATGCTATGAGCCCTGTTGTAAAAATTAAAGCTCTTGATGGTTCGGAGATAGAATATGTCGATAAAATGATTGGCCAAGGTGGAATGAAAGACGTATACTTCAGCCCGGATAAAAGTTATGTAGTAGCATTCTTCAGGGAAAAACAGGATCTTACGGCAAAAGAAAGGCTTCAAATGATTACCGGCCAATACAGGGAAAGTATTTTTAATGCCCCGGGAGGGGATTTTTGGAAGGATCTTTATTGCTGGCCCACGAAACTTTTTGAATATAAAGGCAAATTTGGACTTGTTGCACCGGCATATCCGCCTCATTTCTTTTTTAACTACGGATCTGTTAACAACGATATGCTTGGTATCAAAGGAAAAGAAAAGGAGGGCAAGTGGTTCGCCTCAGCCGGGCACCAGAATAAATTCCTTGATCCCAGGGAAAAAGGTGATTGGTTCAAATATTTTATAATTTGCCTTAATATTACCAGGGGCGTTGCAAGGATGCATGCAGCAGGATTAGCCCACTCTGATCTTTCATATAAAAACGTTCTGATTGATCCTTCATCCGGACAAGCTGCTATTATTGATATTGACACTCTTGTTGTTCCGGGGAAATTTCCACCGGAAGTTATGGGTACTCCTGATTTTATAGCGCCAGAAGTTTACCAGGGAAAATTGCCAAGTCGTTATACTGATCTTCACGCTCTGGCAGTACTTGTTTATATGTATCTGTTATTCAGACACCCGCTGAGGGGGGGAAAGGTACATGACCTTGATGATCCGGGAAAAGATGAAGAAATTTCGATGGGGCAAAAAGCTTTGTTCATCGAGCATCCAACAGATACTTCAAACCGTCCTAACCTGAAAGATATTAAAGACCATTTTTTACCCCAAGCTGATATATCCAAAATACCATATTCTGTCACAGGGCCGTATTTAAAACCGCTATTTGATCGCGCATTTATAGAAGGTCTGCATAATCCTCACTTGAGACCAATTGCTGCCGAATGGCAAGATGCTCTTCTTAAATCAATTGATTTACTTTACCCATGTAAAAATTCTAATTGTACCCATAAATGGTTTATTTGCAACGATATAGTAAAGCCGGCTTGTCCTTTTTGTAATACAAAAAACAGTGATGGTATACCGATTCTCAAGATGTTCTCTGCTAAAAGGCCGGGCATATTCATGGAGGAGAGACATTGTCTAGCAGTATATCACAACCAGGTCTTGTACCCATGGCACGTAAATTATAAGATTGCCGCTAACGAATTATTGACCCCTGAACAAAAAAAACCCGTTGGTTATTTTGTATTCCACGAGAATAAGTGGTTGTTTATTAACCAGGCATTAAAATCCCTTACCGATATTTCATCCGGTTTTAAGAATATTCCGATAAATTCAGCGGTAGAACTATCAGAAGGCAAACAAATTAAGTTATCTGAAGAAGAAGGTGGAAGAATTGTTTTAGTACATTTGATGAACAAGTAAATATTTTTGAAATCCTTCCGAAATTATGTAATTTTGATTCTCCTACAGCAATTAAAAACTAAAAACACATAAAAAAGTTTTTTATGGAAGGACGGGAGCAGTTTATCATTCAGCTTAAAAGGTTACGGAAAAATGAATTTTATAGTCGGCTTGTAAAGTTGATAATTTTAGCTGTTTTTATAATCCTTACACCGTTTGTTATTGTTGAAAAGATACAAGAAAAGGACATTATGACATTAGGTATCCTTTTATTTGCAGAACTATTTTTTATTGGTATCACGGTTTTGATCTTTAAAGCTGCATTTGAATTTTTTAGTATAAAAAACAGCAGGATTTATCAATGCATTGAGAATCCAGGTGCTGTGACCGAAATTGTTATCACTCCCCATAAAATAGTATTTGAGATAAAAGGGATGGAAGATGAAACAATTTTTCTCAAACAATCTCAATTCAGGTCGGAATTAGTAAATAATATCAAAAAAGTATTTGGTGAAAATATAATAGTCAAGAATTGTTAACCATTTAAATATTTTTAGTCATGAGTAACCTGAAAGAATTGAAAAGATTGATCCTCGCTGATGGTGTGATTGATGAACAGGAAGTAAAACAATTGCGGAAAGTTTTATATGCAGATGGTATGATTGATAAAGAAGAGGCTGAATTTCTATTCGAATTAAATGATGCTGTCACAGGGAAAAACAATCACCCTAGCTGGGAAATATTGTTTGTAGATGCAATCACCAGTTTTCTGTTAGAAGATGAAATTTCACCCGGAGAAGTTGATGAAGATGAGGCCAACTGGCTTCTTGATAAAATATTAAATGATGGTAAACTTGATGATATCGAAATAGCTTTAATAAACAATTTAAAGGTTAAATCTAAGTCATTGCCACAAATATTAACAAATCTTTTATAAAAAGTTGTAAAACATAAAAAGTACACTACACCGGATTGGCCAATGGACAGATTAGTGCAAGACCCAACTCATATGTTTGAATATACTGAATACCCATAAAAGAGATACTATATGGAGATGTTATATAGAGAAAACAAACTAATCTTCCGCTAGTGCCTGGGAACTAAGCCATTATACATTAGAGAATCTGACTATATTGATTTTAAATTTTATATATGAGGTTATCACAAGGTATTATTATTGATATTCACAAATTAGCAAAATTATATGAACGAATTTAATTATCAAGGCCTTACTCAACTCCAAGTTGAAGAAAGCAGAACTAAATTTGGTAACAACGTACTTACTGCAGTTAAGCGTGATTCCCTTTGGACCATCTTTATTGGAAATTTTAATGATCCGGTAATTAGAATCTTATTAATTGCTGCGGTTATTGCCATAGGTATTGGTATTTATACAGGAAGTTTTATTGATGGAATTGGAATAATTACAGCTATATTATTGGCGACATTTCTTGCTGCAATAAATGAATACCGGGCTAGTAAAGAATTTGAGATTTTATTAAAATACAATGAGGAAAAGCAAGTAATAGTAATTCGTAATGGAAAAAAGACTGCTATTGATAAAAAAGACATAGTAGTAGGAGATATCGTCATTTTAAGTGAAGGCTATGAGGTGCCTGCTGATGGTGAAGTACTTGATTCTGTATCATTTAGAGTAGACGAATCATCAATGACCGGTGAATCCGATCCTAATTTGAAAATGTCAAAGGAAATGGCTGAAGGAAAGCCATCTGACAAGCAATATAAAACTCATGAATTATTCAAGTCCTGCATCGTAGTGGAAGGCTCTTGTATCATGCAGATCACAAGGGTTGGTAATAATACTGAGATAGGAAAAATTTTAAAAGAAGTGATAGAAGATGAGGACGTCAAATCCCCATTAGATAAACAACTCGAAAAATTAAGCAAATTAATTGGTGTTGTTGGATTTTCGGTTGCATTTCTAACTTTTATGGCATTATTCCTTAGAAATGTTTTTATTAATGAGGCTTTCGCATTTAGCCATCAACAATGGTATTTTCTTACTGTTGCTTTTGTTGGTGGGTTAATTCTACTTTATAAAGTATGGATGCCAATAGTTTTTGATGGCTTTGAGTTATTAAATAAAGAAAAGGAATTGCCAAAAGACTTAGAAAATCAGGATCTTAAAACATGGTCGAAATATATTTTATTTGGACTATTGTTTATTTCAATTTTAATTGTTCTACCAAAATTATTCGGAATTGTAAAAACATTTGAAGGTTATTGGATAAATCTTACTGCAATAAACCTTCTGATTGAATTCTTTATGATTGCCGCAGTACTCATTGTTGTTGCTGTTCCTGAAGGCTTGGTTATGAGTGTGGTACTTTCTCAATCATATAATATGAGAAAGATGAAACGGGAAAATACTTTAGTCAGAAAGAATAATGCTACAGAAACAATAGGGGCTACTACAGTAATATGTACAGATAAAACAGGGACCCTAACACAGAATAAAATGAGCGTTTCTGAATTTGAAATGCATATGCCCCATGAACATGACATCGTCATAGAATCTATTTTTATCAATTCCACCGCATCCCTTGAAGTTTCAAATGTAAATAATAAGATTATTGTAAAACGAATTGGCAACCATACTGAAGGCGCTTTATTAAACCATTTGTATGATAAGAATAATTTCGACATTGATGCTCTAAGAAATTCATTTAATCTAATCGATAGAAAGCCCTTTTCAACCGAATGGAAAATGATGGCTACATATGGCGTGACAAAGAATAATAAAAAAATAAATTATTTGAAGGGTGCGCCAGAGATCATTATAAACAAATGCAGCCAAATCTTTAGTAAAGAAAATGATAAGGAAATCCCTCTCACTCATGAGAAATCAAGAAATTTGTTAAATGAGATTGAATTATTAGAAAAGAAAGGACGCCGAGTACTGGCTTTTGCTTATAAATTTGATTGCAATGATTTTGAGGCTGCTAATTATATTTTTCTTGGATATGTGGCAATTTCAGATCCATTGCGCCCCGATGTTCAAGCAGCCATGAGTTTAAGTAAAAGTGCTGGTATTGAAATAAAAATTATTACCGGTGATGCCAGACTGACCTCACAAACCATTGCTGAAAACGCTGGTATTTGGGATAATCAAAATGAATGGATTCATTTATCTGGAGATGAGTTTCGTCAAATGACAGATGATGAATTATTAGCTATTTGTTCCAAGATCAAAATAATCAGTAGGGCAACCCCAGATGATAAGAAAAGGCTCGTAAGTCTTTTACAGAGAGTTAATGAGGTGGTCGCTGTTACCGGAGATGGTACGAACGATGCAAAAGCCTTAAAGTCAGCTGATGTTGGTCTATCAATGGGTTCCGGAACTGACCTTGCCCAAGAAGCTAGCAAGATCGTTATCATTAATGATTCTTTTTTTAGTATCATGAATGGTGTTAAATGGGGTCGATCACTTTATCATAATATCCAAAGATTTATATTATTTCAGCTGACAATTAATGTAGCCACACTGACCATTGCAATGTTAGGTCCATTTGTCGGACTTGAAATACCGTTAACTGCCGTACAATTATTATGGATTAATTTAATAATGGACACTTTTGGAGCCTTAGCTTTAGCTACCGAACCCCCAAATCCTGATGTGATGAATGAAAAGCCAAGGAATCCAAAGGAATTCATTATTACAAAGAAAATGGCTATTCGTATTTTTGTTGATGGCTTTGTATTTGTTCTTATTCTATTGGCTTATTTATTCGCAACCGGATTATATAAACCGGATAAATTACCACCCCAGGAATTAATTTACAAAGAGAGCATGTTTTTTACATTGTTTGTTTTACTTAATTTCTGGAATTTATTTAATGCCAGAACCTTTGGAATGAATAAATCTGTATTTTCAGGTTTTCTTGATAATAAAGGTTTTGTAATAATTGCATCGGTTATTTTTATAGGCCAAATCCTAATGATTCAGTATGGAGGTGGTTTTTTTAGAACTATTCCTATATCTTTTAAAGATTGGATATTAGTATTAGTCTTAACATCTATTGTATTGTGGTTTGGTGAGTTAAGAAGGCTTTATGGAAGAATAAGAAGGATAAATTATAAACTCTCCTCGTAGCAAACTACTGTGTATTTAAGAACACAACCAACGGTTTTGCAGTTTGAAAAAAACGTATTCTTTTCAAGATCCTGATAACGATCATTTTTTGAAATGGTTAACTTGAACCAGTATAAGTTGTAAGTTTGAACATTTTTTCAGATGAATCTTCTATTTTTATGTTCATCTTGGTTAAACACTTTGGCACTTTACCAATCTGAATGGGTAAATTCAATGGAATTTCAATTGCGAACAACACATTATGATACAAAAAATAGAAAGAATTTGACATTTTCCCAGGCATCAATCAATTACCTTATTCGCAAAATTATTGGATGACCAATTACCTGTCAAGGGCTTGTAAATGCCCGGCCTGACGCACAAATCCACCCAACGGGCACCCTTGACAGGCACTTGTCCATCCAAAGAAAAGGCTTCTAAGGGTAATTGATTGAAAGCCATATTGACTTGACAATTTTGCACTGTTTTTTATTTCAATTCATTTACCGGTGATTTTAGACCAATTCGTACCTTGCCTGACCTATTCATTTCACAAACTTAAAACAGGTATCGTATGTTAACTCAAAAAGATTTGTTCGCAAAAGCCCTGATGGTAGAAAAACCTTGGTTTATTCATGAGATAAAATTTGACCAGACTGCTGGTAAACTTGAGATTTGGATTGATTTTGAACGAGGTTCATCATTCTATTACGAAGATAAAGAGTTAGGCATTAAAGGACATTTTAAAGCATACGATACCACGGAGAAAACCTGGCGGCATTTGAATTTTTTCCAGTACCAGTGTTATCTTCATGCCTGGATTCCCCGGGTAGATTTGGGTAATAAGAAGTTCCGTCAGGCTCAGGCTCCCTGGGAGGGCCATGCTCATGGGTTCACATTGCTTTTCGAAGCCTTGATTCTGGAACTTGTAAAGGTAATGCCGGTTCATAATGTGTGTCAGTTATTTGACGTTAATGACAACAAGTTGTGGCAGATGATCAGGGCCTACACAAACAAGGCCAGGGTAGAGGAAGATTATTCCGGTGTCACGGTAGTTGGGTTCGATGAAAAATCTGTTCGTAAAGGTCATGACTATGTTTCGCTATTCGTTGATATGGAAGAGAAAAGGACGATTTTTGTTACCGAAGGCAAGGACCATAAAGTGATTCAGGCTTTCGTAAGTGATCTTGTCGCCCATGGAGGCCAACCCGGGAACATTGAACAAGTTTCGTGCGACATGTCCCCTGCGTTTATTAAAGGCGTTGAAGAGAATCTTCCCAATGCTTCCGTTGTATTTGACCGGTTTCATGTGTCGAAGGTGATTAATGAGGCGGTTGATAAAGTGAGAAAGGCTGAGGTAGGGAATAACCCGATTTTGAAAGGATCCAAATACATTTTTCTTAAGAACCGTGAAAACCTTACTGCATGCCAAAAACAACGCCTTGAAGATATTCGTCTTAGTCAGCTTAACCTTAAAACAATGAAGGCATTGAACATACGTGAAGCATTTCAACAGATATACCAGGCCAGCACTTTCGAGATGTTTGACAAACTGCTCCGTAAATGGTATTTCTGGGCGACACACAGCCGCATAGAACCGATCAAGGAGGCTGCTTACACGATTCAACGACATTGGGATGGCATCGTCAATTGGTTTGATTACAAAATCAGTAACGGGATACTGGAAGGGTTCAACTCCATTTTCCAGGCTGCTAAAGCGAAAGCCAGAGGTTATCATAGATATGACACCATCAAAGCAATCATCTATCTGCTCACTGGGAAACTCGACTTTTCTAAAATCAATCCTCATTATGTTACCCACTCAAAGTGATAAAGAACCAACACTTTCTTACCACTAAAGAAAAACAACGAGCAATGAATGCTCTATCGAAAAAATCACGTCTGAATTTCCTGTTTAAAATAGTACTTTAGCACTTGAATCCTATGCCTAATGGTGGATTAGCTTGTTGTGGACATTGTTGCAATTTAGAAAATGGTCTTTGTGCATTGAGAAATGAAGCAATAATACTTCCTTTCTGGACAACTTGTAATAATATGAATGATGCATACAATAAACCAGAAGGAGTGATATATGCTATTGTTAGTGAGAGGAATAATGGGCCCGTAAGCTATGCCCACATCCCATACTATAATGGATTAAGAGCTGATACATTTTATGATGATTCAACAGGCAACAATGTTTTATGGGAAAGTAAAGATGGTCAAAAATTACGGTTTGATAACGTTGACGATTATTTGACCTTTTATAAAACTGAATTAAATAAGAAAAGAAAATTAATTGTCGGAGCTATAATAGGTGATGTTATTGGATCTGTTTATGAATGGATGAATATAAAAACAACAGATTTTAATTTATTCGGCCCCCGGAGCAATTTCACAGACGACAGTGTACTTACATTAGCTACAATGGACGGTATTCTGAACGGGAAAGACTTTACGGCTGTATATCAAGAATATGGGAGGAAATATCCGGGCAGGGGATATGGTGGATTTTTCAGATCATGGGTTCATGATGATGATCCCAAGCCTTATAATAGTTATGGCAATGGCTCGGCCATGCGTGTAAGTCCTGTTGGATGGGCATTTAATACCCTCGATGAAGTGCTGTTCCAGGCCAAAAGAAGTGCCGAGGTCACCCATAACCATCCGGAAGGTATTAAAGGAGCTAAGGCAGTTGCAGCAGCTGTTTTTCTCTCCCGTTCAAATAAAAACAAAGATGAAATCAAAAATTTTCTTGTGGATACATTTAATTACAATTTAGACAGAAAGATTGAAGAAATTAGACCAATCTACCAATTTAATGAGAGTTGCCAGGGAAGTGTACCGGAAGCTGTTATCGCTTTTCTTGAAAGTACGGATTTTGAAGATTCGATCCGATTAGCAATTTCAATTGGAGGAGACAGTGACACTATTGCTTGCATAACTGGTGGAATTGCCGAAGCCTTTTATAAAGACATTCCGCAGTATATCATTGATAATTCTTTACGAGTACTTCCAACTCAACTTATCAGACTTGTTGAACACTTTTCCGTAAAGTACCGGGATAAAATATAATGCTGGAAACTGCCAGAGAACTCAAAAGTTGGATAATTATGATTAAAGAAGATGCAATAATAGTTAACTTTAGGGTATCTCTAAAAACTAAATTGTTAATAAAAAGTTCATATCTAACTATAGATCAGGTTTATACATGACCAAACGATGCGTATCTTTGATCAAAACAGTGAAAGATGCGCAAAAACAAAACCCGCGGACTATTTGAAGAGC
>Ga0172371_10010938_pt1 | contig 12166 bp, 12 predicted proteins | sample Lak12m_FD_114543 | JGI IMG/M metagenome (GOLD analysis project Ga0172371, IMG submission 114543) | Freshwater microbial communities from Kabuno Bay, South-Kivu, Congo - kab_022012_12m | ecosystem: Environmental > Aquatic > Freshwater > Lake | place: Democratic Republic of the Congo: South-Kivu... | reverse complement strand
GGCACGGAGGTGGACATCCTCAAGGATGGCACGCTCGATTTCCCGGACGACCTTCTAGCGGAGCTGGACGTGGTGATCGCCAGCATCCATCAGAGCTTCACCCAGACCGAGGCGGAGACGACGGAACGCTTGATCGGCGCCGCGCGCAACCCGTATGTACATATCCTGGGGCACCTCACCGGCCGCCTGCTGCTCGAGCGCGAGCCCTACAAGGTTGACCAGCGCGCGGTGATTGATGCCTGCGCCGAGACCGGCACCTGGATCGAGCTCAACGCCCATCCCATGCGCTTCGACCTAGACTGGCGCCTGTGGCCTTACGCCAAGTCCAAGGGCGTGAAGTGCGTCATCAACTGCGACGGCCACCGCTTCGAGCATGCGGGTTTCCTGCGCCTGGGCGCCGGCATCGCCCGCAAGGGCTGGCTTACCAGGGAGGACGTCCTGAACACACTGCCACTGGATAAGCTGCGGAAGGAACTGGGACGGAAACGGGCCAAGCTGCGTTGAGGCAGGCTGACCCGGCGCCTCATTAGTTGGGCTGGCTTTGGGCAGCGCCGGCTGAGCGCTTGGTGGGTGATTTTGACCATTGGAAACCGGGCTGGCCCGATCACACCACCTGTAGGGGACGAGCCCGCCAGGAGACCACCACTAATAGCGCCTTTTCCGGCACTTCTGGCTTTAAGTGCTCCAGATTGCAACGGTTGCCCTCAGCAGTGGGCTTCGGGCTAAGGATGCAAATCGGACCGGGAAAGACGGCAGGCGGCGGGGTTCACGGAAGCGCGACGCCAAGTGCGAAGACAGCTTGTCTTCGTTTCTCACCTGTACTGCGCCTTGGTGGCGATTCCGACAGCTCCGTTAGGAGCGGCAAGTCTATAGCAGCGTGTGCCCCCTCACCCGCCGGGCCAAGCTCCATCGGAGCGGCATGAACTGCCGCCGGTTCCCTACGCAGCTCTGATGCGTGAAATCAAGACAGGCTCGACCAACCGCAGCGACCGCAGCCGCTGGGTAGCGGGCCGGTCTTGCTGGCAGGAAGGGTTCGGCGCATTTTCTTATTTCCATTCCCAGTTGAGCGGTGTCTGCGATTACATCCGGGACCAGGTGCAACACCATACCCGCCAGACCTTTCGGCAGGAGTACCTGGCGTTCCTCAAGCGGTACCAAGTGGCATACGACGAGCGTCATATCTTCAAACCGCTGGAAGAGGATCAGCCTCCTGAGGCTTGAGTGCCCGCTCAGGGGCGACAGGAGCTGACTGCGGCGCCGTGCCCGAACGTGCCGCTCCTCACGGAGCTTGACCCACGGTATCGGGGCGGTCGGTGGCTATAAACGTGTCGTTCCTAACGGAACTGGGCCGATCCAGTGGGAGAAGAGGCGTGTAAGGAGCAGAGGGGACTGCCGCACTTCAAGACGCTGTCGCGCCCTCGCAGGTTCATGCTGGCGATGCTCGGCTAGAGGCCGTCGAGGCTTGCCAGGAACAACCACCGGTCTTGGTCGCCGTTGAGATTCGCCTCTTGCCGGTCGCGTCTGATCCCGATTGGCCCTGAACCGGGTTGACTATTGACGACGACCTACAGAAACGTAGGATCACTGGCATGCGAGTGTTTTGCGTCAATGCACCACACAACAACTGGACCGGAGTTCATCAGCACCTGAAAGAAAGTCTCCTATGTCAAAACTGACCACGCACCAAATCAGGGACGAAGCCCGGAAGATTGTAGCCAATAACAAGGGCGGACTCCGCTACGGAGACCTTCTGGATCAGATTTTGGCTGCGAACCCTGAGACCCCGAAGAACACGATCCATGGTTCGATTTGGGATTTGCACATCCGGTTCCCTCAGGAGATCAGCAAACCAAGCCGTGGGCTGTTCGTTCCTATGAGTGCAACACCGGGTGGACCAGTAACGCCCGCAGAACCTGAGGGGGAACCAACGCCATTTGAAGAGGGCGACTTTTATGAATCTTTCGCAGACTGGTTGAAGAACGACCTGGACGAAGTGACCGACGCAGCGGCCCTTGGAGGCTGCGCAATGGGCAAGAAGTGGGGCACGCCGGATGTGGTCGGTATCTACAAACCACTCGCGTCCAATCTAATCAAGTTTCCCGCTGAAATAGTGTCCGCTGAAATCAAAACCGATCCTGGTCAGCCGGTTGTCGCCTTTGGGCAGGCGATTGCCTATAGGCTCTTTTCAACGAAGACCTACATCGTCATGCCAACCTCTATGACCGTCGCTGACTTGAGCCGATTGGAGGCTTTATGTATGCTGTTTGGTGTAGGGCTCGTCCTGTTCAAGCTCGATACGAAGAATCCAGCTTTTGATATTCGCGTGCGTGCACAGAAGTTCAACCCGGACATGTTCTACGTTAATGAATTCGCCGAGCGGTTGAAGGAGTTCGACGTGGATAAATTTGAACACTTGTTCAGGTGATGAGTGCAGTTAGACCCGAATCCCCCACGAAGGGGTCGTGAAGGGTCGGTCGGTGAGAATGTCATGTTTTGCCCGGACATGCACTCGCATGCGGCAGGCGGAGCGTGCCGCTAGCCTTGAAGGGAATATTCCGCAGCGCTTGTCTTTCGTCGTGCCCACGCGTACACAGTGGCTACGAGCAAAGCTGAGATCCTGGATGTCTTGCCCACCCTCAGGCTTGAGGAACGGCAGGAAAAACTCGACCGACTTTGTGATCTTCAGGAAGCCGATCTGCAGTCCGTTCATCAGCAATGGGTGAACGAGTCCCTGAACAACGGCCCGGCGGCCCCTGCGTCGGCAGCAGATTGGGACGGAGCTCTGAAGCGTAGATTGGCGCGCGCCGCCAAGCGCTCGTGAACTTCGTCTATCGGCCAGCCCAAAGGCTGAGCGCAGGGAGAAGCTGAAATCGGCATTCGGAGTGAGGATTGCGGGAAAAGGGGTTTTGCGTGATGATTTGTGCCATGAGCGTCGCCGAGTTGCCCATCCAGATTGACCGCGAGAAGGTCGCGGAGTTCTGCCGCGCGCGGGGCATCCGCAAGCTGAGCTTGTTCGGCTCGGTGCTGCGCGATGACTTCGACCCGGCGCGGAGCGACGTGGACGTGTTGGCGGAGTTTGCACCCGGCGTGCGTCCAGGGCTCAAGTTTTTCGGCTATGGCGAGGAGCTAGCCGAGATTATCGGTCGGAAGGTGGATTTCAACACCGAGGCGTGGCTCAGCCAATACTTCCGAGACGAAGTGGTACGTGAAGCGGTGCCCATTTATGAGCAGGCATGACCCGAGAGTAACCCTCCGTCAGATCACCGACTATGCGCTTCGGGCACAGGAGCTCTGCTCGCAGAATGAGTTGCGGGCAATCCTAACCGATTGGCACAAGCGACTGGCGTTTGAGCGGGTGATGGAAGTGCTCGGTGAGGCCGTGAAACGTCTTCCGCCGGAATTGTGTCAACGCTACCCCGCAGTGGCCTGGAGGCTGGTCGCAGCCACATGGCCTATGTCGCCCGGCGCTGGCAGTTTCTGAAGGGGGAGTGAGCACACGAGCCCAGAACGAGAAGAAGTTCGGCTTGTGGGACGAGTTGCCTGGCGGCGGCAGGCGGTATTGGCTGGAGGTGGCCGGGCGTTTGGGCCGGCGGGCGCGCTACCTCCAGGAAGTGGACGCCAGTGAAACAACGCTGCGATTCTGGCCAGAGGTTTACGATGACGCTGAGAATTGTTCCGGAGTAACGGGGAGTAGGCGGTGGCCAGTGGATCCGTGGAGTAACCTTCGTGGACACGGGAAGATCGCGCAAATCGCAAAGTCATTGGTCACCAATGGGTTAAGCAGGGAGCTTGCTGAAACCGCCCGGCGCGGTCTGAGCTGCTTCTTTTACGCAAGACCTTGGCGAGCAGGAGCTTAGGCCAGACGACCATCTCTGCAAGGGCGGATCTCCACTCCCAGTGCTCCGGTAGCGCCCCGGCCTGGCTCCGGTGTCTGGCCGGCGATGCCCCGGTGTGTCTCCCATGGGGAGCGCTGCCCATGGGAGACACACCGGGGACACACTCTGCCCACACCACAGTCGCCCGGTTCTGGAGCCCAAGTTCCAGTACATTGCGCCCCATTTGAGCTGGGATGATCCCCAGAGCCGAACCTCGCGTAAGTCCACGGAATAGCGCGCCGCGCTACACAGTTCACAGCGAGCGTGAGATAGTCGGCTTGGGAGGATGGGGGCTCGGGCTTGGACTTCCGCCCCGGCGTAGGGTAAATTGGATCGAGTATGATTGCGTCTGCGGAACAAGCCAAGACCCCGGAGCGCAGCCCTACTCCGCCCCGAGTCAGGCAATACGCGGGCGAGGTGGTTTACATTTACGCCTTTGACGTGGCGTATGACATGACGCGCCAGCCGGTGCGGGAGTTGTTGGGGCAGGCCGTGGCGCAGTTCTCGGTTGACGCCAGCAAGCGCAGTCCCCGCCAGCTTTTCTTCTACCAGCCGCAGATGGTGCGGTTACCGCCGCTCGAGCGGATTGGGCCCCATGGGCCGGTGCGCGTCGCACGCGTCATCAAGCTCCTGCCCGTGGGCGCGATCAGCATCAGCGTGCGCGTGCCCTTCCAGGTTCGACAAATCGAGGACCTGGTGGCCTACCACGACCTGCAATTCAGCAATGGCTCGCTCAGCGAGGAAGTGCGACGCCTGGCCGAGGAAGTGCGCAGTGAGTTGGCGTCGCATTATGTCCAGCCGGTGCGCCAGCTTGCCGAAGAAGAGGCCTACACGGTGTTCTGCATCCAATCGCCGCTGGTGACCGAGGAGCAGGCGGAGTTGAGCGCGGAGAGTTGGTGGCGCGCCCACCGCCGCACGGTGGCTTCCCTCCTGACCCAGGAGCCGGACATTGACCACCTCTCGAAACAGGAGGCGGACGAATCCACAGGCCGGTTCCTCACTTACTACCAGCACGACCTGGTGGTGGTGGACTGGGACGCGGCGCTGATCATTGACGAGCCGCGGAATTTCGACGAGACGCTGTATGTGATGGAGCTGGCCAACGTGCAGTTGGCGGAGCTGGAGGCGTATGACCGCATCCTGGACGATTCGCTGGACCGGGCCTACCGCGACCTGAGCGCGCGGCCGATGCGCGGGCGCGACAGCACGCTCCGCGGGCTGCGGGAAATCCGAATAGACCTCGCCCAGTTCAGCGATGAGCTGTCCAACATCACCAAGTTCTTCGGCGACTGGCACCTGGCCCGCATCTATGAAAATGTCGCCGCCCGTTTTCACCTGGGTGACTGGCATCGGACCATAGATAAGAAGCTCCAGACGCTCGATGACCTCTACCAACTGCTCAACAGCGATCGGACCAATCGCTGGATGCTGATTCTGGAAGCAACCATTGTGCTGCTGTTTGTGATTGACGTCATCATCCTGTTGCTGGGTCTTTGAGGGCACTAAATTGGGCAGCCCTCCGTGCGGTAGTTACTTCGCCAGCCGACTCCGTGCTTCCTCCATCAGTCCGTGCTCGAACGCGCTCGCGAAGGTGTCCAGTGTGGGCTTCTTGAGACGCAGCCGGCGGCCTGTCCGGCGCCAGGCTGATACGGCGGTGAAGACCTGGCGCAGGATGCCTTCCGCGGCGGGGGCCTTGATCCCAAAGCGTCCGGCAACGGCCAGCGCCCGAGCAATGCTGGGTTCCTCGCGCTCCTCGCTAATGGGCGTCTTACTCACGCGGACGCGGTCTATCGCGGGCACGGGATTCAGGTCGTAGGCTGGCGACAGCGACCAGCGCCCGGCCTCGTGCATGAGGAAGCCATAATTGCGGAGGTGGTCGTCGTAGTTGCTCGCGAGGAGCGAAAAGACCAAGCGCCGCCAGAGCTCGCGCAGGTCGCCCGCAACGTCATGACCGAACTGCCGAATGGCGTCGGCCAACAGCGTGTAAGCGCCGGGATCACCTGGAGCGATTCCCAGCAGGCTGGCCCCGGACACAAACGGAACGCGGAAATTGCCCGCTCGGTCAAATCGTGTGATCACCGCCACACTGTGCCCGCCCACGGGCACCAACCGATGCTCGACCACACGAATGCCGGCTTCCGCCGCGAGTGTGAGCGCCAGAACTTCGCCGCCGGCAATGTCCCGGGTGTCGTCAGGCTTGGGGAACTTGGCTAAGGCAAGCCGGCCATCCGGCAAGCTGACCGCCGCCTTGGGCCGGGCACCGCCCAGCGGCGAGCCGGCGCCGAGCAGGAAGCGCAAATCCGCCGCCGTGTCCGTCTCGGAATGAATCGCGTCGGCGGCGCGCAGCAGGGCCTGAAGGCTTATGAGCGGCGGGAGCTTTCCGATACTGTCGGCCAAGAATGGGCCCCGGGAATCAACCCGGAAACGCAGAGCCCCGAGGCGCGAGCCGTCATCGAGCGCCAGCACATAGTCAATGTCCCGATACGGCTTCTGAGCCAGCACCTGCTTGCGGACGGCGCGCTCGATGAGGATTCGGCCCCACCGATCTGGCCCGCAATCCTGGATGGCGCCAAAGAGCGCTGGGCTGTGCTGGGCGCCGCTCTGCAGCGGGAGCGAGGTAGGATCAATCGCAAAGGCGTCAGCACGCTTCAGCCACTCCGGCGCATACTCAAAAGAAACCGCGGGACCACGCCCCGCGGCGTGCACCCGCCCCACGAGCCAGGTCTGCCCCTGCCACTCGATGTGGACTTCCCAGCTCATGTGCGGGAGCGGCGAATCCGTTGCGGCAGGCGGCGCTCGTCCAGGCTGAGAGCAAGCTCGTCGCTTGCGGGCGCCGCAAGACTGGCCAGACGGCCGTGTAATTGCAGCACAAATGCTTCGGTCGCCAACGTGCCCAGCGAAACCGTTGGGTCTCCCCGCTCCAGCCGCCAGAGCGTATCGCGGCTGACAAAGAGCCGGCCAGCCATGTCGGCAGTGGAAATCCCTCGCTTCCGCCGAGCGAGTGCCAGGTCACGGCCCAGTTTGCGCAGCGCATTCGCGGCGGGCAACGGCATGTTGGGTGCAGAGGACATGCCCGTATGGTCCGCTATGGCGGACATTATGTCAATTAGAGTCGGATATACCGGTCGTTAAGTGGCGGCACTGCCCGTGGCGACCGCGAGGACCAGCACGCCGCCCGGGGCAGCCAGCCTGTGATGCCGCACCAATCGCCGGGATACCGGCGCGTTCTGTCCCCCCACGCCGATCGCACTCTCCCATCGGGAGTTGAACCGCTTGGCCGACAAGGGCAGAATACCTCGCATGAGCCAGGCGATCTTCAACCCCACGGATTATGGATGGAAACTTCACTAAACCCCGGGCATCATTGCTGGCGGCGCTGATATGTCTCGCGCCGAACGTCCTGATGGCCGACACCAACCAAAGTGATGCGCTGCGCTGGCTGGCGACATCCCAGGTCGCCCCGCCGTTCAGCGTCCCCAAGTCCCGCGCCGCCTGGGAAGCCCGGCGCGAGGAGGTGCGGCGACAGCTCTGGGAACTCCTGGGCAAACTGCCGCCCCGGCCGAAAAGGCCGAGCGTGGAGACCGTCCGACGGGAAGACCGGGGCGGCTACTGGATAGAGAAGTTTCAATTCGATAACGGCGCCGGCGCGGTTGTGCCCGGATACCTGCTGTTGCCCAAGAAGAGTGCCGGCAAGAGTCCCGCCATCCTTTATTGCCATTGGCATGGGGGCGAGTATGAGATTGGCAAGGAAGAGCTGTTCCAAGCGAAGCATACTCCGGAGCCGCCGGGACCAGCCTTTGCCATGCGCGGCTTTGCGGTGCTGGGCATTGACGCCTATTGCTTCGGCGAAAGAAACGGGCGCGGTCCTGGCGGTCCGGCTGAGAAGGGAGGCGCTGGCGAGATGACGGCCAGCAAATTCAACCTGTGGGTCGGGCGCACGCTGTGGGGAATGATGCTGCGCGACGATTTGATGGCGCTGGATTACCTGGCGTCGCGGCCGGAGGTGGACGCCGAACGCATTGGGGTGACGGGCATGAGCATGGGGGCGACGCGCTCGTGGTGGCTGATGGCGCTGGATGAACGCATCAAGACCGGCGTGCCCATCGCCTGCCTGACGCGCTACCAGAACCTGATCGAACACGAGATGCTCAAAGCGCACGGCATCTACTATTTCGTTCCCGGCCTGCTGAACCACTTCGACACCGAAGCGATCGTAGCGTTGATCGCACCGCGACCGGCCCTGTTCCAGAACGGCGCCGCGGACGATGGCTCGCCGGAGGATGGTATCCGCGCGATCGAAGCTGCGGTGCGGCCGGCGTACCAGCTTTACGGCAAGCAGGATGATTTCCAGAGCGTCATATATCCCGGCCAGGGACACGTGTACACGGAGGAGATGTGGCAGAAGACGTTGCGGTGGATGGAGGAGCGGCTCGGCGGGCCGCAAAGTTGACCTGAATCCAAACGGCTCGCGCCTACTTCCTAATTGCAGCACCGCCTGAGTCCGCCTAAGTTCCGAGCGTGAAGTTGCCCGTGAGAAGCGATTATGCTGCCCGTGCTGTGCTTGGCCTGGCGCGGCATTATCCGGCCAAGGCTGCTTTGCGGGTCGAGGACCTGGCAGCGGCCATCAATGTCTCACCCAAGTATCTCGTTGTGATTCTGAATGAACTGCAAGGCCACGGGATCGCACGGAGCGTCCGTGGCAAGGGGGGAGGCTACCTGCTCGGGCGTCCGCCGGCGCAGATCACTCTGGGAGATGTTTTGCGCGCGTCACAGGGAACCATCATTGACCTGCCGGCGCTGAACAATGCCGGCTGCCCGCCCGAGCTGCGGCGCGCGTGGCAGAAGCTGCAGCAGGCGATGGTCGCCACGACGGATGCCATTACCTTTCAGCAGTTGCTCGATGAGAACGCGGCCAGGGCGGCGATGTACGACATCTGAACCTTGGAAGCCCGCCGGATTGGGCGGCCAGGCGCACCCGGAGCATCTGCCCCCGCCACGGGCGCGGAGACGGTCTGGCCTCCGTGCCGGCACCGGCGTCCTATACTCCTTCGAAGACCCGCACGAGACGATTGTTGACGTAGAGCCGGTTGCGGCACCCGAGCAAGGGCTTGCGCTCTTTCTCAATCCGCACGTCGGACTTCTCCTGCTGGCCAACGGTGAAGGTGTAAACCTCCAGAATTGGCTCATTAACCAATCGAACCGACTTCTTGATAGCCTGTTCGTTGACTTTGATCTCCAACCGGCCAAAAAGCTGGTTAAAGTTGTATTCCAAGCGGTGTTTTTCGATCTCTCCTACTTCGGCTACGAATCTCACAAACGGCAACCTTTCGCTAGCATTTTCGATTCGAGGCATGCACAGCTTGTGCCATCAGGCCGGGCGGCGTGTCAGTATTTGGAGCCTCGACGAGCTGCCGAGGATTGACGGCCGGGTTCGAGCAGGGTTTTCTCCAAATTTCAGCCGCTCATTTGCTCCGTCCTCGCGCCCTGAAGCCACTGGAGATTTCCAGCAAGACCCGGGCTGGTTGCTCGGACCGACGACTTGACGTTGTCTCGATTCGAGTCAGCCGTGCCCAGGTTCGGGCCTGTCCGAGATCCAGGAAGTGGAGACAGAAATATGGGGGCAGAAAAATGTCTTGGAGGAGAAGGAAGTGCAGCGAGTGACACGCCCGCACTTCGGGTGGTTGGGATTTCCTGCGGGCCAAGGAATATCAGAGCCGGCGCTCGCTCGTCACCTTCCTGCGGCTGGCGGGAAAGATGAGGGGCAGGCGGGCGTAAGAGAGGGAAGCTATTTCAGCAGTCCTGTGATCTTCGCCGGTTCGTTCGTTGGCGCCTGGCAGGCGTTCCCGGTGCACAGGTAAACTGTCGCTCCGCCTTTGGCCGGCAAGGTCTGCGCGAAGGCTTCCACGGCGCCGCAGTTGCCGAGCACGACCTTGTTGGGCTGATACACGCTGTGGATGGCCCGCAGCAGTGCGCGCGTTTCGTTCGCGGTGGCCTCTCCTGCGACCACCGCCCGCCGCGGTTCCTCGAGCCAAAAATCCAGCGCCTGCAGCATGAAAGGAACGGCCTGGGGGGTTTGCCGCAACCGGTTGGCGAACAGGCGCAGCGTCTTCTCCGCCGCCTGCGTGAAGTGCTTGCGGCCCGTGATCTTGCCAAGCTTCAAGAGCGCCAGGCAGGCCACGGAGTTGCCCGAAGGCTCGGCCCCGTCGTAATCCTCTTTGACGCGGAGGATCAGGTCCCTCGCGCCGGGAGGGCTTTGCCAAAAGCCGCCTTCTTCGGCGTCATGGAACCGCGCGAGCGTGGCCTCGGCCAGGCCGATAGCGAATTCGAGGTGCGGCGGCTCGAGGGTGGCCTCATACAACTCGATCACGCCCGAAAGCAGGAAGGCGTATCCGGCCAGCAACTGCACCGCGTCACGCTGCCCCTCGCGCCAGCGGTGATACAGTGTCCGGGTGCTGGCCTCCCAAAGCCTGGCCTGGAGGAAGGCCAGATTCCTCTCGGCGGCTTCCCGATAGGTTGCGTCAGCCAGGACGGCGGAGGCGCGCGCCATCGCGCCCAACATCAGGCCGTTCCAGGAGGCGAGCGTCTTGTCATCGAGCTGCGGGCGCACCCGGCGGGAGCGCGCGGCGAACATTTTGCCTCGGGCCGACGCCAACAAAGCCCGCTCTTCCTCCGACAACTGTGGATCAACAATGCTGAGCACATTCTGGCCGGCTAAAGGGTGGGGGTGGCTGTGGTCAATGAAGTTGCCCGGTTCGTTCACCCCAAAATAGCGGGCCGCCACCGCGAACTCCGACGGCGCAAGCAAATCCGCCAGTTCCGCGCGCGCCCAGCAGTAAAACTTGCCTTCATGGCCTTCGCTGTCGGCATCTTCGGCGGAGTAGAAGCCGCCCTCGGGATGCGTGATGTCGCGCAGCACATACCCGAGAATGCCGCGCGCGACGTCCGCGTAGCGGTCTTCGCCGCTGACCAGGTAAGCGTCGAGATACAACTGCGCCAACTGCGCATTGTCGTAGAGCATCTTTTCGAAATGCGGCACCAGCCACTCGGCGTCCACCGAGTAGCGCGCGAAACCGCCGCCCAAGTGGTCGTGAATGCCCCCTGCGGCCATCCGGTCGCACGTGTGCAACACCATGCGGACGGCATGCTCGTCCCGGAAGCGTCGAGCATAGCGGAGTAGGAACTGCGGCTGGCTCGGCTGGGGGAACTTGGGCGCGCCGCCGAAGCCGCCGTGGCTCGGGTCATACGAGCCCTTGAGCATCGCGCCCGCCTCCCGCAGCACGTCGGAGGTCAAGACCAGCCCGGACGAGGGTCCATAAGCAACGCCCACCTGCGCCAGGCGAGCGTGGATATCGTGCGCCGAGCTGGTGAGTGCCTCGCGCCTGGTTTCCCAAAGCTCTTGAACCTGTTGCAGGACTCGCAGGAATGCCGGCCGGCCCTGGCGGTTGTCTGGCGGGAAGTAGGTCCCCCCGAAGAAGGGGTTGCGGTCCGGCGTGAGAAAGACATTCAGCGGCCAGCCGCCCTGGCCGCTCGTGGCCTGGACGAAGGTCATATAGATCTTGTCCACGTCCGGCCTTTCCTCCCGGTCCACCTTGATGCTGACAAAGTGGGCGTTGAGGAACGCCGCGGTCTCCTGGCTTTCAAACGATTCGCGTTCCATGACGTGGCACCAATGGCAGGTCGAATAGCCGATGCTCAGGAAGATCGGTTTGTTCTCGCGCTCGGCCTTGGAAAACGCTTCGTCGCCCCAGGCAAACCAATCCACGGGGTTATGTTGGTGTTGGAGGAGGTAGGGCGATTTCTCGCGGGCCAGGCGATTGGCCCTGGCAGGCGCGGCGGCGAACGATGCAGTCACAGTGCTCATGGTCTTGGTTGCGCTGTTTGCTGGCGGTACGCGGTGAGTCTCGCAGGCAAGAGCCTGCCCTCAGGCGGCGGCGACGGTTTGGTCATGGTAGAGAGAATAGCCCTGGAACCGCATTCAGGCAAAGGGGCGGCGTCCCGCTTTGAGCGCATTTGCAGGTTGTTCGTATGGTGGGTAGGGGTAGGGAGAGCGGGTTGAACGCTCCCCCTCCCTCCGAACCGGACGGGCCGATCTCCGGCATCCGGCTCTCCAGTCAGTGAGTCCCCGCCATGCCATCTGGCAGGCCTTCTCATGCGGGACTGGCCAGCTTGCCGTGAGCTAAGGGTTCGTGCATAAATAACTTCGTCATTGCTGGCGTAAATCTCACAATTTCCTGAACCCTTGCTCTGGGCTCCCGGAGGGGGGGGGCTACACGTATAGCCTGTATGTTATG
>Ga0172371_10010933_pt1 | contig 12169 bp, 10 predicted proteins | sample Lak12m_FD_114543 | JGI IMG/M metagenome (GOLD analysis project Ga0172371, IMG submission 114543) | Freshwater microbial communities from Kabuno Bay, South-Kivu, Congo - kab_022012_12m | ecosystem: Environmental > Aquatic > Freshwater > Lake | place: Democratic Republic of the Congo: South-Kivu... | reverse complement strand
TGTTAGGCTCAGACACCCGTCACCAAGGAATTGGCGTTTGCCGAGTGGCCGGCGGCGTCGTGGATGTTTGGTCTTTGTCCAGGGGGAGGAATCCGATCTTCCGTAAAAAGGCGGTCGTTTTCATGCCACCCAAGAGGCGCAACCAGCAGAGCCCGGCGTTGTCATCGCAGGCGGAGGGTGAAGCGGAGGAAGTCGGAGTCGAGCTTCTTGAGGTCCCCGCCGAAGGCCTGCTTGAACTCGCGGACGCGGGTCTCGGGATCGTCGGATTTCGCCGGCTCCTTGGCGGAGAGGGTCCGCAGGTAGGCCACGTACTGCTTGGGGCGTTGCTTGAGGAGGAAATAGGTGAGCGCCCAGGCCTCGGCATAGGCGTCGAGGCCCTGGCGGGTGTCGCGGAACCGGGCGCCGTCGCGCACCAGCGAGACGAGCGAGTCGGGCGGCCGTTTGGCGGCATACTCCTGGAACCGCGTCAGCCGGGAAGAATTGATCGCCCCGACGGTGCTCCACCCCTTCGCGCTGGAGAGGTCGGGCGTCTCGAAGTAGAGGGCGATCCCCTCGCTGAACCAGAGCGGGCAATCGCTGAAACGGGCGTGCAGACCGCAGTTGTAGGCGATCTGGTGAGTCGCCTCGTGGACGATCGTGGCCACGGTCCGCTCGGCCTCCGGTTGGGCGAGGATACGGTTGATCTGGGCCGAGGTGCCGCCGCGCGGCACGCGGCCCAGGCCCGCCACCCCGGTGAGGTCGAACATCGTCATCCGATTGGTCCGCAGGCTGTAGTAGCCGATGATCGCCCGGACCGCGTCGCCCAGCTCTTTGCGGGCGAATTCTTCGTAGGACCGCTGGTCGGCAAACACAACCGCCACCAACGGGAACTCGGGCGTCTGGAGGGCGAACCCTTTGCGGCTCCAGAAATTGGTGAACGCCAGGTACAGCCGCTCAAACAGCGACCCACACCAGGTGGCGTATTCCCGCGAGGTATTGTGAAAGATGAGGTAGTGGGCGGTGCGGTGCACCTCGAAGCCGCGGGGGATCTCGGCCAGCAGCCGCTCCGACATCTCCTCGGCGGAAAACGGCTTGAAGGGGACGTCGTCGGTGGTGTGCTCGACCAGTTCGTCGGGCTGGACCGGCCAGAGAACGCCGTCGCGGGCCAACAACAGCAGTCCGCCGTCCTGGGCGGTCGCGAGGACGCGCCCCGCCACCTTGACGGGTTTGCCGTCGTGTCGCAGGGCGACATAGTCCAGCGCCCAAGCCGGACCAGCCAAGGCGAGGCCCACGGCCATCAGCGAGATCGCCAACCAGTAGCGCACCGGACGGTCTCCTAACGTGACATCCGGGAAAAGGGGACTGGCTCCGTCGCCTCGGCAACGGTGTCCCTCTCGATTCGCTCTCCGGCGACGGTGCCAGTCCCCTTTTTCCTTCGCTAGTAGAATTGCGGCTCGGGTCAATTCTCGTCGCTCCCGACCAGTTTCTGCTCCACCTGGTCGGCCTGCCAGGCGATGGCCGAGAGAACTTTGCTCACCTCGATCGGATTGAGGGTATCGGCAAGCTGGTTGGCCTGAAGGATGACTTTGTCCTGGCCGTTAATCTTCTTGATGGCGAACGCCCCGTAGACCGTCTCCGTGTTGTAGCGGAGCAGGGCCGAGGCATTCTGCTCCGCGGCCGGACCGCAGACCGACCAATACGTGACCATGGCGGGCCCGGAAGCCCCGGCCTTGGTGAACTCAACGTGTACGACCTGTTTGCGCAGGGAACCGATGGGCACGGTAATCTGCCAGCTCTCGCCCGATTCCACCACCTGATACCCCGCGGCGGTGGCGATAGCCCGGACGACCGCTTTCGGGTCGACGGCCACCGGGGCGAGGGCCTTGAAATCGAGTCCGCCGGCCGAGGGGGGCGCGACGGGGCCCGGGGCCTGCGGCGACTGAGATGTGCTGGAGGGAGGCACGGGCCCGCCGGCCATGGCCTCGCGGATCATGCCCGGCATCATCATGCCGAAGCCCGCCCCGAGGCCCATCCCCATGGCGCCGTCGGCGCCTCCGCCGCTTGAGGCCAGCTTCGCCATGCTGTTGGCCGCCTGGAACTTCATATAGGCGTTCAAGTCGCCCACCGCCCCCATGGCACTGCGGGCATCGATGGCCTTCTGGACTTCTTCGGGCGGCGTGATCGCACTGATGAAGAAGTCGCGCAGTTCCAACCCATACTGCTTGAAGTCGCCCGCCACCGCGGACCGCGTGGCCGAGGCGATGTCCTCGTAATGGGCGGGCATGTCGAGGACGCTGAACTTGAGTTTGCCCATCTGCTCGGTGAGCCGGGAGACGATCAGGTCCCGCAGGTAGCCGCTGATCTCCTCGGTAGTGAACTTGCCCTGGGTGCCCACGAGGGTATTGACCAACAGCCCGGTGTCGACCGCCCGGAACGCATACTTGCCAAAACTCCGCAAGCGGACCACGCCGAAGTCGGCGTCGCGAAAGGCGATCGGCTGGCGCGTGCCCCACTTCTGGTCCGTGAACGTCTGCTTGCCGACGAAGTAGACCGAGCACTGAAACGGCGATTTCTCCCAGGGGATCGTCAATAGGCGGGTCAGCAGGGGGACATTCAGGCTGGTGAGCGTGTGCTGGCCCGGGCCAAAGCAGTCCAACGCCTTGCCGCCGCGGAAGAATACCGCCTCCTGGGTCTCCTGGACGATAAGCTGGGCCCCAAGCTTGATGTCGGCCGAGCCCTCAGGCGGGACGCGGTGGACGAGCGTGTTGCCTGACTCATCGAAGAACTCAATGACTTCGAGCCGCAATCCCATGGTCTGGTCCTTTCATTCACCGCCCGGGCACCGGTAGGTTATGCTTCAGCATATCCGAATCCGGCGTCGGATATGCTGAAGCATAACCTACTTCCTCAATCCTCATTCGCTGCTGCCGGTTCATTCTTCGGCCATTCCTCACTTCCCAGAGACTGCCCTATCATACCCAATGGGGTATCCGGTGCCACGGGATCACCCCCTATTCTTGTGGGGCGAGCATTGGCAAGCGGCGTAGCATTTTGGTCCCCATTCTTCCCATTCGACCTAGATTGACATGGAATCGCCGCGACTCATCTTGGCGGACCTGCACCGGGTGTGTTATAGTCCCGCCTCTTCTCTCCGGGGGCGTCCCCTGCCTTGAGGTCCTCACCGGGCGGCAATGCGGATGTCTGAGGCTCACCCACAACACGTCTGGCGACTCGCCTTGCTGTGCCTCTTGGCGGTCAGCCCGGGCTGCAAGTCGGGATGGTGGCCCTTGGGGGGTAAGGTCTCCGACACCGTGCCCGGAATCACCCCGCCGCGGCAGCAGATTGCCGATTTGAGGGAACTAGTCAAGCAGGCGGCGAAGATCAAGCCGGAAGAACGGGAGCGGATTTCGGGCGAAGTGGCCGCGATGTACCCCGGCGAATCCGACCCCTTGGTGCGTCTGGAGGTCATCCGCACGCTGGGCGTGTTTCCCGGCGCCTCGGCCGAGGCCACCCTCCGCCAAGCGGCCAAGGACTCCGACGCCGACGTCCGCGTGGCCGTCTGCCAGTCGTTGGGCAAGCATCAAGCGGCGACGGCCTCGGAGGTGCTCCGCGAGCGACTTGCCAGCGACACCGATCTCGACGTCCGCCTGGCAGCAGCCAAGGCCCTGGGCGAGATCCGCGACCCGACCTCCGTCACGGCCCTCGGGGCCGCTTTGCAGGACCGCAACCCGGCGATGCAGTATCAGGCCGTGTGTTCACTGCGCAAGGTCGCCCCGACCGACCTGGGCAACGACGTGGAGCGATGGCGTCAGTACGTCAAAGACGGCTCGGTCGATCCGCCCAAATCGCTCCCCTTGGCCGAACAGTTCCGTAGCATTTTCCGCTGATCGCTTTTGCGGTTGCCCCATGAAGGAAAAACCCGTACCATGGGGGTTGAGCGGAGCCGAGCGTCGCCGAGTGGCCTGACGGCGCTTGACGCGAGTGCCGGCTTCTCCGACGGGCAATCCTGGATCGATGCTGGCATGGATGGCAGCGGCGAGCAGTGGCACGATCTCCATGCGGGCGAAGGGAAGCCGTCGCCCCATTACCGTGCCCCCAACGACACGCCGGACGACACGGGCGCATCAGTCATGAAGCCCTTACGATTCAGCGACCGATTCAAGACCCTCTACAGCCTGGTGATCCGCCTTTCCGAATCGACCGAGGCCGACGCCGTGCTGCTGTTGCTCGACGGTCCGGCCGATTGGGCCCGGCTCAAGAACCTCGCCGGCGAGGAGAAAGTGATCGTCGCGGCCAACACCGAGCCGGAGTTGGAAGGGGCCAAAGAGGCCGGCGTGCAGACGGTCGTCCTGAGGATGTCCGACAGCCCGGTCTACGACCGCCTCACCCAGGCCCTCCTGGAGGCCGTGGCCGACGACTTGCTCGCCCCGGGGGCCTGCGTGGTGGCCCTCTACAGCGGCTTCGAGGCCGAGAACATGGACTCGGTGAGCATCATCAACCTGGGCGAGCACCTCGACCGGCTCACCGGACGCGACCTCCGTCAACTCGAAACCCGCGTGCCCTTGGATACGCTCAAGATCGTCGTCGACCTGGCCGCGGAGATCGGCCGGGAAGGCCGCGAAGGGAAGCCGATCGGCACGATGTTCGTGGTCGGGGACACCCGGAAAGTCCTCGCCCACAGCCATTCCGTGGGGTTCGACCCGGTCCGCGGCTACAGCCGCAAGGACCGCAACCTGAACGACCCGCGGGTCCGCGAGGGGATCAAGGAAATCGCCCAGATGGACGGGGCGATCATCGTCTCCGCCGATGGGACGGTGGAGGCGGCCTGCCGCTATATCGACGCCCCGGCCGCCACGGTCACGCTCTCGAAGGGGTTGGGGTCGCGTCACTGGGCTGCCGCGGCGATCAGCCGGGCGACCAAGGCGGTGGCCGTCACCGTGAGTCAGTCGAACGGCACGGTGCGGATCTTCCAGAACGGGGAAGTGATGCTGCGGATCGAGCCGATCCACCGCCGGCCCATGGTCTGGAAGGACTTCGAATACGAACCGCCCGCCACCGAGGCCCGCCCCAAGCCAAAACCGGAGCCCGGCAAACCGAGTCCGGCCTGAAGCGATAGCGCTCGGTCGGTAGTCGCAAAAGGGGACTGGCTCCGTCGCCTCAATAGCGGTTTCCCTTCCAATGCAGTCCCCGGCGACGGTGCCCGTCCCCTCTTGCGACGGGCCATCGCCTGGGAAAAAGGGGACAGGCACCGTGGCGGCCACGTTTCCTCTTACGCCAAACCGGATTGCGCCACGGAGCCAGTCCCCTTTTTCGGCAATCCCGGCGCCTCGGTGCCAGACTACTCCGGCCGATCGATGGTCAAATCGACCTGATACCGCCGGTACGGGTCGTTGGGCTGCACGAGCCGCACATCCAGGAAGCTCTTGGCCGCGCCTTTGGCCGGGGGGACCTCGTAGCGGAAGAGCCCAGGGTCGTTGGTCAACCGCCGGCCGAAGCGGTAGCGGCCGATGAGGAGCCGGAGCAGCTTGCCCGCGTCGCCGGTCGTTCCTTCGAAGGTAATCTGCTGGACCTTCTGCCGGGAGTTGAAGTAGTAGGTCAGGGAGCCCGCCAGGTCGTCGAGGCCCGTGCCGGTCACCAACGGCACGCGGTACCCTTGAAGCGACAACCGGGAGAGCCCCGTCGAGAGCCAGGGCCATCGCTCCATGACCCAGCCGGGCGTGACGTCGAAGCGAAGCACATCGGCCAAATCGACCTCGGTGGGCGTGTCCCCCGTCCGGCGGGGCGCGTCGGCCGAGGGGAGGACGCCGTTCGAGTTGGGAAGCGCGACGGCACTTGCGCCGGCGGACCTCGGGGCGGCCGACATCACCGCGGCAGGGTCCCCGCTCTGCGGGCCGGCACTCATGGAAAGGAGCGGCGCCACCCGCTGCTTGGCCTGGACCCACCAGGTCTTGGCGTTGTATGCCACCGGCGGCGTCGCCGCCACCGCGACCGGCAAGAGAAGCCACAGCAACCTCTTCTTCATGGTGTCCCTCGCGTGCGACCCGCGTTCGCCCCTGCTTGGCATCGGCAGGGACCCCGCTTGAGCTTGCGAGGGGAACGAGCACTCTGCCGTGGACGGCCATGCCCTCCGTCTCGTGCCAACACGCACAATCGGCATGAAAGGCCAACTCGACGAGCCAACCGTTACTTGCGAGCTTCCGCGTCGGCCGGTTTGGAGCGGGCGGCCGACTTGGGGGCAGCGTCGGTCGCGGGTTTCGCGGCGGGGGCCGCCGGCTTGGCCCCTTCGCCGGCCTGCGATCCCTGGGCCAGCAATTCCTCGGTGAAACGGGTGCGGTAGTGGAGACTGCTCGCCTTGCCACTGAATCCGATGACCCGCTTGTCGGTCTCGATCTGCTGAGCGACCACGCGCCCCGCCGCGAGGTCGATACTCAGCGTACCAAACGCCTCCCCGGGGACTAGCTTGACTTCGATCGCCGGATCGTCGATCGGCGTCAGGATTTGCGTGGCCAAACGGATGGTGGCCACCCCGTCTTTCACGGCCTCCAGGGTAAAACTCTGCCGGGCCTGGATCTTCTTGACCAAGCCGCCTTTCAGGGGGACCTGCATGTCGAACGGATACGTCCAGCTCTCGCCGGTGGCAACGGGCTTCTCCGGCAAAGGAATGGCGAGGAGCGTCTCTTCCTGAACCTCGCGTTTGTGGAACCCGTGCCGGGCGAGTATCTTTCCCAGAGGATCAATGGTAATCTGAGAGAGCGGCACGCCGATCGACTTGGCCGTTTCTTGGAAGAGCAGCGGCGGTTGCTTGTCGGTCTGGCTGTTGTAACGGACTTCCGCGAGACCCGTCTGCTTCTGCCACAGGTCGACGCTCTCGACAAGCTGCTCGAAGGTGGCTGCGCCGTTGGGCTCCACCTTCTGCACCCTCCACACTTTGATGGAGGTGCTGACCGATTCGGCCGTCTTGGAGGTGTCCGAGACGGTCGTGTCGGCACGAGCGCGATGCACCACCTTCCATCGCAAGGTTTCGCCAGGGCGGAACTTGTAGCGGAGGGCGTATTTTTCCGCGGGCGACGGAGGGCTCTCCGTCTCGGACGGGGCTGCCGCGACAGCTAGAACGGCGAACGTCGCCAAGCCGGTGCATCCGGCCACCAGTCGCCAGAAAACGGGGGTCATGCTCGACTCCTTTCGTGCTTATTGCGTGGGCCTCATGCGCGTCAGCAGGGATCAGCCGTTGCCGCCGTGCGGGAGCCGGCCTCCCCAACCGAGCTTTTCCCGCAACGTACGGTAATAGCTGTGCTGGGGAACGGCCACCATCTTGAACCGCACCCCAGCCTTTCGCACCCGGACTCGGTCGTTCAGCCGCAGGGCGCAAAGCACCCGGCCGTCGACGATCGCCGCAGAACCGGGCTCGGCCTTGGCCAGGACCAACTCGTAGACCCGATCGGCGGAATCGACCACCGGGCGATTGGTCAGCGTGTGGGGGCTGATCGGCGAGATCAACACCGCCTGGAGGTCTTTCCGGAGGATCGGCCCACCCGCCGACAGACTATGGCCGGTCGACCCAACCGGGGTACTCAGGATCAGGCCGTCGCCACTATAAGTCGTTACCCATTGTGAGTCAATGTAGAGATCGATGTCGATCATGGTGAACGCCGGCCCGGTCTGGACTGCCACCTCATTGAGCCCGAGCTGCTCGACAAGGATGGCACCCTCGCGGTAGATCCGGCACTCGAACATGAGGTGTTCGATGACCCTGCCTTGCAGTCCCTCTGCGGCGATCTGCTGGAGAATTGCGGGCAGTTCCTCGGGAGAGAGGTCGGCCAGAAACCCCAGCCTGCCCAGATTAACAGCAAGGACCGGAACCTGGCGCAGGCCCATCTGATGGGCGGCACGCAGGATCGACCCGTCGCCTCCAAGAACGATGGCCAGGTCGGCATTCACACCGCTCAAGTCGGCTTGACCGGTGAGGTCGAAGGCCACGACCTCGGCGTGCTGTTCGACGAGCGGTCGGAGCCGTTCGGCCTCCTCCAGCACCCCCGGCCGCTTGCCGAACCCCAGCATCATCACGCGCATGGCATGCCCCATCGTACAACCCTCACCCGGACCAAACCCATACCGGAGCCCATGATGATACCCCGCCGCCGGCTTGAAGGAAACCGCAGGTGCTGAGTACTACAGCGTCAGGCCGGCAGTCGCAAAAGGGGACCGGCTCCGTCGCCTCGTTAACGGTGTCCCTTCCAGTATGGCGGCCGACGACGGTGCCTGTCCCCTTTTGCGACGGACCACGGAGTCAGGTCAGGCCTTCCAGCCTGACAATTCGGTCGTCAGGCTGGAATACCTGACCTACGTCTGGGTAGAATCCCATCGCAGTGGGTTGACGAGTCCAGCAAGTTCAGGGGAAAGGACATTTCCGTGGTTCTTGCCCAACGGCAGTCGGTGGCGGTTGCGATGATGCTTGTGCTCTTGGGGTGTGCGGTCGGATGCGGCCGCAAAGTGGCCGCTCCCGTCGATCCGGGGCCTTTCAAGAAGGCCATCGCCGATTACCTGGAGAAGAACAACATGGCGATGGCCCTCAAGGAGATCAAAGAAGGCCCCGCGGTCCAGGAGAAGACCGCCACCCTGACGGCTTCCCTGACCCACGCCGCCCTCGGCGGTCCGGCGGTGACGTGGCAGTTCCGTTTCGAGAAGAGCGCCGATGGCTCGTGGAAGGCGGTCGGGCACGAGAGACGATGAAGGATGAGGGATGAAGTGCCGGCCGTCTGCCCACTGCCCGCCGAGAGACTATCCGAAAAGTCTCCCCTCTCCCAGAGGGAGAGGGGACCGATGCTACGCACTTACCGGACAGCCTCTGCCCACAGCCCACCGCCCGCTGACCACCGAGCACTCCCTACTTCTCACGATGCTCCACCTGGGGCCAGTAGGTGGGGAAGTCGAAGTCAGGGCTGTTGTCGAGGTCGTGGCAGGTCGAGCAGAGGTGCTTCTCGGCGTCGGCCTTGGTCACCATCATGGCCTTCTGGAGTCTTTCCTGGAGGGCCTTGTCGTTCTTGATCTCTGCCTCACAATGGGCCCCGCCCGCCCCGTGGCACGATTCGCACCCCACGTCGGTCAGTTGAGGCGTCTTCTCGGTGCTCAGGAAGCCGCCCTGGTAGGGGAAGTATTCGGTCGGGTGCCAGCCGATGACGTGGCAACTGATGCACTCGGGGTCGAAGTTGCGCGGCGGATCGGTTTGGGCGAGGGTCTGGTACGCCTTGGCGTGGCACGACTTTTTCCAGACCTTGTACGACTCCTCATGGCACGACTGGCACTTCGCCGAGCCGACGAACGTCCCCAGGGCGTCGTGCTGTGGGTAAGGCACCGTGCGGACGCCGAGGCCGGCGAGGCCCAATTCCTTAAGCTGCCCCTCGTAGGCGGCGAAGAGCGACTTGATCTCGGATGAGTTGGGGAAGCGGGAGTCGAGCAGCACCCGCTGGTATCGCAAGGCGGGGTTGCCGTCGTAAAGCCCCAGGACGACCGCCCCCATGCCCTTTTCACCAACCTCGACCAGGAGGGTCTTATCGCCGATGGGGCTGCCCTTGTCGGACGGGGGCTCGCCCACCCCGCCGGCACTGACCACCAGGTCGAGCTCGGGGAACTTCTTGGCCAGCGCGACCGATTCTTCCGTGGTGGCGTGGGCAAGGAGAATGAGGAGGTCGCACTTCTCTTTCTGCAACTCGGGGAGGGTTTTCCGGAGCGCGGCTTCCGGGGCCGACATTTCGATGTCGGCGTTGTTGATGTCCTTCTGATACTTCGCGCCGAGGACGGCCGTGATCCCGATCTTCATCCCGGCGGCCTGGACGATCCGCTTGGTCGCCGTGAGCCCGGAGGCAAAGCCGAACAGCCCGACGTTTGCCGAGACGAACGGGCTTGGCTTTCCGTTCACGCCGGCGGCCACGGAGACCAATTCGCCGGTGGGCAGGCGGAGCTCGTTTTTACCCAGCCCGATCGCGTCGTACCCCATCTTTTGCATGGCGGCGACGGTGATCTGGAACTTCAATTCGGTTTGGCGGCCGAATCCCTTGACCAGACCGCCGACGTCGAGGGCCAGCACGGGCCAATCGCGCTGGCGGCGGAGTTCCTGGAAGAAGGACTGCCGCCGCATGAGGCCGCCCTTCATGCGGTCCAGGCCCGCGCACCCGCAGGGCTCCAGATACCCGTCCTGGCAGCCGGTGATAACGATGGCCAGCTTGGGCTTCGGCCAGCCCTCGAAGTACTTGCCGTTCTCTTTGACGGGGTCAAAGGGAATGCCGCTGTGCTTTCCTTTCTTGGCAAAGGAGGCTGGAGGCGTGGTCTGGGCCGTGGCCGAGGTTGCGTCCGCCGGCTGCTTGCCTGCTTCCCCCCCGCTGCGAAGGGGATTCGCCCGGGTCGCAGGGTCGTCGCTATCGGCCGGGGCGTTGAAGCCCGCTTGAACGGGCAGGTCGACCGGCCCACACCCAGCGACCCCAAGGCACATCCAAGCGACGACAAACAGTTCCCGGGGGCCAACGCGCATCGTGAACGAGGACATGGTCTTCCCGCCTGGGTTGAGGCCGCATACGCATGAAGTACCTGGAACGGGTTTCCTACCCGCCCCGAGACACGGACGGGTTCGAGGCCCGTCCTCTACGAGAACCATCACCCCGTTTCCGGACACCCTCTCAGCCCTCGACCGCAAACCGGACGCGGATAAGAAGCTTGGGGGCCCGGGGATGGTTGGTCTCTAACAACACCCTTCCACACTTCGCCGTTTCCGTACCGAGGTGATCGGCGGGCGGGCTTCCCTTCGGAATGCGAATCACGATCGGGAACTGCCGAAGAGTCTGGCCAGCCGTGCCCGAAGGCGGTCCCAGGTCCACCTTCAGAAGATCGGGCCACACCTCGGCGACCTTGAGTCGCACCTGATCGCGGAACGGGCCGCGGGCGACCACGATCAACGTCCGCGACGACTCCTCATTGGCGCTCACCGTGCCGATGGTGAGCAAGCTGTGCTCCTCGTTCCAATCGCCTCCCACGACCGCCAGATCGCTGACCACCGATCCGTTGATCGGCACCTCGAAGGATTCGATTCCAGGGAGGTTGGTCTTCAGGCGGATTGTCTGCTTAAACGTCCCCACTGGCAAGCCCGATTTGAGGGTTACCAGCAACTGGGCGCCGCTCTTAGCGCCCGATTCCTTGGCCAAGACCTCGGGTTTCAGGGGCGACCACTTGAGGTCGAACAGTCCCGCGGTGTTCTTGTCCGTGTATTCGTGGGCCACGATCCTCAGCGGCGTCTCGACATAGTCGAACAAGTCCGCCGAAGAGGTGGCAGGCTCCCCGGCCATCACGCTGTTGAACACGATCTCTTCAGGAACCGCCCTGAGGATCGGAATGATCTTCCCGCTGACGGTCAGTTCGACTTGCTTTCGTTTGGGGTCGTTGGTGAGCACGGTGGCCGTCTGCTTGTACGGCCCGTTGAACCCCTTGCCTTTGAATTCCAGATGGACCTTCGTGGACTGTCCGGGCGGCACCTCGTCCTGTTCCAGATTGGCCATCGTGCATCGGCACGTGGTGTGGCCCTTGGTCAGCTTCAGGGTGCCCTTTCCCACGTTCTTGAAAATGAAGTCGTGGGTGCCGGTGGTCGTGCCGTCCATGATGCCGAACTCGTAGGTGACATCATCGACGACCACCTCAGGCGGGGCTTCTTCAGAGGGCGTATCCAACCCGACTTTGGCGGCCTCCGCCGGGGTCAGTCGCCCCTTTGCCCCTTCCGGGGTGCCGTCCCACGGCAGGGATTTCGCCTTCCAGACGGCCAAGCCGGCACCCCCAGCAATGCCTAAAATTCCCGCCAAAACGACTACGACCCAAGCCTTCATTTGCATTCTCTCGCTGAATGGACCCGCGCACACTATCACTGGCCGAGGACCCGCCTCAGTTGCGCTGTGACTTACTACGCTGCAAGGAGTTGCGGAGTTCGGCGGGGAGCTTCTTGTCCAGATGGGGGGTATTCGCATCAAGCCAAAGGGCTGTGTCGCGCTGGGCTTGGAAGCCCTCCACGTCGCCAGCCTCCCGCAAGGCGATGGCAAGTTTGGCCCGAAGTGACGCGCTATTGGGGTACAGTTCCACCGCCCGGCGATAGGCCGCCACGGCCCTTCCGAGATATCGCGACTCCTTGGTCCGATGGTGGGCTTCCAGGTAGCGA
>Ga0172371_10010932_pt1 | contig 12170 bp, 7 predicted proteins | sample Lak12m_FD_114543 | JGI IMG/M metagenome (GOLD analysis project Ga0172371, IMG submission 114543) | Freshwater microbial communities from Kabuno Bay, South-Kivu, Congo - kab_022012_12m | ecosystem: Environmental > Aquatic > Freshwater > Lake | place: Democratic Republic of the Congo: South-Kivu... | reverse complement strand
GGGGCCGTCTTGAGCAATTGAAGCGGCAAGGCGATCAGATCATCGAAATCCAGCCAGCCCCGCCTATGCATCTCGTGGCGATAGGTCTCGATCGCGTCCGCGTCTCCCGGACGCACGGGGGGCTCGTCGCCGTGCTCCAGCCGTTTGTGTCGAGAAATCCGCTCCAACAATTGTCTGGCGCTCGTAGGGGAGATGGACAATGCTTGGGCAAGCATTGCCGATCGCTCCAGGTCGCCGGCCACCCGCCACGAGGGCTCCAAGCCGATTCGTGCCCCCTGTTCCCGCAGCACGCTGAGCCCCAGGGCGTGAAACGTCATGACCGGCACGCGCTGGGGCAGACCGGGCAGCAGAGGCTCCAGACGTTCCACCATCTCGGCGGCCGCGCGGCGGCTGAACGTCAGGGCGAGGCACTGCTCGGGCGCCGCGCCGCAATCGCCGACCAGGTGGGCGATCCGATGCGTGAGCGTGCGGGTCTTGCCCGTGCCGGGGCCGGCCACGATCAACACCGGCCCGTCAACAACGTCCGCGGCCGCCCGCTGGTCGGGATCGAGTTGACTCAAGAAGTCACGTGGAGCGCTACGGCAGCACGTCCCCTCTCCCGCCGGGAGAGGGTTAGGGTGAGGGCCAGCCGACCGCTGTTGTGGCCGGTCTCCTGACCGAGCCACCGGCATGACCGAAGGTCTCCCCGCATCAGAGGAGACCTGACGGTCCGCGGCCTCGGCGGGGTCAGGAGCCCCGCGCCGAGCCGAAGGAGACCCGCGCCGAGCCCCTCGCCGAGCGCGTTGGTCGGTTGGGCCCGCCGCCTCGGCCTCCTCGGGCTGGAAGAGCAGGCCAACCGCCGTTTGCTGCCGCAACTCCTCCTCGGTGAACAGCCGAATGGCGCCGTATTGGCCGTCGAACCCCGCCTCGCGGCGGACCCGGCCCTCACGCATCCGCACGATCCCCTCGGCCAGCAAGGACGACGCGGCCCGGGCAATGTCTTCCGCAGGCACGCGGTCCAGGATATGGAGTTCCGGGCCGAGCCGGGCCACCAGGTCCTCGTACCTTCGCTCGACCGTGTTGGTTTGCGGCCCAACACCGCAGACCTCGGCCAAGACCTCCGCCAGCGGAATCAGGCTGCGGAAAGGGGCTGCCCGTTGCGGGAGGGGCTCCGCGGGCTCGTCGCGGTCGGCCAGTTGGTGCACGCGGTACATCACTCCTAGCGTCATCGGCTTGCCGCAGACCGGGCATTTCCCCCCGCAACGCTGGGTTTCGTCGGGCGGCAGGCATACCCCGCACTTGCGGTGGCCGTCGAAGTGATACTTGCCTTCTTCCGGGAAGAACTCGATCGTGCCACAGTAGCCCTCGCCGGTCTTGAGGGCCTGGAACATGGCGAAGTAGTCCTGCTCAACGTCGAACACGCACGCCTCGCGTCCGAGTTTGGGCGGCGAGTGGGCGTCGGAATTGGAGACCAAGGCGTAGCGGTCCAGGCTGGAAACCCGCCAATTCATGGCCGGGTCCGACGACAAGCCCGTCTCCAACGCGAACACCTCCGCGCTGAGGTCCCCGTAGCACTCTTCGATCGAGTCGAACCCCGATTGGGAGCCGAGCACTGCGAACCAAGGCGTCCAGATGTGGGCCGGCACCAGATAGCACCCCTCGCCCGACCCCCGCACGATCTCCAACAGATGGCGGGAGTCGAGCCCCAGGATCGGGCGGCCGTCGGAGGCGATGTTGCCGATCCGCGCGAGGCTTTCGGTCACTCGCCGGGCACGGTCAAGGTCGGGGACGTAGATCAGGTGATGGACCTTGCGGGTCCGACCGTCCTTCTTGTAGATCGTGGAGATTTCCACCTGGAGCATGAAGCGGACGTGGCCCGGGGCGAGCCGACCCTGGCCCTCGCGGACCTCCTTCTCCAGCTCCGGACGAAGCCGAAACAGGCCCGGCTCCGCAGGGGCGAGCTTCTCCTCGATCTCGGCGAACCAGCCGGGGTGTGTGAAGTCGCCGGTGGCAACGACCGCGATGCCCTTCTTCGCCGCCCAGAGGGCCAGGTGCTCCAGGTCGCAATCCCGGCTGGTGGCGCGAGAGAACCGCGAATGAACGTGCAGGTCCGCGTAGAACATCGCCGGCCTCCTTTCCGTGGGCTATCCCAGAACTTCCGAAGTCTCGCAGACTTCGGAAGTTTACGGCTGCCCCCACGCGCCCGAGTGGCACAAACCACGCGGCAGTATACAATGGGGGTGGGCCCAATGGCAGGGGCGGCGGAGGGAATCACGAAAGATAGAACCGACGTGTGGCACAGCCGCCCTCGGTTGTGCTGGTGAGGTCTGCACAGCCGAGGGCGGCTGTGCCACGTTAGGGGATGGCCCCTTATTGCGGTAAGCCATACGGGAACCGGAATACCAGGTAACGATGCGAATCGCTCGGTGGATCGTCCCAACCGTCGTGCTCCTGGCGGTCGCGGGCCGGCCGGCTGCCGCCTTCGCTGCGGAGGGGAGCAAGGATGGCCGGTCGGGCGCGATCCGGTCCGTGCAGATGCAACTCCATAGCCGGCAGCCTTCGGTGCGGTTGGAGGCCATCAAGCGGCTCCAGGATTTCCCGGCGATGGAGGCTGCCAAAGTGATGGTGCCCTTCGCGCTCACGGACCGCGCCGAGGAGGTACGGCGTGCTGCGTACCTCACGCTCTTAAGGTGGAAAGACGACCCCGAGGTCTGCGCTTTGCTCCTGAAAGCCCTGGACCGAGAAGCCCACGAAAGAAAAGGCGGCATCGCCCTGACGGCCCCGCTGATTGCCGTTCTCCTCGCCTCCGGCCTGCCCAAGAACGAAACCGATTTGGACGAGTTCCTGGAGACGTATCGGGCGAAAGCGAAAGAGAGCGTTGCGGCGATTACCGCGGTGGCCGACGAACTGGGCAAAGAGGACGACGAGGAAGCACTCCGTTCCCTCCAGAAGATGACCAGGCTGAAGTGCTTTTCCGAGGTGTTCGCCTGCCGCCGGGCGACGGTCCAGGCGATCATCCGGATTCGCCGCCCGGAGTCGATCGAGACGCTCATTGCCCTGCTGCCGCGGGTCGACGGAGAAGTGTGCAGCGATATCGTGCGGCACCTGACCCAGGTTTCGGGCGAGCGGCTGGGAGGCGACCTGCCGGCCTGGCGGGGTTGGTGGAAGAAGCACAAGGAAGAGTTCGAGTTTCCCGCAAGGGGCGCCAAGCCGCCGGTCGGCGAGGTCGCGCCGCCCGGGGCGGCCTCCTACTACGGGCTGTCGCTCAATGCCCGGCGGATCGTGTTCGTCGTCGATATCTCCGGGAGCATGGAGGGGCCGAGGCTCCAAGCCGCCAAAGACGAGCTGAACAAAGCCATCGAGGGCCTGGCCAACGACGTCAGCTTCAGCGTGCTGGTCTACAACAACGTCGTGACGGCCTGGCAGAGGACTTTGATGCCGGCCACCCCTTCCAACAAGCGGTTGGCGGCCCAGTTCGTCTACACGCGCCGCGGCGCCGGCAGGACCGCCACCTACGACGCCCTGGAAGCGGCCTTTCAGTTCGACGCCGAGGCGATCTACCTCCTCTCCGACGGCGAGCCGAACCTGGGCAAGATCGTCGCGCCGGCCGACATCATCGCCGCCATCAGCCAGGGCAACCGGAGCCGGCGGATCTCCGTGTACACGATCGGCATCGCCCCCGGCGTGCCCGACGGGCCGTTCGACTCGTTCCTCCGCACGCTGGCGGAGCAGAATTTCGGCGTCTACCGCCGCGTCGATCAGTGAACTGGTAGGGCGGACGGAGCGAAGCGACGCCCGCCGGACCATTTCGCCACCTCCGGCGGGCCTCACTGCGTTCGGTCCGCCCTGCACGCTGCACGCCCGGGACTATTGTGCGCCGATCCGGCTTTGGCTACATTGCCGAGTTGGGCAGGTTGAGGACGCCGCCTCAGCGGCCCAATGACCTTGCATGATCTTGGGAGGAGCGCCTGTAGGGAACGCCCTCCGTGGCGTTCTGAAAAAGCGGCGATGTCGCGGAACGCCACGGAGGGCGTTCCCTACAGTCCATTCCCTATCCTCCCAGAATCGTGCAAGGCCGTTTCGCCGCTCGTGCGGGCGCAGGGCGTGCAGCCGAAGGGATCGAGTGAACGTTCCATCTTTTGAGAAAGGGCAACCATGAACAAGCGGGTCCTGGGAGTCGTGGCGGTCGGGTTGGTGGGGCTTTGGGCGGCGAGTGAGTCGGCCGTCCGGGCGGACGTGAAGCTGCCCAAGGTCTTTGGCAGCCACATGGTCCTGCAACAGCAGCGGCCCGTGGTCGTGTGGGGGTGGGCTGATCCGGGCGAGGAAGTGACGGTCGCCCTTGACCAGGAAACGGCCAAGGCCAAGGCCGACGCCCAAGGCGACTGGAACGTCACCCTCCCCGCCCTCAAGGCCGACGGCAAGCCCCATTGCCTGGCGGTCAGCGGCAAGAACAAGGTCGCGCTGAGCGACATCCTCGTGGGCGAGGTTTGGCTCGGCTCCGGCCAGTCGAACATGGAGTGGCCCGTGGCGGCAACGCAGAAGGCCCCGCAGGCGATCGCCGCCGCCAACCATCCGCAAATCCGCCTGTTCCACGTGCCCAAGGTGCAAACCAAGGAGCCCGCCAAGGACGTTAAGGCCGAGTGGAAGGCATGCACTCCCCAAACCATCCCCGGCTTCTCCGCCGCGCTGTATTTCTTCGGGCTGAAGCTGCACAAGGACCTGAATGTCCCGCTGGGACTGATCAACGACTCCTGGGGCGGCTCGCCGATCGAGGCGTGGATTTGCACCGGCAAGCCGTCGGGCGGAATGTACAACGGCATGATCGCCCCGGTGAAGCCGTTCGCGATTCGCGGCGTGATCTGGTACCAGGGCGAGTCCAATTTGGGACAGGGCCTGAAGTACTTCGACAAGATGAAAAGCCTGATCGAGGGGTGGCGCGGTATCTGGGGCTACGAGTTCCCCTTCTATTTCGTCCAGCTCGCCCCCTGGAGCGGCTACGGCGCGGTCCCCATGGGCCCGCTCTGGGAGGCCCAGGCCGCGAGCCTGAAGATCCCCGCCACCGGAATGGCGGTGACCACCGACCTGGTCGACGACATCAAGAACATCCACCCGCAGAACAAGCTTGACGTGGGGAACCGCCTGGCCCTCTGGGCCCTGGCCAAGACGTACGGCAAAGAGGGGCTCGTCTACTCGGGTCCGCTCTACAAGTCGATGGCGGTCGATGGCAGCAAGGTGCGACTGAGTTTTGCCCACGTGGGCGGCGGCTTGAAGTCGCGCGACGGCAAGGCCCTCACGGAGTTCGAGATCGCCGGCGCCGACGGCAAGTTCGTCCCCGCCGAGGCGACGATCGAGGGGAGTGCGGTCGTGCTCCAGAGCAAGCAGGTCGCCCAGCCCAAGCAGGTCCGCTTCGGCTGGTGCAACACGACCAACCCGAACCTCGTGAACGCCGAGGGCCTGCCCGCCTCGCCCTTCCAGACGAACAACTGGCAAGGGGGAACCGGGGAGTAACTCGCTAAATAGTGTCCGTTGCGGAAAGCGTAGGGCGTTCCCTACGGGCTCGATCTCGGAGCGACCGAGCCACGTGTGGCCGGGCCATTGCGTCGGGGCCTGAGGCGGTTATGCTTAGGGCTGGCGGGTGGGAGGGGCGTTGCCGTCGATGACGCCCAAAGGGGGGCGGGCGCACTCCGCACGCTGAGGACGCCCATGAAAACCATCGTTGCTATTATCCAGCCGACGAAGCTCAAGGCCGTGCGCGAGGCCCTCGAAGAAATCGAGGTCACGCGCATGACCGTGTGCGATGCCCAGGGCTACGGCCGCCAGCGCGGGCGGAGCGAGCTCTACCGGGGGCACGAGTATACGGCGACGCTGCTCCGCAAGATCGCCCTGGAGATCGTCGTCAACGACGATTTCCTCCAGCGGACCGTCGAGGCGATCGCGAACGTCGCCCGCACCGGCCCCGACGGGACCATCGGCGACGGCAAGATCTTCGTCGTTCCGACCGAGGACGCGATCCAGGTCGACGACGGGTTCCACGGCCCCGGCGCGGTCTGACGACCCGGGCCGCCGTCGGTTGTGCAGTTCGTCTGTAGCACGGGTTTCCCAACCCGTCCGTTTCTGCCAGACGGCGGCTTGCCAAAGCCGCGACGGGCCGGTCCACAACTAAAAGGTCCTGGTGCTCCGTCTAGCACGGTCTGATGGATGAAGCGATGATCCCATGTGGCACAGCCGCCCTCGGCTGTGCGAACTGCCCTCCACGGGACTGGGCCATTTTTTGTGTCGTTCGGCGGTGCAGAAGGGGACAGTCCCATTTTTGTGGCTTCCTGCCACAAAAATCGGGACAGTCCCCCCTCCACAGCCGAGGGCGGCTGTGCCACAGTCCAAAGCACAACTGACGGAGCACTAGCGTCATGCCGCAAACACCCCATATCGAGAAGCACTTTACCGCCTCGGAAACGGTGCGCGACATCGTCATCGGCATGTCGGACGGGCTGACCGTGCCGTTCGCGCTGGCCGCCGGCCTCTCCGGGGCCGTGGAAGGAACGGGCGTGATCATCACCGCGGGGCTGGCCGAGGTGGCCGCCGGCTCCATTGCCATGGGACTCGGCGGCTACCTCGCCGCCCGGACCGACGCCGAACACTACGCCAAGGAGCGGGCCAGCGAAGTACGCGAAACGATCGAGATCCCCGAAAGGGAGGCCGAGGAGGTCGCCGAGGTCTTCCGTCAATACAAATTGCCCGACGAGATTGTCGGCGCGGTCGTCCGTGCCATCCGCGGCGATCAGAAACGCTGGGTCGATTTCATGATGAAATTCGAGTTGGGGTTGGAGGAGCCCGACCCCAAGAGGGCCAGCCGCAGCGCCCGGACCATTGCCGCCTCCTACGTCCTTGGCGGGCTGATCCCGCTGCTCCCCTATTTTCTCCTCCGGTCCGTGCATGTGGCGCTGGCGGCCTCCGTGGTAGTCACCTTGACTGCCCTGCTCGTATTCGGGTACATCAAGGGGACGTTCACCGGCACCAGGCCGCTACGGAGCGCCTGGCAAACCGGCGTGGTGGGCGGGCTGGCCGCCGCCGCCGCGTATACGTTGGCGAAACTCATCGGGTAAGACGATCGTGTACTGGCTTCCCCTAATAATCCCATCGCGGGAGGGGGTCAATAGCCGGCGGATACTCGCCCATTGCTGTGGAAAGGATGCCCAAATGACTCGGCTGGTCGCCCTCTTCGTCGTGCTCTTGCTTTTCGCCCCCGCCTGCGAACCGATCCAATCCCCCAATACGGTTGCAACGCTTCCTCCAGTCGAGGTCTATTTCTCCCCTCGCGGTGGGTGTACCGAGGCCATCGTCGCCGAGATCGGTCGGGCGAAGAATACGATTCTGGTGCAAGCCTACTCCTTCACCTCAGCCCCAATCGCCGAGGCCCTGCGCGACGCCCACCGGCGGGGAGTCCAGGTGGCGGTGATCCTCGATAGGAGCCAGGAGTCGGAGAAATACTCCTCGGCCGATTTCGTGCTTCACGCCGGCATCCCGACGCGAATCGACGACCGTCACGCCATCGCGCACAACAAGATCATGATCCTCGACGGTCAGACAGTCATTACCGGCTCGTTCAATTTCACCAAGGCCGCTGAGGAGAGCAACGCCGAGAACCTCCTGATCCTCCGCGACGCGGCGATCGCCGACATGTACACCCAGAACTGGAAGCTGCACGCCGAGCATTCGAAGCCGTATCAGGGAAAGAAATCGAGCGGCGGGGACGACCGCCCTGCACCGGCCAAGAAGGCCAAAGCCAACTCACGGCGGTAAGGATCGGCCTGAATGAGGAATCCCGCTAATGAACAATGAGAAATGTAGAATGAGAAATGCCGAAGGCCGCCTTGGCATTCCGCGTTTTTCATTTTTCATTTCCGTATTCGGCATTCGCCTCTGACGATTCATATCCTCCTCCGTGGGCGGCAAGCGGCTATGGGTTCAAGGTTGCGCGGAGGCGCAAACAAACGCTGCCGCCTTCCCCGCGAGGGGAAGCGGCAGCGTCTAGAATCAAACCTCCCGACCACATTGCGACCGGATGCGTCGCTTCGAGAAGAGCGAGGATCGGGCGTGACAAAGCACAAGCCGTTGGTGATCCTGGCTCACGATAATGGGTTGGCACCTCCGTCGGAATTACGGTACGGGAGGCTCGATGGTAGTCTCCGTTTGCTCAACACAAATATCGGCAAATCCTCCTTCCGGCTGCGGCCGAAATTCCCCGCCAACTGTTAGAACCGGAACGGGACTCGAGTCTGCCTCGTTTGCCTGCGATATTCTACTCCGCGACCGGCCCAAAATACAATGCGTTCTTTCGTTTTTCTCTGGGGGGCACGGGCGAGGCGCCGGCCCCTGGTGGGGTGGCCCCCGCGCCAATAGGGCTAAGGGTAGGACGGCCTTTTCAAGCCGTCGTGTGGGCGCTAAATGACCTCGCCCTCCCAGAATTGTGAAAACCCATTTCGACTCTCCGTGTTCGCGCCAGCGCCCGATGGATGGAGCCCGGTGAAAGCCCTACAATGACCGCAGAAGCTTGTCGCGCGGAGCTTTGCGAGTCCAGGTTCGGAGCACTTGCCATGATCGGAAGCGTCATCCTCCTCGTTGGCGCTGTGTTGGCCCAGAGCGCGGATCCAACGGCATCGGGGGATCTGGCCGGTCGGGTGCAACAACTCGTGCGGGAGCTCGATTCCGCGGAGCTCAGTCGGCGCGACGCCGCCGAAGAAGCGCTCGAGCGACTGGGGCCGGAGGCGATCCCGCTCTTGCCGCGCGAAGCCCCGCCCGGCAAGGCCGAAGTGGCGCAGCGCCTCGGCCGAATCCGCCAGAAGCTCCAGCGGGCGCAAGCCGTCCTCGGAGTGCAGCCGTCGCGCGTGACTCTCCGCGGCACGATGCCCGTGGCGAAGATCCTCGCTTCCTTCCAACAACAGACGGGCAACAAGATTAGCACCGCGAGGCTCGAAGGCTCGGGTGGCGTGCTCGGGCGCGAGCTGGTCGTCGATTTCCAACAGGCGTTCTTCTGGCCCGCCCTGGATCGGCTCCTTGCGCAGGCCGGCCTGGCCGTCTATCCGTTTGGCGACCAGGGGAGCATTGAGCTGCTGGCGTCGACCGGGCCGAGGCCATCGCCGGGGGCCGGGTACGTGAGCTACGCCGGGCCGTTCCGGTTCGAGGCCGTGAGCCTCCTGGCCCAGCGCGACCTGCGGCCCCCGGAAACGGGTTCCCTCAAGATCGAACTCGAAGTCGCATGGGAACCGCGGCTGCGCCCGATCAGCCTCAAACAGCGACTGGTCGACATCGAGGCCGTCGACGACCGCGGCCATTCGCTGGCCGTCGAGACCCGCGACGCCACGCTCGAAATCCTCGTGCCGCGCGGGCCGATTGCCCGGCGGGTGTTGGTGCCGATGGGCTTGCCGCCCCGCGACGTGCGCAAGATCGCCCGGTTCCACGGCACGCTGGCGGCCCTGCTGCCCGGCCAGGTCGAGACGTTCCGTTTCCGGGACTTGGGCCGGGCCAAGAACGTGGCAAAGCGTATCGCCGCCGTCGCGGTCATTCTGGAGGGCACGACCAGGGTCGGCAAGTCGTTGGAAGTGCGGCTGTTGGTCCATTTCGACCGGGCGGGCGATGCCCTGGCGTCGCATCGCACCTGGATCTTCAGCAACCCCGTTTGCCTCGAACGCGCCGACGGCAACACGATCCCGCCCGACTCCGTGACCCCCACGCGGCAAACCGCCGACGAACTCGGCATCTCCATTGTCTTCCCCGTCGAAGGCTCGTCCGACGACTACACCCTGGCCTACCAGACCCCGACGATGATCTTCACCTCGCCGCTGGAATACCAGTTCCGCGACATCCCGCTGCCGTAGGAGGAGGGATTAGGGATTGGGGATTAGGGATTGGAGCCGGGCTGTCCCGGCCGGGGGATTGGGAATTGGACTCGGCGATGGGCGCGAACCAAGAAGGGACAAAGGATAGATAAGTCACTTCATCCTTCATCCTTCATCCCTCATCCCTCCTCCCCCGAGGCTGAGCGGGTCGCTTGGGTCGAGGGCCAGGAGCTGCTGAACGACGCGGCCGGCCGCGGCCGTGTCGCCCAGCCGCTGCAAGGCAAGCGACAGCCCTTTTCCCGCTTCCAGAAAGGCTTGATTGGCGGGCCGGGCATAGGGCAAGCGTCCGGTGAAGTCGCTCGCCTGCCGGATGGCCTCCAGGCCCATCTCGTAGGCGTACCCGAAATGCGCCCGGGCAAGCGGGAGGTCGTCGTCGGCCAGGGCGATCTCGCCCAGCAGCCTGTGGGCCTCCAACAGATCGCGGCACCCGGACAAGAGCCATCGCAGCTCGTCGACCGCGATGTCGATCTCGCCGGCATCGAGCATCGCCCGGACCTCTTCCATGTCCTCGTTGCGTCGCAGCACGCCGGGCGGAAACACCAGTTCCCAGGCATCCTCGCCGGGCACACGGTGCAGGCCGATTCGCCGCGCGCAAGGGGACGACGCCGGTTCGGGGACCGACGATGCACGTTTCGCCGGCCTCGGCGAGGGGCGTCGCTCGGGCCGGTTGCTCTGGCGGTCGCGTTTGCGTCGTGCGTTCACGTTTCGACGATCGTGCGGAAGCTGCCGGATCGGAGTTAGCCTATCGTGCGTGGGGGCCGCGGTCCAGGGGTGACGGAATATCAACGGGCCATCCTGCACGCGCGTTGACACCGGGGCTTGAGAGCTTCAGAATTGCGACTGATCCGCTTGGGTTTTGCACAAGGAGAACGCCGTGACGAAACGCATCGCTGGTGGCTTGGTGGTTGCGGTCGGCTTGCTCGGTTGTCTGAGTGTCCGGGCCGATCCGCCCGCAAAGACCGTCGATCGCCCGAAGCTCACCGTCGTGACCACGTCGGCCCATTGCGACTGGTCGTGGGGGCACAGCCGGGCGTGGCACGAGGAGCGGTACGCGGAGATCATCCACAACGTACTGCTCCTCATGCGGCAGTACCCGAGCTACACCTGGCAGCTCGAAAACGAGAACGAGGAACTGGCCCCGTTTCTCAAGAAAGCCGCCAAGCAGTGGCCGGGGATGATCGACGAGTTCTGGCAGCGGGTCCGCGAAGGCCGCATCGAGGTGATCGTGGCCATCAGCGATCCCAGGCTCACGGAAGTCTATCCGGAGACGATCGTTCGCAACATGGTCCTTGGCAAGGAGTACTTCCGCCGCCACGCCCCGGGGATCGAGCAGAAGGTCTACAACGCCGTGGACCTGATGTGCGGCTCTTCGCAGATGCCCCAGATCCTCGCCCAGGCCGGGTACCGCTACTTCATGTTCTCCCGGCCGTGCGCGAAGAAGGTCGTCTTCTGGCGCAAAGGGCTGGACGGCACACGCATGATCAGCGTCTGCCAGCACTACGGCTACGAAGGGCCGGAGGTGAGAGGCGTGAAGCTCCAGTCGCACAGCGGCGACGACATCCTCCCCGACCTCCAACTGGCCAAGGCCGCCGAAACATGGGACAAACGGTCCAAGGTCCTCTCCACGAGCGTCCGGTACCTCGAAGAACTCGAGCGACGCGGCGGCCCGGAGATCGAACTCGAAGGCGTGCTCGATTCGCTGGAGTGCCTTTGCGAGGGGAGCGTCCACGGCAGCCACAACCTGTACTTCCGGAACAATCAGAACGAGGACGTGCTGCTCTCTGCGGAGAAGGCGCAAGTGATGGCCTCCACCGCGGGCCGCACGTTCCCGAAGGCAGCGATGGACGCGGCATGGCACGACCTCCTATCGTGCGTCGGCCACGCCATCCTCTACTGCTGGGCGCCCGACTACGAAGAGCGGCTGGCCAAGGCCCGTCAGACTCGGGCCACCGGCGAAAAGGCCCTCCACGACGCGCTTGCGGCAGTGGCCGGCGCGATCCGCTTCCGCGCGGAACTCGGCATGCCGATCGTTGTGTTCAACTTCCACGCTTGGCCCGTCAGCGGTCCGGTCGAGGTGCTCCTGCCCGGCGGGGCCGAAGGATTTTCTTTGCACGATCCGGCGGGCGGCACCGTGAAATGGCAGGTCTTGGAACGGATCGATGGACAGTCTCCAGACTTCCGAAGTCTCGGAGACTTCGGAAGTCTACGCGGTACAAGCGGCCAGCGAGTGGCCTTCGTCGCCGAGAACGTCCCGGCGTGCGGCTACAAGACCTTCTACCTCCGGCGATCGGAGGG
>Ga0172371_10010931_pt1 | contig 12171 bp, 6 predicted proteins | sample Lak12m_FD_114543 | JGI IMG/M metagenome (GOLD analysis project Ga0172371, IMG submission 114543) | Freshwater microbial communities from Kabuno Bay, South-Kivu, Congo - kab_022012_12m | ecosystem: Environmental > Aquatic > Freshwater > Lake | place: Democratic Republic of the Congo: South-Kivu... | reverse complement strand
CCCAAGATTAAATTCTATTTTGGTGTGAAAGACCAGCTAAATTCGAAGGAAGAGTACGCCGCCGTAAGCAAAAAGCTTGATGAAAAGATCGAAGCGATCATTAAAGGGCTGGGGTTGAAATAAACGGGTTGTTACTTAATGAATATCCAATAAAACCGGGTCTGAGAATTTCAGGTTCGGTTTTTCTTTACTTCAAACTCGTAAAAAAATTACAGTTGTTGCTTAGGCTCATTCTAATTTCATGAGTTCTGACCAGCGGCTGGGTTTAAGACCTATTTGTTACCAACTGGGCGTTCTGCACTATCAATGGTTTGAGATATGCTTTTAATTCAGTCATTCAATTTCGCTATCTTTAAGATTTTGTTTTCGTATCGGTAAAGTCATCGTTGGCAGAATGACAACTCCTTTCTTTTCAATTTTTGGTTTGAGCGTTGGCTCGTGCAAATTACAAATGTGCTTGGCTGTATACATTATAACAATTTAGAATCCATTATCTTTTAGAAATTTATCAACTTTTAATGCATAGTCAGTTGAACTAAAGTTAAATATATTTTTATAATTCTCAGATATCTTTAATAAGTCCTCTTTTTTATTTATACTCAATGCTACGTTTTGAATATTCAAAAAGCCAAGGGCTTTAAACTTTACATCAGGAGCTTTCAAAATTAAAATTTTATTTTTTGGTAAACGCACCCATGCTGCCCCCATTTCATTTAAACAAACTTCACTTTTCTTATAGCCTTTAGAAACATATTGAATAAAAATGGTCATTTCATTTAAAGCTTTTTTAAGTTCATCTGGAATATTCTCACCTAAAGATATTCCAGACGCAGGATGACTTGAATAAAATATATCCTTCATAGAAATATCTAAACCTAATCGCAATAAATTATCGAAAAATGAAGTGACTATGTCTTTGTCTTTAGAACTATGACTAATAAAAATATATTCGCATTTACGAGTATCTGGATTAGAAAAACCTTGCACTTGCTCTTTTATTTGTGAGATTGTTTGTTTTAAATCTGATTTAGTAAATGGCTTAATTTCACCTAATCTGATCTTCTTGATAAAGGTATTATAATATATGACTTTCTCACTCTCGCCAAACTTCTTCTGGAATTTTTCAGGTGCATTTTCAGGATCTGAGGATAGATAATGAACCGCAGGAATATTATATTTTTCTAAAACACCAGAATGAATTAATTCTTCATATAAACTCAAGTCTTTTATTTTTATATGACATGCAAATACTAAATTTTCTGAGTCCCCAACAGGTCTAAATTTTTCTTCAAATTCAACCAAACTTCTAAATTGCAAAATCATTTTGAAAACATTTCCATTTCCAAAACTTCTTTGGGTTTCTTCTGAGTTAAAATTTGAAGATTCATCCCATACCAACACTATTATATCCTTTGTATTCATACTTTAAAATTTTTTGATTGTAATATTCTGAAAGTAAATTTTGTCAGTCTTATTAGAAAAGTAATGAAAAGCATCTCTAGGAAAACTATTAGCATAATCCAATATTATGGAACCATATCCGGTTCCAGGCTTATAATCATCACTAACGACATTCTCAATATTAATTTCAATATGCCTTTTATCAGAGGATTCTTGCACTTTAATAAGAACGGGGTCTTTAGTAATATCTCTATGCCTTAAATTATTTAAAATTGATTCCAGAACAATATCTTTAAAATAATATTCGGGGAAAACAAGCTTTGCTTCCTTATGTAAAGAAGATTGAATTCTACAATTATCAACCATTTCAAAATCTTTGATTTTATATTCAATATTTGACTCAATATTATACGTTATCGGATTTAGAAACAATTTGAATATTTCAGAATTACTATTAAAAATACTTTTTCTAAGTTTTTCTAAATAGTTATCTATTTCATTAAAATTGGAATTTTCATTTAGATTGGGTACTAGCTCATTCAACCTCCCATAAATAATTGTTAATGATTGTGCATCATTGTAAACCTTATTAGGCAAGTAAGAGGGATAAGATTTAATAAATGATAGAATTTGTGCTAAAAATTTTGAAATATTAATCCAGTTATCGTTAAACTGCTTTAAATTAACCACGTTAAAATCAATTTTCATAGTCTCAAGATCAGACAGCATGTACCCTAACTGGGCACGTAACGAAGTTTTATGAAATTCGTCTTTAAGCAAATTATCAAGTGTATCACTAATGCTTATTAGTTGTTGACTATAATCCTTCTTGGAGGGTAAAGATGAAATATATGCTTTAAAAATAGTTAATTGACGTAAATATTCTTCATTCATATCTGGATTTTGAGGTAATGTTTTTAGCAAAGCCAATATTTTTATCGGATTCTTACCTTCAATTTCTGAAGTATTTAAAGGAAAAAAATTCAGAAATTTATAAAAAAGATAATCTATTGATATTTCGTGGATTTTAACAAATCTCAGTAGTTTTGAGACATTATCCTTCTCTTTCAATTTGCTTATTAATTCATCATTTGGGTAGAGGATAAAAAGCAGATGTATTATATCTCTAATATCCCATTCATATGTTAAGTCAATTATATTTAATTGTTTATTGCTTTTTTTAGGGTTTCCAAAAATTATTGAGTCAATAAATTCACACAGCTTGTCTGTGATGTCTGGTAAAATTTTTCTTAGGTACTCATATATATATGGTTCAAAAGAAATTGTTGCACATAATAATTCTATCTCTTTATATCTATCTATTTTTTCTGATGATTCATATTTTCTAATAAATGAATTAAACCATTTGAAATTCTCCTTATAAAAGCGAAACCCTATTACTTTGCCAACTTCATCTCTAACATTTATTATTTCTTTGCTCGGTACTAATATGGTTCCTTTCTTTTTAGGTAAAAATTTGTGATTCCTAAAATTCTCCTTTTTTTTAGGTTCAAGCGATTTATATATTGATGATGCAAATTTCTTAATACGACTAGGTGTATTGTATATATTTGATATTTCAGACAACCTGTTTCTCTCTATTGTATTTGGATTCTCATCTAAATAAAAAGTAGGAAAATGCCAATGTGTGCCAAAATATATTTCAACCTCAATCTCTCGATTATTTTTTTTAATTCTTTCAATTGTTGACAAAAATTCTCTTTTGTGTTCCGGAAGTCTTCCAATTAAACTTAAAACAGTGATCTTTCGAGGATTATAAAATGAAAGTTCATTAATCATTTGAGTTAAGGAATCGCCTGTACAGGTTCCATCATCTAATATTAATACCGGATTGTTGTTGACAATTTCTCCAATATATTCTGTAGTATGGGGAAACTTCCAACCATCTTTCTCATTATATCTTTCTAATTCATAATGAGTAATTGAGTGATCCTTTAAAACATCATTTTTAAAACTTGTAAAATTTAAGTGTTTAATATCTGAATCCTTCGGATAAAAAACCTTAAGATTTTTTGTTTCAACCGTTATTCTATATTGCCCTTCACTGCTTACTTTATTAAAAATTCTTTCTAACAAAATTATTCCGACTTTCTTAATTAAGTTCTCTGTATCAAAAAAATACGGATGAAGAATGTTGTTATACTTTAAAAAGCCAATATAAATGTGTTTTTCTTCAATGAGTTCAAGAAACTCATTTTTAGTTAAAACAATATTAGCAGGATTTGTTTCTTCAATACTTAATCTAATTGGTATGTTTGTGTATGGATTGATACGAATAATACTTTCATTAGATAGATATTTTTGTATTTCAGGCGAATTTCTGATATACTTTTTAATTGGATATTTGATTAAGGAAATGATCTTCTTCTCATACTTTTCGTAAAATTCCTTTGATAAGGGAAAAGAGGGATCAATTGTATCAGCAATAACACCAATATATTTTAGACTATTCTCCTTTAATAATCCATCTACCCTTGAAACCAAAAAACCAGTGGCAATAGCGTCACAAACCAAAATGTATTCATAATCATTTAAATTGCTAGGCAGTTCTTTTCTCAGCTTATCAATATCATGATAATTATCTATAAGAATTAAATCCTCCTGGCTAACGAACCCTTCTTCTTTTAAACTACTCAAAATACGATGACTACTGGACGTAAATGAAATGAATTTGTATCTCTTGTTTTCGAGCTTCTTTTTATCAAGATTTTTAAGTAAAATATTGTATAACGTGGTTGAAATGATGATGCATATTTTATCATCATTCAATAAATTAATCAATTCCAGATATTCATTCTGATAATAGTTGCCACTGCATAGATAAATGCTATCAATATTTTGTGTGATACATTCAGTTCTAATTTGATTATCGATTTCACTAATTCTTGAAAATAATTCACCTTTTTTATAGAATTCTAATATTTCAGATCGATTAGGGAATTTGCTTTCTAAATTATTATTCTTATCAAAATAATTTAGATGTCCAATAATACTATCAGGGTTATTAAAGTCAGATTTGGCTAATGAAAATTGTTCAAATAAAAGGTTGTCTAATGTTTTTTTATCTTGTTCATCATATATACCAAGCCAGTATATTTCAATATAATCATCGTTTGAATTATAATAAATAAAAGGTAATGGATGAATCTTATAATTGAGGCTGACATTAGACAGAGATAATATCTCATGATTAATTTCATCTAATACTTCTTTTTTAGGAGGATGAAAGATAACTACATTATTGTTAATGTTTATGTCATAATTTGCCACAAAAAAGAAAATAGTTTTCTTAATTAATTGTTTATCTGTAATATTCTCTAAAGAAAAATATGTTAAATTGTTGTTTATATTTTTGAAAGTAGTATGCAATTCATTAAATAAATGAAAGTATACATCCTCTTTCTTATCATATTTAACTTTTTCAATCAATTTATATAAGCTAACATATCTTGCTTTACTCTTTGTGTATTTAGGAAAATTGAAAACTGGTTTTATTGCAGATTGATCAATTTCCTTTCCATTAATTAGTGCAGGAAGATATAATGTTATAAAAGTACCAGGGAAAAATAAATTTCTATCACCAAATGTTGAACAGGCTTTTTCAATATCAGATGTTTTGCTAAAATCATATAATACTTTTCCATTATTACTTCTTATGATTAAAAGGCCTTCATATCTTTGTACTAAACATAATATATCAAATAAACCCCTTGGAATAAAGTCTTTTATACTAATATTTTTAAAAACATTCCTAATTGGGTGTCTTGATGTATCGTGTCTAAACGCATATTTGATGATCTCTGCGTCATTGTCATCACCCAGTAATTCATTGTTATTTTTGAATTCGTCTTTTAATGAACTTGCAATACCTTGCCCAAAATCAAAGAAAGAATAACTAATATAGGATTGGTTTTTGTATTCCTTTGTCTCTTTATTAATGAAGAACCCCTCAGATTGGGGCAATTCTTCAGTCTTAAAATTTAATGCAAGGATATCTTGAATTTCTTTTTCAGCATTATATACTTCATTGATTTTACCTTTTAATGCTAAACTGAAAAATGCAAAATCTTGAGATAAATTTAAAAAAGTTGATTTATAATGCATTAAGAAATTCTCATATAATTCTCTACTTATAATCTCACCAAATAAATCATTAACAAAAGGATGGGCACAATGATTCTCAGAAACAATTTGAATAGTAGCTTTATTTAATTCATGATATTTATTTAATATTTCTATAATAATACTATCATCATAGTTTTGGATATCATTAAGAAAAACAAAAGGGGTAATCTCGAAGTCATCATATATCTCCGGTCGTGTAAATTTTATATCATATTGTTTTTTAAGTGCTTTTAAAGTATTATAATCAATTCCTAAATATTTTCTATATTCATAATCTGGAATTATTTTCCAAATGCCCCATGTTTCCCAAATCTGAACTATTTGAAGTGCAACCCTTTTAGGAACATATTTAATTGAAGTTCCAGGCTTGATAAAATGTACTTCAAATTGAATTTGCTTTTCAATGAAATATTTCAACAACCCAGTAAACAATAAAAGTCCTTGATTTGATATCCATTCAGTTTCAGTTAAATCGAATTCATATATGTCCTGTGGATTGAATTTATAATTGATATAAATCTTATGAATAAAATTATCTATCTGTTGTTCTGAGAATTTCCTTTCAAACTTTACTATCATAAAAAACTATTTAATTAATTTAATTGCAATCTATTACAAATTTCGGTATATGGTTATTATCATTTTCCCTGTATTTTCCTTAGGCCTTTGGTAATTTGTTTCTAGAGGGAACAATAATTCCCTGTTCTATTCAATTTTAGTCAGATAGATGAAATATTATTTCGTATTATTTTTCCCAATCGTAATGTTGTTTTAAAAATTATCATTCGCATTATTAATAATTTGTATACTTTTCCAGGTAACTGGTTTTAATTCGCCCAAAATACTCTTACTATAACTCCTTTTTTACTATTTTCACTACTTTTCCTTTTCAACCTAAACCATACTCATACTTTTTTTGTGATCTTGTGATCCACGGAAAATTAATTTCAACGACCTAATTTTATTGTGCGTTAAAAGATCCTGTTCAGCAACACCTTCGCTTGATAGATTTACATGGAACGATCCGAAATTATTTCTTTTTACCGATTCCCCATCTTTAATTAATGCGGTTAAAAAACATCACAACAAAAAAAATTTTGTAGCGACAAAAAAAATTTTTCTCACGACAAAAAAAAATTTTGTAACGATGTTTTTTTGCCTCTCTTAACACGAAAAAAAGAACTTTTTAAAAAACGAAAAAAAGCCTTTCCGGGCTTCAAAATTCTCCCTTCAACTTTTGGTAAAAGAAATGCGCAAATTCATGCGAAGATGCGCATTCCATCGCTTAAAACACTGCATACATTAAAATGGCTGTGCCTGTAAAATAAATCAGGCTTCCTTTTTCACGTATTCAATGGTTTTAAGCATTTTTTTTATTTCGGCCCCGGGACGATAAACGATTTTCGACTTTTTAATCGTTGCTCCGGTAACCTCATCGGCAGTAGCTGAGCCTTCGCTTTTTATGGCAATACTAAATGAACCTAATTTTCCGAGGTAAATGGTATTTCCATCGGAAAGTTCATCATTAATTGCTTCGAGTGTACCCATAATTACTGCATAAACATCAGTACGGCTTACCGTACTGTTTTTGGAAATAATCCTGGAAAGTTTGTCGATGTCGCATTTGCCTGCTCCCGTTGCCAAAGCATAGTACTTTGGTGGTTCGGCAGGGTTTCTTAGATTCTTGCGGGGAATCGTTTTAAATTTTATAGGCATAATTTTAAAATTTTAAGGTGAATGAATAAAAAATTTAAAGGAACTATTTGTTATTTCAATAAAATCCTACTAAATCCTGAACCCCTTCAAAAAATTGTTTGCAAGTGCTAAAATAATAAAAATTACAATTCCAAATATTATTTCATAAAAAAATGTTAAAAATTAACCGGTAAAAACTTATCCAATTTCCAAAATCAAAATTTCATTGGGGGATTTCGTTTAACCATTGGCCTTCTCACGGTCATGGTTACTTGTCGAATACAAAGCTTCTAAGTCAGTTACTCCAATCAGATTAAAAATGAATTTATTGAGCGCAATTTATGAATTAAGTTTGCCATTAGATACTTTCAAGTTTTGTTACCCAATCATTAAAATGTGTACAAGTGGCTCTTAAATGCGGCAAGCCAATAGCTTCGGCTGTTATGACGCCGGCAATTGTTTTCTGCTTTTCGTATCCTGGAATATACTTGATAATTCTTTTAGATGGTGCACCTTGAGGTGTTTCATTTATTTCTTCTGGGTTTATCCCATTGATCTCAACCTTTAAAGCTTCAATCTCTTCGGTATTATTTGTGTAAAAGTGCCCCAGTGCATCAGGTTTTGAAAGCAATAATGCTTCAAATTCGTGTAACTGCACATAAGGGATAAAATTCCTGCATCCTAACCTTTCTTCCATTTTATTTTGTAGCAACAAAACCTTTTCTTTTCCTTTTTGAAGTCTTCTTACATCTGCATCATAAACAGAATTACCCTGCTTTGGAAATGCATATAAATCGATCATTATAGAAATAAATACCTCCTTATCATGTTTGTATCTCGAAATTAATCTCAGTAAATGCTTTTCTATCAGATCAAAGTTATTTCCACCGCCACCAATGCCTAATTTTCTATTTGTTAACCATTGTTGTGCTTCAATATGTATTTCTTTGGTAATAAAATAATTATAAAGAACCCTTCTTACAAATCTCTCTTCGGTTTCACCTTCAACTACAATAAATATTCTCCTCATGGCTTACCTCCTATAATGTTTTGGTGCCATAAATCAGATAAGCTATAAATACCAATCCATTCGGTCAGATCTTCCTTTACTAATCTCTTGAAAACAGATTTTCTTCCTTCTCTTGTAACTACAACAATATCTTCAGGTTCAAATTCATTCAACATGTCAGCCTCTTGTGTTGCAATGAAAATTTGACAATGTTCTGATGCACCTTGAATTAATTCGCTAATAATTTTAAGGGCAGAAGGATGTAGTCCAAGTTCCGGTTCATCTAAAAACATAACGGCCGGTAAGCGTTCCGGTGGCAAGCAAAGTAATGTTACCAATGCCATAGCCCTAAGCATTCCATCACTGGCCTGTGTGGCAACAAAGGTTACAGGAGAATTTTTCTCCTTCCAGCTCAAATAGGTTTTTCCATATTGATCAGCCAATACAAAATCATCAAAAAAAGGAATGATTTGCTGAATAATGGCGATAATTTTCTGATAAATAGAAGGCCGATTATTTCTTAGCTCAAATAATACGGAAGATAAATTCCTGCCATCTTCTTCTAAAAACCAGTTATTTTCGATTTCGGATTTATTGTTACGAATAGGTGAATTGAAGGTAGTATTGTGAAATTGATAAGTAACCAACTGTTGAAGCATCTTTTTAACTGTACCTTGTGTTTTGCCTGTAGCTTCCGCACTAATTAATGCAGATTCTTTGTGTCCTGAGCCCAAATCATACCAAATTCCTTCGCCACTAAATTTTGTGGCGGAATATCTGAACTGTTCTTCTGTAAAAATAAAAATATCTGATGATGCATGAGAAAGCCTGAATTTATATTCATTCAAACCCGTTAAAGTTTTAAGGCATATCGAACCTGCTAATTGAGGTGAGGTTTCAGAACCGTCGAATAAAAAAGATGATGCTCCACCATTCATCGAAGTATAATTTGACAGATTCCCTGTTCCGCTGAGCATATTGGAAAGAAATTTGAAAAACCCTATAAAATTGGATTTTCCGGCACCGTTTTGTCCAATGAAGATATTAATTGGATTTGGAGTAAAGGACTCCATATTATGTATGCTTTTGAATCCTTTTATAGCTAAATTCTTTATCTCTATTTTGTTCATTGTTAATGTTTTAATTAATTTCAAATTTATGTTTTTAATATCTTCCTAATTCAACACTATCTGGAGTTTTTACAGGCTAGTTTACAAAGAATGTCTAACCACCAATATAGTGGTTATTTCTTATTTAATTACCACTTTTACTATTTGTTAGTTTGTTCATCTTTTATCGAAAAGGTTTTTTCAGCCATATTTCTTCTTTTATTCTACCTGTTTCAATGGACATTGCTTTTTAACAAAAACCAAAATATTTTGTCTCAAATTTACACCATTTTTCAACTATCCTAATTATTGTTTGTTATCATCATTTCCCCTCCAAAATCTTAATTTCGTCTTCAGTCAACTCATAAAGTTTGTAAACCATTTCATCAATTTCCTGCTCATATCTGGTAGTGTCGTGGCCTTGTTGTTTTGCCTCCAGGATATTGTCAACCAAGTCTATGAAGGGTTGTTGGTCTTTGTAAGAAATATTTCTTATAGGAATTTGACGAATATCTTCAGGGTAAATACTTGAATAAGTTCCTTGCAGCGTATCCGTACTAAGGAATTTGCTGAAGAAGTAAGTATTTAGGTTTGAATTAATAATTGCAAGCAAATATTTAAGTGAAAGATTACTATCAACAATACAATCCCATTTTTTTTCAGGTTTTTGGAATTTTAAAATCTCTTTATTCCAAAGAACCAAATGCATCACATTATCGTTTGTATAATAACCTTTATCATCGTAGCAGGACATGAATTTATTATTACTGCCGCTGATTCTCCTGACAATTAGCTTTTCGCTTTCAAACAACAGAGGAAATTTGGGCCTATGGAAATATTCTTTTTTTGTTTCATAGTCCATGAATTCATTGTTAAAAATGATATTGTATTGACTAATATTTGACCCAACAATGTATTTTTTAAACCCTTCTTGAAATTCCTTGTGAATAACGTCATCTTTTGTAAATTTAATTGGACTATCAATTTTAGAATGAGCTACCACTCCTGTGTTCATGCAAAGAATGTTACCTAATAGTATTGAGTCGGTCAGTAGTTTATTGTGAATGCCAATATCAAGATCAGAAACATTTGTTTTAAAAGCATTATTTTTCAGTTGACTAAAAAATGCTTGTGGAATATTAATCCCTTTTGCTTCAATAGAAAACTTTACATTGATTTCGTTTTTTTCGACAAATTTTCTTTCAATTAAATAAATCCCAGTTTGTCTTGCAATGCCTTCAAAAACGACTGCCTCCTTAAAATCAATCAATTCCAGTATCTGAACATTTTCAATAAAATATTTTCTTAGTTCTGTAGAATGTTTTTCTTTATAAAAAGAGGTAGGGAGAATAAACGTATTTATTCCATTCTTTTTCAAAAGTTGAACCCCTTTATAAATGAAACAGCCAAATAAATCCCAGTGTCCATTCAAATATGGGCTGTATTCTTGCTCTAAAAATAAAACCAATGGTCGGTTTGATTCTGATAAATCCCAATTTGAAATGTATGGAGGATTTCCAATAATTAAATCGAAACCCTCAAAATCTCCATTATTATTAAGCACCTCTGGAAATTCAAACCGCCATTCGAAAGCATTTTTGTAAATGATATTATTCAGTATTGCTTCCTTTTCGGCTTCCAGCTTAGCTAAGTTGCCGGCAGCCTTTTCGAGTTTTTCTTTCATGGCCTTAGGCACTTTTTCACCCATTTGCAGCCAGTTGTGCATGTCGTTCATAATAAGCTCAACTTCACCCCTGGCTTTAGCAATTTTCCCTTTAAACGGGTCATCAATTTTTGACCTGAAATCGCCTTTAATGCCATCAATGATCTTCTGCAAACCGCGTTTTACATCCCGGTTCTTTTCGTTTTTGTAATCGTTTACAAAACCACGGTAGGCTTTAATGTCGTACTTAATGCTTTTAAGTGCCTTGCTCAGATCGGCATCCAACGCAAAACGGCTTATCAAACTGTTCCCGCATTTAATGTTGATGTCGATGTTGGGAAGGGTTTCCAACCTCTCCTCCTGCCCCTCTCCAAATTGGAGAGGGGACTGGGGTCCTGCCTGACTTGACGATAAATCAGTCCCGCAAGGCAGCGTGAGGTAATACGCATTCTTTAAAAGTTCAATCCATAACCGCAGGCGGCAAATCTTTACCGAGTTTGGATTGATATCCACACCAAACAGGCAATTTTCGATAATGCTTTGTTTTTCGTGAAAAAGTGTTTTTTGCAGCCTTTGAATTTCATTGCTTTTTGGTTTGCCGTTTACGATGGTGTATTCAAAAGCGTTTCCATTGTCGTCGGTAATAATCAGTTCATCACTGATGACTTCGATTTCATAATCCCTGATCCTGTTCCCGGTACTGTCGGCCAACAAACCCAGTTCATACTTGATAACGATGAGTTCGTTGAGCGAAGAAACCAGGAAGTGTCCGCTACCAACGGCCGGGTCGCATATCCGGAGCGAATTGATTACTGTATTAAATTCGAGGATGTCTTTTGCCGATCTGCGGTCGGTAAGGTAGTTTTTGATGTCGTCGAAGGTTTCGATGTTCCAACCATACTTTTCCCTGAACTTTTGTATCACAGCCAGACGGATGGATTTACGGCACATGTACATCGTGATAAAACCGGGTGTAAAAATAGAGCCGTCTTTGTAACCGTTAATTTTTTCGAACACTTTGCCCAAAACCGAGGCATTGATGATGTTTTTGTTGTCTTCCTGTACAGCTTCATTTCCTTCGCTTGCAAAGTCGTAGGCATCTAAAAATTTAAACAGGTAATCCAGCGTAGGCAGCCTGTTGGTGGTCT
>Ga0172371_10010930_pt1 | contig 12172 bp, 9 predicted proteins | sample Lak12m_FD_114543 | JGI IMG/M metagenome (GOLD analysis project Ga0172371, IMG submission 114543) | Freshwater microbial communities from Kabuno Bay, South-Kivu, Congo - kab_022012_12m | ecosystem: Environmental > Aquatic > Freshwater > Lake | place: Democratic Republic of the Congo: South-Kivu... | reverse complement strand
TTTTAGCGGCCGTTTACCTGTTGCATATGTACCAGCATGTATTTCTAGGCCCGGTCACACAGGATGCGAATCGCTCTTTGAAAGACCTGAATGCCCGCGAGATCCTCACCCTGCTACCATTACTGGTCGTGAGTGTCTGGATCGGATTGTACCCCAAACCATTCTTTGCGATCATGGCACCCGCTGTGGATAAATTGATCGCACTCGTGCAACCGTTCCTTACGGTTGTGAAATAAGGGAGCCAACATGAGCTTATCTGATCTCTTAATTCTTCTACCGCAGGCTTTCCTGCTGGTCTGGGCATCCCTACTATTGCTGGTGGACCTCTTCATCGCGAAAGACCGTAAGGTGATCACTGCTATTCTTGGCACAGCCGGCCTGGCTATCACCCTGGGGTTGACCATTGGTCAGTGGGGCAGCCGTGCGACAGGTTTCAACCAGATGGTGGTGGCGGATAACTTCTCTGTATTTCTCAACGGTTTATTCACTCTGGCTGGTATAGTAGCGATCGTGATCGCTTATGATAATATGCGGCGTACCGGCATCCATAAGACCGAGTTCTATGCTTTGCTGCTTTTTTCCGTGGCAGGCATGATGCTGATGTCCGCAGCCGCGGACTTGATCATCGTGTTTCTGGCACTGGAGCTGCTCTCTATCCCACTCTATATTCTGGCCGGATTGGCAGTGCCACGGGCGGGTTCCGCTGAAGGCGCTATTAAGTACTTTTTGCTGGGTGCATTCGCCTCAGGTTTTGTTTTATACGGGACGGCATTGATCTTCGGAGCCACTCAGGGAACTTCTCTGGCTGGTATCATCGCTTCCATTCAGACTGGTGCTGCCGAGCTTCCGCTATTGATCATTGGCGCAGCTTTGTTGCTGGTGGGTTTCTCTTTCAAGGTGGCCGCGGTTCCTTTCCACATGTGGACACCGGATGTGTATCAGGGCGCACCCAGCCCCGTAACTGGTTTCATGTCCATTGGAGCTAAGGCTGCTGGCTTTGCGGCTCTCATCCGTGTTTTCTCGCTGGCTTTTCCTTCACTGGCAGGGCAGTTCGCGCCGATCATTGCCGTGTTAGCTGGCCTGACTATGGTGGTGGGTAATGTGGCTGCAGTATCCCAGACGAGTGTCAAGCGGATGCTGGCGTATTCCAGTATCGCGCATGCCGGTTATATTTTAATGGCGCTCGTTCCATTAGCCGATCCATCCGCGGCTGGCAATAGCACTGCCTCAGCCCTGACGTACCTGGTAGTATATGGTATTACCACGCTTGGCGCCTGGGCAGTGATCTCTGCAGTGGAAAACGCGGATGGCGACGATACTTCTGTACGCGACCTCAGTGGCCTGGCGCGCCAGCATCCCTGGATGGCAGCTGCCATGACCCTCTTCATGCTTTCCTTTACGGGTATTCCTCCGTTGGCTGGTTTTTGGGGCAAATTCTACCTGTTTCGCACTGCCATCGAAGGCGGATACACGACACTGGCGATCATCGGATTGCTTTCTTCGCTGGTTTCCGCATGGTATTATCTGCGGGTGGTCGTGATGTTGTACTTCCGTGAAGGAGAAGCTGGGGCGAGCCGAGCTCCATCCATACAGATAGCCACGGTTCTACTGGCACTGGTTATACTGGCACTGGGGCTCTTCCCCAGTAGCCTTTTCCGGTTGGCATTGCAAGCCCTTGCGAACGGCGTGAGTTAAGAGGAGATTTAATGATGATCAGGCTGGCAGATTAATAGCCAGCCTTTGTATTTTCATGGATGAATCCGTGAAGGAGGGGGATATACTTGCACAAATTGGCTGTTCATTCGGGCTGCGAGACAGAGGCCATCCGCTCCACGAAACCAGAACCGGGAGAAGCTATGTTCACCAACCTTGAGACCCAGCGATTGTTCCTGAAGTGCATCGATCAAAGGGACCGCGCTTTCATATTTGAAGAATTTCAGAACGAGTTTATCAACCGATATTTATTCGATGAAGAACCCATGACCGATATCCCCCAGGCGGATCAGCTGATCGAATTCTATTGCAGGATCGAACCTCGCATGCAAAACAGGTGGGTGTTGGTAGAGAAACATACCGGGGCGAAGCTGGGAACCTGCGGTTATCATCGATGGAAACCGGACCTGAAAGAAGTGGAAATTGGCTTTGAATTAATGGAACCGTACAATGGTAATGGATATATGCAGGAAGCTGTTACGGCGATTATTGATTTCGCGCGCCAACAAATGCAGGTGACTACAATCCGCGCGATCGTTTATCAGGGGAATGTAAAATGCAAACGACTTCTGGAAAAGCTGCAATTCGTCAAAACGGGGAATGAGGAGACTGAATTTCGGGGTAAGTATTACCCGCACGATATCTACTTATTGCAGAAATGACCTGAAAATATGAGGGTAATGGGGCCTCTACCAAGGGAAGGGATGAATGGGGAGTGGGCCTGGAAGGATACGAATACTACCCCGGAACGGGGCCTCTACCAAGGGGAGGGGTGAATGGGGAGTGGGCCCGGAAGGATGCGAATACTACCCCGGAACGGGGCCTCTACCAAGGGGAGGGGTGAATGGGGAGTGGGCCCGGAAGGATACGAATACTACCCCGGAATGGGGCCTCTACCAAGGGGTGGGGTGAATGGGGAGTGGATTCGAATACTACCCCGGAATGGGGCCTCTACCAAGGGGTGGGGTGAATGGGGAGTGGGCCCGGAAGGATTCGAACCTTCAACCAAGCGGTTATGAGCCGCCTGCTCCGCCATTGAGCTACAGGCCCGTGAGCAGCAAGTTTTACCGCCCGACAGTTGCGTATTATATCATACCCATCCCTACGGAAGAATATTTTAAATCTCATGTAAACAACACGCGGTATAGACAGGCGGGTCAGTATTCTTGTAAAGTTCGTTCTGCTACGGTATAATCAACATACTTAATAAAGATAATTAAGGAACTAATCCGACGAAAGGGAAGCAACGGGGTACTGTGCACATCACCACTCCTGCAGCTGTTCGGGCCAACAATCTTTCCATCACGCTCAACCTGATCCGTGAACGGGGTTCGATCACCCGTACAGAGTTGATGGAGTTAACGGAATTAAGCGCGCCGACCATTTCTGCTCTGGTGAATTCCCTGATTTCCGCTGGTTTTGTCATCGAAGGTGGTAGCGGGGCTTCTTCCGGTGGCAGACGCCCCACCATACTGCAATTTAATTATAACGCCCGTCATGCCATTGGCGTGGATATGGGCGCGGCGCATGTCACTGTCCTGAGCATGAATCTGGCAGGTGAAGTTAAAGCTCGCCAGTCTCATCGCATGGATATTGTGAACCTGCCCCATCAAACCCTGGCAAATATCATCCAGATCGTAAAAGATGTGATTGCCGATACCCGGGTTCCGGTCGAAGAGATACTGGGGTTGGGGCTGACAGTGCCTGCGCCGTTGAATACCATTACCTCGGGCACGTTTCTCACCCATTACATGCCATCCTGGAAAGGTATATCTCCAGCGGTGGAGCTTGCGAAAGAGATTGCTCTGCCGATCTATCTGGAGAATGATGCGAATGCCGGAGCGCTGGCTGAAAAATGGTGGGGAAGCGTAAAACAATGTGATACCATGGTTTTTATAAAACTAGGCACTGGTGTCGGTAGTGGATTAATTATCGGGAATGAAATCTACCGTGGATTTAGTGGCACGGCGGGTGAGATCGGTCACACCACCATAGAAACCATGGGGCGGCGCTGCCGCTGCGGGAACCACGGCTGCATGGAAAGTTATGTGGGGCTTCCTGGAATCCTTATGGATGCCCGCTTGGGTCTCGCGGAAGATGCCAGCTGGGTGGGTTCTCTGGATAACCTGACCGTGCAGCAGGTGATCGAGGCGGCCAGGTCTGGGAATAAGTTCTGCCTGCAACTGATCCAGACTGCTGGCAGGTATTTAGGCATCGGTCTGGCGAACCTGATCAACATCATGAATCCGGGTATGCTGGTGCTAGGTGGCGATCTGGCTGAGGCAGGAGATCTACTGACCGAACCTATGGTCGCTTCTATGTTAAAACGCTCCATACCATTCGAGAAACACATGGAAAAGATCGTGATCAGCGCGTTGGGTCAAGATGCCGTGGCCATTGGTGCTGCAACCCTGGCGATTATCGAAGCATTTTCACCATCCAATCTCTATCGAACCTTGCACCGTTTGGATGATATTAATTTGAAAGGAGGTGAGGCGATACAGAAGGAGGGTTAATGCAATTCACTGAAGTTCAAAAACAAAACTTTTCTGGAGGAAATATGTCTAAACGCATTTTAACAGTAGTCAGTATCCTGATGGTGTTCGCTTTCGCCATCTCAGCCTGCGCCCCCGCCGCTCCCGCTGCAGAAGCTCCCTCAACTGAAGCTGGCAAGGTACAGGTCTTCTCCTGGTGGACGGGTGGTGGCGAAGCTGCCGGCCTTGAAGCTATGATTAAAGTCTTCAATGCGAAATACCCGAACATTGAATTCGTCAATGAGGCTGTTGCCGGTGGCGCTGGAACCAACGCCCGCGCAGTTCTGGCTACCCGCCTTCAGGCTGGAGATCCCCCCGATAGCTGGCAGGGTCATGCCGGACAGGAACTAATCGGCACCTATGTAGCTGCCGGTCAAATCCAGCCTTTGAATGACCTCTACGAAGCCAATGGCTGGTTAGCCGTCATGCCCGAAACCTTGATCCCCTTGATTTCTAAGGATGGAAACATCTATTCTGTGCCGGTGAATATACATCGCGCGAACGTGATGTGGTACAACCCGGCTGTCCTGGCAGCCAATAATGTTGCCGTTCCCACTACCATGGAAGAATGGTTCACCGCCCTCGAAGCTCTCAAGGTTGCTGGTGTTGAAACTCCATTAGCCCTGGGTGAACAGTGGACCGCGATGCACCTCTTCGAAACCGTGCTGCTCGGCACTATGGGCCCTGAAAAATACAATGGCCTTTGGGACGGCACCACCGCCTGGGATGGCCCGGAAGTGACCGAAGCGATTGCCAACTACGCGAAACTGCTGACCTACACCAACAGCGATGCCACCTCCCTTACCTGGCAGGATGCCTCTCAGCTGGTGATCAATGGCGATGCGGCCTTCAACGTAATGGGCGACTGGGCAGAAGGGTACTTTAAAGAACTTGGCAAGACCCCCGAAACCGATTTCGGTTGGGCTCCAGTTCCTGGTACAGTCGGTTCCTTCCAGTTCCTTTCCGACAGCTTTACCCTGGCAACCGATGCCCCGAACCCCGAGGGCGTGAAGGCCTGGTTAACGGTCTGTGGTTCCAAGGAAGGTCAGGATGCTTTCAACCCGGTCAAGGGTTCCATCCCCGCTCGCAGCGATGGTGACAAGAGCCTGTATGATGTCTACCTGCAATCCGCCATGGCTGATTGGGCCAGCAATACCGTCGTCGGTTCACTGACCCACGGTGTGGTAGCTAACGACTCCTGGAAGAACGAGATCAACACGGCCCTTGGTTTATACCTAGGCACTCTCGATGGAGCCACTTTCCAGGCTGCCCTGACGACTGCCTGCGCAGCTCAAGGTCCCTGCAAGTAACCTGCTTATCGAGTACAATGTTCTGGGGTGAATTCGTATTCACCCCAGAACTCATTTATTTATCGGGGAGCTTTTATGCGTAAACGGATAGATAAAGAAAGACTGCTTGGGGTGGCAATGATCAGCCCCTCCATCCTGGCTGTTGCAATTTTCATTTATTATTTTATTATTTGGTCTGCCAGGGTTTCTGTTTCCAAGTGGACTGGTTTAATGCCGGATTATACGTATGTCAAACTGCAAAACTTCATCAGTCTGTTTCATGACCCCCGTTTTAGCATTGACATCCGCAACACCCTTCTATTTACGCTGCTATTTGTTTCTGGCTCCCTGATCATCGGTCTGGTGTTGGCCATCCTATTAGATCAGGAATTAAAAGGAGAAGCTTTCTTTAGATCCCTCTTTATTTTCCCGATGGCAATTTCGTACATTGTGACCGGTGTAGCATGGCGCTGGCTGATGAACCCGGCAACGGGTGGACGAATCAGCGGTCTGAATCTGCTGTTTGACAAGCTGGGTCTGGATTTCTTGATCAATTCCTGGTATACCACCAAAATCTGGGGCATCGCTTTTATTGCTATCCCGGCGATCTGGCAAATGTCCGGTTATGTCATGGCGCTTTACCTGGGGGGCTTGCGTTCCATACCCCAGGAGATCCGCGAGGCTGCCAGGGTGGATGGTGCGACCGAGGTGGAGATTTACCGGCATATCATCCTTCCGATGATTCGACCGATCACACTCTCTGCGCTGATTATCCTGGGGCATATGTCCCTGAAAGTCTTTGATCTCATCTACTCCATCGCTGGAAAGCAGGTGGCATTGGATGTGCCGGCAATATATATGTGGCAGGTAACTTTTGACGGTCTGTTCTATGGACGAGGTGCGGCCATTGGTATTTTGCTGCTTGTCAGTGTGGCGGTGCTGATCATTCCGTACATGCGCTATAGCCTTAAAACGGAGGAGAGTCTATGATCCGCTCACGCAGCCGCTATTTCCTGTACATCCCGCTGGTACTGGCAGCTTTGTTCTTCCTTTTGCCCATGTACGTCATGCTGGTCACCGGTTTCAAAAGCTTTGCTGAAGTAAACCTTCAAACAATGTGGGATTTACCCCATGCGGGGATCAAGCTGGATAACTTTAAAGAAGCTTATCGAAACCTGGCGCCATCCCTGGGGAACTCTTTCGCGATGGTCATTCCTGCTGCTATCATTAGCTCCATACTAGGGTCCATCAATGGATATATCTTAGCCAAGTGGAAGTTCAAAGGCGCGGATGTGATCTTCCCTCTGATTCTATTCGGTATGTTCATCCCATACCAGTCCATCCTGATCCCACTGGTATCTTTTATGCGGCAGATCGGATTGTACGGTACCATCCCGGGTCTGGTTCTTACGCATGTGATTTATGGGATCCCGATAACCACCCTGACTTTCAGGAACTATTACGCGACAATTCCCAAGGAATTGTTGGAAGCCGCCCGAATTGATGGTGCGGGGATCATCCGCATCTTCACGAAGGTACTCTTACCCATCTCACTACCTTCATTCGTAGTTGTGCTCATCTGGCAATTTACATCTGCCTGGAACGATTTTCTCTTTGCAGTCGCGCTCACCAAGCCGGAGGCATGGCCTGTCACTGTGGCACTCAACAATATGGCTGGCAGCCAGATCATTGCGTGGAACGTTCAGATGGCCGGCTCTTTTTTGGCCGCCCTGCCGACCTTGGTGGTATATATCTTCCTTGGGAATTACTTCCTGCGCGGTATGATGGCAGGATCACTCAAAGGCTAAGATCAGTAATCACAGCGGCTGGCGGATCTTCCGCCAGCCGCTTTTTTTATCCGTCTAGTTTGGTTCTAGTAGATGTAATTCCAGGGGTTATCGTTCAACCCCATATACCGGATTTCAAAGTGGAGATGCGGGCCAGTGGAGTTTCCTGTGCTGCCGATCACGCCGATTGGAGTTCCCTGGTAGACAGATTGACCGCAGATTGCGTATAAGACGCTCATATGAGCGTACAGGGTCTGGTAGCCATTGCCGTGGTCGATCATGACCGTATTCCCGTAACCGCCATTCGCCCAGCCGGAGTACACTACCAGGCCGCTGTCGGCAGCGAGGATAGCTCCACTGCTCATGGAACCCAGATCAATTCCCTGGTGAACACCTTCAATATAATCATTTCCAATCAATACACCGCCATCCATCGGGTTGCCAAAAGAGCCATCTCCGAAGGCGCCTCCGCCAGAGGTATCACAGCCCCCATCACCGAATAGCTTGGCGAGGGTTCCAGCTGAACCGCGGGGAATCGCTCCCTGGAACCATTGGACAACCTCACGTCGGCCACCTGGAACCATGATGTAAGATCCCGGCTCTATTACAGGATTTGCCAGATCTAACCGGTTGATGGGTGCCTGCAGGATGTCTTCGGCATCGGCATAAAAGGTATCTGCCACCGATTGAACCGTATCACCCTTTTTCCATTTGTAATAGATTCCATCTGAAGGTGGAATGATCAGATCCAGTCCAGGAGAGAGCATATCCGGGCTACCATTCAGGGTATCGTAATTGGCCCAGAAGATCGTTTCAGGCTCCAGATCAAATTGTTTCGATATAGCAAAAAGTGAATCGCCTTCGGCGACCATATAATGCTCGGCTTCCGTCCGGCCATTGTCGGGTATCTCAGTATGTCCCTGCAAGGCACGCACCACCGATTTCTTTGGGAAGTAAGATACTTCGGCAGAGTAAGCCTGAGCGACAGCGGGACGGGATGGCCCTGCGGTGGTTGATTCGGGGGTTGGCGCTGTTTTCGTAAACTGCAGGAAAGCCGGGGGGTGAATCAATGCCATAACTGCCAGGATAAGCAGCATCAGGCTAGCCAGTATCCATAACACAACCGAGAGAGCTCCTCCGCGGTTGCTGGATTGTTGAATGGTAGACACTTCTACATTGCCTCGGTAAGTGTTTCCAGAAATTCCTGGTTGGATTTAGTTTTTGCCATCCGTTGTAAAATGGCTTCGGTGGCAACAGCGGTATCCATGCCAGCCCCCTGGGGTTGCTGGCCAATCATTTGCAGATACATGCGGCGCATTAACCAAACGCGCTGCAGCAGGTCCGGGCCAAGAAGTAAGTCTTCGCGGCGGGTAGATGAGCGCTCCATATCGATCGCAGGGAAGGTACGGCGTTCCTGCAGCTTGCGGGAAAGGTGCAATTCCATGTTGCCGGTGCCCTTGAATTCTTCGTAAACCACATCGTCCAAACGGGAACCGGTATCGATCAGAGCGGTCGCGATAATGGTGAGGGATCCACCTTCTTCCAGGTTACGCGCTGCGCCAAAGAACCGTTTGGGTGGATAGAGCGCGCTTGGATCCATACCACCAGAGAGTGTGCGGCCAGATGGGTTCACCACAAGGTTGTAGGCACGAGCCAGGCGGGTGAGCGAATCCATTAAAATAACGACATCACGACCGATCTCAACCAACCTTTTTGCGCGATCCAGGGCGATTTCTGCGGAACGGACGTGTGAGCTGACTGGTTCATCAAATGTTGATGCAACCACTTCAGCCTCCACGGTGCGATCTACATCCGTTACTTCTTCCGGGCGTTCACCGATCATCGCCATGATAAGGTGAACATCCGGGTACTGTGTCGCGATGGCATTGGCGATCTGCTTCAAAATGGTGGTTTTACCAGCTTTGGGGGGAGAAACAATGATACCGCGTTGACCCCGGCCAATTGGTGATATCAGGTTGATCAGGCGGGTGGAAAGGACAGAGCGATCTGTTTCGAGATCAAAACGTTTATCGGGGAAGATCGGTGTCAAACGGTCAAAATCTATCCGTTTCCGCATTTCTTCAGCAGGGATGCCGTTGATGCTTTCGACTTTGAGCAATCCCCAGTGACGTTCCGATTCCCGTGGAGGGCGTACATGCCCGATGATCAGGTCCCCCGCGCGGAGGTCGTAACGGCGTAGTTGCGCCTGCGAGACGTAAACATCATCCTGACCGACCTGGTAATTACTGCGCAAGAAACCCACGCCTTCGCTCATAATCTCAAGGATGCCGCCGCGTACTTCCAAACCTTCTTTTTCTGCCTCCGCCTGGCGGATGCGGATTATAAGGTTTTCTTTCTTCATCCGCTCGGCTTTTGGAATGTTCATGGATGCGGCCATTTCGCGCAGGGTGTGCAGGGGCGAGTTCTCTAATTCAATAATTCTCATGATTTGCTCAACTTTTCATCAAACAGGGTTGGATATCTGCCGCCGAATCGCGATGGGGCAGATGACTAATTAACAATTGTGTTTACCTGGATAGTAAGGATCACTCGTTTAGATAATTGGGGGAATGGGAAAGCTTACCTTGCTGTTGTGTAGCGATTATAGCATGCCCGTTTTTTTCATGCAAGCCTGAAAAGTCAACCTTTATAATCTCCGATCCGGGACTGTAATAATTGCTTAATGTGCTCCTCAGGTAATTCCTTCAGGGTGGGGCAGAAAAGGGTGGTAAAGCGCGCTGTGGGGCAGCGTACCTGGATGGAAAGTGCAAGAGCCGGGCTTCTCTCGCCATAGTAGGAGGAACGCCAGCCGGCAGTTGAGTTTTCTGACGCGCGTTGTACCTGCACGACGGCCCCGTCCAGATGTTGGATGTAGATTCGGTAGTGCCTGCCTGGGTAATCCAGATGGCATACCTGGTAGCCATCCCGGATTTCTAAACGGTATTTTCCATCGGTCAGCAGCCAATGCAAGCGGTAGTCATGCGCCTGATGGCCATCCAGCTGATCGTTGACCAACCACACACCATCCCCAAAACCCCTTACCTGCCGTGTATGTCGCACAGGGTCGCCCAACCGTGCATATCCATTCTGGCTGGCTAACCAGCTGCAAGCATCCTGATGAAGAACTTTTCCGGTGGACCAGCGCGCCCAGGTGAAGCGGCTGAGCCAGTGCATCTGATCCGCTGCGTCTACGCTCACAGTATTGTGTGTCGCCGTGTGTGCTAACCCATTTTGCCAGTAACTGGCACCGTGATACAGGTAGGTTCCTGCATCCAGAGCCAGGTTAAAATTCCCTTCCCAGAGATCCATGTGAAGTTGATCGGCATGGGACGGTCGATTTCTGTGCTTTACGGCCCGAAGAAAAACACGGCTGGAAGGATCTTGTAGCAAAGTGATGCCGGCATCTGGGAAACTGGGAGTACTGGGTTGGGATGTGATCAGCGGCCGCTGCAAAGTTGTAGTGCCCAGGATCCACCATGCGGTCTCATCCCAGGGGCCGGGATCGAGCGCGCGGACGTTGCGCGTAGAGAGTGAAAGCAGTTGTAAGGTGGGGCGGTAATCGGTGAAATCACACCCATCCAGCGGCAGGATCAGCGCGCCGTCATTGGACCCAAAGCCAGGTACCTGGCCAGTTTCTTTGTCCATCAGCGCCATAAGAAAATCGGTGGCATGAAAAAGCCGTTCTTTCAGGGCGGGAGGGAATGGTTGACCCTGTAATTCAGCCAGCCGGATTGCCAGCAAAGCCAGTTGCAGCACAAATCGCTGATAATTGATCGAGTACATGCTGTAGCTGCCGTCCTGAAATAGCTGGCGCATTACCTGGTGCAGGAAATACTTTCGCCCACGACTGCGGTAGCGTTCCGCCCCACGCAGTTCTGGGAAGAGTGTGCCGCATAACCACAGGCCGAAAGATTCTGAAATAGCGTGATTATTGCCTGTATGGATGGCAAAGGGGAGACTGAGTTCCAGCCTGCGACCCAGTGCGCCAGCAAGGCAAGTCAGGGCAGCTGTTCGTTTCGCAGAAGTATGTATGGATTTTTTGAAGGTATACCACCCAAAGCATAAAGCCAGCAAACGCAGCGCAGCTTCCTGTCCGCCCATCCAGTTCACCCCCTGGTACGGCGGATTCTTTTCCATCCAATCTTCTACCAGATGCCAGTAGGCCGCGGCGTATTTTTCATCCCGGTGGACCGCATAGGCTCGCATCAGGGGATAGATCATGTTTAATCGGCTGGCTTCCCAGGCATATTTGATGTCGTATTCACCATATTCCGGGATTTGCGAGTAGTGTACAGCTGGATCAAAATGCTTCTTGGCCAGAGGTTCAACATGCCACTCTGGCGGGAAACCGATTTTCAACCACTGCCATCCAAAGTATTCCCATTCACCGGACAGAACACGTTCAGCCATGTGGATCGCTTTCTGTGCATCCCAATGTGCTTCAGAAGGTGAAGTCGGGACATCCATAAAAAACCAGGCGGGGGAGTTTTCCAGGCGCCAGACATGGTATTCTGCGGTTCCAGCCGGGATGGATGACTGGATCCAGCGGTGTAATGGCTGCGATGCCCAGGAAGTGGAACGTAGCTGATATTTGGCTACCCCCAGGCGGTCCTGAATATTGAAAAAAACCCGATAAACTAACCATCCGGGACCCAGGTGGATGGCGAGAGACAGATAGGCAATGAGGGATTCAAAGAACCGGTATCGGGTGGCAACCACCGAAAAAAGTACCCAGAATAGGGGAATGCCAGCCAGGATGACCCAACCAGACCAGGGAGCTTGGGTTACCCATCCCCAGGCGAGAAGGATCCCCACAACAGACAATAAGCTGTAGATACTGCTGACTGCA
>Ga0172371_10010928_pt1 | contig 12173 bp, 6 predicted proteins | sample Lak12m_FD_114543 | JGI IMG/M metagenome (GOLD analysis project Ga0172371, IMG submission 114543) | Freshwater microbial communities from Kabuno Bay, South-Kivu, Congo - kab_022012_12m | ecosystem: Environmental > Aquatic > Freshwater > Lake | place: Democratic Republic of the Congo: South-Kivu... | reverse complement strand
CGGAAGGCATACCACCAGTCGCGGAAACGACAGTACCTCTCATCGCCGAGCAGCTTTCGCACGTGTGGCCGGATCCTCGCCAACAGCGAGCGCACCGAGAGTTCCCGGCGAATGAAGGCCGGCACGCGGTCCCGGAGCCACCGCAGTTGCGGGTTCTGCCCGAGTTTCCAGCGGGCGGCGGTCAGCATTCGGGCCGCCGCTTCGCGCGCCAGCAGGGCGGACATCCGGTATCGCTGCCACCGGGTGAAGCCTTGAGGGCCGGTCATCCGCGCGTACTTTTCTTCAAAGTTCGTCCCGATCCGGCGCATCGCCATGCGGCGCTCATGGATTTCGGCGTTCTCCTGAAGCGGCAGCAGGCGGCCCGCGGAAAACGCTTCGACCGCGGCGAGGGCATGGTAGTCCACGTGGGGATGCGCGACCTCGCGCCACCTTTTCAACGAGAACCGACCTCGTTCGAGGCCGAGCGGCTCGGGATGCGCGAAATGCCAAAGCGCCGTCGTCGCCTCATCGTGCCATAACTCGGGAAGGCCCGCATTCACCAGACGCCAGCTCAACTCGTAGGGGCCGCACAGATAGCCCCGCAACGACTTGTGCTCGTCGAACCCCCCAAATCGCAATGCGTCGGCAGTTCTCATGCACACGCACGCGCCGACGTTGGGCAGGAGGTCTCGCCACTCGTACTGCTGAAGTTGGGCGGCGTCGGTGAGGTCGGCGGGGTACGTATGGTTCGATCGCCACTCATGGTACATCAACACGATCGGACTCGGCTCGGCGCCGTCGCGGCACTTGAAGGTGGAAATGACGGACGAGATGAAACCCGGGGGATACACCGCGTCGCTGTCGCAGACCACCGTAATCACGCCCCGGGCCCGGAGCAAGCCGATGTTGTATCCCTCGTGCTTGTGATAGAGGCCTTCTTGGCCGCAGGTGATCACGACGTCGGCCTTCTCCATCACTTCCGGCACCACGCGGTTGAAAAGCTCGACCCAGATGATCTCGTATTGGTCTCGCGGCGCGTCTTGCCGGGCCAGCCAGTCGAGCGTGTGGAACCTCTCCCGGCACTCCCAGTCCAGGAGCAGGACCGACACCAGAGGCTCGACCGTCCGCGAATTGGTCTTGTGGAATCTCGTCGCCATCCGCCGAATCTCCACGGCTGCCGAACATTCGTCAAACAAGGATCAAGAACTGTCCCCTAGCGCCGCCGGACCGCCAGCTCGAATCGGCCGAACACCAGGTCCTCCCGCGGGATGTCCGGCAACTCGCGCAGGACCTGCTCGCTGAGCAAGTCCTCTCCCTCCCGCACCCGCAAGAAGCCGAGGACTTCGAGGTCGGGCGATTCGAGGAACTCGGTGACGCGATATTCCTGGTACGCCAGTCCGTTAATGGAGTCGCCGCTCATCATCGCTCGGAGGTAATCTTCCGCGCTTCGCCCGAGCGCCTGCCGGATCCGCCGGTCGATCCCCCGGCGCCGGCAGTAGTCGAGAATTCCGTCGGGCGGCAAGCGGAGGTGAATCCACGGGAAATCGTCGAAGTAGCCGAGTATATGGTGCCCGAAGGGGCTGTAGTACAGCGGCCCGGTGCGCACGTAGACACACCCTCCCTTCTTGGTGACCCGCTTCATCTCGTTCAGCACCGCGTACGGGTCGCGGCAGTGCTCCAGGGCGTCGATCGAGTAGCAGAGATCGAACGTTTCGTCCTCGAGTCGCGGCCTGGCGGCCGGCGGGCTCGTAGGAAGCCCATGGAGCCGCGTCTTCTCGACCAGCCGGCGGACGTCTTGCAGGGAGCATCCGACCCAGGAAGGACCGCACTCGCCGGCTCCGCCAGTCGTCCGGCCGGAGACGGGGCTCTCTGCCGGTGCGAAGGATCGACCTTCATACGGCGTCACGCGGGCCCCCTGCTGCGCTTCGACCGCCTGGTCCGGCACACATATCACCGCCGGGCATCGAAGGAGATCACTCGCCCCTCGGAGGTTCCCGTCGATCGCGCCGGCCAGGTCGTCGATGAGGTCCTTGACGCGAGACAGCCGGACCGCGGAGAAAACGCGAGTCCCGTCCCCGCCGATGCTCTCCAAGGCCCTCCGCATACAGGGCGTAGGGACCGCTTGGACCGCGTCGTCGATTCGCACCAGGCGAAAACCCCTGTATAGGCCGAGATCGACCCGCTCGGGAGTCCGAAGCAGGGGCCGAACGACCCGCTTCAACAGATTCACCGGCGGGTCGAGCACCGAGCGGACCGGCTTCGGAAGGTCCTGATAACGGCGCCATGCCGAAGCCGCCTTGGCGCGGACCGTTGTCACCGTGCGTTGCGCCCACGGTTGACGCCCTGCCAACGACACCGTCTTCGGCAGGCCCCCTAGGGAGACCGAGGGCGCGAGCCGCTGCTTGAGGCAGCGCAGGATACGGAGGGAAAGCGGGGCCAAAGAGCACTCGTCCGCCGCTCTCTCGAGGCAGCCCGCCCGATCCGCCTCCCCCCGCGCTCGACAAACGGCTGCACACTCGGAAAGGCCGCGGCGGAGCGTCTCGTAGAACTTCGGGAAAGGACGCAGGTCGGCCGTCAACTGGTCCAACGTCCGGCGCAGCTCGTCCATGTCTTGCCGGCCGGCTTCGCTCAGGGCCCGCTGAATCCGCTGCGGGATCTCCGCCAGATTGCGCAAGTAGTCGAATTGCGACCACATCCCGCGCTGGAGGCGGGCGATCCGGCCGCTCTTGATCCACGTCGCTGCGAACGCGGCGCTGTCGCGTTGGACGGCGGCCAACGACTCCGGCCCCGTGGAAGACGCCGCGCCCCCGCCTAAGCGAGTGACGATGGCCTCGGGCGTACACGCAACCTCGTAGCCGGCTTCCCAGACCTGGAGGGCATAATCGAGGTCGAAGAAAGCATCGCGGTAGGCCTCGTTGAAGAAAATCCCCTCGCACTTCCTTCGATCGATGAGCACCGCCGCGCCGCTGATGCACTGACAGACCCTTCGCGCGAGAGGCATGTCCGTCGTGGAGCCATGGCCCCCTTCCTCGTCGCCGATCCAATAGACCCCGGAGTACGAAATCGAGCCCCGCCCGTTGCGGTGCAACGGGGTGACGATCCCGGTTTGGGCGTCGAGGCCCTGGAGCAGGCCCTCCAGCCAACCGGGCGCCACGAGGACGTCGTCGTCCAGGAGGACCACGAAGTCGGTCCTCGCCGCACGGAGCACCTTGTTGATTTCCTCGGGGCGGCGGCACTCCAAATTACGATCGCGGTCGAGGACCACGAGGTCAAGATCCGGCGTGTGTCGCTTCAAGAGGGAGAGACACTTCCGGACATGCCGCCGGCGCACGTCGGAGGCGAGGACCGCCACGGTCGCACCGCTCGACCGGCGTTTGACCGCCGGCCTGCCGTAAGGCTGCCGGTAGCGATACGGATCTCGGAATCGGGCCAGCAGCGTCTCGTGCTCGGCCTGGCGACTCTCGAGGGCAGCGGTCTCGATCCGTCGCGCCAACCTCCGTGCATCCCTCTTTCGGTCCTCGAAACACTCCACGAAATCGCGCGAGTCGGCCTCGAACACCTCGGGGTTGAGCACGTAGACTTTGCCTTCCTCGGAGCGGAAGAAGTTAGCGGCTCTCCGAAAACGGGGACTGGCTCCCGGATCGTGCGGATCGGGTTGCGACCGCGCACAAGATGCAGGGTGCCTGTCCCCGTTTTCGGACCACTTCGCGGTATGCCTCTGAAGGCCCCCCGAAGTCAGGTAATTCTGGTGCTCGAACACCACGTCCTCCAGGTAGATCAGCCGATCGTGCCCAAGGCAGGCCAAGAGGTGGTAGGTGTCGTAGATGTGATCGTCGATCCGGTAGCGGCGGTAGCAGGCCGGGCAGATCCCGATTTCCAGGCACGCCTTGCGGGAGAGGATGGGAAACGTGCAAAGCTGTTCCCGGAAGAGCAAGTCGTTGACGTGGACGAGGGCCCAGTCGTCCCCATACCGGGCGAAGGCTCGATAGACGGCCGCGTCCCAGCCTTGCGTTCGCACGATGACGTCGTCGTTGATCAGCATCACGTAGCGGCCGCTCGACGCATCGAAGCAGGCACGATTCAGAGAACCCATCGTCATGCCCGGCGGGAGAACGACCGTCTTGACCGCAAGCGATTCCCGGGCGATGGAGTGGCTTGGCGTGTCGTCTTCGTCCACGGCAAGAATGACCTCGATTTCCTCGGGGCGATTTGCCGTATCCACGACGCTCCGGAGAAACCTCGTCGCCAACTCGGGCCTGCCGCGCGTAGGAAGAAGAAAGGAAAACGACACCACGGCCAGCTCCCCTGGGGCTCCGCGTGCGATGCCGGATGACTCCGTCGTCGCCAAACTCCTGATCGACGAAGCTCAGGGCCTGTGAAAGAGCCGAAAACGGCAATCCGGCCCTTCAAGGTCTTGCGCCGCTAGCAGTGCTATCAGCCCAGCGCCTTGGACTCTCCGTCAAGCCGGTACGATTGCCTGAGGGCCTTTCACCCCCACCGCTTGGAAATGCTGCGATACCTCCGGTTTCCTCCGTAACCAACCGGCCGGTTCCGGCCAACTCCCCCCGAACCCTAACCGCAGCGGGCAGGGGCCGCAATCTTGCCTCAAAACCCGGGAAAATGGACCTTCCCGGAAAGAGGCTATCCTAGTCCGCTGCAAAGGTTAAGGTCAAGTCCAGTTGTGTGCCACGCAAGTAGCCGATCGTCCAGATCACCGTCCGGAAACGGGGACAAACGCCGACACTCTAGCGTCATTATCGGGCAATCGCGAAAACGCGAAACGGCGAAGACGCGAAATTGTGCAAGAGAACGGGGCAAGTGAAGCTGAATGAAGCCGCGAGGGCCTCACTCGTTTCGCGTTTTCGCGATCGCTTCGTCGGTCCGGGCCTAATGGAACCCGATACTGATGCTAGAGTCTCCAAACGCCCTGCCTTTTTTGCGGCGTCGAGACCCCGCCTACAACTTCCGGCAGCCGGCCCCCATTGCCGGACATCCTCTGATAAGAAACAATAACTCGCGTTGTCACCGTCGATCGAATTTGCCCACAATAGGCTCAAGGCGCGCCAAGGGGCCGCAATCCACCCCGCTCAACGTTTCCACCCAGAGGAGCGTCTTCATGCTCGGCATCCAGCACAACGTCGACGAGTACCTTCGCCGGCTCCAGCGCGAGCTCGACCGGGTCGATCGGACCCAGGTCGGCCGACTGGCCGACTTGATCTACGAGGCGTGGCAGAACGGGCAGTCCGTGTTCGTGTTCGGCAACGGCGGCTCCGGGGCAACCGCCTCCCATCTCTGCGAGGACCTCAACAAGAACGCCTTGCGGGAGGCCGATCTGAAGGAGGATGCGGCCAGGCGTCCTCGGGTGACAAGCCTCACGGACAACACGAGTTGGATCACGGCGATCGGCAACGACCTGGGTTTTGAAGAGATCTTCGTCCAGCAACTCCGGCATTTCGCCCGCCCGGGCGACTTGGTCGTGGCGATCAGCGGCTCGGGCAACAGCCCCAACGTGCTGGCCGCCGTCGACTGGGCCAACCGGCAGGGCCTGAAGACCTTCGGGATCACCGGCTACAGCGGCGGCAAGCTCAAGGGGATCCAGCAGGAGGGGATCCACGTTCCCCTCGACGACATGGGCATGGTCGAGAGCATCCACCTCTGCCTGGGGCACTGGCTGGTCGACGACCTGCACGCCCGCGTCAACCGCACCGGCCGCTACGCGGTCTGACCTCTTCCGCTATGGCGATTCCGGCGAAACGGAAAACGATCCCGCTGCGGCCCGGACCGCTTCCGTGACCGCCAGGTGCTGCGGCTTTTTGTCAGGGGAGCTTCACGGCTTCGCCGCCGTTGTAGGTGAAGAGGGCCTTGAGGACCTCGGCGTCAATCTTCTCGGAGATGAACCGCACGGAGCCGTCGCCCAACAAGGCATTGAACCCGCCGGGGCGGAGTCCGGTGAGGCCCTTGGTCGGGTTGGCGGCATCGGGCACGAACACGTCGGGCCTGGTCCACTCGACCGCCGAGGCATTGGCGGCCTCGACGGCGACGACCGTGTTCGACAGTCCGTCGGTCATCTTCGCAAACGATACCCCTTCCTTGCCGCCGAATACTCCGTGCTGGCCGCCGATGCCGAGGTAGTTGGTCCTGCCCTTCGGGCCCGAATAGTTGGGCGAAACGAACGTTTTCGGAATCTTGGCCAGCAGCGCCTTGTTGTGCTCGCTGTCCCAGGGCTCGTCGAGGCGGAACTGCTTAAAGAGTTCCTGCTCCTCGAGGTAGGGCAGGATGAGCACGCGCCAGCTCAGGCCCGGCTTGCCCTCCTTGTCGGTCGTGTAGGCGGGCGGGAGCTTCCGGTTCGCGTCCTGGTAGTTGTGCAGTGCGAGGCCGATCTGCTTGAGGTTGTTCATCGACTGCGAACGCCGCGCGGCCTCACGAGCGGCCTGCACCGCCGGCAAGAGCAGGGCGACCATGATCGGGCCGCTGGAGGTGAACATGTTCTCGCCGGGGACCGTCTGGCTGCTCGACGTCTGGAGCCCGATCTTGCTCCACCCCACCAAGGTCGTGCTGGGACGGAGATGCTTCAGGATCGCATCCGGGGAGGGCAGCATTCCGGGGTTGATCTCGATGCCCTGCTGCCTGAGTTGGCTTGAGAATGTCATGAGCATCATCTGGAGTGCCGGATAGGCGGCGCGCACCAGTTCCGGCGTATTCTGGTACACGAGAACGAACGGTGGGCAGTCGCCCCTGAGTTGGTCGGCCACGGCAGGGACCTCGGCCAGCGAGCCGGTCCCGTCCTTGGCTGCCAGATAGGCCGGGATCGCCTGCGGCATGATGGCGAACACGAGTTCCTTGTCCGTTAGGCACCAGGAGGGGGCAACCGGCACGCCCGGCTGCGGCAGTTGCAGCGTGAAGACTTCGTGCCCGCCGAGTTGCGAGCGGTTGATCCTAGGCGCGGGCCGGCCGGCCGGGGCGTTGGCCATGGCCGCGCTAGCCAGATTGATGAGTTTCTCATGGGTCGCGGCCAGGCGCTTGGCGTCCCGCACCTTGACGACCGCCAGCACCCGCGGAATCGGCATCGGGCCTTGCGTGGGGGCGGTGGAAAAACACCAGACGTCGCCCAGCGGCTGGAACAGGTCCTCTCGGAGCTTGAATCCAATCTGGGCCTCGACCATGCCGAGCTGACTGAGGAACTTCTGGGTCTCCGCCGGCGCGATGGCCGAGGCGATCTCCAGGCCCTTCTGCCACGCCGTGTCGAGGTCCATGCGTCCGGCGGCGGCAACGATCGCATCCTTGGGAAGCGGGGCGAGGTCTTCGGCCGTCAGGGGCTTCTGCTTGAGGATGCTCAAAACGCCTTCGGCCTCGCCTTTCACCCCGACGAGCGTCTTGGTCACGTAACCGTCCGCGTCGAGGCCGCCGACCGTCGCCAGGGCGGTCACGTTGGTGAGACCCAGGGCTTGCACCACGTTGGCCGCCTGCTGGCCACCCTGTTCGGAAACCTTGCCGACGATCGACTTAACGTTCACGAAGGCGAACATGGAGAGCCGCTCCACCGGCAATCGCTTGCGCACGGCGGTGAGCCACTTCGGCGGCTCCTGGCCCATCCGCTCGAGAATGCCCTCGACCTGGCCGCTTCCCATGCCGACGATCAGGTACTTGCCCTTGAGCCCCCAGGTGAATTCGGGGGCATCGGGCGCGGGTTTCAGGCGATTCCAGTCAGCGCCGCCGATCTTGACCTTCTCACCGTTCAGCCCGGCCTTCTCCAGATGCGCCACGATGGTCGCCCAGACCTTCTCGGCGTCGTCGCCGAGGTTGACGACCATTCCGCCCGTCACGGTCGGCGGCCCGTTGCCGGAAGGCGGCACCACGTCGGCGAGGAACAGCGCCGCCGGACGCGTGAGCAGTCCCGTCACCAGATCGAACGTCGTCTCGGCCACTTGGCCTTGCCCCGGCTGCTCCTTCTCGGCGGAAGTACGGATCGCGCTCTTGGCAATCTGCAAGACTGCGCCGATCAGCTTCTGCACCTCCGGCTCCGCAAGGAGCTGCTCGGTCCGATTCGTGCTCTTGGAATCCGGGGCGGCCGTGCCGGCCCAGGTGACGTAGGCCAGACACTGGGGCGGCGCCACCGCCGACATGACCGGGTCCTCCGGCGCCGGCGGGATTCCCAGGGGAAGCCCGAGACCGTTGATAGCGAACGCCAAAACGGAAAACAACACGCCGACGCCTGCATAGAGTTCCATGAGCCCTCTCCCTTGGCCGGAGCAACGGATGACGCGAGACAGGAATCGAGACTGGCCAACGGCGCCGCCCCCAACCGCCAGCCGCTACAGGTGAAATGTAGCGATTCGCGAGGGAGGGTGTCAAGCACCTCCGGGTGAGCCCGGGCATCTTGCCTGGATTGCCTGAACAGCAGGCTGGAAGTCGAGTAGGGCGGACCGAACGGAGTGAGGCCCGCCGAAATCCTCGCCTTGATCCGGTGCCCCGTCGCTTCGCTCCGTCAGAATTGCCCCATTGACTCAGTAATGCCACAGAGAATTGCCAAACCGAGAGTGACATAGCGTCTCGTCACGCCGCAGCGCCACGCTGAGCACGCGAGATAATCAGACGCTTCGCACGTGGACCCGCAACCTCCGATATATACACCTATCTGTCCGAAGCACCCTGTCTTCCTCCGTGATGATCGTGCTTGGATTGCCGCGGATTGCCGTGCGCAATACGTGGTAGTCCTCCGGGGGGAACCGGCATTTCTTTGCCTTCTCCTTTACCGCCCCGGTCCATGGATGCCAGTTGTAGGTTGCACGCCCGACGTCGTCGAGCAGTTCAAAAAAAGCTCGGACAAACTCGTTTCGCGGTTCTTTGACGTGCTGCTCGTACTCTTGAATCAATCGCGGGCTGTGCAGAGCCACAATTCTGCCCTCACGAATGCCGCGAAGCACGGCGAGTCGACGAGCGAACATTGAGCCGCGCGCAACAGGTTTCGTAATGGGTGCATTCGCCTTCTGCAGGACGGTTGTGTCAATGACGCATTCTTCCGGCATGCCCGCTGCCCTCACACGGTGGCTCGCCCCATCCTCTTGAGGATCTCCATTCGCTCTTGCGTGGCCTCCTCCATGAATCCCGGGGGCCAATTGCCGATTTGCGCCATCTCATCCATGTCCAGAGGAATGGCTTGGCTAGTGCCGTCCGGGTTCTTGCGAACGAAGATGACACTGACATCCGAGGGGGCAATATGAAGGCTGGATCTCCCTAGAATCCGCCTTCGGATACGCAAGAGCAGGTTCTCGCTATGAGTCTCCACGACGGCACGACGTCCCTTCAACGCCAAGCTGACGAGGAAGTCCGCCATCCGGAGTTGGGCATCGGGGTGCAGATGGATCTCGGGCTCCTGAACGAGGAACAGGCCACCGTCCGGAGTTCGCAGCCCTTCCACAAACACGGGAAACGCCTGCCCAATGCCAAAGCCCACGTCTGCGAAATTAGCCCACCTGCCTGAGTCGGTGTCACGCAAACGCACCTCAAAAATACGTGCCGACTTTGAAATCCGTTTGAACGGCAGGATGCGCACGCGTCCCACAGCCTTCAGCCAATGATTGACGCTCCGCACCAATTGTCCCCGCTGCGCACCACGGCGCATCATGTCCTCGATGAGCGCGGCCATTACCGTTCGGCCTGTTGAGTCGACCGACTGAGGGGCTCGTCCTTGGTACTCGTACCTTCGCTCGGGCTGATGTCGAAATGCCCCGACCGCGCGCATGTTTCTTAGCGCCGTTTCGAGATTCGTCAGAATGGTGCGTGCAGACTCTCTCGTTTGCTGGTGCTTTTCATTCGGCCGGCCTCTGCGCAAGGGCTCCGGACCGATGAGCGGAAAGAACCCGTTCGCCGGAAATCGAAAAAGCGCCTTCTCTTCGGTACCCTGGGACTTCCCGCCAAGGTAGAGTTCGTAAGGGCCGCCACGGCCTCTTCCCCGCTTGATCTCCAACGGATCGGCGCGGTCACTCGCGATCCTCAGTCGCGCCAAGCGCGCCGGCTGCGGCTCATCTGAACTGAACTCAAGTTCGACGCTTGCCCGCCCCGTCCCGTCGTCGAGATCGAAGCCAAACTCCACAGTGACGTTCTCGTTCGACTTGTGCTGATGCACGAGGTCAGCATAGGTTCCCGCGGGATAAAGGGGTCCGCGCAGGTCCAGCCGCGGTCCGTATTCGGGGGAATCGAGCGTTTGGCGGAGAAGCAGCAGGCTCTGGAGTATCGAGGACTTCCCGGTGTTGTTCCGACCGAAGATTACCGTCAGCGGTGCAAGAGGAATGTCGCCGCTGTCCTCGAAACACTTGAACTGCCGTAGCCTCAGTCGCTGAATGGCCATAGCGTAAGGCCCCCCGATCTATCTCCCGAGCGTCGCCTCTTGGTCGCCACCGATCGCGCCAAGACCAAAAAGAGCGTGCAAAAGAAGTCTCAGAGAATTCCTCTCGTCTTCGGCCCTCCAACGGGTGATTCTACCCTCGCGAACGAGAATTCCGCAAGTGGCCTAGCGGGCGCTGTCAGTCGCCCGACGGGCGACGCGGAGTTGGGCGCGGCAGAGGGCGGCGACGCGGTCGCGCTGGGCGAATTGATCGGGAGAGGTGGCCCGGCGCGTGCGGGCCGATTGCAGTTGTTCTTCGGCGACCTCGGCATCGACCTCTTCGGCGGGCATGGCCCGGTTGGTGAGCACCGTGACCACGTTGTTGAGCACCTCGACGAAGCCGCCCTCCACGTAGAATCGACTCGTCCGGTCGTCGGCCCGGAGGCGCAACTCGCCGCAGCCGAGCCGGCCGATCATCGGCGTATGGCCGGGGGCGATGCCGATCTCGCCGTCGTAGAGCGGCATCGCCACGAACTCCACGTGCTGGTCGCGGACAGTCTTCTCTGGTGTAACGACGATGCACTGGAGGGCGGCCATGGGAAGCAGGGGTTAGGGGTCAGGGGTCAGGGGTTAGGGGTTAGGGGTTAAGGGTTAGGGGCCAGGGACTGGGGATGTTTAGCGGCGGCACTTGTGCCGCGTCGCCTTCGCGCCGACGAAACGTCGGCCGCTACACGGTCGTATTCATCCTTCATCCTTCATCCTTCTCTTCGTCACTCTTCCTTCTTCATCTTCTCCGCTTGTTCGGCGGCCTGCTCGATGGGGCCGACGTACATGAACGCCTGCTCGGGCAGGTGGTCCCACTTGCCGTCGGCAATTTCCTCGAAGCTGCGGATCGTGTCGGCCAGCGGGGTGATCTCGCCGGCCTTGCCGGTGAAGACCTCGGCCACCAAGAACGGCTGGGAGAGGAACCGCTCCATGCGCCGGGCCCGTTGGACCGTGAGCTTATCGTCCTCGCTCAGCTCGTCGACGCCCAGGATCGCGATGATGTCCTGAAGCTCGCGGTAGCGCTGCAAGGTCCGCTGCACGCGCCGGGCGATGGCATAGTGGCGATCGCCCACGTATTGCGGGTCGAGCACGCGGCTGGAGGAAGCCAGCGGATCGACCGCGGGGTAAATCCCCTTGGCGCTGATCGAGCGCTCCAGGTAGATGAAGGCGTCGAGCTGGCCGAACGCGGTGGCGGGGGCCGGGTCGGTGGGGTCGTCGGCCGGCACGTACACGGCCTGCACCGAGGTGATCGCCCCCTTCGACGTCGAGGCGATCCGCTCCTGCAAGGCGCCCATCTCCGTGGCCAAGGTGGGCTGGTAGCCTACGGCCGACGGCATGCGGCCCAACAGGGCCGACACCTCGCTCCCGGCCTGAGAAAAACGAAAAATGTTGTCGATGAACAGGAGCACGTCGGCCCCGGTCGAGTCGCGGAAGTATTCGGCCATGGTCAGGGCCGACAGGGCGACGCGGAGCCGGGCCCCCGGCGGCTCGTTCATCTGGCCGAAGACCATGCACGTCTGCTCCATGACGTTATGCCCCGTCTGGCCGATCTGCGATTTCTGCATTTCGAGCCAGAGGTCGTTGCCTTCGCGGGTGCGCTCGCCGACGCCTGCAAACACCGAGTAACCACCGAAGTTACGCGCGACGCGCGCAATCATTTCTTGGATGACGACGGTCTTACCGACGCCTGCACCACCGAAGAGACCGATCTTTCCACCGCGCACGAAGGGGCAGAGGAGATCGATGACCTTGATGCCGGTCTGGAGGATCTCGGTCTTCGGGTTGAGCTCGACGAACTCGGGCGGCTCGCGGTGGATGGGAGCGG
>Ga0172371_10010927_pt1 | contig 12175 bp, 9 predicted proteins | sample Lak12m_FD_114543 | JGI IMG/M metagenome (GOLD analysis project Ga0172371, IMG submission 114543) | Freshwater microbial communities from Kabuno Bay, South-Kivu, Congo - kab_022012_12m | ecosystem: Environmental > Aquatic > Freshwater > Lake | place: Democratic Republic of the Congo: South-Kivu... | reverse complement strand
TTTTTGAAGGAGAAGAGCCGACCGGTAAAAAGCTGTCAATTCAATTTGACCTTAATTTGCCAAACGATGTCAAAAATTTTCTCCTTTTCAAACTTATCTCGCCGGCCGGAGCAGTTCAAGATTGGGAGACGATGGAGGCGGTGGAGATAACCATTAATGGCTGGGCGGTCAATCAGCTTTATTGGTCCGGCGGCATTTCCGAGGCGATCCCGGCGACTGGCACCAGGTGCACAATTAAAGATGAAAACGCGGTTAGTTTTCCGCTTTATAAATTGTTGCAATGTCGGCCGTCGTTATAAAATTTTTTTGGAAAAGGTCTGGCGTTTTCCGGCGCGGACCTTTTTTATTGCTTTTTTTCTTTACGTTTGATAGACTACAACAATCTAATAATCCTACTAAATTACGAATCAATACTAATTTTACTAATGATATTTAAATTGGTTTTGTGATAGTAGAGATGGTATCAAATGAATTAGTTTATTCGTAAAAATTAGTAAATTAGTAGGAAAAAATTTAAATTAGTAATTTATATGAGCTACACCAAAAAAGAGCTATCCAAGTCACAAATTGAATTTACCATTGAAGTTTCGGTGGAGGAACAACGACCCTTCTTGACGAAGGCGGCGGAACAAATTTCTGAGGATGTCAAAGTCGAGGGTTTTCGCCCGGGCAAGGCGCCTTACGATATGGTCAAGGCGCGAGTGGGCGAGATGGCAATCTATGAACATGCGGCCGATAATATGGTTGGCAAAAAACTTTTTGAAGTATTGGAAAAGGAAATGTCTGGCGTGGAGATCGTTGGGCAGCCACAGATTACGATTGAGAAAATTGTGCCCAGTAATCCGCTGGTTTTTAAAGCAGTGGTGACACTTTTACCCGAGATTAAACTGGGCGACTACAAAAAATTGGAGGTAAGGAAGCCAGAAATAAAAGTGGATGAGAAAAAATTAGACGAAGTAATAAATAATTTTCGCCAGATGTACGCCAAAGAGGCAGCCAAAGCCGACGGCGCCGTCAAGGGCGACAAGATCACTATCGACTTAAATTTGTTTTTAGATAATGTTCCGGTGGAGCAAGGCGCGACGCCGAACTACTCTGTTATTATCGGCGAGCAACCGTTTATTCCCGGATTTGAAGAACAAATTCTCGGAATGAAACGCGGCGAAAAAAAAGAATTTACCTTGAAATTCCCGGATGATTATTACGCTAAAAATCTCGCTGGCAAAAACGTGGAATTTCGGATTGAAGCCAAGGAAGTATATAGCCGTGAGCTGCCGGAAATTAATGATGAATTTCTAAAACAGCTGGGGCGTTATAGTAGTAAAGATGAGTTTATCGCCGGTCTGCGGCATAGTCTCGAGCATGAGGAGGAAGAACGTGTGGCGCAGAAGGTAGAGATAGAGATGCTGGATAAATTAATTGCCGCTACGACCTTTTCTGAAATACCGGAAAATCTGATTGAGGCCGAGGCGCATAAAATGGTTCATGAAATGGAGCATAACTTGGAAAGTCAGGGGCTGAAGTTTGAAGATTATTTGACTCACCTAAAAAAAACCGAGGCCGAGCTAGAGAAGGATTTTCGGCCCGAGGCCGAAAAGCGAGTTAAGTCCGCTTTGATCGTGAAGGAGATCGCTAAAGAACAGAAGATAGTAATCTCGGATGACGAGGTGAATAAGGAGATTGAACAAATCAGTGAGTATTATCCGGACAATAAAGAAGTGATGGATAATATTCGCCAGCCGGCCTATAAAAGCTATCTCAAAAATATTTTGACGAATCGTAAAGTGATTGAATATCTCAAAAGTGTTATAATAGAATAGGAATAGAATTTTTAATTTTTAGTTCTTAATTTCTAATGATTTAATTAAAAATTTGAAATTAAATTATTCAGTAAAAATTTAAAATTAGAAATTAAAAATCATGAAGTTTGGTGCTCATGTCTCCATCGCCGGCGGGATTGCGAACGCGCCGAAAAACGCGGCGGTTTTGGGTTGTGAGATCTTTCAAATTTTTACCCGGTCGCCGCAGGGTGGCAAGGCGCCAGAATTAACCCCGGCTTTGATCAAAGAATTTAAAAGTGAACTAAAAAAATATAAATTTTCCGATTTTGTCATTCACGCGCCCTACTATATTAATTTTGCTTCCGCTAATAATCGTATCCGCTACGGTTCCATCTCAGTCGTGCGCGAGGAGTTGGAACGCGGATCGGCCATCGGCGCGAAATATCTAATGACGCACCTCGGTTCGGCTAAAGATTTGGGACAGAAGGAGGCGATAAAAAAAACCATTGAAGGATTGATTAAAGTCTTAGACGATTATCATGGCGCAGCCGTTTTTTTAATTGAGAACTCCGCCGGCGCGGGCGAGATTCTCGGTGATACTTTCGATGAGATCGGCGAGACGATTTGCGGCGTAATCGAAAAAATACCCAAAGCAAAAATCGGCGTTTGTTTGGATACTTGTCATGCTTTCGCCTCGGGCTACGATTGGCGGAGTAAATTAGCCGTGGCGGAAACCCTGAAAAAATTTGATCAGGCGATTGGTCTTAAATACTTGAAATTAATGCACGCGAACGATTCGCTTACCGATTTTAATTCTCATCTTGATCGGCACGCCCATATCGGTGCGGGTAAAATTGGTTTAGCTGGGTTTGAAGCCATCATTAGAAATTCCCGATTAAAAAACATTAATTTAATTTTAGAAACTGATTCTGACGGTTTGCCCGATCCGAGGACTAAAGATCTTAAAATATTAAAAAAATTTAGAGATAAATAAAAACATATGTCATTTGAATTTTTTAAACCAAATGATGCGCCGCAAGAAATCGCGCAACACCCGGAATTTAACGAAGAAATTAATAAAAAAATTACCCCATACCTTGAAAGCGTTCAAAAAGATTTTGAAATGATGCGGCTGGTAATCAGAAAAATGAAACCCGATCTAAAGCCTGAGGAAGAGGATGCGATTATCGCCGAAGCAGCGGAGAAAAGGATGTCCGAGGTTAATGCTAGCTTATTGAATTATTATAATCAGGGAATTGAAAGAGTTGCAGGTAAAATAAGAGAAAATATGGATGGATTGACTAACCTTTTAAACAAGGTCGCTTTTGAAAAAGAAGGCAGGAGAGAATTGGAAATATATAAGAGAGAGGAAAAAGCCAATAAACAAATCGGTCTCGTAATTATTGATGGCGATAATTTTAAGCGGGTTAATGACAAATTCGGCCATGATGAAGGCGACAGGATTTTGAGGGAGCTGGCGCAGATCATCAAAAAAAATATTAGACCAATGGATTTTGCCGGTAGAGTCGGCGGTGAGGAATTTGCCATTTTATTTACTTTTCTTCCGGACGAGAAAGAAACAAATTTGAGAATGATAGAACGGCTTCGTAAGTCAGTGGAAGAAGAGATAAAAAAGAAAGATGGGAGCAACTTTACCATAAGCTTGGGTTTTGCCGACACCAATAATCGAGAAGCAAGCGAAATTGATTTTTCCACCATTTTTAAAGAAGCGGATTCGGCTCTGTACTATGCGAAAGAGAATGGCAGGAACCAAAGTGTAATTTTTGATCCGGAAAAAATAAAATTAAAAGAGAAAAAATGAATAGGATTTGCGATGAAAATATGCTCCCCCAAGGCAGGTCTGTCTTGGGCAGAAAAATCATAATTATTTCCGACTCGCACGATAACCTGCCAAATATAGACGAGGCGCTAAGGATTATTAAAAGAGAAAAAATAGAAACGATGATTCATTGCGGTGATTTAACTTCCGTAAGAACCTTAAATTATCTCCGTCGGAATTTTTTTGGCAAGATTTATCTAGCACTCGGCAACGCGGATTATAATTTGGAAGAAAAAGAAGAGGATAATCTAAAAATTTTTTCTGATTTCGGCGAAATCTGTTTAGGTGATAAAAAAATCGGTTTTTGCCACGAACCGGCCAAGGCAAAAAAGTTTTTAGCGGAAGGCGGTTTCGATCTGATATTTTACGGCCATACTCATCGGCCGTGGGAAGAGAATATCGGCCGGACCAGATTTATCAATCCCGGCAATGTCGCGGGACTAATCCATAAGGCGTCCTTCGCGATTTATGATACAATAAAAGACGAGCTTAAATTAAAAATACTTTATAAATAATTACTACGAATTACCCGCTTCGCTCTCACGAAGGCGGGGCGAGCGAATCTTTACGAATATACGAATTCTAAGTTTTTTAGCAGAAGATTTTAAGGTCGTAAAACTAATTAAGGCGTCAGGATGGTTAAAAAAGAATTAGTATAATTAGTATAAATTCGTAAATTAGTAGGATGACACTATGTTGATGCAACTTCTCATCGTTTTAAAACTGTTCCTCGCCGCAGTTCTCGGCGCCACGATCGGCTGGGAGAGAAAAGTGATTGCGGAAAAAGAGGCAGGGATAAAAACTTATGCCATAATTTCTCTTGGCGCCGCGCTTTTTACCGTTCTTTCCTACGCCGGGTTTGCGGCTCTAACCAAGTATCCGATTCAGATTGATCCGACGAGAATCGCGGCTGAAATTGTGATCGCCGCCGGTTTTCTCGGCGCGGGCAGTATTATTTTTTACCGCGGGCATATTGAGGGGCTGACCACGGCGGCCGAAGTTTGGCTGGCCGCGGCGATCGGTATGACGGTCGGCGTCGGCTGGTATCTCGTGGCGATTCTGACGACCGCGATCGTTTTTGCCTCCCTGTATTTTTCTAATAAGGTGATTATAAAAAAAGAGTAAAAAGAAAAAGCGCCGTCTTGTTTGAGGCGGCGCTGGGAAGCGGGTTTTTCGGTGGGTTAACTTGGGGGGGGGTAGGCGTGGACAGAATGATTCTGTCCAGCGTTTCAACTCATGTGAGTTGACTACATAAACATAATTCAAATGAGAATATTAGTCAAGGTCGCGCCGCGAGCGAGTAAAAACGAGGTGATAAAAATTGACGCGGAAAATTTTAAAATTAGAACCACAGCGCCGGCGCTAGACGGCCGAGCAAATGAGGCCGTGATAAAACTAATCGCCAAATATTTTGGCGTGGCCAAGTCCAGGATAAAAATCGTCCAGGGCGTGATCGGGCGGAACAAAATAATACAGATTGACTTGTAAATTGATAATAAAAAATCAGGATGGCTGATAGGTCATCCTTTTTAATATTTATTATAAATCAAACGCCATTTTTATTTTTTTATTTTTTCTGCTAAAATATAGCCATCTTTACCACGCAGTGTTTTATGTTTTTTTGTAATTTGTAATTTTCAATTTGGAATTTATTTTTATGTATCTCCAAAAATTGGAAATTCAGGGATTCAAATCGTTCGCGACGCGGACGATTTTGGAATTTCCGTCGGCTAATGGCGAGGGTAAGGGTATTACTTCCATCGTCGGACCGAACGGCTCGGGTAAATCGAACATTGCTGACGCGATCCGTTGGGTTCTTGGCGAGCAGTCAATGAAAACCCTTAGAGGCAAAAAATCCGAAGACGTGATTTTTTTCGGCGCGGAAAAAAAGGGCCGCCTTGGTATGGCCGAAGTTTCTCTATATCTTAATAATGAAGACAGCCAGGCGCCGATTGATTATATTGAGCTAGTGATTACTCGTCGTCTGTATCGTAACGGTGACAGTGAATATTTGATTAATAAAAACCCGGTCCGTCTTTCTGATATCATGATCCTTCTCGCTAAGGCCCACTTTGGCCAGCGCACCTATAGTGTGATCGGTCAGGGCATGGTGGATCATTTTCTTATCGCGTCGCAGGTCGAGCGTAAAGAATTTTTCGACGAAGCGGCAGGAGTTAAAGAATTTCAGATCAAAAAAGACCAAACGGTTAATAAATTAAAATTAACCAAAGAGAATCTTGTTCAGACCGAGATTACGTTGAATGAATTAGAGCCGCGTGTCCGTTCCCTGACAAGAATGGTAAAGCGCCTAGAACAACGTGGCGAGATAGAAAAAGATTTGAAAAATTTGCAGTTGAAATACTTTGGTCAGGCCTGGGGTGAGGTTAATAGCCAGTTGATCCAGAGGCGCGAAGAATTTAAAAAGATTGAAGCCGAGAAAAGAGACCAAGAACAGGTAATGACCGCAATTCAGAGCAAGCTAAATTTATTAGAGCAAGAGGATTCTTGCGCGGATGTTTTTAATGGTTTGCAAAAAGAGTTTGACGCGATTTTGGAAGAAAAAAATAAAATGCGAGAGTCACAGCTGAATATTCAGAGTAAGATTCGGCTGGCGCGGCAGGAGGCGGAACGGGAATTTATTCCGCTGTCGCTCAGCGAAATCGTAGGCGAATTGGAAGAGCTTCTTGGTGAGCATAGTGAGTTGTCCAATCATCTTGACTCAGCCGAACAGTCGCTAAATTTGGATTTTGTCCGCAAGAAGGCGCAGGAGCTGGGACGGCTATTGCAGGGGCTTTTAAAAAAGATAAAAAAGCCGTCGAGCGAGGAATTCAAAATTGACGATAAGCTGGAACAGGAGCTGGCTGGCGTAGAAAAGAAGATTAATGAGATGGAGGGCGAGCTTCAGGCCGCGCGGGACAGGATCGCTAATTTTAATAAAGCGCAGGAGGAGAAGAAGGGAGAATTTTTTGACCTGCAGCGGCAGTTTCAGAAAGGTCAAATGGTTTTGAATGAGATTATGATTAAATTAAATGATGTTAAGGTAGATTTGGCGCGGTTTGAGACCAAAAAAGAAGACCTGATTCAAGAGATTGGCCGCGAGATGACTTATCTCTCCTCGCCGGACGAATTACGCGCGCCCGAGAAAAAACTAGATGAGACCGAACGCGCCGAAGTTTATAACCAGATTCAGCGGGCCAAACACCAGTTGGAGCTGATCGGCGGTATTGATGAAGAATCAGTCAAGGAATATGACGAGATTAAAGATCGTTATGAATTTCTATCTGCTCAACACGATGATTTGATAAAGGCAATTGAGTCATTAGAGACAGGGATAGAAGAGCTGGATAAAATTATTCACGAGCGGTTTGATGAGACCTTTGTCAAAATAAATGAAAAGTTTAGCGAATATTTTAAAATATTGTTCGGCGGCGGGAAAGCGAATCTGGAGAAGCTAATGATAGAGGCAAAAGACGAGAAAGAGCTTGCGGGCGAAGAATCGGAGGAGGAAGTAGATGAGGATGAATTGGTAGCAGGCAACGCCCTAGCTAATTCGCAGACCAGTAAACAAAAAAAGAAAAAAGTGAAACTTGATTACGGCGGGGTAGATATTAAAGCATGTCCGCCGGGGAAAAAAATCGCCAGCTTAAATACTCTTTCCGGTGGGGAGCGGGCGATGACGGCGATTGCTCTCATCTGCGCGATTATTTTTTGTAATCCCTCGCCTTTCGTTGTTCTAGATGAGGTTGACGCTGCTCTCGATGAGGCCAACTCAGAGCGCCTAGCATCTATTCTCGATAATTTGTCCCACAAGACCCAATTCATTGTCGTGACCCATAATCGCGCTTCGATGCGGCGCGCTAATGTGCTTTATGGCGTGACCATGGGTGAAGACGGCGTCTCCAAAATGTTGTCGGTGAAACTGGAAGAGGGAGAGAGATGGGCAAAATGACCTGCCTGCGCCCTGCCCCTGCGCAGACAGGAGGCAGATGCTGACTAACGCGGATAGACGCGGAAGAGTTCAAAAAATTAAATATCGAAATATTTTAACATTATAATATTTTTCTGGGTATTGACTAAACTTGACCGTTTTGCTAATATCTGGGCATTAAAATAAATGCCGTAATTTCATCTTTATGTTAAAAATTCGTCTCGCCCGTTTTGGGACCAAAAATGCGCCGACTTATCGGCTGGTAATTTCTGAAAGAACCAAAGATACTTTTGGCGATGTTTTGGAATATCTCGGTACTTATAATCCTCGCGTCAATCCAAAGGCCATTGATTTTAAGGCCGATCGGATTCAGTATTGGCTGTCCCGTGGCGCTCAACCTTCGCCGACAGTTCATAATATGTTGGTGGACAAGGGTATTATTAAGGATAAAAAAATTACCGCTTTTAAATTGGTCAAAAAAGCGGAAGAGAAAAAAGCGCCCGTTCAAGGCGGACCCGCCTCAGGCGGAGAAACGCCGGTCGCTGCTCCGGCAGTGGAAGAAAAAAAGGAAGAACCCGTGCCGGCCGTGGAAAAAACCGAGCCCGCTCCGGCGCCGGAAATTAAGGAAGAGGCCGAAGCGCCGAAAGCAGAATAAATATTTTATAACGAGTTCACCCCACCTCTCGCGAGAGGCGTGATTGACAAAGTAAATATTAAGAGTATAATGTATTTTAAATCAGGAATTTGTCCGGTCGACAGTCCTGTTGATTAAGAAATAATTCTTTCAAGGACATTGAAAGACGAGGATTTAAAGGTATGGATATGTACCAAAAGTTCGTGGAGTACATTGTTAAGGAGTTGGTTGGCCATCCAGAAGATGTCAAGACCGAAAAAACGCTTGACGAGATGGGAGTGCTTATTACCCTGCATGTTAATCCGGAAGACATGGGTTATGTCATTGGCCGCCAAGGTCAGACCGCTCGTTCTATCCGCACTCTTCTCAAGATTGTGGGTGCCAAACAGCACGCTCGTGTTAATCTCAAAATCTATGAACCAGAAGGTTCTAAGAGAGCTCCGAGACGGACTGAGATGAGCGCTGATGTGGATATTGATGGTGTTGACAATTTGAAGATCTAAATTCAATTTTGTTATAAAGACAAGAACCGTGCTAAGATATTAGTGCGGTTTTTGTTTAGAGAAAACAGATTTTATGAAATTTGACTTAATAACAATTTTCCCTAAAATATTTGATTCATATTTTAATGAGTCAATTATTAAGCGGGCAAGAACAAAAAAGAAAGTCAAAATCGCAATTCATAACTTGCGGGACTTTGCTTTGGGTCGGCATCGGCAGGTAGATGACCGGCCGTATGGCGGCGGGGCCGGGATGCTCATGATGGTGGAGCCGGTTTATCGCGCGCTGAAAAAAATAAAAAAATCAAAGAGATCAAAAATCATTATTTTTAATCCGTCGGGGAAAAAATTTGATCAGGCGATGGCCAGGAAATTTTCCGCGTTAGATCAGTTGATTTTAATTTGCCCGCGCTATGAGGGCTATGACGCGCGGATTAAAAAATTGGTTGATGAGGAAATTTCTATCGGCGACTACGTTTTGACCGGCGGTGAGATCCCGGCGATGATGATGGTGGACGCCGTAACGCGGCTCATCCCCGGCGTGCTCGGTAAGCAAGAGTCGGTGGAAAGCGATACCTTTTTTGAGTCGGAAAATTATATTAAATACCCGCAATACACCCGGCCGGAAGTTTTTACCGTCAACGGCAAGAAGTGGCGCGTGCCGCCGGTACTTCTCTCGGGGGACCACAAAAAGATCGGGGAGTGGCGGAGAAAATCATTAAAACATAAAAACAAATAACGTTAAAACAGAAAAAATCACGCAAACACCTCTTGTTTTAATGGTATTTGTTTTTATGTTTTTATACCCCTTGACAGGATTTTTAAAGGGTATATAATACCGATGCTAAAAAAATTGTCGTAATTGACGAGATAAACCTTAAAAAATTCATCAATTTTACTTTAAAATTTCGACTAAACTATTCCCGAGATAAATTCGGGTTTAAGTAGAAGAAAAAACAGTGACAGCTGTGTACTATGCCTTGAGGCGTGGGTGGATACGGCTAGCGCTGTTTTTTCTTTTCTTGAAAGAAAAAAGATCTTTGACAAGTCAAATATGACAGCAATTTAACTTGAGCGGAACTAGTTTATTTTTTGTTCCGAGCAATCGGAACTTCCTATAAGGTTTGAAAATTTTCCTTAAAAATTTTCAAGAGCTAAAACTCTTTCAATTTTTATTGAGAGTTTTCCGCCTGAGGCGGATTTCGTCCCGACTATCGTCGGGTCTCAAGATCCTTGTCTCCATCCTTCGGTTCGCCGAAGTTGATTGTGCGCGGAAGTTCTCTTTTATTGAGAGTTTGATCCTGGCTCAGGATGAACGCTGGCGGCGTGTCTAAGGCATGCAAGTCGAATGCCGCACCTTTTAGCTTTTATTCGTCGCGTGATATAATTTTATTATGTATTACGTTTACGTTATAAAAAGCAAAGTGAATAGTGAAATTTATATTGGCTATTCGGCTAATCTTCAACAAAGAATGATTGAGCATAATGCCGGTAAATCAAATTATACTAACAGGTATAAACCGTGGAGTTTGGTTTATTACGAATCATATCGATCAAAAAACGATGCGCAAGAAAGAGAAAAGCAGCTTAAGTATCATGGTAAAGTTTGGGCGCATTTAAAAAGAAGATTACAAAAGTCAATTAATGAAAGCTAAAAGGTGCGGCATGGCAAACGGGTGCGTAACACATTGGTAACCTACCTTCGAGACGGGCATAACTCCGAGAAATCGGAGATAATTTCCGATGGAAATGAGGGGACAAAAGTCATTCTCATTTAAATCTTTTTGGCTCGAAGAGGGGCCTATGGCCTATCAGCTAGTTGGTGAGGTAAAAGCTCACCAAGGCAATGACGGGTATGGGGTGTGAGAGCACGACCCCACTCACTGGGACTGAGACACTGCCCAGACACCTACGGGTGGCTGCAGTCGAGAATATTCCCCAATGGACGAAAGTCTGAGGGAGCGACGCCGCGTGCAGGAAGAAGGCCTTCGGGTTGTAAACTGCTTTTTTGTGGGACGAATAATTTGACGGTACCATAAGAATAAGAGGTTGCTAACTCTGTGCCAGCAGCAGCGGTAATACAGAGACCTCAAGCGTTATCCGGATTTATTGGGCGTAAAGCGTCCGCAGGTTGTTAATTAAGTTTCTCGTTAAATATTAGAGCTTAACTCTGATACCGCGGGAAAAACTGATTAGCTAGAGATCGGTAGAGGCTAGCGGAATTGTCGGTGTAGGGGTAAAATCCGTTAAGATCGACAAGAACACCAAATGCAAAGGCAGCTAGCTAGAACGTTTCTGACACTCATGGACGAAAGCGTGGGTAGCGAATGGGATTAGATACCCCAGTAGTCCACGCCGTAAACAATGGACACTAGACATTGGAAGTATCGACCCTTTCAGTGTCGTTTACCAAAGCAAACGCATTAAGTGTCCCGCCTGGGGAGTACGAGCGCAAGCTTAAAACTCAAAGGAATAGACGGGGACCCGCACAAGCGGTGGAGCATGTGGTTCAATTCGACGGTAAGCGAGGAACCTTACCAAGGCTTGACATGTCTGGAATCTCGGCGAAAGTCGGGAGTGCCGCAAGGAACCAGAACACAGGTGCTGCATGGCTGTCGTCAGCTCGTGTCGTGAGATGTACCGTTAAGTCGGGTAACGAGCGCAACCCCTATGCCGTGTTATAAGTGTCACGGCAAACTGCCCCCGCCTACGCTCCTCTCGGAGCTTCGGCGAGGCAAGCCCGCCCTTTTCAGGGTAGTTAGCGGGCTCGCCCCGCCGTAGCTTCCCGCAGGGAAGCGAAGGCGGGGGAGGAAGGTGGGGATGACGTCAAGTCAGCATGGCCCTTATGCCTTGGGCTACACACGTGCTACAATGGGATTGACAAAGGGGCGCCAAACCGTAAGGTGGAGCAAATCCCAAAAACAATCCCCCAGTTCAGATTGAGGTCTGCAACTCGACCTCATGAAGTTGGAATCGCTAGTAAACGCGTATCAGCTATGGCGCGTTGAATACGTTCTCGGGTCTTGTACTCACCGCCCGTCAACTCAAGGGAGCCGGTAACGCCCGAATGTCGTCGCGAGATGGCAGAAGGTGGGATCGGTGACAGGGAGTAAGTCGTAACAAGGCATCCGTAGCGGAAGCTGTGGATGGATCACCTCCTTTCTAAGGAGTACGGTGAAAAGATTCTCTTCACGGGAATCAACCAAGTCGACCACTCAGTTAGTTGCTGCCATATTTGATTTGTCAAAAAATTTACAAAAGTCCGCCAATGATTACCTCGCCTTGAAATATTTACCAGCTTGTATTATATTTTAGGTAATTATTGGCGGACTTTTTAAAAATTCAGTCAGTACTTGAAAAAATATTTTCGGGCGTGTAGCTTCCGCCTCGGCGGAGTTATAGAGCGCGCCCGCCTCGGCGGGTAATGACGAGGTATAAAGTTTTTAATTGTTTTTTAAAAATCTATGGGCGTGTAGCTTCCGCCTCGGCGGA
>Ga0172371_10010926_pt1 | contig 12175 bp, 9 predicted proteins | sample Lak12m_FD_114543 | JGI IMG/M metagenome (GOLD analysis project Ga0172371, IMG submission 114543) | Freshwater microbial communities from Kabuno Bay, South-Kivu, Congo - kab_022012_12m | ecosystem: Environmental > Aquatic > Freshwater > Lake | place: Democratic Republic of the Congo: South-Kivu... | reverse complement strand
GTTCGTCTTCCGCAGAACATCTTCGACTGTCAGTCGATCTGTAATCTCCCCGTGATAACACTCAATTGCAAGTTTGCCGGGGCGCAGGTCGAAGCCGGAAACATGCAGGTTTTTTGCAAGGAGATATTCCGCCAGCCAGGCGCCAACAAACCCGGATGCACCGGTAATCAGCATACGTTTCATCGTCACCAACCAGGATGAAGGTCAAGAGAGTATAACAAAAAACACCAACTTCGCTTGATTCTACCGAGGCAAAATAAAGCGCAGCGTTCCCAATTACTGCATAAGCATTGAATTTAAAAAATCAGGGGCATCCCAAACTATCTGGGCATAATTTTTTGAAGGAACCTTCCCATATGGTGAAGCAAGCCATCAATACCATCGGCTTTATATATCTGTCCAATCTGCCACCATCTAAAATAATAGTAATGCAACAATAAAGCAGATTTCCTCAAAACGATGTTGACACGGTGTTTTTTGTAAACGCCCTGCAATTCCTGCAGGCTTGAGGATGCATATCGCTGCGTAGCCTGCGCCGAGTGAATGCGCACCGCTGACAACTCGTTACCCATATGTGCAATTTTCATCGGCTGTTTTGAAATACGGATCATCCACTCATAATCGCCGACATAAAACAAGGATGGATCGAAATAAAGATTGGACTGTTCCAAAGAATCACGTCTTACATAGAATGAACAATGCGGCACATGGGCAAGATACCCAACCCAGGAAAATGGAGCATCCTGAAATAGGGCATCTGTCATCACCCTGCCTTTTTTTTCATTCATATATCCGGTTCTTCCAAACACACCATGAAAGGCGGGATGTGAAAGCAGGAAATCCACGGCCCTCCCAACCGCGCCAGGCAAAATGACATCATCCGCGCTGACAAAACATACCAATTCGCCCTTCGCAGCGGACAGGCCATCATTCATAGTGGCATACTGCCCCTGGTTTGGCCGAGTCCACCAGCGCAAGTGATGGTATTTCTTCAAAATCCCAACTGTTGCATTGTTATCATTGGAACCATCATCCACCACAATGTGTTCAATATTGGGGTAATCCTGATTCTTAACACTCAGGATCAACTCCTCGATAAATTGCGCGCCGTTATAAACCGGGGTGATGATGGATACCAAAGGCAAACCGACATTCATCGGTGATAATATCCCATCAAGAGATTGGAAACCGTACGCGTCACATTTGTCGCGAGATATTCAGCCGGCGGATTCCAGCCAGGCGCATGGGAAGTTACCTTGTTTACACATGCCATGATCGAATTCACACCCGCCCCGCTCAAAATATTGCTGCCACATTCGATCGTCTCCGGGCGCTCGGTCACATCGCGCAAAGTGACATTGGGGACCTTGAAAATGGAACATTCCTCCTGAACCGTCCCGCTATCCGATAGAACGCAGAAGGCATTGCGTTCCAAATGCACAAAATCAAAAAAGCCGAAGGGGTCCATGAACTGGATGCGCTGATTCTTCACATCCACACCGAACTCCTGCATCTTATTGCGGGTGCGCGGATGTGTGCTGATGATGACCGGCATTTTATACTTCTTCTCGATCTGTTCAAACGCCTGCACAAATTGGTGCAGCCTGTTTTCGAGATCCACATTCTCGGCACGGTGAAGCGTCACCAGAAAATAATCTTTGGGCGAAACCTTCAAACGTTTGTGGGCATCCGATGCTTGAATCTTCCCGTCATAATGTGTAATCACCTCAAGAATGGGGTTGCCAGTCACATACACCCGCTCGCCGGGGATGCCTTCCTTCAAAAGATTCTGCCGGCTCCGCTCTGTGTATGGCAAAAGGATGTCACTGCTATGGTCAATCACGCGACGATTAACTTCCTCGGGCACGCGGTCATCATAACAACGATTCCCCGCCTCCATGTGATAAACAGGAATGCCCAGGCGCTTCGCGATAAAAGCCGCCAGGGCGCTGTTCGTATCGCCCAGCACCAAAAACTTATCGGGCTTTTCCGCGCGCATGACCTTCTCGCTTTCCGCGAGGATCATTCCCACCTGTTCACCAAACGAGCCTTTCGCCCCCATGAAAACGTTCGGCGGGCGAATCCCCATCTCGTTGAAAAACACATCGTTCAGATTGGGGTCGAAATTTTGCCCGGTATGAACAACGACATGCTCACATAATTCGTCAAGTGACGCGATGATTCGGCTCAAACGGATGATTTCAGGACGTGTGCCCAGAACAGTTAATATTTTCATTATGCCTTCTCAAGAAAACAATCAAGATTTTGGAAGCCGCCAGAAAGCCATTCCTGCCCGGCGTTTCGGTGACAAACAGGATAAACGAAACATCTAGCGGGTGGAATAATATGGCGCGTAAAGCGGCCATTCTTCCGCAAGCCCTGCGATCATCTCATCCCAACCGGGTGAGATCCAGCCAGTAGTGGTCGTGAAGCGTGCGCCGACCAGGCTGCGGTCACAAAAGAAGTGGTCGTCATGATCAATGACAATATCATCCCATCCCAGTTTGCTCTGAAGCTTTATCAGTAAATCGTATTTTGAAATGGATTCGCTCGCAACCTGGTACAAGCCTGTCAGGTCAGGGCGCGTTTCCAGAATATCGCCAATGAGCTGCGCCAAAACGGCAGTGGTCAACCCCGTGTAAATGGCTTTCTTATAGCCCTTCACACGCTTTCCGCGCTGCAAGGCGAACCAGCTCAACAGGCTTGAAAAAGTATTCAACTGCCATCCGATGATGGATGTCCGCAACGTAATGGCATCCGGGCGATTTAACTCGCCCAGCAGTTTTGTGCGGCCATAAAGATCAACCGGGTCCGGTACGTCAAGTTCCGTATACTTGCCGCGGAACCCGGAAAACACGCAATCGGTTGAGATTTGCACCACGCGAATTCTTCGCTCCGAACACAAGTCGGCCAATTGGTGTGGGAACATGGCATTCACCTGAATGGATGGGACTGCCTGCTTTGCCTCGTCCCGCTGTTTTACAATTCCCACGCAGTTCACGACAGCGTCCGGCTTTACAGCATCAAGAATTTCGCCGATTTTTTTTGTATCATGCACTTCCACCTGACCGATGACACGATCCGTGCGAAGGGCATTAAAAGGCGCGGCGTAATCAGCAGGTTTATCCCTGTAAGTCCCCCATATATCCATACGGTCGGCAAGAGTGCGGCACAATTGATGGCCCAGCATACCGCCTGCGCCAAGAACCAAAATACGCATGACCTATTTTCCTCTTTCTGCCAGTATTTCCTGGTACATTTTTACCACTTGCGGCTTGATTATAGACTCATCCAGCCGTTCGCGGGCAAGTTGCTTATTAAGTTCATCGGCGGCGTCCACCAGCGCATCACTTTGCACCGCTTTTCGAATAGCCTGCGCAATTACGTCAGGATCCTCCGGCGGCACAATGAAACCGCCCCGGCCATTTACAATCCACTCGTCAACACAGGCCGTATTGGATTGAATTGGAAATGCGCCCATGACGATTGCCTCCAGAAACGAGGTGCTGATCGCGTCCGAGATGCTGAGTCCGATATAAATGCGGGATCGGCCATACCAGCGAAGCATCTCATCGTGGCTACAATATGGAATAATTTCCACCGGAATGCCCGTATCTTGTGAAAACAATCGGGCTGCGATTTCCACATCCTCATTCGCAACATAAATTGCCACACGATATCCGTCTAATACATCGGCGCATCGCGCCAATGCCTGCAACCCAACCAATGCTCGGCCGGCCCAACCTTGATAGCCCTTCAATAGTATTATTCGCCGCGTTGAAATGGGGGATTCCTGGCGCAGGCTGGCTATCTTTGCAAAGTCATACCCCCCTGCGTTCGGAAGAACAGGAAGCACTTTACCGTTATACCCCAGTTTTCGGGCGAGATTGACATCTCTCTGGCACTCAGAGGAATAGTAATCGCACTTGGCCAAAACCGATTGGATCTTTTCTTTATGTTCCTCTAAACGACCAAACAAATATATATCACTTCCCCAATTTGTAACAATCCAAACCGGGAAATCATCTCCCAGATAATCCCTGGCGGCCAAAGTCATATAGCCGGCATGTTGAATTTCCAAGGATTGAACAATATCCGGTTTTAGAATCTGAATCGCCCAAACAAGGGCTTTATTCCAAAAGAATGTAAACGATCGACGAAGTAGTGCTGTCATGCGTTTGTCAAAAAACGACAAAACGCCAGACCAATGGATAAAACGGACGTTATTTTGGCGTCTGGCAAAAAACGAAAACAAGGATGAACTAAAAACATAAATTTTCTTTATATCAGGATGTATTTTACTCTTCAGTGCCGGAAATAAATATATATCCCACCCCTCATCACTTATCTGGGAAAGCCAGCGAGCCGTATGTATACTATTGGGCATGCCAACAAAAAGGATACGCATATTTTTTCTCAACTAGTCACCATCCTGTTCTTGAGGTTTTACAGTTCGGCTATTCTTCGAATCCAGAAACTGCCACTTACGGCCTTATGCCTCGTAGGGTTATAATTTCGAAATGCCCTTCTAAATTCATCCCGTCTTTCCAGCATTAAATAATTCATTGCCAGCATAACCTCAAACTGCGAATTAAAGGCCAGAAAGGCCTGCAAAAGGTATGCTTCCGTCCAAAACATTCGAAAAGCGGGGTTAGTGAAGTATACTTCTGGATATTCGTAGGGTAAGGGAATATCGTGGATGTGGACAATTACCTCCGGAGCAAGCCTTGGCAGGACCTCCAAAAACAAGAAGTTGACATCGCCGCCGGTACGTACGGTATGACCTGAATCAATAAATAGCACATCATTGTTCTTCAAATTTTCAAACAGAGGCAGGTTCACGAGTTCCACGCGTTCTTGAATAACATTCGTAATGCTAGGAAGGCTTGCACGGACAAAGGGCGATGGATATGGATCTATAATAGTGTATTCGGCAGGAAACCCCTCAATTGCATTACGTGTTAGAGCGGATGAGAATATAAGGGAGGAATTGCCTGACCCAATCTCCACCACTTTTCGCGGTTTGTAATATCGGAGAATGGCATGAAGGCTTGCAGCACATCCAAAACTGAAAGAATTGTTTTCGGTATAAAACTCTGTCGAATGACCAAAAGGCTCACTTGGCCAGGCGCATTCGTCACCGTATTTTTTCCCAAGCTCATTTATGAGTTCAATTTGCTCACCTTCTCGAAAATCAATTCCACTAAGTTCGCTCTTTCTATACCATACCTGCCTTTGTCGCAGATCATCAATATCAGGCACAGGAGAATAATAGTGAACCAGAACAGGTAAAAAACCCTGTTTCAGGCAAATGTTTGTGCCATCCCCTGTTTCTGCCACCACTCTAAAAAACCTTGCCCAAAGAGGCATAAATAGCAATAAAAATCTTACAAGAATGCCGTTTATGCACTTGCCTATTTTGATTATTAGCTTTTTGCAGATCTTTTGGAATTGTAGAAGATAATTCTTCATTTATTACTCCTATATGTCATTCTATCTAGAAATTCATTGAGTTGATGCTGGGCATGTTCGGGGGAGAGATCAAGTCTTGCCTGTTTGCGCGCATTTTGAGTAATTTGGTTGCGAAAATCTTCATTCGAGATCAGGTTTTCAATCATCACTGCCAATGCGGCAGGGTCATTTTTATCAGCAACCACCCCACAGCAATGTATTTTAAAATATTCTGCCACAAAAGAATCGTGTGGAACATGAGCAAGTACCGGCCTGCCACTAGCCAGGTATTCACCCATTTTCCCTGGAGCTGATGTTCGAATGACCTCGGAAATCGGCGAATCAAAAGCTAGCGGTAAAAACAAAATATCAGCTTTATGTTGTTTCTCAAGAATTTGATCGTAAGGAACATGAGAATGCAGAAAAACTTTCCGGCCTTTGATGCCTTGATTTTCCAATTGCCCTGATTCCTGCGCAGTAAAAATGTGTATTTCAATCCTATTTGAATCAATCAAATTCACTGCCTGAATCAAATTTCGAAAACAATCATAATTTGCGTGATAGATGGCTCCCGTATACATAATTGTAATTATTTCTTTTTCCGCCGGCCAGAGAGGGTAAACCGCTTTTTCCAGTTCATTCTTATCACATGGATTACGCACAACCGCACAAGTTGCCCCATAGCGTTGATGATATTCTTTACAAACAAATTCATTTGGGCCAATAATTCCACGCGAATGTTTAAAGATCAACGGTGCAACAATTTTTGCAAAGGAACGAGATAGCCCCACCCATTGATAGACATAATCGTCAAAAATATAAGCAAAAAACGGAATACGAAGGAACCGACTGGCTATATACCCAGCTGGAATATCCGCAATATCTCCACTGCAAGCAATGATTGCACTCGCAGGGTATTCTCGCAAAATACAAACTATTTCCTTTACGCGATGGCTAATCGCCACAAGGATATGAAGTGCCTCTCGAACAAACCATAACCGCAACCGGTTTATTCGGTAAAAATAGGGCATAGGGCGCAAATCAAAATATCGAGCCGAAAGGTATGCAGAATCATTCTCCGCTTCCATCTCCTTTGCATAAGGTTCTCGGGAAATCAGACAGTATTCGTCCGCGCGAAGGCCTGAAAGAATTCGGTACAGCATGACAGATTGACCGGATGGAGACGGAGGAAGAACATGGGAAAGAAGTGCAAATCGAAATTTCTTCATAGTGTTATTCGAACCATGGAATTTACTTTCGAACTCTGATCCAAAAGGCGGACGGCTCAGACTGCGGATAATACTGGCGCATGGTTTGGAATTCCGGGAAAACCGCATTGACGCGGTCGGGATAATTTAGCATCATGTAATTTCCCGGCCAAACTACTTCAAAGCGATAATTAAAGGCCAGGAATGATTGCAATAAGTATTGTTCGTTCCAGTAAAGATAATTTTCGTAATAAGTGGATGGATAAGCGCGAGGCAAACTAATATCGTGAATATGAACAAGAACACCGGGAACCAGGCGGGGGAGGATCTCCAAATATTCCATTTGGACATCGCCTCCAGATTTTAGAACATGGCTTGAATCTATGAATAAGATGTCGCCATCTTCAAGAGATGTAAACAACTCCATGTCAACATCCTGGACCCGTGTTTGAATTAATTTTGTAAGTCCTGGACATTCTCCGTTAACGAACATATCCCAGGGATATGGTTCTATTGCAGTCAGGTTAGGTAGCCCGCCGCCTTCGCTCTGGTTTTGCAAACAAGCTATGCCAGCTAAAATGGTGGAATTGCCTGCTCCAATCTCGACAATTCGGTGAGGTTTAAAATGGCGAATAAAAGAATAGTACACGTGCGCATCCACCGCCATATAACCGCCGTTTATCAAATAGAACTTTTTTCGATCGTCCGTGGCGTAAAGAGGGAATTTCCAGCGAAACTCGTCCATATACCGAGGAAAAACATTATCCAAAAGTCCTAGTGCCCCAACAGCATTCATGTCAACACCGGCTAGGTCCGATGTCTTCTCCCAAAATCCATCCACCAGATCCATTTCTTCCGGAATAGGCAGGTAGTAATGCTTCCGAAGTAAATGAAAACCATTGTTATAAAAAACATCGTGCGCTGGATTACCAGGTGTTTCAGCAAGGATACGCACCATCAAATCCGCCATGCGCAGTGTATTTTTCCGAACAAACGGCATCACCAATCTCTTCCAAAATGAACGTCTTAGCCAATCTGAAATTTTAATCATAGCAGATCTCCATTTTTCAATACAGCTTTTCTTTCGAGCCGTGTGCTTCCTGCTTTTGTACAAGGTCAAATATTCGCTCCCATTCAGGAACGACAGCAGGAAGACCATAGTGTTGTGCGCGTTCCAATCCCAGCTTTTTGAATCCGGAATGCAAACCATCATCACAAGCCACGCGCCACATTGCATCCGCAAGAGCCATTGCATCTTCCGGCGGCACCAGCAAACCAAACCTGCCATTATCCAATATTTCTCGCAGGCCAAAAGGACAATCTACTGAAATCGGGACAGCGCCAAACAACATGGCATCCACCAGGACTAGCGAAAAACTTTCAACGCGCGATGTCAGTATCAATGACCGAGCTTGAGATATGAGAGGATATGGATTCGTTAACTCGTCCAACAAGATGACATGCTCCTGCAAATTATTCGCTTGTATCAACGATTGTAGTTCATTGATTAATGCGCCCTTGCCCGCCAAATAAACCACAAAAATATCATATTTTTGTCGCAGCAAACGTGCCGCTTCTATTAACAGGGCAGGGTTCTTGTCTTGATCCAAGCGCCCAACATACACAAATTTCGTCCCTTCATTGGACATCAATGGCGCATTAGGCACCCTGGATTTGGCGCGCAGTAGGTCAAGATCCACAGGATTGGGTACAACTCTTATGTGATCAGGCCGAATCCTGTAGTTTCGAACAAGATCATCCCGACAACCGTTCGATGGGACAGTAACAACTTCCGCGCTTCTGCAAGCATTGGCGAACATCCATTCTTCCACCACAAGTCTTTTTGGATTCGGGTAGATTAGCTGCATGTTGTACGACTCAATGCTATGAAGGAATGCAACGTACGGACGGCGACCAAGCAACTGACTCAACCATACAAGAACTATGGCCTCCTCCATAATTGGCACCAGCAACGCATCATCTCGAAAGTTTTTCAATATCCGTTGCAGACCTTCCACAAATGGCCACCAATCAGTTACAGATTTAGAGAATAGTGAAAGTTCTGAAACACCCGAGTCAACCGGCAGAATTGGATTCTGGATAATCTCCGCGCCAAGGAGACGGCGCAGTTTCCCCTCCCACTTGATATATTTTCTAGTGAGAAAACTGCCCCAGCGTCCCACCGCGTGGTGTTTTAAAAGATTTAAATGAACATCATTTTCATGTGCCTTCGACATCAACACGCGCGTTAGCGACCCAACGCAGTGGACTGTTATGGCTGGAGCAAATGCAATGGCAACATTCTGTTGTTCAAACAGACACACTACATGAGGTTCATATCGTTCTCTGTCCAATCCATGCGCCAAATCATACACAACCCTTTCGGCCCCACCGGCCCAGAGAACTCTTCCAATAAAAACAACCTGTTGTTTTTCTCGCATAACCATCGCTTTGCTATGGGACGACTTTCCGCGCCAGTCGTGATACACGTTTCCATATTGCTTTTCCAAACATCTTGAAAATCTCACCAAGGATTTGGAAATAATCCACTTGATCTGGAGCGTTTTTCACCATTTCATAAAGGGTTTCTCCCATTTTAGCATCAGTTTTGTGACTTGCAGGCTGGGGATACTCAATCTTTCGACGAGCTTTCACCCATTTCAGGACATCCTTACCATTCAAAGAAACCAGTACATCAGCCCAGCCCAGTTTTGGGAGAATTCGTTTTAACGAGGGTGCATCCTCAGCCCCCAAAAACATGACGCCAGCCAGCATACCCAGACTTTGTTTTGAAAATCCTGCCAACAACACACGACAGCCTCTCTGGGAGAAGAATGTAGATATCTTTAACACCCCACTAATGTTTTCGGCATTATCGTTGGATGAGGAAATTTCAAATGGCAGAATAATAAGTATTTCATAATCGGCGAGGTGCTCTGCCCATTCCTGTACCTGCAGATCTTTATAAGTCTTTAGATATTGTTGTAGTGGCAAAAGAACAGAACTTGACGTAGATTGACTGGCATAGAAATACATTTCGCCAATCAGCGAAGGGCTAAGTGGGACGTATCGAAATGCAAAATGCGACGACTGGATTGCAGCAAACAGAGCCTTCCCCCAAAGTGCAAAAATCGTGCCGTCATACCGGCGGACAAAGTCGGCCATCCGCTTCGAAATGATTTTCTTCAACTCCCGTTTTAGTCCCTCATCATGTATCGAGTCGGTATCCCAGACCCATTCTATCAACCTAAACAGAAGAGCAGGATGTGGACCTAGTGAATAGATGAACCTCGCAGGTTCGGTAGCAACATCCAAGGTTTTCTGCACTACTTGAGTAATTGAACTGGAATCGGCCAAGTCAAGGAGTGGAAATAATTCATTAAAACGATGCGTATTTAGGAATCGAATTATCGCTTTGGCTGTGTCATAATAACATGCCTGGGGGAAAACCTCGGAACCTTGCAACGCATGGTTTCGACTAATCGATGTCCACTCCGGAATAAACCTAACCGTATAAACAGACAATAATCTTAGCCACATATCGTAGTCTTGACCGTATCTTAGACTCTCGTCAAAAAGGCCTGTTTGAAGCCATGCTTCCCGGTCGATACACACGGTGATGCCGCTAATATAGTTCTGATAAAACAATCCCAACAACTGGAATTCACGTTCAGGCAAAGGCCCCCCATAATGCGTGGTCTGTAATCTCACCCGTCGTCTCACGTAAGAGGCGAAAATATGTAAAAAAAATCTGCATTCGGGGTAGCGCTTGATCCAATCCCGATGAATTTCAAGTTTGCGAGACGCATACATATCATCAAAACTCAACCAGCAAACCCATTGTCCCCGGGCCGACTGGAGTCCCACATTCAAAGCAGATGCAACCTCTCCATTTGGTTTGTGGATAAGCCGTATACGCAAGTCCTTTTCCGCATATTTCTCCATAACCTGACGAGCGGCATCCGATGAACCATCGTTAACTACAATAGACTCCCAGTCCGCGTCTGTTTGAGCTATTATGCACTCCAATGCCGCGCCAAGATGTGTCGCCAGTGGCATGGGAATATGCGCAAGTTTGCCATGCAAAGCAAGAAGGAACCAATATTCCAAATCGCCTACATATTTGAACTTTACATTACGCCCGCCATAATTTTCAATGGCAGTCCGTCGAATGAAAGCCCCAGGTCCCATTGCCACATCAAAGCTAGAAAGCATATTCATAATATTGTAATCCGGCAATATTCTCCGCTCAATTAATTTGGAATGAACATCGATCTCATTCCAATCAGAATAAGCAGTATGCTAGAGTAATAATCGTAATCATGGGAAGACTTGAAGTTATACTCATAATGACGTCTTTCCTGTTAAACTTTTATAATACTCAACAACGCGCGACTCTATGATTGAACGGTTTGCCAGTTTTGTAACCATTTCGAAATTATTCTGCGCCGCCTGATCTACCAAATTATTGTTGGTCATGGCACGCGACAATGCATCTGCGATTTCTTCAGGATATAGATTGCGAGCAAAAAGAACATTTTTTTCATTCTCTACAACAGAACAAATTGTATCCAAAGGAGACACAATGGGCAATGCCCCAAGCGCCATTGCCTCATACAGGCTATTTGGAACTCCGTCAACCAGTGATGGAATTAATAAAACACGCGCTTGCGCCAGAAACAAAAAAAATTCGTCCCGAGAAACCCTGTCATGAACCACACAATTTTCCCGAATAAAATCGGGAAGCGCATAAAACCATGGTCTTGTTTCAGGGTACATATTAAACAGATGAATGGTGCAGGGCGTTATACGATCCCAGCATATTTTGAGCGCCTCAAACACGGGTAATGATTTAGACCAAATCGACTCGTAAGCCTTCGAAAAAATAATAATACGACTTTCCGATGCTTTACTTTTTCTAATCTTGCCCAGGCTTGCGACATCCACACCACCAGTGCCTGGAACAGGAATCAAGGAAGAAAAATGATCGTCACTTACACCCATTTGCTTCAAGTATTGAACATTCTGCCTGTTATCACTAATAATCTGGTCGCTCTCTTGAGCGACTTCTTTGATCTGCCCAGCAATATCTGGAATAAAACGATTAAGCGCGAGGTCGGATCCTCCTCGCAATTGAAGCACCCACTTTCCAATATTCTCCAATCCAAATTGTTTACGCACGCGATAATAGTACATCCCCCCCTGTCCATCAAATAATCCCAAAGTATGTATGATATCTGGTTTCCATTCCTGTATTACTTTGGCAAGCCAGGCTTCGGGTGAAACATCACCCTGTTGATTGGCCTGCAAAATTTCAGATTTTCCAAAATCATAGCTCAACAGAGGCAATCCTAAAGGAAGGCCCAAACGGTTAAGCAAATTCTTCAAAAAGACAAGAAACCGATGCGGAAAATGGCTCTGCATCTTTGTTTTGATCGCGCGAAATTCTTCAGGCAAACAATAAAGCGTTTTACGGTTAGAAACATCCAGCCCTTCCGGCAATTGTTCTGTTATTT
>Ga0172371_10010925_pt1 | contig 12175 bp, 8 predicted proteins | sample Lak12m_FD_114543 | JGI IMG/M metagenome (GOLD analysis project Ga0172371, IMG submission 114543) | Freshwater microbial communities from Kabuno Bay, South-Kivu, Congo - kab_022012_12m | ecosystem: Environmental > Aquatic > Freshwater > Lake | place: Democratic Republic of the Congo: South-Kivu... | reverse complement strand
GGCAGTCGAAGGCGAGGCCGGGCCGCTGCCCAAGCCCGTGGCTGGACAGAGCATCAGTTTCGTGTAGATATATATATGAGGCAACGGACCCGTCCGTTTAGATCCCTACGTGAGGCAACGGGGTCTCAGTATCCGGTCTGCGGATGTCCCGAGAAGGCAACTGCCGGGAAGACTTCACATTGCGCCCTCGGATTGACCGAGTTCGAAGTCAGGTCAGGAGCACCGACTTCGGTTTTGGCGGTGAGAGAGCTCTGCGTGGAGAAAGACGCCTCGGCTGTAGCGTCCCGATGCACTCTCGGACAGACTTCGGAGGGAACCTTGGTAGCGACCCGGCCGCGGCCTGGAAACGTCCCGGGCTACTGGTTGGGTTGGACCTCGATCGGTTCCGAAGCCGGGTGCGTTACCCGGTACCAGAGTCTGGAGAACTGCTCCCGGTTGAAAAAGGCGTAGTAGACAACCGCGCCGGCGACAGCGAGGGCGATAATGAACACCAGCCACGATATCAGGGCTTTGGTCCTGCGAGGGGCAGCGTACTTCTGCTCCAACTCCCGCCACTGGTGCGCTCTTTCTTCTTCGGCTTTGGAAATGTCCACACCTCGGGCCATGGCTCAGTTCTCCGTGAGCCGCGGATTTCCGCAGTAAGACCAGATCACGTCAATGCCTTCCTTCGTTTCGACGAAACCGGGCTGATAGTCGTCCGGCTTGACCACGAGCGTAGCGACGTATGCGCTCTTCCGCAATGCAGGCCGTGCCAGCCGGACCACGCCCAGCGGCGCTGCCTCCAGCGCAAGGGCGAGAAACAACGGCCGGGGATCTGCCATGCTGTATTGTCGGCCAACCGCCGTCGCTGTCAACAATCTGCTGCGCGGTGGCAAGCACGGCCGCACATCAGGGACGGCCGAATGATTCGTTTGGTTCGTTGACTATTAACCGGAATCCCCCGTTGACAAACTGACCAGACGTGCCTATATTCGTTCGGTGTGCGGGCAGTCCGCACCATGTACCTATGATCCACTGGTTCCAACAGAAGGAGATGAAGTGCTGAAGAAACTCGTCCTCACGTCGCTGCTGACGGCAGCGATTCTGGTCGCGAACTCGCCCGAAACCGCCCCGACCGAGCAACAAGTACCACCGTGGCAGCACCTCTGGGACGGACTTGCGCCCCGCGACCCGGGGCGGTCCCACGCCGCCGGCAGTGATATCCGCAAGGGCGAGCCCAACCGGACGCCCGGCGAGGCCGACGACCCGAGCCGGCAGCAGCCGGCGCCCGACTGGGGCGAGGATGCGCTCGTCATGGAGGTATCGTACGAGAACAGCGGTCGGATATCAGTTGACAACGACGACCGGACCGGCGACATATATGTCTGCATGCTCCATCAAGACGCATCGGAAGAAGACACTGCGCATATCTTCCGCTCCACCGACGGAGGCAGGACCTGGTACCAGCACACGAACATCCACAGTACGAGCACGGTGGGCAATATTATGGACGTGCAGATAATCTGCGCTCATGGCCCGGGCGACACGACGTGGCTCTGCGCGGCAGTTGCACATGACAAGTCGGGGCTCATGTTCCGCCGGACAACGCCCGACTCGTCCGCATTCTACTGGGTGCGAATAGACACAACGACAACCGCCGTCCGCGTCGCGCTGGACCGCAACACCGAGAACCCGGAACACCTGTTCGTGGTGTGGACTGAGGCCGACGGCGATGTTCGCGCTATGAGTTCCACCAATGCCGGAGCGACATGGGGGAACGCTGACTACGTTACCAGCGGACGCCGCGGTGCAAGCTTCGCCGCGGGCGGTGACGGCTACGGTTACATCGCCTACATGGACGCCGACGAGTCAACCTATGTTCGCGTCGGCCGGTTCGACAACAACCTGGTCTCGCCACACTGGGAGTTCCACACGGTGGACAGCGTTCCCGACCACCGCTTCCGGGAAGTCGCCATTGCCGCCGACCGGACGGCGCCGGGCGCCAGTCAGGTCGCCATCGCGCTCGCGACCAGTCGCATCACGTCGAACAACCATATCTATCCCCGCTACACCCGGACCCTGGACGGCGGTGTTTCGTGGTCGTCGACATTCTGGCCGGTGACCGACCAGCCGCGCGCAACCTGGGACGCCCGGATGCCGCGCATCCGGAGGTCCTACGATGACACCGGATTCCGTGCGGTCGTTTCCATGCGCGAGACGACGACTACTTGGGACACTATTGTCTATGCCTACAGCCTGCCAACCGACCCGACCAACTGGCTCGGTCGAGGTGTGTACAACGACTACCGCAACTCCGGGGAGGTGTCCCACGACGTGGGCTCATCAAGTACGAGACAGGGTGGTTTCATCGCGTACCGCGAATTCGGTACGGGCAAGGTCTGGTTCGATGGCTTCGACCTCACGGGGATCGGCGCGACCCCGACGTCAGCATGCCGGAGCCGGATGACCACGGTCTTCGGCGGCCAGGCGAAACTCACTCTACCGAGGCGGTCTCAGGTGGACGCGGCGGTCTACAACCAGGAGGGTCGCCTCGTACGAGAGCTCTGCAATGGGACCTTGGAGGCGGGACCGCATCGTCTGGATCCCGGCATCGGGAAGGGAGTTCGTTTCCTGCGGGTCGCAGTCGACGGCAAGGCCGAAACGGTCAAACTCGTCCGTCTGCAGTAGTTCCAAGCGCAGACTGAAGGCGGGGAGGACAATTCCTTCCCGCCTTCGTGTCATGCAGACGCAGTCCCGAGCGACCGGACAGGATTTGCAGCAGCACTTCTCGGCAACGAAGTCCTCGTCGGGCTGTCTTGACATATATGCAACCTTCTGTACGATCAGTACGAGTGAGGATGTGCCGGCACGCAGAAGATAGTCCGGGTGCGACCTCCGTGCGCAGACCCGGAAGGCAAGGGAGAAGGCCGTATCCCATAAAACAATCCAAAGGAGATGCTATGAAGCACAGTGTGATCGTCGCAGCGACAGCCATGTTCCTGTGCGTCGCGGCGTGGGCCGTTCCCATCTCAGACGTTCAGCGACCGGTTGCCGTCTCCGCTGATGGCGAGGCCGCCTCGCCGACTCGTGTCGTCCGGGAACCCGGCGATATCCCGGCCGGGTACCAACTGCCGCCACCACCGGTCCCAACCGAAGGCGAGCCGCCGCAAATCACCGAGGGAACGGACGTCGAGACTCCGATGGAGTCCAATCCGCTCTGGGGGCCGGACGCGACCGTCTACGACGATAACATCAAGTACATAACTCCGCTCGGGTCGGAGCGGATGATCGCCTATGACCGAAGCAGTGACAGCACGGTGTTCGCGGCCTTCACCGTCCCCAACGGTGACACCGCCAGGATCTACCGTTCGACAGACGGCGGCAGCAACTGGGCGCCGTGGAACCTCGTCTACCATACAGGCAATGTCCTGACCTCGCTCGAACTGGTCGTTGCCGAGGGTGACTCGGACTTCGTCTTCTTCTTCTTCAAGAGCTCCGCCGGCAACGGCGACGTCTACGTATGCCGGTGGAATCTTGACGGCCCCGGCAGCGCTGTCTACCAAGTGAAGGTAGACTCCGATACCATCGCGAGCTTCTCAGCGTGCCGGGACGTCGAGGATCACTACTATCTCTACGTTACCTACGAAAGACGAGCCGGAGACTACGGCATGTACATCTGGCGTTCCACCGACTACGGCAAGACCTGGGATCAAACGAGCTATGGCTACGTCATAGACACGGAGACGCCGCCCATGCCTGATATCTGCTACGGCCGCAACGGGCACGTCTATGCGGTCCTCCGCGACTTGGCGCGGTCGAGCGTCGACTCGGCGTCATTCCGGCTCAAGCACAGCCCGAACCGCGGGGATACATGGATGGACTCGGAGCAGGTCGGCACGCCGTTGGTCACGGTGGCCGAACCAATAGTCGGCGCCAGGCACAACCGTAACACTGCGTGGCTCGTTCACTCCCGCAACCTGGGAGGCGACAACGGTTGGAGCATCTTCTCCTATACCAGCACCGACACCGGCGCCAGTTGGGAACTCGGCGTCGTTTCAAACGAGGACGTGGACGAGGAGATGCCGAGCATCGCCTGCAATCTGGGCACAGGCTCCCCCACGTTGAGCTACACCGTAACTCCGGGTGAATCGATCATGTTCACCTGGTCGCCGGAGGACACCATTTGGACTGCGCCCTTGAGGGTGAACGACCACCGAGGTACGGGTTTCTTCGCCTCTCAGGCCGGTTGGATGACCGGCTACTCAAGCGTGCTGTACGCCGGGTACACGGCCCTGGGCCTCTACTTCGACGCCTTCCACATGACCGGCGTGAAGGAAAGCCGTGTGGTCGCGGGGAGTCGGACAACGCTTGCCGCGCGTCCCTGCCCGGCGCTCGACCGGGCAACCGTCAACTACAGCCTGCCTGAAGCCGGCCCGGCCCGCGTGTCGGTTTCGGACATCGCCGGACGCGAGGTCGCGGTCATCGAGCAGGGGACATTCGCCGCCGGTGCCCGTAGCGTCGTCTGGAACTGCAAAGAAATGCAGGCTGGCGTCTACCTCCTCCGAGTCGAGACCCGAACCGGCTCACAGACCGGCCGTCTCGTGGTCTCGCACTAGTTCAGCAACCGTAACTGTGAAGCAGGGCCATCCGGTCCTGCTTCTCTTCTGGTCCGCCGCGGTCCGCGTTTGCGTCAGGCTGTCTTGACATATATGCAACCTTCTGTACAATCAGACGAGTGAGGACATGCCGGCACGCAGAAGATAGTCCGGGCGCGCCTCTGTGCGTAGACCTGGCGAACAAGGGAGAAGACTGGACCCGATAAGACAACTCAAAGGAGATACTGTGAAGCATAATGTGATCATCGCAGTGGCGGCGCTGTTCCTGTGCGTTACGGCAGGGGCGGTACCCAGCTCAGACGTTCAGCGACCGGTCGCCGTTTCAGTCGATGGCGAGGCCGTCGGGCCAACTCGGGTGGTGCGGGACGTCAGCGACGCCCCGGCCGGATATAATGCGCTACCGCCGCGCGCGCCGACCGTCGGTGAACCGCCGCAACTGGTCAGACCGACTGATGGCGGAGAACCGGCTGGCCTGTCGCCGGTCTGGGGACCGGATGTCACGGTGTACGGCGACACCATCAGACATCTCACCCCGGCGGGAAGTGAACGGATGATCGCCTACGATCAGTCCCAGGACGGCACGCTGTACGCCGCCTTTGTCGTTCCCAACGGCGACACCGCCTGGATATACCGCTCGACCGACCAAGGCGGCACCTGGGCTCTGTGGAACGGCATTCGCCAGAATGGTGCTGTCCTGTCTTCGCTCGATCTAGTCGTGGCCGAAGGCGATTCGAGCTTTGTGTTCTTCTTCGTCAAGAGCACGGCCGGCAACGGCGACATCTATGTCGGGCGATGGAACTTCGGCACAACCATGGCAGACATCTTCCCGGTGAAGGTGGACGCGGACACGGTCGTCAACTTATCGGCCTGCCGCGACTTGGGGAACCCCTACTACCTCCACGTCGCATACGAGACCTGGGAAGGCCAGTACAACATGCGACAGCTGCGCTCCACCGACTACGGCAAAACCTGGGCTGCAACCGGCGGCTATGTGCTAAACGACGGGACGTCACCAAAGCCCGACATCTGCTTCGGCAACGGCGACAACGTCTATATCGTCCTTCGCCACCGCGCGTCGAGCACCGATACGGTGCAGTTACGCCTCAAGCAGAGCACGAACCGTGGCGAGAACTGGCTTGCCTCGCAGCAGATCTCCAACCTGACCGTGCCGGTGTATGACCCGGTCATCGGTGCGAAGCACACAGACAGCACCGTCTGGGTCGTTCACACCCGCGACCTTGAGGCGCTCAACGGCACCGGCGATGCGGTCTGTTACTACTACAGCACCGACAACGGCGCGAATTGGACCAATGGCAGCTTCCTTGGACCCAATACCGACGCCGACGAGCAGATGCCCAGCATCGCCTGTCGCAATGCTACCGGCTCGGCTACGGTATGCTACGCACAGTCTCCGGGCGATTCGCTGTGGTTTACGTGGTCACCGAGTGCCACCGGCTGGTCCACGCCGGAAATGGTGAATGACTACGAATACACCGGCTGGTTCGCTCCCCAGGCCGGGTGGAATAGCAGCAACTCGTCCGTCCTCTACTCCGGGATGGGTGCCGTCGGTCTCTACTTCGACGCATTCTACATGACCGGAATGGAGGAAGGACGTCCGGTCGCACAGAAGCCGGCTACCCTCACGGCCCAGCCCAGTCCGGCGCGTGACCGTGCGGTCATTAACTACAGCCTGCCCAGAGCCGGTGCGGCCCGCGTTTCGGTCCTGGACATAGCCGGCCGTGAAGTCGAGGTTCTTCACCAAGGCACGCTCGCGGCAGGTGCGCACAGCGCTGTCTGGAACTGCAAGGAAGTGCCGGCAGGCGTCTACCTCTTGTGGGTCGACACCCGAACCGGCCTACAAACCGGACGTCTCGTCGTCTCACACTAGTTCAACGACCGTAGCTGCGAAGCAGGGCCATCCGGTCCTGCTTCCCATTTGGTCCGCTATGGGTCCGCGTTTCGGTAGTCCCGGTTGACATCTCGTGAATCGGCAGTATAACTACTTTAGTAAGTCTAACCGAGGAGGAAAGATGATCCGTATGGTTTTCGCCGCAGTGCTAGTGCTCGCGGCAAGCGCAGTCGCCTCCGACTACGCCGATACGCCGGGCGACCCGCAAACCGGACCGCGGTTCGCAGCCCAACTCGACCACGGCCGGCTTCAGCCACAAACACGAAAGACCCAGACCCGGGCGGCGCTCTTCTTGGAAGAGATGAGCCCGGCCGAACGGGAGAATTCCCGTATCTCGGTTGAGTTCGAGAGTTCCGAGGCAGAGCTCGTCGCACTTGGCCGTGAGGTCGAGCAGTTGTGGAACGGCGGCCAGTACGACGAGGCACTCGTGCAGCTCTGCGGACTCGAGACCCGCCTCGGGAACGGACGTGTAGCGATCGGCAACTCGTGGCGGAAGCCCGTGCCCACGCTGGACGCCCGTCTGTGGGACAGCGATGTCCGCATCGGCAACCGGGATTCTCTGCTTGACCTTTCTTTCGACACTCAAATCTCAAGCGGCAATCTCTTTGCCGCATTTCGCCACGGAAGCGGTGCGTCCGAAGGAATGTCGGTGTGTATGTCGAGCGACGGCGGTGCCACCTGGAGCGAAACCTTCAATTGGGGTTCCGTCAACATCCTGTGGTCGCTCGATGCCGCGGTGGGAGCCGGCCACCTCTACATCGCCTACGCCTATCCCGGCTATCCGCAGGACGTAAGGCTGCGGCGTCTGAAGTGTACCGACGGCTCGTCCGATACCTTCAGCAACGGGGTGGCCTGGGTTACCGCCTGCACGCTGGCGGTTGGAGACACGGCGAAAGAAGTCTCGCTTGTCACCACCCAGCACGGCTACAACGACCGGTTGTATCTGGCGACCCTTGTCACTGACGGCAGTGTCGCGTACTGCTGGGATGACACCGGCGCGGTGTCATGGACCAGGGTGGCGACCGGGATTACCTCCGGCGCGGTCCACGGCCTTGATGCCACTGAGAATGAAGGGGGTGACTCAACGTTCTTCTTCATCTCCTACTACGACGCGAATGATAGTCTGCGAATCTACGGCAGGTCCGGAAGCTGGAAGTCGCGCTACTCGCGCTACGTCGGGAATGCCGATCCTTATGGCACGAGCATCTCCGCGTATCGCGACACAATCATCTGCGCGTTCGACGACATGACGCAGTCACCCGTCCAAGTGCTCTACATGATCAATTACGGCGACGTCGCCTCTTGGACCTACGGTACTCTCAGTCACACTGATACCACCGCGGAGGCGCCTGCGGTAACGGCTCGCGGCGGCGGCGGACTCGCGGCCGTGTTCCGCCACTACACGTCACCCCGTCAGCTTCGTTTTCGCTGGCGCATCTACCAGGGACCCGGTGCTTGGAGCGACCCCGTCTCGATCGCCGACTTCGACCCATACTGGAATCGTCACGGCGTCGAGTATCTGGGTTCAGGCGTGTACGGAGTCGTTTTCCTATCAAGGAGCCCGGTGGCCTACGGGGCCTATTTCGACCGAAGCGACTGGCCGACCGGCTTGGCCGAACAGCGCCGGCTGATCGTCGGGGAGAACGTTCTCAACGTTTCCCCGAACCCGCTCTCCGGCGCCGGGCGGCTGAACTACACGCTCAATCGACCTGCTGACCTGCGTGTGCAGGTGTACGACCGCACCGGACGAGTCGTGCGGACGCTCTTTGACGGTCGCTGCCCCGGAGGGCTGCAATCGCTCACGTTCAACACGGTCGGGATGACGCCGGGTGTCTACTTCGTCCGGGCCGAGGCCGACGGCAGAGCCCTGACCGTACCTATGACCGTCGTGCAGTAGCACACAGATTGACCAGACCTAGGGGACGGCCTGCGCCGTCCCCTTTTCTTGTACTCCCAGCATGGGCGTTGGTTTGAGTAGAGGAATCTTCGTCGCGGAGGTGGAGTCCCGGTGCACTACCGCAGTCGGTAGAGCCGGAACCGCCATGGGGTCCGGGTTTCCGCCACCAGGCTTCGCTGCGGGAATCTCGCCAGCAGGGCCTCAAACAGCGTAAGCACCACCGGGTTGTCAGCGCCGGGCTTCTGAGCCAGCCCGGCGTAGAGCGGCCGGCTACCGGCGAGCACCGAGTCGAGCGGGACCGGTACGTTGAACTCAGCGATATGGTAGTAGTCACGCCAGCCCCAGGCGTAGCTCACCAGTTCGGACACGTTCGCATCACCCAGCAGCAACGCCGACTCGGGCACGTTGGCGAGCAGCAGGCGCTGGTAGCCGGCCTGCACCCTGAGGAGGCAGTCGTGGCGCAACTGGATGGCGACGCTGAGCAGCGCCATGCCTGCCACGCCCACGTATTTCAGCCAGCCGGCGCGAAGCCGTCCGAGCAGACGGTCAGCCGTGAGTACGAACGCGAGGATGAAGAACGGCAGCCCGGGCAGGAGATAACGGATTCCTACGGTCAAGCGGGCCGGCAGACTGGGAACGTCGTAGGTATACGAGAAGAAGCAGTAGAGGCCAAGGAGCGCATATGCCGGCAGGCCGAGCAGCAGTCGGCGTCCCTTGCCCGCAGCGAGCGGCGTCAGCAGCATCAACGGATAGAGAATCGTGAGTGCGGTTCCGTAGTACCAGGCGTTGTGCCAGAAGTAGGCCGGAGAGAAGTGTCCGGTCAGATACATCGGGAAGGAGAGGGGCGAGCCGTAGGCGTAGGCATTGTACGCGGCGATCAGCCCGGCCAGTGGTGCGAAGCCGGCAAGGAGCATCAGCGCCGTCCGCAGGCGCGAGCCGGCCGGCCACCCCGCCAGCATCAGGAATACCGGAACGAAGACCGCGTTCGAGTACCGGACGAGGCAGGCAAGACCAAGGAGGAATCCGGCGGCGAGGGTCCAGCCGCTCCGGCGCAGGAGGCAGTAGCAGGCAGCGAGGATGAGGGTCGCGGCGAGCAGGTCGCTCATTATCGTACGCGAGAAGAGCACGACCGCCGGATGGAAGAGGTAGAGTAGCGCCCAGGCCGGGTTGACTTCCGGCGCCATGCGCCTCAGTATCAGGCCGAATAGGCCGGTCCCGGCGAGCGCGAGCAACAGCCCCGAAACGAAGACCGCTCGCCAGCCGAGGAGCGTGAACGGCAGGAGAAAGAGCGACGTGCCGGGCGGGTACTTGCTGGAAAGGCGCCCGTCCGACTCGACCGTCATGTGCGGGGCCGGGATGCCTGAGTCAGTGTAGGAAAGCCGGCCGCTGCGGAACAGGAAGGCCTCGGTCAGGTAGGCGTCCTCGTCCACGATGGCGGTCGTGCGCGGGTAGAAGGCCAGAAAGGCAAGAAGGTACAGCCCGACGCCGGCGATGAGCAGCCCTGCCGTGTTGCCGGTCTGGAATTTCACGTGGCAGGATGATAAGACCACGGCAAACTAAGTCAAGGAGGCCCCGATGGGCAACCGTTGACTTCCGAGGCAATGCCAATAGAATTCACCCCTATGCTAAGCAATATGCGCAAGCGCGTCCGCGTCATCATGTTCATCGTGGCCGCGGCTTTCCTCGCCGGCTTCCTCATGAGCGAGCTCTGGCGGATGATCGGAACCCGCGGGAGCCAGCGGGGCCGGGACACGCGCGGATACATCGGCCGGGTCGGGGACCACAACGTCACCCCCGAGGAGTACCGGGCCGCGGTTAGCTACGTCACCGATAAGTACAAGAGCGAGAATCGATTGCGCGACCTGTCCAGCGAGGACTATCTCGCGGTCGAGCAGCAGGCCTGGCAGTACCTGGTTTCCGAGCTGACCTGGGCCAAGGTGCTGGCGGCTCAGAAGATCGGCGTCACGCAGGAAGAAATCCGGGAGATCGTCACATCCAATCCGCCCGAGGAACTGCGCACCCGGCCCGAGTTGATGACCGACGGCAAGTTCGACCAGCAGAAGTACCTCGAGGTCATGAACGCGCCCGAGAACCGCGCGTACTTCGCCGGATACGTCAATCAGCTCGTGCAGATGTTGCCCAGGGAGAAATTCCGGATCGACGTCATGAACGCCTATCGGATGACGAATCCCGAGGTCGAAGACGCACTCACCTCGGCCAATACCAAGTGGAAGACGACGTCCCTTTTCTTCGGCTCGCAGGTCATGAAGGGCAGAGAAAAGGTTGAGCCGACCGAGGCCGATGCCCGGGCCTGGTACGATGCCCATTTGGACAAGTTCCGCATCAAGGAGATGCGGCATCTGCGCTACGTTGTGTTCCCCTTGGACGTGACCCGGGAGGACTCGGCCGACGCCAAAGAGGTTATCGACCGAGCCTACGACCAGCTGGTCAAGGGCGAGACGTTCAACCTCACCATGCTCGACTACAGCGACCGCGCCGGTGAGACACTGACCATGATGGTTCCCCGTGCCCAGATCGACAAGCCGACCGACAGCGTCGTGTCCCGACTCAAGCCCGGCCAGTACAGCCAGCCGTTCCCTACCGCCTACGGCTGGCAGATAGCGCTGCTCGACCGCATCAACCAGGACTCGGTTTCCTTCCGCCGTATCCTCGTCCGGGTCAAGATGGGCGGCGAGGTGCTGGCGACGGCCCGAGAGTCGGTGGGCAGTTTCATCGAGAAGTCCGCGACCGAGAATTTCGATACTCTCGCCGCCCGGTTCGGCCTGCAGGTCCGCCCGCTGCGCCCGCTGGTCAGGGGCGAGGAGGAGATTCGCGACCTGGACATCCAGAACTCGGGAGGGCTCATCGAATGGGCGAGAACGGCGAAGCCGGGGCAGGTGTTCGACCAGCCGTTGCGCGGCTCCCGGGGCTACTACGTGTTCGAGCTGGCCGAGGTGAAGCCGGCCGGGGTGCGGGGTTTTGACGAGGTTAAGCCGTTTGCCATCGGCAGCGCGCGCATGGAAGAAGAAAAGCAGGTCTGGTTGCCTCTGGCCAAGCAGGCGCTCGATGCCATCAAGGCCGGTATGAGTCTTGAGCAATTCGCGCAAGAGAACCCGGGCGTCGAGTTGCAGGTCGATTCCTGCGACGGAATTCAGGGCTGCCGTGTAAGGAAGGGAACGGAGTTTGCCGGCGCGGTAGAGGCGCTCAATCCGGGCGAGAAGTACGGCCTGGTCGAGTACGACTGGGGCGCGTTCATAATTCGCTGCGACGAGCGGACGCCAATCTCGAAGCTTGAGCCGGCCGACTATGTTGAGCAGCGCCGGACCAAGGTCGCGCAGGACCTGACGGAAGCAATGCTCAAGCAGCCCGAGGTCGTGGACTACCGCGACGCGCTGGCGTATTGACAACCCGCTCCGGCGGGATAGATTTAACCTGGGGTCGGGTGCCGGATGTCGGAGCCTGACGCGGTGTCCCAAACGTAGCGCGTGGTGCCGAGAGCACTATGCGGGACAAATTGGCCCCATCGTCTAGCGGTTCAGGACATCACTCTTTCAAGGTGAAGACATGGGTTCGACTCCCATTGGGGCCGGGTTTCAGGATTGGTGAATGACGACTGCCGATTGTCAAAGGGGAAGGTCGGATCCGACAATCGCAAATCGTCAAACGGTGTGCGGGAGTAGCTCAGTTGGTAGAGCACTACCTTGCCAAGGTAGGGGTCGCGGGTTCAAATCCCGTCTCCCGCTCTTTTCGAGCTCGAAGCCGGTTTGTCCTTTG
>Ga0172371_10010924_pt1 | contig 12176 bp, 9 predicted proteins | sample Lak12m_FD_114543 | JGI IMG/M metagenome (GOLD analysis project Ga0172371, IMG submission 114543) | Freshwater microbial communities from Kabuno Bay, South-Kivu, Congo - kab_022012_12m | ecosystem: Environmental > Aquatic > Freshwater > Lake | place: Democratic Republic of the Congo: South-Kivu... | reverse complement strand
GACAGGCGGCGACGAGTCTTGACTCCTTTCCCTGTGACACTACGGTACCCGGCTTGGCGATGCCGCCCGCGGGATCCCCTTCCCCCGGGACCGCCGCCTCGCCGCGGAGACCTGATAGCATGGCCATCCTCATCCTCCTCGGTCCGCCTGGAGTCGGCAAAGGCACCCTCGCCGAAATGCTCTGCGAGCGCTTCGGGTTCCTCCACGTCTCCACCGGCGATATCCTGCGCGAGGAAGTCCGGCGCGGCAGCGACCTGGGCAAGCGCGTCAAGGGCTTCATGGACTCCGGCGGCCTCGTGCCCGATGACATCATCTGCGCCATCGTCGCGGCCCGGCTGGCCGAGGACCAGGTCCAGCGTCAGGGCTGCCTCCTCGACGGCTTCCCGCGGACCCTCCCCCAGGCCGAGGCCTTTGACCGCCTGGTGACCCAGGGCGCACCGGCCGTGGACCGGGTGCTGTTGCTGCAGGCGGACACGGACCTGCTCCTCAAGCGCCTGACCGCGCGGCGCGTCTGCACCCGTTGCCGGGCTGTGTTCAATGTCCTCTTCACCCCCCCCCGCAAAGAGGGTGTCTGCGACCAGTGCGGCGGCCCTCTGGAGCAGCGCGGTGACGACACCGAGGAGACCGCCCAGCAGCGCCTCCGGGTCTACGGTGCGCAGACGGAGCCCCTGGTCCGGTTCTACGCAGCGCGGGGGCTGGTTCTGCGGGTCGACGCCGCCCGTCCCAAGCAGGACGTCCTGGCCACGGTCACGGCGGCCCTGAACCTGGCCTGACCCCGGCCTCGACGGTATGCGGAGCCCTACCCTGGCCTATGGCGCGTAACGCGGTTGTCATCCACGCTGAGCAAGCCATCGCGGGCATCCGGCTGGCCGCGGCCGCGGCCGGAGGGGTGCTCGCGGACCTGGCGGCTTTCGTGCGGCCGGGACTCTCCACCCTGGACGTCGACCGCCACGCCGCCGACCTGATCCGACAGCGCGGCGGCACCAGCGCCTTCCTCGGCTACCACGGCTTCCCGGGGACCATCTGCATCTCCCTCAACGAGGAGATCATCCACGGCATCGGCCGAGCCGACCGCGTCATCGCCCCCGGCGACCTGGTCAGCATGGATGTCGGCGTACGCCTCCATGGCTACATCGGCGACTGCGCCTGCACGGTCGGCGCCGGCGGCCCCCCCACAGGCCGAAACGCCGACCTGCTGCGGGCGGCGCAGGAAGCCCTGGCGGCCGGCGTGGCAAAGGCTTGCGCGGGGAACTATGTTAACGATATATCGACAGCCGTCGAGGCCGTCGTCCGCAGCTATGGCTTCAGTGTCGTGCGGGATTTCGTGGGCCATGGTTGCGGGCGGGACCTGCACGAGCCGCCGGAAGTACCGAATTTCGCCCAGAATGCCCCTGGCGCCAGGCTCGTACCGGGGATGGTCCTGGCCATTGAGCCGATGGTCACCATGGGTTCGCACCGGGTCGAAATCGACCGACAGGATCATTGGACCGTCCGCACCGCCGACGGCGGCTGGGCGGTCCATGTTGAGGATATGGCGCTCGTGACTCGGGGCAAACCGGAGATCCTGACGTGAGTAAGGACTGCGTACGGGTAGAAGGAGTCGTCAAGGAACTCCTTCCCAACACCATGTTCCGGGTGGCCTTGGAGAATGGACACGAGGTGTTGGCCCACATCAGCGGCAAGATGCGTCTCCACTTCATCCGCATCCTGCCCGGCGATACCGTCGTCGTCGAGATCTCCCCCTATGACCTGACCAAAGGACGCATCACGTACCGCAAGAAGTAGCAGCCACCGCCACCGACCCGCCGCTGGTACGCCCTAGGATTCGCGAACATCCTGGCTTGACGGGGGTGTCCCACCCGGTATATTATCCGTCTGTTTCCTTGCGCCGTGGTCCGGTGCGGGCGCATTGTGGCCGGCCTCCGCCCGGATGGATGGGGCTGGTTGTGGGGCGCAAGCCGTAGGCTGTGACAGCAAGATCGGGAACGGTCCATGAAAGTACGAGCCAGCATCAAGCGCATCTGCAGCAGTTGCCGCGTCGTCCGACGCCAGGGCACGGTGCGGATTATCTGCAAGAACGTGCGGCACAAACAGCGTCAGGGCTGACAGCGTCAGGGCCGAACCGCTGGCGGCCGACCGGACCCGTTCCAAAGACGGCTTCCAGCGGACGCCAGAGGGCTTGCGGTCACCACCCCTAGGGCTAAGGAAATACCGACTATGCCTCGAATCCTCGGTGTCGACATCCCCGGCAACAAGCGGACCGATGTGTCGTTGCGGTACATCTACGGCATCGGGCCTGCCAGGGCGGCCGAGATCTGCCACCGTGCCCGTGTCACCCCGGCGACCCGGGCCTCGGAGCTGACCGAGAACGATATCGGTACCATCACCCGCATCCTGCAGGAGCAGTATACGGTCGAAGGCGACCTGCGCCGCAAAGTCGCCCAGGATATCCGCCGCCTGATCGCCATCGGTTCCTACCGCGGCCAGCGCCATCGCCGCGGCTTGCCCGTTCGTGGCCAGCGTACCAAGACCAATGCCCGCACGCGCAAGGGAGCCAAAAAGACCGTCGGAGCGATTCGCGACCGGACGGCCCGTAAGCTGTCCCAGACCGACTCGTGAGTTCCGCCACTACGGGCAGCAGAATAGCCAGCACCTAACCGCAGGTCGCTTTCTCGAGGAGTGCAGGAGTCCATGGCTGACGAGACCGCGGCAATGACCCCCCCGGAACAGCCCCAGCCGCAGCCGGCCGCCGACGCCGCAGCGCCGCAGGCCGAGGCCAAGCGCGTTAAGCTCAAGGGCCAGCGCCACATCCCCAGCGGCATCGCGCACGTCGAGGCATCGTTCAACAACACCAAGGTGTCCATCTCGGACATGCATGGGAATACCGTGGCTTGGTGCAGCGCCGGCCGCCTGAGCTTCAAGGGCTCGCGCAAGAGCACTGCCTACGTGGCCCAGCAGGTTGGGGCCGAGGCGGCCCGTAAGGCGATGTCTGTGGGCATGAAGGAGGTCGAGGTCCGCCTCCGGGGTCCCGGGGCCGGCCGCGAGTCGGCGGTGCGCGGGATCGCCTCGGCCGGCATGGAGATCTCGCTCCTCAAAGACGTCACGCCGTTGCCGCACAATGGCTGCCGGCCGCCCAAGCGGCGGCGCGTCTGAGGTCCCCCGGAGACGGAATCGCGGGGCAGTCCGTGTGCCGTGTGTCCTGACGTGGCACCGGGGAGGCCGCCCAGAACGAGGAGAAGAACATGCCTGGTCTTGAAGGATTCGCCCTGCCGAACGCTCTGCAGTTGGATACTGGCACGGCCACGGCCCGCTACGCCAAGTTCGTGGCCGAGCCGTGGGAAAACGGCTTCGGACACACGATTGGCAACGCCCTGCGCCGTGTGCTTCTGTCTTCCATGGATGGCGTCGCCGTCGCCTCGGTCCGCATCGATGGCGTCGCTCACGAGTTCTCCACGATCCCCGGCGTCGTGGAAGACGTGACCGAAATCATCCTCAATATCAAGAAGCTGCGGCTGAACTGCGTCGGTGACCTGCCCAGGACCATCGAGCTCTATGCCGAAACGGCAGGCCCGGTCACCGCCGCGGCCATCCGCGAGGACGGCGTCACCACGGTGCTGAACCCCGAGCTGGTGATCTGCACTCTCGACGAGGACCGTCCCCTCCGCATGGAACTGGAGATCTGCAAGGGCCGTGGTTGGCGCCCTGCCGAGGAGAACAAGCGCGAGGATCACCCCATCGGCGTGATCCCGGTAGACTGCCTGTTCAGTCCGGTGGAGCGTGTGCGTTACGACGTGCAGGCCTGCCGCGTCGGCCAGCGGACAGACTACGACCGGCTCGAACTGGAGATCTGGACCGACGGCCGCGTGTCGCCCCAGGACGCGCTCACCCGCGCCGCCTTCCTGCTCCGGGAACACCTGGTGGTCTTTGGCGCCGCCCAGGAAGCCATCACCCCTCAGGCCCCCGTGCACGTGGCCACGGCCGAGGAACAGGCCCTGCTGGACAAACTCACCCTCAGCGTCAACGTGCTGGAGCTCTCGGTGCGCGCGGTGAACTGCCTCAACACGGCCCAGATTCGCGTCCTCGGCGAACTGGTTGAGAAGACCGAGGAGGAGATGCTGAAGTACCGCAACTTCGGCAAGAAGTCGCTGCAGGAGATCAAGGCGAAACTCGCCGAGCATGACCTCGCCCTCGGCATGACGCTCAGTGACCAGATCCGGGAGGCCATGAAGCAGAAGCTGGCCACCCAACAGAAGGAGGAGTGACGCGGATGCGGCACCGGAAATACACCTTCAAGATCGGCCGCACGTCCGAACACCGGCGTGCTATGGTGGCCAATGCGGTGTGCAGCCTGATCAAGGCCGGCCGCATCACAACCACGGTTCAGAAAGCCAAGGGTGTCCGGCGCCTGGCCGAAAAGATGGTCACGCTGGCGAAGGAGGGCACCCTCCACGCCCGGCGCCAGGCCATCGCAGCCCTGCGCCAACCCGGCACCGTAGCGGCACTGTTCAGCACCATCGCCCCCCAGTACGAGGGCCGTGCTGGCGGCTATACCCGCATCATGCGCCTCGGTCAGCGCATCGGCGATGCTGCCGACATGTGTATCCTGGAACTCATTCCGGCGGCCGCGCCGACCCCGTCCGATGCCGCGACGCCCGCCGCGGGGACCGCCGCCGCGACCCCGGCAGCCGGCGCCGAGGCAGAGAAAGCTGCCGAGGCGAAAACTGAGGCCACGCCCGAGGCGAAGGCCGAGGCCACGCCCGAGGCGAAGGCTGAGGCCACGCCCGAGGCGAAGGCTGACGAGAAGAAGGCCTGACCCAGGCCTGGCGTATCCGACCGGGCCCGTTCTCCCGGGCACGGTTCCCGCGAACCGGAAACGGACAGCCCGTTTCCGGTTCGTTCGTTCCCGTAGCCGGTACCAGCGCTTGCCGTCCCCCAGCGGCAGCTACGTCAAGGCCTGTCCATGACTGCCACCGTCTCCCCCGGAGAGGTTTTGTGCGGATTCCGGGTCTTGCGACGGCAGGCGCTGAGCGGCAGCTCGGCCGACGCGGTCGAAGCCGTCCACGAACGCACGGGGGCACGGGTCCTGAGCTTGGCTGCAGCCGACCCCGAGAACGTCTTCGCGGTGGCCTTCCCTACCCCGCCGCCCGACAACTGCGGCCTGCCTCACATCCTCGAGCATGTCGCCCTGGCCGGCTCCCGGAGCTTCCCAGTTCGCGACCCGTTCGCGGAGATGCTCAAGTCGAGCATGGCCACCTTCCTGAATGCCTTTACCGACGCTGATCGGACCCTCTACCCCGTGGCCAGCAACGTGGTCCGGGACTACTTCAACCTGGCCGCTGTGTATCTCGATGCCGTGTTCCGCCCCCTGCTCAGCCGCGACGCGTTCATGCAGGAAGGCTGGCACTGGACGCTCCGGGGCACCCCCTCCGGCGCTCTGCGGCCATCGCTGCAGGGCGTGGCCCTCAACGAGATGGCGAGCGCCTTCTCGGACCTCGATGCCCTGGTCGAGCGCGAGACCGCCAGGCACCTCTTCCCAGCCGGCACCTACGGCTTGGATGCCGGCGGCGAGCCGGAGTGCATGCCGGACCTGACCTACGAGAGGTTCCGTGCCTACCACGCCTGCCGATATCACCCCGCGGCGGCTTGCTTCTTCCTCTACGGCAACATCCCTCTCGACGAGAAACTCCGCTTCCTGGCGGCTCGTTTGGACGACCTGGCACCGGCCCCGTTCCAGGCACCTGTCCTGGTACGCCAGGCCGCCTGGACCCGCCCCCGACGGAAGACCGTCCGACTCAGCGACCCCCTCGATGACGGCGGCACCGGCTGTGCCGCGGCGGTGGTCGGCTGGGTGCTCGACGACCTCCGCGACCCCGATACCGACCTGGCCTGGGAGCTCCTCGACAGGCTCCTCCTGGGCGACGACGCGGCGCCGCTGCGCCGCGGCCTCGTCGAGGCAGGGATCGGCGATGACCTGACCGCCTCGGGCTATGGCGGAGATTGCCTCCAAAGGACGTTCCAGGTGGGCCTGAAGGGCGGTCGCGCCATGCCCTTGGCGCGGGTCGAACCGACGGTCCTCCGCATCCTCGAGGAAGCCGCCACGTCCGGATTCCCCAAGGCCCGCGTATGCGATGCCTTCCGCCAGATCGAGTACAGCCGCCGCGATATGGACACCGGCTTCCCCATCCACCTCATGGAAGACGCCTTCGCGGTCTGGCTCTACGGACTGGACCCCTTGGCCTTCCTCGCCGTAGAGCCGGTCATCGAGCGGCTGGACGGGCGGGTCGCGAAAGACCCCGGCCTGCTCGGACGCATGCTGCGCCGGCACCTGCTGGAGAACCCACACCGCCTGAGCCTTCGCCTGTTGCCGCAGCCCGGGGGACGGGCCGGCCGGCAACCCCGCCTGGCGACCCGCGCGCGGGCCTTCGCCAGGCACCTGTCCGAGGCGGGCTTGCGGGACCTCCGGTGTGACGTCGCTGCCCTCGCCGAGCGTCAGGCCCGGCCCAACCCGCCCGAGGCCCTGGCGACACTGCCCATCCTGCAGCGCCGTGACCTGCCCGCCGAGCCCGCGGCCATCCGCTCCAGCGTCGAGACCCTCGCCAACGGCTCTGCCCTGCTCCGGCACGAGGTGCCCTCCAATGGCATCAGCTACCTCACCCTGGCCCTGGACCTCGGCAGCCTGCCGACGCCCCTGCTCCCCTACGTGCCAGCCTACGCCGCGCTACTGGCCTCCCTGGGCGCCGGTCGCCTGGGACACGCGGAGTTGTCGGAGGCGGTCACCCGCAGTACCGGCGGGCTGACCGGCAACGTCCACGTCTGCCCCGACCGCGACGGCACCGGGCTGAGCCGCCCCTTCCTGGTGCTGCAGACCCGAACCCTGGACGAGACGTGCGAAGAGGCCGTGGCCCTTGTGGCCGCGATTCTCGACGACCTGCAGGTGGCCCCCAACCAGCGGCTGCGGGAGACCCTGGCGCAGCGCCGGGCCCGGCTGTTGGCGTCCGTGGTTCCCTACGGTCACCACCTGGCAGCCCTGGAAGCCGGCAGGCACCTTGATCCGTACCATGGCCTCAACCACCTCTGGAAGGGCCCGCCCCAGCTCCGCCTGGCACATGCGATGGCCGCGGGGGACTTGGCCTCCCTGCGCGGTGCCGCCGAGGCCCTGGCCTCTCTGCGCGACTGGCTCCGGGGTTGCCCGGTCGCCTTCGCCTCCCTGACCGGGACCGATCGCGTTGGCAGGACTCTGCGCGGGTGGCTGAGCTCCCGTGCCCCCGCACCGTCCACCCCGGTGGTGTGTGCCACCCCGGCCGCGCCCCCCGCCGCCGAGCCGCAGGGAGGACGCCCGGGTGCCCTCATCGGCCTCGCCCACGACGTGGACTCGGCCTTCTGCGCGCGCTGCCTCCCGGCCCCACGCTGGGATAGCCCTGCCGCGCCCCGCCTGCAGATTGCCGCTCAGATCCTGGGTGTCGACTACCTCTGGAGCGCTCTGCGGATCGTGGGGGGCGCCTACGGCGCGTCCTGCAGTTACGACCCCTGGGCCGGCTCGCTGGCCATGACGTCGCATAGCGATCCCGATATCGCCCGGACCGTCGGCGTCTTCGCTGGGCTCGAGACCGCCCTGGAGCGGGTCGCCTGGACCCCCGCCGATATCGAGCAGGCCGCCATCGCCTGCGCCCGTGAGGAGGAGACCCCGGTGCGGCCGGGGATGGCCACCGACGTCGGCCTGTGGCGCCACGTCATGGGGATCACCCAGGAGGCCCGGCGCCGCTGGCGCCAGGACCAGCTCGAAGCCACGCCCGAGCTGGTCCGCCAGGCCGCCCTCGACACGGTCCGCAGCGCCGGGCCTCGCGTGGGGACCGCCATCCTCAGCAGCCGTTCCCGCCTGAAACAGGCCGCGGCCGCCCTAGGCCAACCGATCACCATCCTGACCCTGAGCCCCCGCCGCGGGCCCGCGTAGGTGCGTCTCAGGCCACCTGCGGGAGAGACGGTTCCAGGGAAGCCCCGTCGATCAGGGGCTCGGCTTGGTCCAGTGCGTCGACCTCACCGCCGGCCAGCAGCGCCCTGGTCGAGCACGGCCATGGCGTGTCGGGCGAAGTGGCCCCGGATATCCTGCCCATAGGCGCGCAGGATGCGTTCCCCCTGGCCCTCGTGGTCCCCACAGCGGTAGAGAGCCCGGGCCAGGTAGATCTCGCGCAGGGAGTTCCGGCGCGGCGCCAGGGCATTGAGGCTGGGGTCGGCCTGGGTGTGTGCGACGATGGCGTCGGCCGTCCCGGTCAGCGCGTGGCCAGCCATCCCAGGCTTGGCCAGGACGGCAGCCAGCACGGGGGCAGCCTGGGGGTCGGCCAGGGCTTCGAGGGCCAGGGCCGTGGCGCGGTGGTGCGAGAAGTCCTTGTCGGCGTCGAGCTTCGCGGCCAGACGGAGGATGGGCGCCAGGGCGGCGGCCTGGCGGGTCCGCGCCAGGGCCACGATGAGGCTGTCCAGGGGACTGAGGTCGCTGCCGAACTGGCCCATGGCACGGAAGTTCCAGCCCGCGTCCCAGTCGTCATGTGCGGCCACTGCCGCAACCAGCTCGCCGGCCCCTGTGCCGTCCCCAAGCACGGCCAGGATGTGCGCGTACTTCAGGCGCACGGCGGGGTCGACGGCCTGGGCGTAGGAGGCCTTCAGCCCGGGCAGGGCCTGGGCGCCATGGGCCAGCAGCGGGCCCAGGTCTCCGCCCGTGGCCGCGGCGCTCACCGCGTCGGCCAGTCCCGCGGGCGACAGGGCCGGTGCGTCGTCCTCCTGTTCGAGGGCAGATTCCGGCAGACAGCCCTTGTCCACGAGGTGCCGCTGCAAGGGCCGCACGTCAAGGCTGCGCAGCGCGCCCCCATGGGCCTTGGCCATGGCCGCCGCGACCCCGCATGCATAGCCCAGGTTCTGCAGGTCGGGCTGCATGCGGATCAGGGGCTGCGCATCGCGATGGACACTGACGCCCAGCCCCGTCACCAGGATGCCCTCCAGGCCCCGAGGCAACAGGCAGCGGTAGGGCAGGAAGCAGTCGAGGCGCCGAGACGCGGGCAACTCGCCCAGGAGGAAGAAGGGGTCCACGGTGAAGCCATGCGTATCGAAGTTGGTGCGCGCCATCAGGACCGTGTCCGGGTAGTGCCTCCCCGCCAGCGCATCGAGGATGGTCAGGGTGGTCTCGCCCACGATGCGCCGGCGCTCGCGGGTGTCCACCAGGACCCCCTGGTCGAAGGTGCCGGGCCGGTACTTGTGCTTGCTGTAGACGAAGAGGCTGGTGACATCGACCATGTCGGTCTCGTCACAGATCGTGAAGTCGGTGTTGGTGTAGCTTGTGCCCAGATTCCGGGGAGGCAGTCCGGTGCCCTGCACTGCCAACTCGCTACCGTCGGTGGTGATGCAGACCGCGCCGGCCGCCGCGGCGATGTCCGCATTGCCCGTGGCATCGATGACGGTGCCCGCCAGGACCACGCCGCGGCCGAAGGGGGTCGCGACCACCACGCCCCGCACGCGGTCCTGCTCGACCAAGGCCCCGCAGCCCAGGGCGCCGAACCAGACCTCAGCCCCCGCGGCGATGGCCGTCTTCCGCCACCACTCGGCCCGTTCCTCGATGGGCCAGTTGGCCGCCCCCGGCACCTCGGCAGTGAAACCGCCACGGTACCCATGGCAATACGTGCTGATAGCCCCGAGGGTACCCACCCCGCCCAGGGAGTACTGCGCCTCCATCAGCAGCGTGCTGACGCCCTGCCGAGCCGCGCCGATGGCCGCCGGAACGCCGCTGACACCACCCCCCACGACGACGACGTCCCAACGGCCCAGGACAGGGAGCTGCCGGGGCCCGGCGGGAATGCGTTCCCACTTCAGGAAGGGCCGGGGGCCGTCCAGGACCTCCCGGACCTCCGCCGCGCCCGGGGAGCCCGCCGCGTTCGCCCGAAGGCAGGGATCCCGGGGTGGCGGCAGCCCCTTGGCCTCGTCGGCCAGGGCCCGCCCGAGGCGCTCACCGACAGCCATCAGCGCCAGGGGCCGCAGCAACCCCACCGCCGCTTCCCGTGAGAGGTCCGCTCGCCCGCTCAGGAGCCATAGACGTGGGCAACCGCGCGGCTGGAAAACGCCCAGCGGCAAGGCCGCCGCGCCGGGCCATGGACCGGTCGCCGAGACGTCGGCGACCACCGCCACCGGGGCAACCCGGAAGAGCGTCTCCGCCGCGAACTGCTGCCCCGCGTCATAGGTCAGCGTTCTGGCCTGGTTCTCGGCGGCCATCCAGGCTGGCCAGTCGTCCGCAGCGACGTCGAGCGTCAGCGTATACTCATAGACAGGATAGGGTTGCGCCTGCCGCCAGAGCGCCGGCTCGATGGCGCGAACACGCCCGCCGCGGAACGGGCGTGGGCCGCCGCCGATCACCGTCCGGCGGAACTCCTGCGGCCCAGGGAGGAAAGGCCGGAAAGGCGCCCCGGCAAGGCGTGCCACCGTGGCGCCTTCGGTGGCGTCCAGAAGCACCTTCGCCAGCACCGCCTGTCGCCCGGCCCGGTTGGCGACCACCACCCCGCAGAGCCTGCCGGACCCATCGTGCAGGACCTCCGTTGGCAACGAGGCATAGAGGAAGCGGACCTTGGCGTCTATCAGGGCCGTGTCCAGGACCTGCTTCAAGTGCAGCGGCCGGATGGCGGCATGGGCCCCCGCATCGCCGCCAGGGATCGTGGCGCCAGGTTTCTGGAACTCGATCTCGCCCAGCAGGATGCGTGTCGATCCCTCAGCCCGTCGGAACTCCAGGCGCACATGACGCGTGCGCACCGGCGTCTCAAAGGCCAGCCGCAGGGGCTCGGCCGCCGATTCCGGGGCAGACTGCTCGGCCAGATCGCAGGGAACGTTGCCAAGCGGCTGCCAGTTCGTCCCATCGGGGCTCGCACTGATGGCCACGGCCGCCAACCGGTAGTCGGCCCGGTGGTAGACCAGGGCCGTGACCGAGCCGATCTCGGTCTCCTTTCCGAGATCGGCGGATATGGCCACATCACCATTATACTGAACGCTTTCTGTGGCCGCTGACGAGCAGCGCCGGTCGGCGAGGCGCTGGGGCGGGTCGGTGTCCAGGTGGCGGCCCTCCGAGGGCAGGCTGGCCCGGTAGGTGAAGGGCAGCACCTCGGGCTGCGGGAGGTGGTCCCGGTGCGCCTCCGGACAGAAGATGGCGCGAGCCAGCTCCGAGTCGGGCTCCTCACCCGGCTCCAGCCACAGTCGCAGCGTGGCGGCCATGTCTTCGCCAAGATAGGGCCTTGGGGCCAGCACGAAGACGGCGGCCCCGGCCCGGGCTGCCGCGACCGCCGCCGCCACGGCCCCGGTGCTCGCGCCGACGACCACAACGTCCGCGGTGGCGGCGACCGGGAGGGACCGTTCCGACTCGGTGACCGTGTCCGCGGCTTCTGCCATGCAACCCAGGGCCAGCATGACCAGTGCGCCCAACCATCCAGACCGTGCAACGTGCATAGCGACAGGGCTCCTGAGACCGGTGCTCGCGGTCCGTACCGCGGGCCACCATACTCCCGGCGGCGAGAAGACTCCAGCCCATGCGCCGTCCTGCCGGGGCGGGGCGCCCGCGGGAGCCGGCTGGCCAGGGGTGTCGCTACCCTCAACCCCCGGCTACGGTCTGCCACCCCGCCGGGGTGGGACTGGAGACGACCCCACCCCGGAGGGGTGCCAGACGTTAGCCGGGGGTTGAGGCGCGCGAGCGCCGACACCCCCGGTACCCGAATGCCCATCGACCGCACCCCGGAGGGGTGCCAGAGGCGCCCCAGCCGGCCGTGGGCCCGGCGGGCGAATCACAGCGTGCAAGGCCGTTCCGGGCCAGATACGCCCGGGCCCCGGGTGTGCAAGCGCTGCGAGCGCCGTGGAGAGGCAACCTCGCTGGGCGCCCGCCCGGCGGCTGGGGTTCGTAGTGACGCCTTCAGCGTCTCCCCACCCCGGAAAGGGCTTCCGCCTGCGGCGGACCCGCCTCTGGCGGGGAAGCCCTCACTACAAGCCTCAGATGCCGACAGGGCGGGGCACGCCGGTGTGCCGCCCCGCGGGGGTGGCCAACCTGGAGGCCGCACACCCGCAACCCGCTCCGCGGGGCGGCGGGGCCCACGGGGCCGCCATGCGCCCGACGGGGACCCAGGCGCATCCTGCCTACCTTCCGGGCAAGGCGGCGTTCACGG
>Ga0172371_10010922_pt1 | contig 12177 bp, 12 predicted proteins | sample Lak12m_FD_114543 | JGI IMG/M metagenome (GOLD analysis project Ga0172371, IMG submission 114543) | Freshwater microbial communities from Kabuno Bay, South-Kivu, Congo - kab_022012_12m | ecosystem: Environmental > Aquatic > Freshwater > Lake | place: Democratic Republic of the Congo: South-Kivu... | reverse complement strand
CTCGCCTGGGCCCGCCTGTAGAGCTGCTGGCTCTTACGGTTCTGCTCCGCGTACTGTTTGACTATGCTCATGGTTATGGTTGGGTCGCCGCGGGTTGATAAGGTGTGGGCCCGGGGGATGGTGTTTTATCCGGTGCTGCCCCACTCTTCGCCGGTGAAGCATTTGAGCGAGAACGGAGTGTTGAGCAGGTTCTGGCTTTACGAGCTGACGAGGCCGGACTTCGAGGACTGGCTGGAGAACGAGCCGTGCCCCGTGGCCGTGATAGGGATCGGCAGCATCGAGCAGCACGGGCCCCACCTGCCCCTGGGCATGGACAGCCTGGCCATCAAGGAGTACGTCCACGAGGTGGCCAGGAGGACCAACAGCGTGGCGGTGCACCCCTGCTGGCCGGGGTTCAGCCCCCACCACATGGGGTTCCCGGGCACCATAACGTTCAGCTGGGAGACGCTCACGGCGGTGCTCATGGACACCATCGGCAGCCTGTCGTGCCATGGCGTTAAGCGGTTCGTCATCATGAACGGGCACGGGGGCAACACCCAAGTCATGAACCTGGTGGTGCAGCAGGCGAAGAGGGAGTTCGGCGTCATGGTGTCCGCGCCTATGGGGCCGGCCGGCACCGAGCTGGCCAAACAGCTTGCTGACAGGCAGAAGAGGCACTGGGACGTCCACAGCGGCCCGTCGGAGACGGGTACGGCTCTGGCCCTGTTCCCGGAGCTGGTTGAGATGGAGAGGCTGGACGACTGGGAGGTGACCCTGAAGTTGGACCCCAAGCTCATGGCGTTCCTCGACCCTGACAGGAAGGACTACGAGGTGGTTAGCCAGGTGTATGCGGCGTGCAGCCAGCCTGACACTGACGACTTCACGAGCAGCGGCGTCTACGGCAAGAACGACCCCCGGGACGCGGACGCGGAGGAGTCCAGGAGGCGGTTTGAGGAGCGGGTCGCCTTCGTCGCCGAGTTCATTAGGGTGTGGAAGACGATCCCGACGCCCAAGGCGTTCCAGTAACCCTCCCCTTTTTCGTTTTAAGTTGTTTCAGCGCCCTACGAGTAAAACCGATATGTTTTATTGTTCATCTCGTAGTTTTAGCGGAATCTACGAATCTTTTTATCTCAACCCTATAAATGATAGTGTGACTACTTCTGGTGAATCGTATGGTTAAGCCTATCTGGATCGCCCGGGATCAGTCGTCCTGCTCGGGTTGCAGGCGCTGCGAGCTGGCTTGCAGCATGCACCACGAGGGCTGGATGTGGCCCGAGGCATCAAGGGTCCGCGTCTTCATGCCCTTTCCGGGCCTGGAGGTGGTGCACCTCTGCGCCCAGTGCCAGGACTACCCGTGCGTGGCTTCGTGCCCGGTGCAGGCGCTGAGCACCGACCCCAACACGGGGGCTGTGCTCGTTGACCGCGAGAAGTGCACGAGCTGCGGTGCGTGCATCAGGGCTTGCCCCGGAACGGTGCCCTTCCTGCACCCTGGAGACAATAAGGCCACCATCTGCGACCTCTGCGGGGGCGACCCCGAGTGCGTCAAGGTCTGCACCGAGGCCGAGTACAACGCGCTGACGCTGACAAGCGAGGGGCCTAACGTGCACAAGAAGCTCTACAGCAGGAACCCGGTCGAGGTGGCAAAAGATTTGGCAATCAAGTTCTGCGGCGAGAAGGGTGAGGAGGTCATCGAGTGATGCCGGGCGGATACGCTGGCAAGTGGCTGGAGGTGGACCTCACAAAGGAGAGGATCGAGAAGGTCACCTACAGCGACAAGACTCTTGAGCAGTACTTCGGGGGCAGGGGCCTCGCCGCCAAGGTTCTCTGGGACATGGTGGGCGAGAAGTGGCCTGACCTTGATCCATTAGCCCCTGAGAGCCCGCTCATGGTGTTCACCGGGCCCATGACGGGCATCTACCCGGGAAGCAGGATATGCGTGAGCGGCAAGAGCCCCATAAGCATGGGCACGGTCGGCTCGACGGCGGCCACGGAGTTCGCCAACGAGATGCGGCAGGCCGGGTACGACGGCGTGACCTTCACGGGCAAGGCCGACAAGCCTGTCTATCTTCTCATCACCGACGACGGCGTCGAGATCAGGGACGCCGGCCACCTGTGGGGCCTCGACGGCGAGAAGACACTGATAAAGCTGAACAAGGAGGTCACCGAGGAGCTCACGAAGCGGAAGCCAGGCGTGGGCCTCTGGAAGGAGCCCGGCATGGTATACATCGGGCCCGCCGGTGAGGCCATGGTCCGCAACGCCGCGGTGATGGCCAAGATATGCCACGCCGCCGGGTACGGAGGCTACGGCAGCCTCATGGGCAGCAAGAACCTGAAGGCCGTCGTTGCCAAGGGCCGAGGCGGAACCCCCAAGGTGGACGCCCCGGAGGCCGCGAAGCTCCTCTGGAGGAGGACCCACCAGCTTCTCATCAAGGACACCCAGTTCAGGCGCCACGGGACCGGGTACGCGGGGTACGAGGTGGGGGCCAAGACGAGCTCAGAGCCCATCAGGAACTGGCAGGAGGAGTGGCACGACGAGGTGAGCTACGCGGGGCCCAGGTTCGAGGACAGGTTCTGGGTCAAGAAGAGGTGGGCCGACTTCAACTGCACCACCAACTGCATGAAGGTGAGCTGCATCAAGAGCGGCAGGTGGAAGGGGGACATCACGGACATGCCCGACTACGAGCTCCAGGCCTACTGTGGCACCAACTTCGGCATCTTCGACCCCGAGGCAAACATACACCTCAGCGCCCTGGCCGACCAGCTGGGCCACAGCGGAATCAACGGCCCCAACACGGCCGCATTCGCCGTGGAGCTGCACCAGCGGGGCATCCTCAAGGACAGCGACTTCGGGTTCAAGCCCAGGTGGGGCGACCCCGACACATTCGACAGGATACTCAGGATGATGGCGAGGCGCGAGAAGATCGGCGACGTGCTGGCAGAGGGCACCTACAGGGCAGCCCTGAAGATAGCGGAGATGAGGGGCAGGAAGCCGGAGGACCTCCTGAGGTACGCTGTTCACGTGAAGGGCATCGAGATCGGGGCCCACGGGACTAGGAGCGACGCGGATTACACCCACGACATCAGCTACGCCGCCAACGTTCAGGGCGGCGACCACACGAGCACAAGCACTGATGGGTACAGCGACATGAGCGGAGCAGTCTTCGCCGACAGCGGCGTCTTCTGCGACTTCTGCACGGGGGTGCCCAAGAACCTGATATTCGACTTCGCCAAGGCGGTGACCGGGTTCCCCATATCGGTGGAGAGCTGGCAGAGGGTCAACGGCCCCAGGATCGTTACGCTGCAGAGGGCCTTCATACTGATGGGCGGGCCTGACCTCAGGTGGACGCCTGTGAAGGACGACGACAATCCGCCCAGGTTCTACGAGCCCCTGCCCAGCGGACCCTACGAGGGCAGGGTGACTGACAGGAAGCTTGTTGACAGGAAGCTGCGGGCGTACAACGAGACCCTGGGCTGGGACGAGCGCGGCATCCCGACCAAGGAGACGCTTAGGCGGCTGGACCTGGGCTTCCTGGAGAAGAGCATGGCCAAGATGAGGTAGGCCCCCGCCCCCATTTTTTCTACTTAAGGCTCAAGCGATCCAGCGGCTAGGCATGTCAGCTGGCGAGGCCGAGCTTTCTCTCTATGCTGCGCACGTACCCGGGGGCCGTCCTCAGGCCCCTTATGAGCCAGCTCAGGGTAAGGGTGCCGGCGGCCATGAGGAAGCCCGTGACGCCCAGCACGAAGGCGGGGCCGCCCTCGGTGACGGCGAGGTAGGCCATGTACCCCCAGACGGCGAGGAAGAGGAGGTTGAAGGCTAGGGCGAGCCTGAGGAGGTTTGTGACGGTGGGGTGGACGCTGCCCGCCTGGGAGGCCCTGGCAGCCTCGACGTAGCCTATGGCGTCGGCTGGGGCCTCGGCTGCTGATCTTAGGGCGTTGAGGGCGGCTGCGCCCAGGGGCGTAGGCCGGTACCTGCGTTCATCGTCTTTCTCCAGGAGGCCCTCAAGCTGCTTGAGGTGGTAGTTGAGGTTGCCGGTGGTCATGCCGAGCTCGCCGAGTATCTGTGTGTATGCGGCGCCCTGGTCCCTGCCGGCGACGCGGAGTATCTCTCTTCGCTCCGTGGCTGCGAGGGCCTGGAAGAGGGCCTTCTCGAGCTCTTCTCTCTGGGTTTTCACGTGTCTTCAGGTGCATTTTGTGTTAAAAAAGGGTTTTCGACTGTGGTTCCTTGACTGTGGTCCCAGTCACTGTGAGGCGGCCTGGGCGCATAGGACGGCGGCTATGAAGCCGTGGTACGCCGTTATGTAGTCGTCCGCTGTGATCTCTATGGTCTTGCCGTCGAGGCGCCTGGAGCCGGGGATGAAGGCGGCTGCATCTGCGCGTGTCGCGTCCGTGAACCTTATGGTGTATGTGACAGGCGTCGTGTAGGTGACGGGCTTGACGCGTCGGTGCTTCTTCACCGCCTTGGTGGCGGTGTCGCGTATGAGCTGGCGGGCCTTCTCGGGGTGCAGGCAGGCTGCGGCCCTTCGGCCTATGGCGGTCTTGACTACGGCTGTCTCTATGTCGGGGTTGAGGCTCTTGGCCTCGGCGGCGACGGCCTGGTCGCCTGTGACCATTACTAGGGGGACGCCGTGGTGCCCGGCGATGCCTGCGTTCATGGCCGTTTCGCCGGACTCGGCGCCGTTGATGTGTAGGGACTCGATGCTGGCTCCGCTGTAGGTGTGGCTGAGGACGCCTCGGTGGGTGCCCTTGCGGCTGTGGTAGCCGACGAAGATGCAGGCGTCGTAGGTGTCGTCGAGGCCGGCTGTCTGGCTCTGGGGCTTGGGTGAGCCGCGGACGAGGGTTGCGGCTGGGTTGAGGTCCTCGGGGTTTATGTTGTTCATGCCTCCGTGGCCGTCGCAGACGGTGACCTCGGCGGGGCCTGCGGCGAGGACGCCCTCGATGCAGGCGTTGACGTCCTTAACCATCAGGGATCGGCCCTTCTCGTAGTCGGGCTGGTCGCGGCTGGTCATGGTTCCGTCCGTGATGCCGCTGATGCCCTCCATGTCCGCGCTGATGAATACCTTCATGGTTATCGAACTGTATTCGGCGGTCCGGCGGTTAACGTTTTGGGGGCGGGTGGGGGGGTGAACGAGGATCTCCGGGACTGGTCTCGCGTTCGGCGGCGTGCGTGGTGGTAATGAATATGCCGCGTTTCTGTGAGGAATGGCCCGCGTTTTTGCGTAGAATGGCTGCGAATCAGAGCCGTTCTCGGGTTCCTTTACCGATTCCGCGGCTGATATCGGTTTGCATTGCTCTACGCCCCTCCCCCCTCAACTTTCAGCCACGTCTCTGCGTTGAGGATGCGTCTTGGCTTGGTCTGGGGTGCTGAGGTCTTCAGGGTGTGGGCCGTGCTGGGGTCGCACGGCGGCCCCTGGGCTATGAGGCTGCGGCGCCTCATCTCAGAACTTTCTTGAAGACCCTGAGGTCGTTGGCTCCCAGTATCTTCTCTATGTCGCTGTCCGAGTAGCCGCGGGCCACCATGCCCTCGGTGAGGCGCGGGAAGGACGTGACATCGTGGAGGTCGGGGAAGCCACAGCCGCCGTCCAGATCGCTGCCGATGCCCACGTGGCTCGTGCCGACGAGCCCGACGGCGTGGTCAAGATGATCCAGCCAGTCGTGGATGGTCACCTTCTTGACGGCTTCGGGGTCGCCGAAGCCGACGCCGTCCTTGATGAAGCCGGCGCAGAAGCTGAGGTTCATGACGCCGCCGTTATCGGCCAGCGCCTTTATCTGGTCGTCGGTGAGGTTCCTGTGGTGGCCGCAGAGGGCCTTGCAGTTGCTGTGGGACGCTATGGCGGGGGCCTTGGTGAGCTCCAGGGCGTCCCAGTATCCGGTCTGGTTGAGGTGGCTGACGTCGAGGATCATGCCGAGGCGGTTCATCTCCTGGACCACCTCCCTCCCGAACTCGGTTAGGTGGCTGCCGGAGTCGGCGCCCGAGCCGTCGCCCAGCTCGTTCCTGGGGAAGTGGGTGAGGGTCAGGCTCCTGGCGCCGAGCTTATACATGGTTCTAAGGGCCTCTATGCTGCCCTCGAGGGGCTCGCCTCCCTCGATGGCGATGACGGCGGCGACCTTGCCGTCTTTCACCGCCTTCATGATCTCCCTGTGCGATGTGGTCAGGGCTATCTGGTCCGGGTACTTCTCCAGCTCGGCGTGGAAGGCGTCCATCATCTGGACGAGGCGGCGGAGCCTGGCCGTGTACAGGGGGCTGACGTACATGGCGAATAGGAGGCAGTCGACTCCCCCTTCGCGTATGCGTGGGATGTCGATGTGCCCGTGCTGGGATCTTTCACCCAGGGTCCGCCGGGGCGGGAGCTCCCCGGATTCGGGGGCCATGAACGGGGGCGCCTTGATCAGGTGGAGGGCAGTGTCGTTGTGGGTGTCCACCACCAGGGAGGACTCGTGGATTCTCCTCGCCCTCTCGGCCTTATCCCTTGACAGGTTGAACATAGTACTCTGTTGGGGGCTTTGGGATATAGAATGATCGCGTGCCGGGGCCCGAGGTGTAACAATTCAGGTTTTGGGCTCGCGTGTATGGTTGGCCGCTGGTCGCGTTGGCTCTATCCACGTCGGCGTCCTCGCGGGGAGGAAATAGTGTTAAATCGGGTTTCAGCCAAGATGAAACCATGTCTTCCATCGCCAAGACGTTGGGGTTGGTTGTCTTCACCACTTTGCTCTCGGTGTCGAGCACGGTGGTGGTCATGAACTACGCGCCGGGGTTAGTTCCCTTGTTGCCGCCGAAGCCGGAGATCGTGTATGCGTCGAGCCAGGCGACGGCTGAGGCGACCATCGACGCTGCCCACTTTGTAAATAACTTACCGGTCAGCGACTGGCAGGACGTGGAGGGGCTAACCACGAGCATCAGGGTCTACGAGGAGAGCTCCCTGATCATCATCGTGATGGGGGAGTTCAGCCACCTGACGAATGAGCAGATGCAGAGCGCGGTTATCTACTGGAGGGTTCTCGTTGACGGCGAGCCCTGCCTGCCCGGGGAGGTGGCAGTCGCCATATACGATGGGTCGTCTTCTAGGGGGTTGACCCACGCTTTCCACCTGGGCGGCGTAGCTAAGGGGTTGCACGAGGTGAAGGTGCAATGGAGGAACCGGGGAATTGTACCGGGCGCACTCTACGACAGGGTGGTCGAGGTGTTCGCCCTGCCTAGCGGGTAGAAGCCCTATTTATTTTAGCCAGATGAATCTGTGGCGCGCAATGAGTTTCCGCCTTTCGCGCCTAAACAAGGCTGTCAACGCCGTTAATGCCACGATGATCGAGGCGTAGGGGAACCCTCTGATCCTGAATGTGTCCTCCTCGGGCGTCTCAGGCTTCTGCTCCTGGGCCTGCTCCGGCTCTGCCTCAGGCTCTGGCTCCGGCTCGGTCTCCTCTTCCGGTTTCTCGGGCCAGAATCCCTGGACATCATCCTCTGTTGGGATGCTTGGAAAAATGTTGACCGTTTCAATCTGCTGCGCCTCGTAGGTGGATACCCAGATCAGCTTCGTGCCCTGGAGGGGGACCGTCAGAGGCACCGTGAGGGTGTGCCCCTCTGAATCGATTACGCCCATATACGTGCCCTCGTCGAGGAGGTAGACGTTGTAGCTGCCGGGCTCTAGCTGGAACCTGCGGAGGTCGAGGCTGTACGTGACGTTCATGGGCTCGTCGTTGAAGTTGCTTACGCCGGCCAGGACGGCCCCCTCGCCCGCCTCCCCCTGTGTTATCACCATGTTCTCCTGGCCCGGTTTGGCCAGGGACCCCGTCAGGCCTAGGTAGTTGGCCGCGTAGGCCCGGGTCACGGTCCTGTATACGTACCTGGTGTAGTTGGTCTCCTGGAGGAAGGCCTCGACGACGTCCCTGTACTTGGGATTGGGGTGCGACCTTGAATTCTGGAAACCAAAGTATAGAATGGAGCCCTCGGCCGGGTTGGACCTGTTATGGTAGAGGACCATGGGGCAGGCGTCGATCCGGTTGCCGCTGTCGATGTACGTGTACTCGCCGATTGGGCGGTGGTTCTCCGTGAGCTGGCTGGCCGGGATGCCGAGGAGGCTACCGTAGTGGTCGTAGCTCAGCGTCACGTTCAGGAGGTTGGGCTCGGCGACGTCGATGTGCACGTCCCCCCACACGTGCTCCTGCCTGATCCCCCTCTCGCAGAGGAACTCCGTCCTGGACCCGTTGTAGTAGAAGTTGGTCTGCTCCCACCCGAAGCCGGTCAGCAGGATGAGGCTGCCTCCTCCGGCCACGTACTCGTTCAGCTTCTGTACCGCGCCGTCCATGTAACTGTCCTCGGCTGCCACCACGAGCCTGTACCGGGACAGGTCCGTGTCCTCGGAGACGAGTGTCCTCTGGTTGACGGTGTCCCACTCGTTGAAGAGGCCCAGCTCGCAGCTGAGGCCCAGCTGGTAGTTCATGTTATCCCTGATGACGAGCACCTGGGGCTGGGGCTTGAACACGGGCAGCTTCCCGAGCTCCGCGTTGAGCCTGTTGGTGTAGGCGATGAGCCTCTTGCCCATGGGATCCTCCCTATCCCAGGCCGTCCCGTTCTCGTAGTTCCAGTTGAACCAGCCGATGGCGTCGGCGCCGGCGAGGTAGGCCACCCAGGAGTTGCGCCTCGCGTGCTCGAAGCCGCCTTGGAGCCCCGCCTTGCGCCACGGCTCCTGGCCCCACAGCCAGATGTGGTACTCCTCGTCCGGGTAGGAGGTCTTGAACTGCCTGATGTGCTCGTACAACCAGAGGGGGTTGTCGTATACCTCGTAGAAGTACAGGTCCCCCATGTAGGCGTCCATCTTCAGGCCCGTCAGGTCGGCTCCCGCTACCCAGACCGGCGGCGCCCCCGGGTATAGGAAGATGAATTGGTAGACCTGGAGGTGGGGCCACCGGCCCTTAACCCAGTCGTACAGGTGGTTGTAGAGCCACGTGTTCTTGGCGTTCAGCCACCGCTCGTAGGTCTGGCTCTCGGCCCTGTTCATGTGGGCGGGGTCGCTAAGCCAGCACCCCGTCTCCGCGTGGTAGGTGGCGTTGTACTTTGCCCGCTGCTGGGGCGTCCTGAAAAACCTGTAGGAGGCTCCGGGCCCCTCCTCACTGAGGGTGACGGCCCATATCTTCTCCATGTCCATGTGGCCGAAGATCAGGTCCAGCTCATCCTCCAGCAGGCTCAGCCGCGTCGCGTTGTAGTAGAAGTCTATGACGCTTGTGTTCCAGGCTCGCTCGCCGTTCCAGAACCTGTTCCACCAGTCTACCCTGAAGTTGATCCTCACCCCCATGTCGGCCAGCCTCATCAGGTGGTCGGCCTCCCAGGGGTAGTGCTGGAAGTCGCCTGAGGAGACGAAGATCGTGGCGTTGAGCCACGGGACCCTGGTCCACGTCTCGGTGTTCTCCAGTCCGCCCCCGTAGAAGGTGGGGATCGCGGCTACGTTCATGAAGGTGGAAAGCACGAGTGCCGTGGCGGCAATGGCCAGCCTGCTCTCCCAGGCGTCCATCGATGATAGTAGGTGTGGGCGTCCGTAATTACGTTAACTGTGAAATTATGGTCCACGGCTTGTCGCTCCCCCCCCGTGTCTCATTCGGGTGGCTCAGCTCGCTCGGGTGTTTGATGAGGCTTGTGTGGGTGCAGCTCGTTGAACGTTGATAGGGTCGGATTCCTGGGTAATGTTGATCGATATGAAGACGTCAGCCAGGAACTTGGTTCCTGGGAAGGTAGTGAAGGTGGAGACCTACAAGATCATGGCCAAGTTGAGGGTGGAGATCGAGCCCGCCGCGGTCACTTCAGTCATAACCAATGAGTCTGTGGACGACCTGGGGCTCAAGGTCGGCGACAGGGTCAAGGTGATGGTCAAGGCGACCTCCGTGATGATCGTGAAGGAGTAGCGGCTGGGCTCGCCGGTAGGTCATCTTCTTAGTCCTCGAATTATTCGTAGCTCAGAAGCCACTCGAGGATGGGCTTTACCGTTATCTGGACGCCGTTGACGGTGGCCTCACCTGGGGGGCCGCCGGTGAGTATGGTGGCCTTCTCGGCCTTGAGCTCCGACGCGCATCTTGCGAGGCCGCGGGTCTCGCGACTGAGGGTCTTGGGGTCCGTGAGGTTCCACGCGACCTGTATGGCTTCACGGACCGTGTTGCCCTGCCGGATGGTGAAGTCGGTCTCGGCGCCGTTCTGGTTCTTCCAGTAGTTGATCTCCGTTGTGGCCGTCTTCCTCCGCTTGAGTTCGTGGAGGACGGCTGTCTCGGCGAGTCGGCCTGTGTCCGTCCTGCCCTGGAGCGCGTAGATGAAGCCCGTGTCTCCCGGGTACGCCTTTCGCGGGTACTGGTCCCTGGCCTTGATGTTCCGCGAGTAGATGCGCGTGTAGTGGATGAGGTAGCTGGACTCCGTGTAGTGCTCCAGGGCGAGTATCCTGTCCTTGCCCAGGCGGTGGCCCAGGGCCTTGAGGTGGCGGAGGGTCTTTGACGCGGAGAAGGTGGGGGTCTGTAGGGCGTACTCGGCGAAGGCCCTGACGGTGGTGAGGTCGATGCCTGAGGCCTCTGCTACGTCCAGCCCAACTATGTCCCTGAGGTAGGTGCCCAGTATAGTCACCTTCTCGGTCTCGTCTGGGGTCAGGGTCACCTCGGGGAAGCTCCCCAGCCTCAGGTACTCCTGGAAGGCGGCCTCTAGCCTGCCTCTGCCAGCTGTGGTGGCGTCCACGGCCACCTTCTTGAAGGCCAGGTACTCGCGGAGGGAGAGGGGGTAGAGCTCCACGGGGAGGACGCGGCCCCTCAGCGGCTTGCTGGGGGACGCCAGAGTGCCGCGAGACGACGTCACGATGAGCCTCAGGCGGTCCTTCAGAAGCTCGTGGGTCCTGGCCAGCCAGCCTTCGTGGTCCGGTGCCGCGGTCACCTCGTCGAGGAGGAGGGTGCCCTCGTCGCCGAACCACTTGAGGGCCTCGTCAAGGAGCCTAGGCGACTGCTTGAGGCGTGTGTCCTCCAGGTTTATGTAGGCGGTCTTCTCGCGCCTCTGGGCGAGGCGCTGCCTGAGGAGCATGAGCAGGCTGGACTTGCCGCTGCGCCTGATGCCGGTTATGCCGACGATCTTCCTCTGCGAGGCGTCTATGACGGCGTCCAGGTCCACGTCTCTGGGGGTCAGCTGCCTGCGGGCGGCGTAGGTGTCCCACTCCTGGAATACGTCGGGTGCGCCCATGGGTTGTCCTGTAGCGGGACGGTTTTTAACCTTTATTGTCCTGTGGCAGGACAGTTTAGGGTGGTTTCTGTCCTCCTGCAGGACGATTTCGGGGGTTCGGGTTTTTTAGGCGCCGTCCTTCTCGGACCTTTTTCCCTCGCGGGTTCTTCTTATTGTCTCGTTTATGAAGCCCTCGGGGACGGGGTGCTCTTTTGTCTCAAGGCTGGCTATGAGCTCCTCTCCGGCCTGGCGCCGCATCTTGTTGTGGAGGTGGCGTCGGGCGGTCTCTTTGGAGTCGTCCACTGGTGGGGTAGGGCGTACGCTGCGGTTGAGTGCCTCCGTGGGGTTCTCGTGGGTGGTTACGGGGGTGAGTGTAATGTAGCCTTCATGATCCCGGATTATGATGCGAGTCTTCTCGTTGAGGCCGAGCCTCTGCCTGAAGGTTTTAGGGAGTGTTATTCTGCCGTTTTTTCCAAGTTTGAGGGTGCCTGACATTGATGGGGTGCGGGTTTTTTCCCGTCTCTTCATGTAGATCTCGTCTATGAGCCGGTCCTTGTCAGGTATATCTGTTGTTCCGTGTAGCTTCTTGAGTGCGGTGAGGGTGTCTTTTTCTGCAGCGGTCTTCCTTTTTTCCCGTGTGCTGCGGCTCATAACGAATAAATAGTTTTAGCTCGTATTGACTCTTGCGTAAGACCTGTCCGAGGCTGTGATGCCCATGGACTTGGGATGGGAGCGTGTAGGGCAGGCAGCTTTTCGGTTTAGCGCTTTGATTCTGCGGTTATTATGCGGATTTAAAAAGGGGTGGGTGCTATTTCCTGGCTTTCCTGAGGATGGATTTGATGGTCTTGACTATGGTCTCTGCTTCTCCGGGCTGGAGGAACTCGGGGTTGATGACGAGTTTGCCGCGGGGCTCCTTGAGGATGAAGGCGGGCTCGTTGAGGACCTCTATGCTTGGGTCGCCGTCGCGTAGGCGGGTGGTGAGCTCGGTGCTGGTGATGTGTGTGGCTGCTGGGTCGAGTCTGAGGGTG
>Ga0172371_10010921_pt1 | contig 12177 bp, 12 predicted proteins | sample Lak12m_FD_114543 | JGI IMG/M metagenome (GOLD analysis project Ga0172371, IMG submission 114543) | Freshwater microbial communities from Kabuno Bay, South-Kivu, Congo - kab_022012_12m | ecosystem: Environmental > Aquatic > Freshwater > Lake | place: Democratic Republic of the Congo: South-Kivu... | reverse complement strand
TCGCGTTGTACGTGGTTATTAAGCTGGCGCAGTGATTCATCTCTCCCAAGAAAAATTTGAAAAAATCGTTGACGACGCGGTGGCGGAAGTGCCGAAAAAGTTTTTGGAAAAGCTCAACAACGTGGCCATCGTGGTGCAGGATTTTCCCAGTCCTGACCAGTTGGGCAAATTGGGCGGGCGCAGTAAAAATCGGCCGGTGCGACCCTATCTTTTGTTGGGACTTTACCAGGGCGTACCGCAAACGAAACGCTGGGGCGGAGGATCAATTTTTCCCGATAAAATCACGATTTTCAAAAAACCGATCGAGTATCTGGCCGGCTCTGAAGGAGACATTAAGCGAATTGTCAGGGACACCGTGAAGCACGAAATCGCCCATCACTTTGGGTTTTCGGAGCAAGACATCCGGAACACCAAAAAACGCAGTTAGCTTCCCTGGCGGGCCAGGACCAGCCCCCAGACGATTTGGGCGCCATTACGTTTCAGCACTTTGGCGCATTCGTTCAGGGTGGCGCCGGTGGTGATAACGTCGTCAATAATGATGATTTTCCTGGGAATTTTTTTGGCGAACTCGGGATTAAGGACAAAACTGTCGATAATATTCTCTTTGCGCTCTTGGGTGGAATGAATTTTCATTTGCGGTTTCAGATACTTTTCGCGAATCAGTAAATCAGGAATAAATTGAATTTCCAGGTTATTCTGCTTGAACAATTTTTTTAATTTCTCTCCCAACAGTTCGGCCTGATTAAAACCGCGCCAGTTTTTGCGCTTGGGATGCAGCGGTACGGCAGTAAAGGCGAACTCGTCGAAAGGGAAGCGCTCCAAAGCGAATAATTTTTTGGCCAGGACTTTGGTGAGGGGCCAGGCCAGGTTTTGAATAAAGGAGTATTTAAAGCGGTAAATCGCCTCCCGCAAAACCGGATGACGATAAAAAGACGAAACAATAATGCCATCCAAATAAAATTTTTCCTTTTCGTTTTCGCAAACATTGCAAATCCGGCCGGCGAAAGTCTCGGTTTTTTGGCAAAGCGGGCAAAGGTCAAACTGTTTCACCGGAATGTGACGTGAGCAGCGGGCGCACAAGTATTTACCAGGATTTTCGCAAATAATGCACTCGGCAGGGAAGAGTAACTCCAAAAAGAGATCTTTGATGGTCATGGTCGGGAATTATTTCCGACCAGCTTACCACACCAATCATTAAAAAGTGATTAAAAAATTCTTAACTATACATCAGTAAACTAAAAAGTTGGACAAAAAAATAGAACCGTGCTATTTTCTATTTAACCTAAAGACATTAGATTTTTTCTTTGCGCTCAAACAAATGATTACGAAAATTTCATATTTTCTGACTTTTGCGATATAAATAGTGTTTTTGATATTTTAAGCCGGAGTGGTGAAATTGGTAGACACGCAACGTTCAGGGCGTTGTCCCGCTTTGCGGGGTGGGAGTTCAAATCTCCCCTCCGGCACCAATGAGTTTAGAGAATTCATTTTTAATTTTTTCAGATGACTGAATCCAAAACAAAAAGACCGCGCAAAAACGTGCCCCGGCTCCCGACCCGCAAAAGGGTTCGGCGGTTCGAGGCGCCCAAAAATCGCGGTCCTGAACTAAACATTATCCCCGTCACCAACGGCCTGCCTGCCGGTAGGCAAGGTAACGGGAACGGCAACGGGTTGAACGGAGTCTCCTTCGGTGCCGGAGGCCCTTCAGGTTTTCCAAAAGAAAAACCGGAAAGCCACACCGGATCACACGAGAAGAAACTGCGCATCATTCCCCTGGGCGGACTCGAAGAAGTCGGCCGCAACATGACGCTGTTCGAATACGGCCGGGACATCATCATCATCGACATGGGCCTGCAGTTTCCCGAGGAAGACATGCACGGCATCGACTATATCATTCCCAATTCCCGCTATTTGCGGGACAAAGTGGATAATATTCGCGGCGTTATCATTTCCCACGGACACCTAGACCACATCGGGGCGATTCCCCATCACATGAAAGTGCTGGGTAATCCGCCGATTTATACCGGTGCCATGACCAAAGCCTTAATTCTCAAACGTCAAGAAGACTTTAAGGACGGTCCTAAACTGAAAATTCACGCGGTGACCGACAGCGACTATCTGAAATTGGGAGTTTTTGAGGTGGAATTTTTCCATGTCTGCCACAGCATTCCGGACGCGATCGGCACGGCCATTCACACGCCAGTCGGCACTATTATGCATACCGGCGACTTCAAGTTCGACCAGAACCCGATCGGGGACATGCCCACCGACATCGGGCGCATCGCCCACCTGGCCGAGAAGGGAATCCTGGCTTTGATGTCAGACTCCACCGACGCCGACAAACCGGGCTATTCGATTTCCGAGTCGGAAATTAAAGATAATTTTTCCGACATCGTCCAGAAAGCGGAAGGCAAAGTGATTGCCGGAACTTTCTCCAGCTTGCTGACCCGTATCCGCCACATGGTGGAAATTGCCGAACGCTTCGGCCGTAAAATCGCAGTGGACGGCTATTCAATGAAAGCCAGCGTGGAGATTGCCCGCCGCATGGGCTATATCCGCGCCAATAAAGGAACTTTCATCGATATCAAAGAGATCAACAATTATCCGCGCAACAAGATCATCATCATGTGTACCGGCGCTCAAGGCGAGGATAACGCGGTGCTGATGCGGATTGCCAACGAAGAACATAAATCCGTGCACCTTGAAAAAGGCGATACCATTATTTTCTCTTCCTCGGTGATTCCCGGCAATGAGCGCACCGTGCAAGCGGTGAAAGACAGTTTAGTGAAGAAGGGTGTCCGGGTGATCCATTACCAAATGATGGACGTCCACTCGGGCGGCCATGCCAAGAAAGAAGAGCTGAAGCTAATGCTCAACATTGTGCGGCCGAAATACCTCATCCCGATCCACGGCAACCACTACATGCTGCGCCAGCACGGTGACCTGGCTCGCCACCTCGGAATGCCGAGCAGCAACGTCCTGATTACGGAAAACGGCCAAGTAATCGAGTTTGATGCTCACGGGAAGGGCAGAGTGACCCACGAAAAAGTGCCGGCCAACTACGTGATGGTGGACGGCCTGGGTGTCGGCGACGTAGGCAACGTGGTTTTGCGCGAACGCCAACAGCTGGCCCAGGACGGCATGTTCACCGTGATTGTGGTGATCGATTCCAACACCGGCAAGCAAATCGGCAACGCCGACCTCATCTCCCGCGGCTTCATTTATATGCGTAACAACCAGGAGCTCTTAAAAGACGCGCGTAGGGAAATCAAGAAAATCATTGAACAAAAAACCCGGGGGGGATACCCGATCAATTGGGAGTACGTCAGAAACTCCATCCGTGACGACGTGGGCACCTACCTGTTCAACAAAACCCAGCGCCGCCCGATGATCCTGCCGGTTATTATAGAAGTTTAGTAAACGCTGACTTCGTTGAGCGGCCAGGCGCGAAGCCAGACTTTCCCGACAATCAGGTCGGAAGCCACCGGCCCCCAGTAACGCGAGTCGGAGCTTGCGGGTCGGTTATCGCCCAGAACGAAATATTCGTTGGAATTTAACTGGATCGTCTCGTCGCCCTTGGTGATGTCGCCCGAAAGAAGATAAGTTTCATCGAGCGTCATTCCGTTAGGATTTTGATCATTAAATACGGTCAATTTCTGGTCTTTGATTTCCAGCCTTTCATTGGGTAAGCCAATAATCCTTTTGATAAAATATTGTTGGGGATCTTTGGGGTATTTAAAAACAATCACAGCACCGCGCTGGGGCGGGTGAACCCGGTAGGAGATCTCGTCGATTATCAAATAGTTGCCGTCCTGGAAAGTCGGCTCCATGCTGGCGCCTTTCACCAAAAACGGCTGGACCAAATAGGTTCTCACCAAAAAAACGATCACCAGCGAAACAATTATCACCTGGGCGGTTTCCAAGATGCTTCCTAAAACAGTTCCCCCTCTCGATAAACGCCGGTGATTTTTGGTATTGAACATGAAGATTATGTGTTATAATATTATAAAGTCACGGGAGACACCTGGTTATTCTAACCTATAATTATTTTTGCACCAGTTTATGATTGAGGCGATTACCGTCGAAAATGTGATCAATATGGCCCGATCGCGCAACCGGGGGATTGACGCGGCGCTTTTGCGAAAAGCCTATAACTTTGCCCACAAGGCTCACCGGGGGCAGAAAAGAAAGTCGGGGGAGAGCTACATCCAGCATCCCCTGCACACCGCTTACACCTTGGCGAAGATGGGCATGACCAGCGAGACCATCGCGGCCGGATTATTGCACGACGTTCCGGAAGACACCAAATATGACCTGGACAGCGTGAAAACTGACTTTGGCGAAGAAATCGCTTTTCTGGTGGGCGGCGTGACCAAAATAAGTAACGTGCGCTTGAGCGAAGAAAGAGCCAAGACCAGCTGGGAAAAAGACAAGAGCGAAGACACCAAAACGGTGGTGGACGAAAAAGACCTGGAGGAAAACAAAAAAACCGACCGCGACATCGTTTATCTGGAAAATCTGCGGCGGATGGTGCTGGCGATGGCGGCCGACATCCGGATAATCCTGGTTAAACTGTGCGACCGGCTGCATAACATGCAAACCCTGGACATTCTGCCGCCGAACAAACAGTACCGGATCGCCAAGGAGACCATGGAAATTTACGCTCCGATCGCCAACCGGTTGGGAATCGGAGGAATCAAAGGGATGCTGGAGGACTTGGCCTTCGCCTACGTGCTACCCAAAAAATACCGGGAAATCGAAAAAATGACCCGGGGCCAATTTCGGGAGAAGGAAAAAGCGGTGGCCCGCGCAATTGAGGAGATCCGCGAAGTTCTCGGCGCCGAAGGTGAAAAAATCATTGACATCCACGGCCGGGCCAAGCATCTTTACAGTTTGTATTTGAAACTGATACGCCACCACATGAATATCGCCCGCGTCTACGACCTGGTGGCGCTGCGCATTATTGTGCCGGAAGTGGCCAACTGCTATGAAACCCTGGGCATCATCCACAAGCATTACCGTCCGCTGATCGGCCGTATCAAAGACTACATTTCCTTACCCAAGCCCAACGGCTATCGCAGTCTGCACACCACCGTTTTTGGGCCGCTCAAAGAGATTATCGAGGTGCAAATCCGCACTCCCCAAATGCACTACGAGGCGGAATTCGGAATCGCCGCCCACTGGATTTACAAAGAAGACCGCAGCTTCTACAGCTATTTTATTCCCCGCAACCAACCGGCCCGCCACATCAATTTGAAAGAGTTGGAGTGGGTGAAACAGCTGGAAAGCTGGAACAATGAAATCGGCGGTGACTCGAAAGAATTTTTCCGCAGCCTTAAGATCGATTTTTTCCAAGACCGGATTTTCGCTTTTACCCCCAAGGGCGACGTGATTAACTTGCCCGAGGGGGCCACCCCGGTTGATTTTGCCTATCTGGTTCACTCGGAAGTGGGGAATTCCTGCATCGGCGCTAAAATTAACGGCCAGAAGGTCAATTTAGACTACAAAATCAACAACGGCGAGGTGGTGGAAATCGTCACCAACCGTTCCAAGAAAAATCCCGACCGCAAGTGGCTGGAGTTCATCAAAACCAGCCAGGTGCGCAGCCGGATAAAGCAGTGGCTGCGTCGCAACAGCCAAAGCGGACTTAAAAAAACAATTGCATGAGGAGATCCCAACAGCCTTCTTGGAAAACTTTTAAGACGCAGAAGAGACGAGGCTCGGGACTTCGCCCCATGACTGGCACGGGGCTTCGCCGCCCGATTGTCAGCGTCCGCACTCCCCGGCTGGTCGTTTCCGAAGTCCGCTTGATTTTGCTTAAGCTAACCTATAACGCGCTGTTTCTGCTTCTCCTGGCCGGAATAATTTATTTTTTGTTTTTTTCCGAGTGGCTGCAGGTCGGCAAAATAATGGTGGAGGGAAACAGGACGATTGACAAGAAATTGATCCTGGACGTGGTTGAGCCGTATCTCCACAAGAAAGTTTTTTTCATTTTTCCTTCCAATAATTTTTTCTTTATTCCCACTTACCGGATTGAAGACGAAATTTCTTCCGATTTCAAACGAATCGGCTTGGTGAAGGCGGAGCGGGGCTTCCCCAACTCGCTGGCCATCCGGGTGGAAGAAAAAAAGGCGGTGCTGCTTTTTTGCGGTAACGGCGGCTGCGTTTGGGTGGACGAAGAAGGGGTGGCCTACAACAAAAGCTCTTATGCCGAAGCCCTGGCCGACAGCGGGGAAGTGGTGATTGTCCAAGACAATTCCAACAGCAGTTTGGAGGCCGGCCAGGCGGTGACCACAGCCGCCTACGTGGATTTTGCCAACCGGCTGTGGCACGCTTTTCCGGATAAGATTGCCAAAGAGCTGGCCTATCTTTCCACCCCCCTGCCTTCGGCCGAAGAAATTCGGGCCAACACCAAAGAAGGATTTTTGGTCTACTTTGACATCACCGCCGACCTGGATCGCAGCCTAGCCCTGCTCAAAAAAGTGATTGACGAAGAAATCACGGGCAAGGGCGGCCAAACCGCTTGTCTCGACTACATCGACCTGCGCGTGTCCGACCGCGTTTTTTACAAAATGAAGGACAACTGCGGCGGCGAAAGTCCCACCCAGAGTAACGATGAAGGCGTGCCGCCAGAAAACGTTGACAATCCTGACAATCCGGATCAGCAAGTCCAACCGGCTCCCGACACCAAAAACAAGAAAAAGAAAAACACCAAAAAGAAGAAAAACTAGACATAGGCGGATTGCAAATTATCTGCGGAGATTTTCATATTGCTCTTCTCAAATTTATTTTTACTGGCGACAATGTGGATAAAGTAAATTTAATCAGTCGCAAAAGATGAAAAAATCCGAACTGCTTTTCAACGCGTTTTTGGTTCCCCTGGACTACCTCATGATCGTGGCCGCCACCCTCGCGGTTTATCTGTTGCGCTTTTATTTCAACCCGATTGTTGAGAGTTACCCCCTGCTCTACAGCCTGCCTTTTAACGAATACCTGGCAATTATTCTGATTTCGGCCGTCGTGGTCGTGGCAGTTTACGCCATCGAAGGCCTCTATTCAATGAAAGTGACCCGCAGCCTGCTCAAAGAGTTCATCAAAATTTTCACCGCCACCTCCACCGCCCTGGTCATTTTCATTATCATCGCTTTTTTGGACCGGGAACTGCTTTCCTCCCGCTTTATTTTCATGGGCAGCTGGCTGCTGGCGATCATTTTGGTCGCGCTCGAGCGGACCCTGGCCCGTTTTCTCCAACGTAAAGTGGCCCGCTGGCGCGGCACCGGGGTGCACCGGGTGCTCATTATCGGCAAGAACGAAATTTCCGATAAAATCATCCGTTACTTCCGCTGCCACAGAAGCTTGCCCTACCGGATCACCGGCCGGTTGACGGATTTCAACAACGAGAAACTGTTGAAATACAAAGACCGCATCGACGAAGTGATTCAGTGCGATCCGACCCTGCCCAATTCTCAGGCCAACCAGCTGGCGCGCTTTTGCGAACTCAACCGGATTGATTTCAAATATGTGCCGAATCTCTTCGCCGCCCGGGCCACCAACATTGAGATCCGCAGCCTGGCCGGCTTTCCGGTGGTGGAAATCAAGCGCACTCCGCTCGACGGCTGGGGACGGGTGATAAAACGGCTGATTGACTTGGTGGCCTCAACCATAATGTTAATTATTCTTTCGCCGGTATTTCTGGTGTTTGCGATTCTGGTAAAGCTAGACAGTGCCGGCCCGGTGTTCTTTCGCATGAGACGGATCTCCCAAGGCAAAGAATTCCGGATTTACAAGTTTCGCTCCATGATCAAAAACGCCAAGTACCTGAAAAAAGATTTAATGAAACTCAACGAAAGAAAAGAGGGTCCATTGTTCAAACTAAAAGACGACCCCCGAGTGACCAGGTTCGGAAAATTTTTACGCCGCACCCGCTGGGACGAATTCGCCCAACTTATAAACGTGTTTAAAGGTGAGATGAGCCTGGTGGGCCCCCGTCCGCACGAACCGGAAGAAATCGCCCAATACGAAGACCGCCACAAAAAAGTGCTTCAAATCAAATCCGGCATCACCGGCATGGCCCAAGTCTCCGGCAGTTCCAAATTGGGCTTTGACGACGAGGTGGGCCTCGACACTTATTATATTGAAAACTGGTCCCTCAAACTTGACTTCGTGATCCTCGCCAAAACCTTTCTCATCTTTGTGAAACGCGACAAAAACGCCTGCTAGCATAAACGAAATCCAATCTGGAGTGGTCTGTGGAACAACAATGATCAAAATTGTTCCACAGATAAAACAAATGGAACAATATTATCTGGGTAACAATTAATTTTTCATTATGAAACAGATAAAAAAGGAAATAATTAACAAAAAAATAGAGGAAGAGTTCATATATGATTTTAATATATCCAAAAGTGGGCTGTACCTTATTGAAATTATTGCCAGTGCCAAAAGTTGGTGGCAGAAGCTCGTAAAATTCGAATCGTTTCAAGATGACGACCTATTTGTAAGGCTGGACGAGATCGACTTTCCAAAACTATCTGGTAAGAAGGGGCTTTTTAACGGAGAGGCGGCTTGGAACGGGAATAATCTGGGCGGTTTGTCCAAAACAAATCTAATTGTGACAGAACTCGATAAAGGAAACCACGTCTTGAAATTTTATCCCCATCACAGCCCTAATCTGGTAAGTATTAACGTTGTTAAAATTGACAGTGACGTGGTTGAGTTTCAGCCAACGGATAACAATCCTCCCGAGGACGGCAATTGCAGGCAATGGATTACAGTTATACTTGCCGACTTGCCTTTGAAAAGTCTATGCATAAAGGCGACTGCCGATAGAAGAAACAGGTACGACGCTAACGATATAAAACTTATCATTGACGGACAGATAAGGGCTAACGAAAAATCAAAACTTCATAAAAACTGGTACTGGTGCGGGCAACTCTTGAAGGGTCAGGAAAAAGAATTCAGCGAAGAGCTTAATTTACCTCAAAAACTTCATTACATCGAGCTTTGGGCAGACAAGACGCCGATGCTGAAAACTGTTATTCTAAAAGTAGCTGCCGGCGATGCAAACGATTATGTAAACAAAAGCAAGAAGTGGTGGGAGGATTGGAAAAAATTGAAAGAATATACTTTTCGGGGCAACTCCGGAGATGAAAACTATAACCGCTACGACGAAGAAATCAAGAAAGCAGTTGCCTATTGGAATTATGAGTTTTTTAGAGATAGCGATCCTCCGAAAGAACCGCTGGATCCCAATCTACTCAAAGCTGTCTTGTGGCAGGAAAGTATCATGGGATATGATCCCGATGCGAAGATCAATATTATGCAAGTGGGAAATTATGGAGACGATTCATTAAATGTGTTAAATGGAAGGGGAATTAAGCCGGAGTATGAATTAAAAAATGGAAAATTATGGCAGTTGGACTATAAAGGTAAAGCCAAAATTACCAAGCCTTTTGACAGTATCTATTGGGGTACCAGATGGCTTTATCATAAAGCCCAACGGATGGACAGCGAAGGACACAGACATTGGGATCAGTGGAAATCAGCCGTGTCCGGATACGGCCCTGGAACAGACGATTACATTGACAATATCTGGAGCGTTTACACCGGCGGATTTGATAAAAGAGGGAGCAAAACAATCAAATTGTGGTCGTTTATTATGATCTCGGCAGCTTTTCCCATGATTTTATTTTCGAATTATTATTCCGGATCGCTTAAAACGACAATAAAAGACAGTCTTACCCGGGGAGAAAAAGGCAACCTCGAGGAAATTTTAGTTTATCCAAACTGGAATGACCCATCGCTTTTCTCAACAATTTTAGTAAGAGAAAAGGATTGGTGGGAAAATATTAAAGTGGGCAGATATCAGTCCGGGAGCATAAAATGGTTGAAGATGGAGGACGCACCTGGTGAGCAGTCCGTGCTGGGAGCTGAATTCGTAAGATTGGAGGGATTTGACGGACCGCTGTTGGAAGTTTACGGGCAAACCCACGCGGGACACGGATCGTTTTATTTATATGAAATTGGAGACAACGAAGTAAAATTGTTGCTCAATTCCCCTGCGGTTGACATTAACAATGACACCAGGTGGCTGCCGGAAAGCGAACGGAAATATGGCTACGAAAATTGCGGGGAAATTTTTTCCGGCGGGAAATTGGCAAGCAGTTATAGGGATTTAAACCGGGATGGAATATCCGACGTTCTTTTAAGCGGGGCACAAGAGATCGTCTGCGTGAAAGATCCCGAGAGATCAGAGTTTGATAAGGACAACAAAACAAGGGTGGCGGATATACCCGCAAAAAAGATTTTTCTATGGGACAAAGATAAAAAAGTTTTTTTGGAAAAGCAGTGAAAATTTTTTAAGCCCCGTTTTCTTTGATCGTGACAAAAACGCCTGGTAAACACTTGTTTAATATGATAAATCGGGCTAAAATTACAACAGTAAACTACTTAAACCTCTCTAGATGAAGCGTAAAATCCCCAAGAGTTTCGCCCCACTTTTTTGGTTTTTAGACTATAAAAAACTTGATCCCGGAGAGGATAAGCATTTAATTATCCACCAAGTTTTATCTTACGGAACAATGGACGATTTGCGGGAATTACTTAAAATTTACGGGTTTAAGACGGTGCGGAATGAATTTAAAAAACCAAAAGCCGGCCTGTACCAGCCCAAAATCCTGGCCTTCTGCCAGTATATTTTGGGAGTAAAAAAATTAGATAAGCAAAAATATTTAAAAAACGTTTATGCGGCTTCATTTCGAGGTGCTCGTTCAAGATAGAAAAATTGCTTTGGGGATTGCTGTCGCCAAGGCCTACACGCTGGGCCGCCGGGGAAGCTGGCGGGATTATGTTGATCTGTATTTTATACTGAAGAGCAAGACAGCCAGCTTAAAGGAAATAATCGAAGGGGCAAGAAAGATCTACGGTGGCATTTTTTCCGAAAAGCTTTTCTTGAGTCAACTGATTTACACCGAGGATATTATCAAAACGGAAGTGACGGAAACCAAATTTCTGGGAGAAAAAGTGACCTTAAAACAAGTCGAAAGCTATTTTAAAAAAGAAATCGACAACTACAATTTCCTGAAACGCGAAGCGGAAGCGGACAAAGATATTGTCGCAGGCAGAGTCTATGGCCCCTTCAAAAATGTAAAAGTTTTGCTTAAAGCGCTGAAAAAATAGGTCGCCTCCTGCGCCGCATCCCTGCCTGCCGGTAGGCAGGGGCACCCACGCTATTCTCAAAAAACCGTAAATTCTAATTATGGGCAATCCATTTGAACAAAAAAACAGGTCAACCAGAGACTCCGAAGAAAGAAAAAAATTCGATTCTGCTCCAGCAGAAGAGCAAATCCAAAGATATAAAAAAGTTTCCGAGCTGCTAGATGATAATTCGGTATTCAGGGACTTTGTCAGGAATGCATATAAACATCCAGACGAGTTTATAATGAAAGGAACGGGCGGGCTAAGTGTGTTAGAGATTCTAAGTATTTTAGAACATGGACTAGAATTACTGAAGCCAGCAATTGAATTATTTTTGCAAATAAAGAAGAGGGAATCCCAAGGCGAAAACAAGCTTGATGAATCTAAAACTCAACTTACTGGCGATATGAGTCGAAACCTAGGAAGAAATATATTTATTGAAAAAAATCAAAGAAAATTAAACTCGAACCAGCTTCAAGAAATCTTTCGCCTCTCGCTGGAGGCTTTTGTGAACAAAGGAGAAAAATTGGGCCGAATTCCCAACATAAGAAAAGAGGAAATACCCGGGATTGTTGATGACCTCTCAGCGATGTTAGAGGCAGTAAATAGATATTTATAATGTCGCGATAAATACGCCCACTAAGTTACTTTTTCAATACAAAGAAATACTCCATTTGTTCCGGGTCGTTATCGTGAGGAATGTACTCTTGTGTAATGTTTGGGTTTAGAGATTTGAGATACTCTAAAGATCTTTCTTTTATTCTTCGTATTCTTTGCTCTCGAGAAAATTTTTCATACTCTTCCGGAGTAAAAAGCTCTTCATCGGCCACAACAGCGTGTATATTATTAAAACCAAACCGAAACTCTCCGCCTTTTTTCAAAACTCTTTCGGCTTCTTTTAACATTTCTTCAACTGTCCGAAAGGTATCTCATCTTGTACATTAATTTGACAAATAATAATATTGGGCTATTGTAATAGTA
>Ga0172371_10010917_pt1 | contig 12183 bp, 11 predicted proteins | sample Lak12m_FD_114543 | JGI IMG/M metagenome (GOLD analysis project Ga0172371, IMG submission 114543) | Freshwater microbial communities from Kabuno Bay, South-Kivu, Congo - kab_022012_12m | ecosystem: Environmental > Aquatic > Freshwater > Lake | place: Democratic Republic of the Congo: South-Kivu... | reverse complement strand
TGCCCTGTACTGATCTCCAAAAGCGTGACGTCCAATGCAGATTGGGCCTTTCCATCCTGGCACAAGGCGGGGAACATTGCTGATTAAGATGGGTTCACGAAATACAGTTCCATCAAGAATATTCCTGATTGTTCCATTTGGAGAGCGATACATCTCTTTCAAACCAAATTCCTCCACCCGTTTTTCATCAGGAGTAATTGTCGCACATTTAATGCCTACATTGTACTTTTTAATAGCTTTTGCAGCTTCAACAGTAACACTATCCGAAGTCATTTCCCTGTTTTGAATGCCAAGATCAAAATATTTAATGTCAAGATCAAGGTATGGGAAAATGAGCTTTTCCTTGATCATTTTCCAGATAATACGGGTCATTTCATCGCCATTAAGTTCAACAACCGGACTAAAAACTGATATTTTTTTCATAATAATTTCTAAAAAAACGTATGTAATTTTTTAAATGTAAGAGGTGTGACAAATGTATTAAAGAGAGCATCAACACAGGCAATGCCGGAAATTTTTTAAGATTAATTAACTCCATTTCATAACTGATTCACTGTGTTGAAAAACTAAATATTCCCAAAAGTGTGGACTATTTCAAAGAAAATAAATTTCTCATTTTGAGATTGTGAGAAGTTTATCTACTTTTGAAAAAAATATTTTATGAGCGCTTTCAAGGTTTTTGTAGTTGAGGATGACCCTTTTTATGGTGAGATGCTTAAGTATCATATTAGTCTGAACCCTGACTATATAGTTGAAAAATATGAGACCGGGAAAGAAGTTTTAAATAACCTTTATAAAAATCCTTCAGTAATTTCACTCGATTATAGTTTACCTGATATGTCGGGTTTGGAGGTATTGAGGAAGGTTAAGGAAAACAATCCCAATGTGCCGGTTATTATTGTTTCAGGTCAGGAGGATGTTTCAACTGCTGTAAATCTCCTGAAAGAAGGTGCTTACGATTATTTTGTAAAGGATGATGAAACCAAAGACAGAATCTGGAACGCACTCAAAAACATCCGGGACAAGGAAAAACTTGAAAAAGAAATAGACGTCCTTAAAGAAGAAATTGGTAAAAAATATGCATTTGGCAATATTATCAAAGGTAACAGCCCCGAAATTAAAAAGGTTTTTACCATGATTGAAAAAGCTATAGGAACAAGCATAATTGTTTCAATAACTGGAGAAACCGGAACAGGAAAAGACCTCGTAGCCAAAGCCATTCATTACAACTCCAACCGTAGCAGGTACCCGTTTGTAGCCATTAATGTGTCCGCCATTCCTAAGGATTTGATCGAAAGCGAGATGTTTGGTTTTGAAAAAGGCTCATTTACAGGCGCAAATTACCGTAAAATCGGAAAATTTGAAGAAGCAGGAAAGGGTACGATATTTTTGGATGAAATCGGCGAAATGGACCTGAACATGCAATCGAAACTATTAAGGGTACTTCAGGAAAAAGAGGTGACACGAATTGGCGGTCACAGCCTTGTAAAAATAGAAGCAAGACTTGTGGTTGCTACGCACCGTAACCTTGCTGAAGAAGTTCAAAAGGGCCGTTTCAGGCAAGACCTGTATTACCGTTTGTTGGGTCTGCCCATATTTTTGCCGCCACTCAAAGAGCGTGGAAATGACATTTTGATGCTGGCAAGGTATTTTGTGGATGACTTTTGCAATGAAAACAATATCCCAAAAAAATCTTTATCGCACAATGCCCAGGAAAAACTCATGACCTACTCATTTCCTGGTAATGTTCGCGAACTAAAAGCCATCATGGAATTAGCCGCTGTAATGTCAAACGGAGATCTTATTGATGATACTGATATTTCTTTCTCATCCCCTGACAGAAACACCGATTTTCTGCTTGACCTGGATGATACTTTACAAGGTTACACAAGGAGAATAATTAAGTATAATCTTGACAAATACGACAACAACATTGTGAGGGTGGCTAAAAAACTGGATATCGGGAAGTCAACAATTTATCGGATGCTAAAAAACAAAGAACTTTAATACCCATGAGTGCAGAAAAACTTTATGATTTGACCCAATTAACCGCGATGATGGGTGATAGTGAGGGCGTTAAAATGATGTTGAACATTTTTCTTGAATCAACTCCAAAAATCCTTAATGAGATAAACGAGGGTTTTGCAACAAATGATTTTGATGTATTGGCTCGAAGCGCACACAAATTAAAGTCCTCCCTCGATATGATGAAAATTGATACCTTGCACACGGTTATCAGGCAAATAGACAGGATAGAAAACGTAATCGCCAATAAAGATCAGTTGGAATTAATAATTGAAAAAATTAATACCACCCTTAATGAAGTATTTATTCAACTGACGAATGAAAAATCAGTCAATAATCAGGTTTAATTGCTCGTCAAACAGTTCCACCATTTTTTTTCCTGGTTTTAACCAAAGTGAAGGCATTCCAGCATCAACAGAGGCAATAGTATTTTGTATACTGTCGTCAATAAAAATTGACTCTTCAGGATTCATTTTTCCTTGTTCCATCACAAATTTAAAAACATCGGCATCAGGTTTTCGCCTTCCAATTTGAAACGACCAAAAAGTTTTTTCAAAAAGACTATTAAAACCATATTCGTACTTTTCGCTGAACTGATTGATATACAACCGGTAGTGAATCGAATTCGTGTTACTCATTAAAAAAAGCCTGTACCGGTTCTTTAGATTTTCAATAAGTTTTACACTCTCGTGAAAATAATCAACAAGTATGCTGTTCCATGCTTCATCAATTTTTTCAACTGGTAAATTCATTCCCAAAATTCTGTTCAATTCATGGCGAAAATCATCTTCAGAAATCTGACCTTTTTCAAAATCAGCAAACAAAGGCTTTTGCAAGGATTGTGAAAAAAAAAGTTCGAAATTGTTCAGTCCCAGGGAATAGAATGACTTTATTTGTTTTTCATGGTCTATTTGGTAAATTACACCCCCAAAATCGAAAACAAGATTCTTTACATCCGTAACTTTTTTCATGCAAAAAACTGTTTATTATTACTTAATTTCCTCATTGCAAGGTTATACTTATTCATCGAAAATAATTGTTGCAAATATTGGGAAAATTATCACATAACAATAAGGATAATGATTTCGAGTTGCTGGTGCAAGTAATTTTTTCCTTGATTTTTTCGGAAATGTATTACTTTTGCCGACCGATATCCTGCATTTCACAGGAAAAATATCCGGGCCTATAGCTCAGTCGGTTAGAGCAACTGACTCATAATCAGTAGGTCCCTGGTTCAAGTCCAGGTGGGCCCACAAAAAAAGCCGGGTGACCGGCTTTTTCATTGTTCACTATCTGATTATCCCTAAATCAAGCCATTAATATTTGTGACTATTTTCAATAACTCTTCTTTCTTTCTCACGGCAAATGGAATTTCAATATCTCCCTTCATCCGGACTTTGCCAGTTCCTGTTCTCTCAATCGATTTAATATGTTGTAGGTTAATCAGGTACTGACGGTGAGTCCTGAAAAATCCGTGAAATGCCAAAATATCCTCATATTCTTTTATAGTTTTGGATACCTGTATTTTACGCCCATCGACGAGGATAAACTCTGTATTGTTCCTGTCAGAAACACATAAAACCACTTCACTCGAGTTGACAATGTAAATATCTTTCTGGGTTGTTAAAACAATTTTCTTTTCCTGCAAGGTACCTTTTTGAATATTGTACATCAAGGCATTTATCCTTCCATTGAGGTTGTGAAGATTCAATTCTGCTTCGGCTTTATCAATAGCATCATTCAGATCGATAGGATCGATGGGTTTCAGAAGATAATGAATGGCCGAGAATTTAAAAGCTTCAATTGCATATTCTGAATAAGCAGTGGTGAAAATGATGTTAAAATTAATCTCATCAAATTTCTTTAGTAAATCAAAACTGTTTCCATCCGGTAACCTGATATCCATCAAAACCAGTTCCGGATTATGCTCGTTTATTGTCTTAAAAGCAGATTTCATGTCACGGGCAATGCCAACAATGCTAACTTTTTTACTACAATAATTTGTTAGTAGTTGAGTAAGATGCTCCAATGCGTATGTTTCGTCCTCAATTACAATCGTCTTAAGCATAGATTTTTGTTGTTTGATAAAGGCGCGTAAAATTAATTAATTGTCTTGGAGCACAATACACAAAATCATTTTTTTTATATTTTTTTTCAGCCATTAGATAATAGTAAAACAGTTGAGGTAGGCCGTATGTATATGTTTTCTTTATAAAAATTCAGAAAGTCAAATCTCAAATCGTTGTTTATCTTTGCCAGAAAAAGGATAAGTATGTTAAAATCGATGACCGGGTATGGCAAAGCCGAAAGCGCACTAAGTGACAAAAAGGTTGCCATCGAAATTAAAACCATCAACAGCAAACAGTTCGATTTTCAAGCAAGGCTGCCAGTGATTTACAAGGAAAAGGAAATTGAAATCAGAAATATGATCCTGACACAGTTGGAAAGAGGAAAAATAGAACTTACAATTTCAACAGATTCAACTATTGATAATGAAAGTTTTATCATCAATGCCGACCTTGCCAAAAAGTATTATTACGAAATCGGTACCCTGGCCGGTGAATTGGGACTTCAACCTGGAATTGAAATGCTGCAGACCGTTCTTCGTTTTCCCGAAATACTTAAAACGAACGAAAAAACTGTAGATGAAAATGAGTGGATGGTTGTTGCTGAAACCATCAGGAACGCCATTCAAAAGTGCGATGAATCAAGGAGAACGGAAGGAAACAACCTGGAGTTGGATATCAAAAACCGGATTTTTGGTATTCTTGGTCTTCTTCAGCAAATTGAACCCTGGGAAAATGGCCGAATTGAAAAAATAAGGGCGAAATTCAGAAAAGATCTGACTGCTTTCCTTGAAGATCATTCAGTTGATGAAAACAGGTATGAGCAGGAAATCATTTATTACCTGGAAAAAATTGACATTACCGAGGAAAAGGTAAGGCTTAAAAACCATCTTGATTTTTTTATCGAAACCATCACTGAGCCGGAATCGAACGGAAAAAAACTCAATTTTATCAGTCAGGAAATCGGCCGTGAAATTAACACTATCGGGTCCAAAGCCAATGATTCGGACATTCAGAAGCTGGTGGTACAGATGAAGGATGAACTTGAAAAAATTAAGGAGCAATTATTCAACATTTTGTAGCATGGAAGGTAAACTTATCATCATTTCAGCCCCTTCTGGTTCAGGAAAAACCACCATTGTCAAGCACATTCTTGGTTTGAGCCTGAATCTGAAATTCTCTGTTTCTGCATGCAGCCGCAAGCCACGGGTGAATGAAACCGATGGAAAAGACTATTATTTCCTTACACCGGATGAATTCAGGGTAAAAATTGATCACGGTGAATTTGTTGAGTGGGAAGAAGTGTACGAAGGTTGCTTTTATGGGACGCTCAAATCGGAGGTTGAACGAATCTGGAACTCGGGTAACCACGTAATATTTGATGTTGATGTGAAAGGTGGGCTTAATATTAAAAAGCAGTTTCCGGATAATTCACTGGCCTTGTTTATTCAACCTCCTTCGGTGGCTGAACTTGAAGAACGACTCAGAATTAGGTCAACAGATTCGGATGCTATTATCAAAACCAGAGTAAGAAAAGCGGAATACGAATTATCATTTGCTCCTGAATTCGACAAAATAATTGTTAATGACAATTTAGACCTTGCTTTGAGCGAAACTGAAAAGACCATTAAAGAATTTATTGGTCAATGATGAAGTTTTTATGGAAATAAAATCAATTCAAAAAACAAAAACAGGGCTTTTCTTTGGGTCATTCAATCCTGTACATATCGGGCATTTGATAATTGCAGCCTACATGCGCGAATTTTCTGATTTAAAAGATATCTGGTTTGTGGTTTCACCTGAAAATCCGCTGAAAGACAAAAAAACACTGCTTTCGGAACATCACAGGCTGATGCTCGTAAAAACCGCCATAGAAGATGATCCGCATTTTAAGGTAACTGACATTGAGTTTAAAATGCCTAAACCATCCTACACCATCGACACCCTTACGCATTTATCAGAACAATACCCTTACAGGCAGTTTGTAATTATTGCTGGTAGCGACATTTTCCCAACATTTCACAAATGGAAAAACCATGCTGTTATTCTGGATGAGTACCAGATTTATGTTTACAACCGACCGGGTTATCATTTGGCCGATTTCAAAAACCATCCAAATGTTAAACTCTTTAATGCACCTCTGGTGCAAATTTCATCAAGTTTTGTCAGGAATTCGATAAAGGAGGGAAAAGATGTCCGCTATATGTTACCACAGAAAGTTTGGAATTACATCTGTGAAATGCACTTTTATGAAAAATGATCTGCTTGCTTTTTACCTGAAGATGGTTTGAAGACGATCGGGACCCAGTGAAACTATACTGATTTTTGTGCTTGTGAATTTTTCTATGAAAAGAATATAATCCTTCAATTGAGATGGAAGGTTTTCAACGTTGGAAAGGTTGGTCAAGGGAACATTCCAACCTGCAACTGTTTGATAAACCGGTTCAAGATTTTCACACTCAAAAGGAACAAAATCAATGTTATTGCTATTTAAGCGGTAATGAGTGCTTACTTTCAGTTCCTTGAAAATTCCCAACACATCACCCTTTGTCATTACAAGATCGGTAACACCATTGATGATGACTGAATGCCTGAGTGCAATCAAATCCAACCAACCACAGCGACGTGGCCGCCCGGTGGTAGCGCCAAATTCGTGACCTTCGGCACGCATAATTTCACCTGTTTGATCAAATAGCTCGGTTGGAAAAGGGCCACTGCCTACACGTGTACAGTATGCCTTAAAAACGCCAAATACTTTCCCGACTTTCGATGGGGCGATGCCCAATCCAGAGCAGACACCTGCACAAATTGTGTTGGAGGAAGTTACAAAAGGATACGATCCAAAATCGACATCAAGCATCGTTCCCTGGGCTCCTTCAGCCAACAATGATTTCCCTTCAGATAATTTCTGATTAATAAAAACCTCGCTGTCGATGGTTTTAAACTTCCCAAGAAGTTCAATGGCCTCATGCCATTTATTCTCATACTCTTCAAAGCTAAGACCATCAAATTTTTGTGCAGAGTAATCGAAATTGTATGATTTTACAATTTGAAAATGCTTCGCTTTGAGTGCATTGTATTTTTCCCGGAAATCAGGATGAGCAATGTCTCCAACCCTGATCCCAAGCCGGGCAATTTTATCGGTGTAGGTTGGCCCGATCCCTTTTAATGTTGAACCAATTTTTTTATCCCCTTTTGATGCCTCATAAACTGCATCCAATAACCGGTGGCTGGGTAGGATAAGATGAGCTTTTTTTGAAATCAACAGGTTATCAGACGGAATAATCCCAAAACCAGATAGATTTTCAACCTCTTTATTGAAAATAAACGGATCGAGGATCACCCCGTTTCCAATAATATTCAGTTTTTCCGGATGAAAAATACCTGATGGGATGGTATGAAGAACAAATTTCTGGTTGTTGAATTCGATGGTATGGCCTGCATTCGGCCCCCCCTGGAAACGAGCTATGATGTCATAATTTGGTGTAAGAACATCAACAATCTTTCCTTTCCCTTCATCTCCCCACTGAAGTCCAAGAATTACATCAATTTTCATCGGCTTATTTCTTCTCTTTTACACCTTCTTTTACCTTATTGTCGTCGCCATTGCAACGTCCGTAAAAAGTAAGTGAATGATGAGTTATTGTGACACCTAAATCTTTTTCAACAGAGTCGATAATATCCAAAATCCTGGGGTCATAAAACTCACGCACACCTCCTGTATCCAGACAAATAAAATGATCGTGTTTGTTGAATTTGAATGATCTCTCAAACTGCGCACAATTGCTCCCAAACTGATGTTTGGTAACCAGGTTGCAATCCAGCAACAACTCTATCGTATTGTAAAGCGTTGCACGGCTTACCCGGTACTTGTTGTTTTTCATTCTAATGTACAACGATTCGATGTCGAAGTGACCGTCGGTGGCATAAATTTCCTTGAGAATAGTGTAGCGTTCCGGAGTTTTTCGATGCCCTTTACCTTCAAGGTACTCTGTAAAAATCTTTTTTACAGCATCAAATGAGTCTTGATTTTCTTTCATAACCTTTAAAATTTCGCCCTAAAAGTAGATAAATTTGTTGAATCCTATTTAGTATAAATAAAAATAATTTTGTCGGCAAATGTAGAATTTTTAGAACGAAAAACGATTTGATACCGAAAAAAATTAAGTTGACTCTGGATTCATGCGGCTGATTTTCTGGATTCCCTTGATTTTTTTAAGATCAGCAATTAAGTCATTCAGGTTTTTAACATCCTGAACGTACAACATAATATTGCCCTGCGAAACTTCATTTGAACTGGTAAGGTGAAAGGAGCGGATTTTTAACTTGTAAAGGTTGGAAATAATATTGGTGATTTCGTGAATGAAACCAATTTTATCAATGGAGGTAAACTGAATTCCGGCAAGGAAAAGAATTGGCGACTGTTTCATCCATTTGGCTTTTACAATTCTGTTGCCGAATGTTGACATAAGATCCTGGGCAATGTTGCAATTCGACCGGTGTATCATAATCGGTTTTTTAGGATTGATCAGGCCGATTACATCATCGCCCGAAATGGGATTACAACATTCAGCGATCCTGTACTTTGTTTCACTGTTTTCGCTCAACAGTACTTCCTCCGGTTTACTTCGGATTAATTCATCAATGGATTCACCGGAAGTTTGACCGGGTGAGCTTTTTTGTTTAGAAAATGGGTTCAGGACATTGAACCAGGGGCTTTTTTCCGCCTTCTGGCAGCAGGATTTTACCTCCTTCAATCCAATTTTTCCCATAGCAACATCAAAATAAAGATCGATAGTGGAAGCAATGTGATTGAAATCCTGAAATTTCTTAATATTTGGTTTGGTGAATTCAATTCCCAACTCCTCAAAAATCTGCTGAAGTTTTTCTTTTCCCTGCTTGTAATATTGCCTCTTTTCGGTTTTTAATGCTTCTTTTATGAGGTTTTTTGCCCGGGTTGTGATGACATATTCGAGCCATTCAACCTGGGGTTTTTGCACTTTTGAAGTGATGATTTCCACCTGGTCGCCACTTTGCAAAACGTAATTTAATGGAACCAGCGTTAAATTTACCTTAGCTCCGATAGCCCGGTTTCCTATTTGTGGCTGGATGTTGTAGGCAAAATCGAGGGCAGTAGCCCCCACCGGAAGTTTGTACATGTCACCTTTTGGAGTAAAGGTGTAGGTTTCTTCGGAGTATAGGTCAAGTTTAAAGTCATCAATAAAACTAAGGGCATCGTTGTCAGGATTCTGGAACTGCTCCCTAATTCTGGTCAACCAATCTTCAATTGCCTTTCCCTCATCGGGCATGTTTTTGTAATAATGATGGGAGGCAAATCCCGATTCTGCTATCTCGTGCATCCTTTGTGTTCTGATCTGGATTTCGACCCATTTGCCTTCGTGGCTCATCACAGTCAGGTGCAAAGCTTCGTAACCGTTTGCCTTGGGCATCGAAATCCAGTCGCGGACCCGGTCGTGTTTTGGTTTGTAAACATCCGTAATGAGTGAGTAGACTTTCCAGCAGTCAAGCTTTTCATTTTCCGGTGTTGAATCAATAATTATCCTTACAGCAAAAATGTCGTAAACATCTTCAAATGGGATGCTTTGCTTCTGCATTTTCTGGTAAATGGAATACACCGATTTTGTTCTTACATGAATGCGGTGTGAGAGATCGTGCTTCGCAAGTATGTTTTTTATGGGATAGATAAAACGGTTGATAAACCGGTCACGATCTGTCTCTGTAGTTTCAAGTTGACTGTTGATGTGTCCATAAATTTCGGAATCGGTAAACTGCAATGATAAGTCTTCCAGTTCTGTTTTTATATTGTAAAGCCCCATTCTGTATGCCAAAGGAGCATAAAGAATGTGGGTTTCAGAGGCGATGCGGAGCTGCTTTTCACGGGGGAGGTGCCCCAGGGTTCGCATGTTGTGAAGCCGGTCGGCCAGCTTTATCAGGATAACGCGCATATCCTCGGCAAGAGCCAGTATCATCCTTTTGAAATATTCGGCTTGAATGGAACGGGTTCCATCATCAAAAATTCCTTTGATTTTGGTTAATCCACTGATGATTTTGGCTATCTGCGGATTGAAAAGTCTTTCGATATCTTCGATGGTAACTTCCGTGTCCTCCACAACATCGTGAAGCAGGGCACACACAATGGAAGTGGCATCAAGCCGCATGTCTTTAGCGCAAATAGTGGCTACCTCGAGTGGATGATACACATACGGCTCTTTCGACCGGCGGCGCATGTCCTTGTGCGCGTCAACAGAAAGGTTGAATGCTTTGCGAACCATCTGTGCTTCCCCATCGTCTTTACGGTTTTGCCAATGTTTGAGCAAACTTCTGTATCTGCGTGTTATTTCCCTGCGTTCTTCTTCGCTGTACATTAGGATCAAATTCAATTTTGAAAGCCAACAAATTTACTTTTAATCCCCAAAAGCGGTATTGATTTCCTTAAAAAAACTTTGTTATCATTTTCGATTGAATTTCACTGGATTAGTAACTCTGATTTGATAAAAGGCATTGATTTTGTTAGAAAATCAACCTTTAAACAACAATTTTCGGGATTCTGAATTGTAACTTAATGACCGGATTTTTTTAAAAATGCTACTTTTACACGCTCAAAAACACATTTTGCTCCTGTTTTTAATGAAAAAAACATTACTGCTTTTACTGTTTATTTCTTCCTTCTTTGTCGCTGAAGCCACCCACCAGCGTGCCGGTGAGATTACCTACAAAGCAATAACAGAGCTTAAATATGAATTTACCATTGTAACCTATACCTACACTCCAAGCCCGGCCGACCGTCCTGAACTAACAATCAACTGGGGTGACGGTACATACGATATTGTACCGCGAACTCAGAAACTGAATTTTCCCAACAACATCAGCAGGAATGTTTATGCCGGGGCTGCTCACATTTTTCCCGGGAATGGTACCTATACCATTTCACTGGAAGACCCAAACCGAAATTATGGAGTTCTGAATATTCCCAACTCGGTTAATATTCCATTTTTTATCCAAACCCAACTTGTAATCAATCCTTTTCTTGGCCCCAATAATTCTGTTGAGTTGCTATCTCCACCCATCGACAATGGTTGTGTAAATAACCTCTACATGCACAATCCCGGGGCTTATGATGCTGACGGAGACAGCCTTTCGTACCAGCTTACAGCATGCAGGGGTCTGTTTGGAGCACAAATTCCGGGATATCTCCTCCCAAATCAGATTGTTCCGGGTGACGAATCTACCTTTGAAATAGATCCTTACACAGGCACTATTACCTGGGATAAACCGCTGATGCAGGGTGAATACAATATCGCCTTTTTGATTGAAGAATGGAGAAACGGGGTAAAGATTGGCCATGTTACCCGCGACATGCAAATTGAGATCATTGCCTGCGATAATCAGCCACCTGTTCTTTCCGAATTGAGCGACACTTGTGTAGAAGCTGGCGACACACTTGTATTTGATGTTTCTGCATCCGACCCAAATGATGACCAGGTTGTTTTACAGGCTTTAGGTGGCCCATTAATACTGGACGAAAGCCCGGCCACCTTTCCTATAGTTTACGGACTAAGTCCTGTTCAGTCAACATTTACATGGAAAACCACGTGTGCTCACGTACAAAATCAACCTTACCAGGTTGTATTTACTGCAAAAGATACTTTCAATTTTCCCCAACTGGTTGATATTGCCACTGTTGGCATAAAAGTAATCAGCCCCGCACCGGAAAACCTTAGTGCCACTTCATCTGGAAATTCAATTCATCTGAGCTGGGAAAAGGCAATTTGTGAAAAATCAATTGGGTATGAATTGTACAGGAGGGAGGGGTATTTTGGCTTTAATCCGGGGGTTTGTGAATGGGGCGTGCCCGAATACACAGGCTACGAAAAAATAGCCACCATTGAAGGGAGAAGCGACACAACTTTTATTGACGACAATAACAACAACGGACTTGAGCACGGAATTGATTATTGTTACATAATTGTAGCATTTTTTGCTGATGGCTCTGTAAGTTACGCCTCTGAAGAGATTTGCATGACACTGAAAAAAGATGTTCCCATTATAACCCATGTTTCGATAGAAAATA
>Ga0172371_10010915_pt1 | contig 12185 bp, 11 predicted proteins | sample Lak12m_FD_114543 | JGI IMG/M metagenome (GOLD analysis project Ga0172371, IMG submission 114543) | Freshwater microbial communities from Kabuno Bay, South-Kivu, Congo - kab_022012_12m | ecosystem: Environmental > Aquatic > Freshwater > Lake | place: Democratic Republic of the Congo: South-Kivu... | reverse complement strand
GTTTGTCAAGTAGACACTTGTCGAAGGTCAGGGAGCCTTTTTCTTATCGGCAGTCACGTCAACGCTGCAAAAGGCCATCAGATAAGGCTTGTGAATAGGCCTGTACCGGTGGAAATCATAAACGAGGCCGTAGCTTGGTACCTCATATCATGCAAATGCGGCCTTGGGCTGCCCCAGGAAGCGTCCGTGGGGCTGGAGACCTGCTCGTGAATGGGCATAGGTTGCTCTTGCCCGCTTGCCTAACAAGTAGGAGGAAACAAAGTTAATGTCTAAAAGAGTCGGAATAGTCGGAGCTGCGGTGACCCCTTTCAAGGGGACCTGGCGCGAAAAAACCTATTATGAGCTTGCACAGATGGCCACTAGAGAAGCGATCAAGGACGCCCAGATCAACATTCAGGATGTTGATGCCGCGTTCTATGGCATCTACAACGACATATTTGAAAGAACGTGCATTCCCGAGCACGCGATCCACGGGCTTCTCGGCATGCAAGACAAGTTTGGGATACGCATCTCGAACGGTGGAGCCACGGGCGCTTACACCATGTCGGCCGCTCACGCGTACCTGGCTGCGGGGCGATTCAAGACAGCTCTGGTTCTAGGAGTGGAAAAGGCCACGGACTGCTTCGATTTTGCGTCCATGTCCGCAACGCCGGAGGTCATCAAGACTATCGGTTGGTCGGGCGACAGCTTCTTTGAACAGCCCATCGGGTGGACAGCTTCCGACAGCTACGCAGAGGTGGTGCTCGCGTACATGGACGAGCACCCAGGAGATCTGAAGCCTGAGATTACGGCGGAGATATCTGCGCAACTCAGCCGGCAAGTCAGGACCAATCAATACGCCCAGCGCCGGTTCGACCAGGTCACTCCCGAGGAAGTCATCAATTCCCGACTCGTGGTCTACCCGTTCAAGGAACTGGAGATCTGCGTCTATTCCGAAGGCGCTGCGGCCTTAATCATGGCGGAAGAGGAAACCGCTTTGGCCATATCAAAGAACAGCGGCAATCCCGTGGTCTGGATCACCGGCGTGGGTGAAGCCAACGAGCACTCTTTTGTGGGCAAAGGCCACAAGACAATGTCCCGGATTATGTCCGATTACTATGCTTCGCACAGGGCCTACGAGATGGCCGGCATCAAGGATCCGACCGAAGCGATCCAGATCGTCGAGCTTCATGATGCGTTCGTGCACCAGCTAGAAATAAGCATTGCCGAGTTTGGCCTCGTACCTCTCGGCCGAGCGGATGCCCTGATCGAGGAAGGGCTGATGCGGCCGGGTGGCAAGTACGTCGTCAATCCCTGCGGCGGACTCATCTACAGCGGGCACGCTGTTGGAGCGAGCAATATCATGTCCGCCTGGTCGGCCCGCAACGAACTTATCGCTCGAGGATTGAGCACGGCGTTGGTCCACGGCACCGGGAGTACCATTGCTCAATACACCGCCTGCATGATTTTGGAAGTGTAGCAGCCAAAGGAGGCAAACCGTGAAAACTGAGAACGAAAAAGTCATTCCCGCAAAATTTATCCCCGATGTGGGGTCTGAGATCGTAACTGTCGATGGCCAGGATTACCTCGTAACCAATGATGCCATGTACACTTTTTTCAAGCGGACCAAAGGGGAACTCTCGCGGTTCTTTCTTGCACTGAGAGACGAAAAGAAGCTCCTGGGCTGCAAGTGCACCCACTGTGGACTGGTTCGCGTACCGCCTTTTCTGACCCACTGTCCTGACTGCAATTTTACTCCGACGGAGATGGTGGAAGTGGAACAAGTCGGGGTCATGAACAGTACGCCGCCCATCACCTACTTTGCCACGTCTCTTTTTCAGCACATGGCCCCGTACGGGAGGGGACGCGTTGTCTTCAAGGGAGCGGACACGGCGCTCAGCGTCAACCTCTACACGACCACAGGGATACTGGTGCCGGGAATCATAAAAAAGGGCACCGAGGTCAAGCTGGTGTTCCGAGAAAACAGAATAGGTGAGATGACCGATGTTTTCTGTGTGCCGGCGGCGGAACTCACTCCCGAGCAACTCAAAAAGAACGGGATCGAGGAATCCGAAATAGACTGGGAATCTCCGGTTGAGCCCAGCGTGTCGGGTGTGACAGGGGATGACATGTCCCTGTATCGAGAGTGCTTCGGCCAAATCAAAGCGATCGTCAAAGAGATGAACGTCAATGAGCGGGCTCGCAGAGACATAACCGGCTGGACAAGGAACATCCTGGTGAAGGCCCGCGGCGGCCAATTCGGTCTGATTATCGACGACGGGGATATCACCATTCAAGAAGGAGAGCTTGCTTCGCCCGATTTTGTCATGGTCAGCCAGGACCCGCAAGTGCTTCTGGATGGCCTGGCGTATCGCGGAGCGATAACGGATTCGATCATCAACAAGAAGCTTTGGATAAGCAAGAATGCCGAGTTCACAACCATCTTCAAGCTCGATCGGATGGCTCGATCCGTCGCGAGATCGAAGAAGGACTAATGGAGCAGAAGGTATCCATTCGCTCACGCGGGGTAAAGACTGTCGTTGCGAGCGAAGCGAAGCAATCTCATTCGCCGAACCCAGGGAGATTGCTTCGTCGTTTCACTCCTCGCAATGACAACGAAGCGTTCATGCCACACAGGACTGAAGGGTTACGAGCACAAGGGCCATTGACCTGATCCGCTTCAGAATTGGCGGAGCGTCACGAAGAGCGCCGCTCCTTTCCTGGACGGCACTCAGTTATCTTGTATGCCAAGGGTTTTCCTGAGCCCTATGATCTATTTCCGCGTTTCGTGCTGGCGGGACTTCGGGAGTCCATTCCTGAAGAAAGGCCGTCCCGGTTGGCGGCAACGGTCGTTTCACAACACTGGAGCACCACTACACAAGCTGAGGGAGGATCGATACGCGAGATGGACTTTGAGCTCACCGACGAGCAGAGACTGTTTACCGACACAGTGTACAAATGGGCGGTCGACCAACTCGGCCCTATCCAGGAGAAGATAGATGAGGAGGACTGGATGCCACCGGGTTTCTTCCGCGATCTCGGCAATCTCGGAGTGCTCGGGATTACCGTGGCAGAGCGGTTCGGTGGTTTGGGCTTGGATGTGCTCACCGAAGTGCTGGTGACCGAGCAGGTAGCTCGCATATGTCCTGGGCTTGCTATGTCCATGGTGGCCCACATGGAACTGTGCGCGAGCAACATTCAACGCAATGGCAGCGAATATCTCAAGGAGAAGTACCTGCCGGATTTGGTACGCGGAGACAAAGTGGGCGCAATGGGGCTGACCGAGCCCAACGTAGGCTCTGACGCCATGGCTATTCGTACGAGGGCCGTGCAAAAAGGTGAGGTGTATATTCTCAATGGATCTAAGACGTTCATTACCAACGGATCGGTAGCGGACGTCATTCTCGTGTACGCCAAGACGGCTCCTGAACTGGGAGCCAAAGGTATTACCGCTTTCGTTGTGGAGAAGGACTTCCCGGGTTTTTCCGTGTCACGCAACATAAAGAAGACAGGCATGCGGGGGTCTCCCACTTCAGAGCTTAGCTTCGACGACTGCGAGGTCCCCGTTAAAAACCTTGTGGGCGAGTTGAACGGCGGCGTTGCGGTAATGGCACGAGGTCTGGATGTAGAGAGAGTTGTGGTCGCGGGACTATCCCTCGGGATTGCCCGCCAGGCTTTGGAGTACTCTATTAAGTATTCAAAAGAACGGGAACAGTTCGGCCGGCCCATCTGCAACTTCCAGATGATTCAAGCCAAGCTGGCAGAAATGTATGCACGGTACGAAGCGTCTCGCAACATGATCTACCGAGCCGCGGTACTGGCGGAACAGGCCGAGCGCGGGGGCAAGGGAACGGAGATCACCCTGCTCGCTGCTGCCGCTATACTTTGTGCTGCAGAATCTGCAACGAAGAACGGTTGTGAGGCTGTCCAGATCCATGGAGGCTACGGGTACTGCCTGGAATTCCCGGCACAGAAACTCTGGCGCGATGCCAAGCTTCTCGAGATAGGAGCGGGTACGACGGAAATAAGAAAGATGATCATTGCGCGCGAGCTGTTGCGCAAAGGCATCGTTTGAGAGGCTGGGTTTGTCTCTGCAAAGGGCCTGCCGGTTGCGGCCATAGCCGCGCCGTGCAGAATTCATCGGAGGGAAACTGAGTGCCCGAGAATGCGTCCGGGGACTTCATAGGGAAGCTTATTGTTCATTATGTCGCCCAGAGATGAAGAGGCATCCAAAGGGGCTTGAAGATGCCTTGATGTTGACGCGGTAGCCGGCTATTGCATTTGCTGCACAGGCCAACTCAGAACAAGGGAGAAAAGACGATGACAACCACGGGCAGATTGAAGGGCAAAAGGATCTTGATCGTGGACGATGAACCTGATGTACTGGACACTCTCGAAGAGCTGCTGTCCATGTGCATTGTCGTGAAAGCTTCCAATTTCCTTGAAGCCAAGAAACAGCTTGAGGGGCAGAATTTTGATGTGGCCATACTCGACATCATGGGAGTCGATGGCTACGAACTGCTGGAGATCGCAAAGCAAAAACAAATCCTCGCTTTAATGCTTACAGCCCATGCCCTGAGCCCCGAAGAGACTGTGAAGTCTTTCAAAGCTGGGGCGAACCTGTATGTGCCCAAGGATAAGATAGCGGAGATTGTGACCTATCTAGAGGACGTTCTTGAAGCAAATGAAACTAACAAGAGTACCTGGTGGCGATGGCTTGACAGGCTGGGATCCTATTATGACGAAGCCTTTGAGAAAGACTGGCGATACAAAGATAAGGAGTTCTGGAAAAAGTTTCCCTACGCGTAGATACCTTCGGAAAATCTCGCGTAGCGATTTGCCTGTTGACATTGCTTGGTCAAGTCCCATCGGGGGTCTTGCGGCCCCTCCGGTAAAACACCACCCCGAGGCGCGTGCCGGCTCTCATCCTGCCTGTGAGTGATATCCCGTGCACCCTCAACGGCAAGAAGGTGGAACTCGCGGTGAGGCACGGGCTTGAAGGGAAGCCGGTGACAAAGAAGGACGCGGCGGCCAATCCTGCATCAATCTAGTGCCTTACGAACCTGCCGGAACTGAGTAGCAAGGTGCGTTTGAAACTGCAGTGGCCGCCGGAAAACTACGCGCCAAAAGACGCGATTCAGTTTCGTGGTTTTCGTGTGTCATTCCTCAGTAACTCTTCCATGGACGTGTGAGGCATGGCGAAAGGACCTTTTTCTGTTTTTGGTCTAATGGTTCGACGCATTGCGTCCAACAGAAAGGCGCTCCATCTGCTGTCTGTTCTCGGTGCGGTCCTGATCTGGAGCACCTCGTTTACCGCGACGAAGATAGCGCTTGTTCACATCCCGCCCTTAACGATCGGCGCTTTGCGTTTTATTCTAGCTACAGTCATATTGGCGGCGATACTTGCAGCGCAACACGCCTTTGTCAAACCCACCCGCGGCGATGCCTGTCGGCTTCTTGCAGGCGGTCTCCTCGGAATCACCCTGTATATGTCGCTGGAAAATGTAGGCGTGCAGTTTGCCACAGCTTCCGATGCCGCGTTGATCGTGGCGTCGTATCCCGCGATAACCATGTCGCTGGAGATGATGTTCTTCCGTACAACGGTAGCATGGTCCCGCTTAGTGGGGGTTGGAATTGCCATGCTCGGCGTTTATCTCGTCGTGCAGGGCGGTCCACAGACTGCAGGGCCGTATCGCCTACTGGGTGTCCTGATCCTTATCGGCACGGGCTTCGTATGGGCATGCTACAATTTTGTGACCCGCTCTGTAGTGAAGAAGTACAGAATGCTCACCATAGCTTTCTACCAGATGGCATCCGGATCAATAGCGTTTCTCCCTCTGGCGTGGACGGAACGCGGTCTTTGGCAGACGCCCTCCCCAGAATCAGTTTTGATGATCGTGCATCTGGGGCTGGCTTGCTCCGTGGCGGCATACATCCTATATGGCCATGGCCTGAGAGGATTGGACGCAAGTTCTGCAGTAATGCTAATGAATCTGGTCCCTGTGTTTGGGGTGGGCTTTGCAGTTGTGGTGCTTCAGGAGCCTGTAGGCATCGCTCAACTTTTCGGTGGCCTTACAGTGATCATTGGCGTCGTGCTCAGTGTAAACCTCCATGCCAAGGCGACGACTGAAATAATCCCGGATGAATGAGGGCAGCCAAGTCGGAAAAGGGGTCACCCATTATACATGCTGATTAGGTTTCTCTTGAGACGCGCATAAGGCCAGGATGTCTGTAGCACGGTGCGACGCTTCAAGATGCAGAGCGACGGAAAAGGGAATCGGGACACAATGTTTTGGGTGGTCGCCCCAATTCGCGGGGCGATTCTTGGGGTACCTCCGAATTCTGGGGACACCTTACTTAATTCACCGATTCAGGTCCGCCTACCCACGGAAGCGATAGCGAGTCACCGCCGGAGCGGCTCACTTCTTCACCCAAATCGCCGTCTCGCCTATATCGAACCCCATCATGTCAATGGCCTTGATCAAATCGTCGTCGCTGAGGGTGAGGAAAAGACTCTGCAGGGATTTCTTCTTGTCCCCATGCCCCAAGACGGCGTCGGCTATGTGCGAATAGACCCTACTCCGCACTGCATTCGTGAACCAGCAGTGCCGAAGAACAGGCAGGAGACCAACATATCAAGACCTGATAATCATATAAAAGCACCCCCTAAGGCCAGGGAATGTGGTATCCCCTGAACCCGGCTACAAACACAGGGAGGTGCCCCTCGTGTGACTCGTGCTCCTAAAGTTCCCCAACGAGTGTTATTGTCAATTTAGGCTCGGTGCTTTTTCAATGCTGCTCTCGCACTTAAGACCAGCGAGACAATTGTCCCTGTGGCCAAATAGAAGACGACCGACGGGAGGTAAAGCATGCCGAAACTCCCTTCGGGGTCGCCACCGAAAAAGCGGACGGCTCCGTAGGAATGCAGAGTATCGGTGAGAAAGACTGCGCTCAGGACAAGGCCGGTATAAGATCCCATCAGTACCCCGAACCTGCCCCAGTGGTGCATCCCGTTCCAGAATTCCCACTCCCTGTCTATCTTGTTCAAGGTCACGCAAAAGGTGAAAGTCAGTCCAAAAACAATCATGAATGGCACAAAAGAAGAAAAGTAGCTCTTTAGCGAATAAAAAAACAGAGCGATCATAAAGAAGGGAATTACCCACCACATCATCAGCAGGAGACAGGCTCTGGGGCTTTTCCAGAATCTCTTCATGGGGACGTATCCCGTCGTCTCAAGGAAACAATCCGCGGAATTATGCGGCGGTATCGCCAATTCTGAGGTGTTTGCCCCGGAATTCGGTCACGCCAAAGTGCCCCTGCCACCTGCAAAGAACCCGGATGGTCTCTCAAGAAGTACGAGGACGGCGACACGGTCGTCCTGTCAATGAAAAAGCCGCCTGTGTCCTTTTTTTAAGCATACCTCCCCCTCCGTCACTCTGTCAACCATGTTTCCCACGCCGCGCGTCACCCGAACACAGCGCTGTAAACTGGAGCCAAAGGAAATGCCGATTCCACATGGACGTACTACCACCGACCGTGATACGCGACTTTCGCTCCGACCTTGATCAGGATCTTCATGAGCCATTCCACGATCCGTTTCAATTTGCCGCCACGGAGATGGATTGCCGCAAACTATCCAGAGAATGGTCTCATGGTGTCGCTGAAACGTAGAGTCCAGTCAGATCGGTGCAGGAGACCTTGAACCGCTTGGGTAATTCTCTCTCCTCAGCAACGGACTTGAGAGGCTTTACAGCAACTCCGAACCACTTGGCTACCATTCTCACTGCTAGCAGCATAGTGCCGAGACGGCGGAACGTTTTCACTAGACCGCAGATATCCACGGAACTGCGTGCCTTGAGAGTACACCAACTCCTTCGGCAATCCTGCGACCTTCAACTGTAGCGTATTTCCGAACGATACACGGTAATCTGAACAGAGTCGGCATACCATTCGGGCGGGTTGCCCTGCGGAGGGTACCCCTAAAAGAGCCTGTCCTCCTGTGATATCTGAACGGGAGTGTGCCCGAGATTGATAACTTGGCAGTCAAAGGTGATGGAGGGCTCCTTCAGGACGTCGTAATGCTCACGCAGGAATGCGCGGGTATCCAACCAGAATCGCCAGTTCTTGAGGACATGGGGGCTGAATTTTCGATCTTGGGCGGCGGGTAATTCCAGCGGCCCCAATTGCCACCCTCTCTCTCTTCTTGGGCAAATATTTCTGGCCGATGCCGCAATTCAAAGCCCGGCCGGTCTGAATTATTCCGATTCCGACTTTTTTGCGAGTCGCCCTGATGGAGTAACCCAGGCCGGATAACCTTGAGGCAATCTACTAATGCTTGCTTCGGAAAGCAGTTGCTTTTTAACCTTTCCTAAAGAGGTTCGGGGGAATTCCTTGACGAAAGTCACTTTTTTCGGCCACTTGTATCTGCCAAGCTTTCCATCACAGAAGGCTATAACCTCTTCGGCCGTCAGCGAGGAGTCGCTCTTTCGAATAATGTGGGCGTGACCCACTTCACCCCAGGTTTCGTCGGGGATACCCACGACCGCAACATCTTCGATTTCAGGATGTTCCCGGAGTACCCTCTCCACCTCGGCCGGATAGATATTTTCACCGCCTGAGATATACATATCCCTGGCTCGATCCACCAGGTAGTAATATCCATCTTCGTCCATCCGAGCCAGGTCTCCGGTGTGCAACCAGCCGTTCTTGATCGTCTCTTCCGTTCTTTCCGGGTCCTGCCAGTATTCTTTCATCATGATGGATCCGCGAGCGACAATCTCACCGATTTCTCCAGCTTTTACCAGGCTGCCTGAGCGGTCGACGATGTTTACTTCCGCATGAAATACGGGACGTCCCACCGTGCCGGGCTTCCGAAAGGAGTCCTCCTCTGAGGCCCACAGCAGAATGGAGGTTTCCGTCTGGCCCATTATCTGCCGGAAGGTAAGTCCTGCGTCCCTGCACTGGGCAAAAAGCTCGGCCGTAGTTTTTTCCCCTCCGCCGGCACAAACCTTCAAGGACGACAAATCGCCGCGTTTTTCAGCCTCTACCTTGAGAAGAGCCTTGTAGACCGTGGGAACTCCCAGAAACTTCGTTACCTTATATCGTTCAACATCCTTGTAGAACTTGATGGGATCGAACCTGGGATGGATGACCATGGTAGCGCCTTTGTATAGGCTGGGCGAAGTCTGAATGAAAAGTCCTCCGGAATGAAACAATGGCAGAATAATCAACATGACATCGTCTACGTGCATCTTGAAAAAAAAGTCTGCGTTGAGGCAGTTGAAAAAGGTCTTCCTGTGAGAAAGCACGGCTCCCTTGGGCCGACCGGTAGTTCCCGAGGTATACATGATCACGAGCGGCTCCTCGGGGTCAGCGGGGGCAAGAGATCGAGTTAGAAACGGCTTCTGCCCGTCAAATGCCTTTGTTTCGGAGCGGTAGTCGAAGATCACCGAGGAGCCCGTATTCGGCCCCACCGAGGCGAGCAACATAGGCGCTCGGTTTCCGGTCAGATTCAGGGCTTCCACGTTGGACGCGGTGTCGCTTCCGAATACAAACAGCCTCGGACGAGAGTTTTTCAGAAAGTAATCCAACTCAGGGGTCGTCACCCGGTGATTGAGAGGCACAAAGATTGCCCCGAGGCGTGCACCGGCAAGGTAGAGCTCAATAAAATCCGGACAGTTGGCCAGCATCACCGCCACTCGGTCGCCTTTTTCTATTCCGAGAGACTGAAGCCAGCAACTGGTTCTGTCGGCTCGTCGGTGCAGATCCAAGTAGCTGATCCGCTCTTCCTCAAAAAGGATGGCGGTTTTTTGAGGGCTAAGTTCGCTCCATCGCTGCACCCACCAGGCAATGTTCATGGATCTGATCATCTATTTCCCCGGAATTATGCGTCGGTCTTGCCATTTTGAACGTTTTGGCGCCCTTGATGGGCAGAAAGGTCGCGCCGCTGCCCCCAAAAAAGGTCTCCGTGGGGTGTTCCACCCGACCGGACGCAGGCAAAACCGTCGTCACGCTGATGAAAATGCCCCTTTTTCCTGTTTGTGAGCGTACTTCACCCTCCGCCACTCCGTCAACCATTTTTCCATCGCGCTCGTCACCCGAAAACTGCACGGTAATGTCGGGCCAAAGGAAACGCCGATGCCCTTCGTTGATGGGAAAAGCGGTAACTCCTCCGCATGGCAATGAAGAGGTCCCACACTCATCCTATGAGATGCGCCCGGCGATGGCGTTTCGTCTATTCTTGACCACCGTCTTGCAGTTGGGGTAAGTTCTCGGACTACGGTCCACGTTGTGTTCTCAGATAGCTGGTCAAACGAGGGAGGATGCGCGTATGGAAACAATTGTAACCGTTGGGATTACAGCAGCCTTCGGGATTGCCGGCGCATTAGCTCTTGCCTATTCTTCCGTTCCAAAGCAGGTCGTCAAGACCGACGAGGCGCCGCTCCCTATCGGTCCCTATTCCCAAGCCATTAAGCACGGGAACTTGGTCTTCGTTTCCGGGCAGCTCGGTATGGACAAAGAGACCAAGAAGCTTGAATCAACGGTGCGAGAACAGACCGCTGTGGCACTCACCCATATGAAAACGATTCTCGAAGCTGCCGGGAGTGGCATGGATTGCGTGCTCAAGACCACTATATTCTTGGCTGACATGAACGACTTCCCGGCGGTGAACGAGGTTTATGGAACTTTCTTTGTTGGTGAGCCACCGGCACGCTCGACGGTACAGATAGGCAAGTTACCGCTGGGCGCGTTGGTGGAGATCGAAGCAGTGGCCTATCTCACGTGAAAGTACGGTGCGGAGAGCTTTTCGTCGGTGGGTCTGCGAGCACATGGGCAAACGCCTTACCAACCCACCGAGTATCCGGAACATCCCGGTTGACCGGGAAGTTGACCGTGCTGTGGCCGAGCCGAAGACCAAGGGGTCAGGTCTGGTTTTGAGCCTTTCGCAATTCTCGCTCCACCCTGTCCACTCGCTTCTGGAGCCGGACGTCGTGCGTCAGTGTCTTTCTCATACGAGACACGACGCTGCTCACGCTGCCGTAATTATCGAGATGGAACTCCTTTCCGATACCTGCCAGTGTTTCTCCGGACAGGCGACGGCACAGATAGATGGCTACGTTTCTTGCCTCGTTCGTCGTCCCCCTCCTACTCGATAACAGATTACTCCCGTCAATCTTGTAGGCCGCACAGACCGCCATCTTGATCGAATCGATTCCAGGAGACAGAATCTTCGATTCGGGAATCTCAGGACGACCTCTCAGATCGCGTAACTTGGCCTTCAGCCGGTCGACGAACTCCTTCGAGCCCAATAGCGAGGGGATCTTCTTCCGCGAAAACAGAGAATTGAGCTCATCGGAGTCCTGTTCGGACATGAACTGCCGGTAGGCTCGATGCTGATCCTCTCTCTCCCCACCCAGAACCGAAAGGACAAAGGATCTGTCTAGCCAAGCCCATTGCTGGGGCCCGGAACGATAGGCGCGGTCGCTACTCCAGCGGTATCTGTCGACTCTGCCGACGAGTCCTGCCCTCACCGGGTTTCGATGGATGTATCTGATCAGCTCTAACAAATACGTCTCTGCCTCCACCACCATGGCCTTGTAGCGTCCTCGGAACAAGGATCCGTCGAACCTGTTTGCCCGATTGAAGCACTGGGTATACACCCCGTCCACGTGCCTCATGAACCGAGAAAGATTCCCATCAGGAGTCTGCACCAGAAGATGATAATGGTTCGGCATGAGACAGAATGCTGCTATGCGAACATGCCACATTACCGACCCTTCCTCCAAGACGTTAAGGAAACTGAGATAATCGTCGCTATCAAGGAAGATAGGCTCGCGCCGCCTCCCCCGGTTCATCGCATGGTACCAGGCGCCCGGATACTCTATTCGTAATGGACGAGACATGTGACCCCTCTTCCGTTTACCATAACACAGATCTCACCAAGATCAAAAATCAGATTTGATAATCATCTAAAAGGCACCCCCCTAAGGCCAGGGAATGTGGTATCCCCTGAACCCGGCTACAAACACACGGAGGTGCCCGATGGCAGTATACGCAGGGATCGATCTTCATTCAACCAATAGCTATAGACCTCTGCATTGACTTCTGCACTTAAGCGAAATAGGGAATGGCGCTCCTGAGAGAAGCGGGGTTTCCCTGGAACCGATTGAATCTCCGAGCCAAGGCTTGCCTGAGATCCTGCAGCC
>Ga0172371_10010912_pt1 | contig 12186 bp, 11 predicted proteins | sample Lak12m_FD_114543 | JGI IMG/M metagenome (GOLD analysis project Ga0172371, IMG submission 114543) | Freshwater microbial communities from Kabuno Bay, South-Kivu, Congo - kab_022012_12m | ecosystem: Environmental > Aquatic > Freshwater > Lake | place: Democratic Republic of the Congo: South-Kivu... | reverse complement strand
CACTATCGTTCCCGACGATACTTGTACTAATGTGGTAGAATTAGTTGTAACACATACTGCAGGAATGGCAGGACTCCCACTTAGCAAGGCCGCTATCCTGTCCAAGTGATGGGGTCCACCTCAAACGATGGTGATAACATAATCACTTTGACGTTAACTGATGGCGGATTTGAAGATGCTGACGGTTTGATCAATGGCAGAATTCGTGATCCGGGTGGTATTGGATTCCTAATTCAAACACCAATCCCTAGCCCCGCTACTACTCCAATACAACCAGCCGTAACAACCATGATATCGACTACACGTCATGGTGCATCAATGCCAGCTACAACTGCACCTGCTCCAATGCAATTACCAAATTTATTAGTTCAGAGCGCATCACTATCCGCATTTAAAGTAATACCTGGAACACCTGTAACCGTGACCGCCAACGTTGCTAACAGGGGTACTGTCAACGGGTCAACCAAGATAAAGGTGTATGTCAACGGCGAGGAGGATTCCAGCCTGGCTGTAACGGTGGAAAGCGGCGGCAGCCGGCAGGTTTACTTCACAGTAAGCAGGAGCCAGCCGGGAACCTACCATATTTATATCGGCGGCACCCAAGCCGGCATCTTTACGGTTGAAGAGACCGTTGACCCCAACATCATCCTACTTATCAGTTGCATGCTGATCATTACATCAATTGTACTGAGCGTTATTTACGTCTTGCGAAGACGACAGTACGAATATTAAATACCGTGGCTCAGCTACTGCAGCCCGGTGCGGAAGGCGGGTCAATGGAAGCAATTGAACATCATAATGTACAAGATAATATACGAGCAAGCTTTCTTTCTCTAATGGTTACCATATGGACTGGAAATCGTTCTGTATAATAGGATGATAGAGTTGCTATATACTAAGTGGCAAGTGAGTGCGAATTATGTATTATGAGCAAAAGTCACACCGAGATGTTGCGTATGTTAAGGGACATTGCCCGCTGTGTGACTCCGAAGCTACACTTAAATTTTTTGCAGAAGAGGGCTCGGGATGTATTTTTATCATTCCCTGGTGGAGTACAAAGTATTATGTCACATGTGGCAATTGTTTTAACACATTTAAGATAAGCAATGAACAAATGCAGAGGATCAAAAGAGAAATAGATACACAAAATCAAATCAACGACGGGAATCTCTGCCCTAAATGTCATAACCAGATAGTTCCTGGTGCCCGCTTCTGTGGAACATGCGGGGAATCATTACCCATAGAAACCAGCAAGAAATCACCCAAAGGAACAAGCTTTTGGGAGATAGCTCTTGTAATCATTATAGTTATTATTTTCGTAATTTGTGGACTTTTGCTCTTTAATGGAACATGCTCTTCAGTAAAGCCATCTACCTCCCTATACGGAGACCTTGGTTATTCTATGAACCTAATCAGACACTCTTGCTACACAATATAGCAGCAAGCTTAGTCCCTCTCCAGCTTACGGGGCGGGTTGGGCGGTCTCTTCGGGATGGTCGGATGCGAAGGGCGGGCCCACCACACCCACCCATCAAGCGGCTGCAACTAGCCGCAGTATAGATTACAAACTTTGAGATGCAGCCTGACTTTCTTTGGGAGGCGGGAGGTCCCGGGCCTGTACCTGCCCTGGGGGTCCGGGGAGACCTCCCGCATTTACATTTATAACACAGCAAATACCAACTGTAAATGGGCATGCTGTACGCTTGGTCGGAGTTTCTGATGGAGAGATTGCGGAACGTTGCCAGGAATGTACGCAAATGGCCTCTGGGAGCTTTAAATAAGCCTTTATCCGTCTGTGTGGTTGTTTATCATTGACAGCCATATAGTATTCGAAATCTTGGATTAAAGGGGGCAAGTTACGGCACCTGTCTTACACACAGGGGGTCACTGGTTCAAATCCAGTATCGCCCCCCATTTATCGAAGCTAAAACCCCCAAAACTACACTTTTAATAAATCTTATTTTTTAAAAAAAGCTAACCGATAGCTAACCGTTTTTATTGCCGCGTTCGTTTTTGGGGGCAGTCGCGAAAACCTCATCAAAGCGGATAGCTGCTGCCTCCTGGAGACCAGGTGCGATATGGCTGTATGTATCCAGCGTTATCTGTATACTGGCATGCCCCAGTCTCTCCTGGACGATCTTGGGGTGCACTCCCTGTTTCAGCATCAGTGGTGATATGATATATCGTAATGGCTTGAAATACTACTATTGCTGTAAAATATGTAGCCATCTTCTTTTACTTAATTAATCTCCCCAATACCACCCATAAGGGAGTTGAGGTTGACCATTTATAGTAGTATATTCAGTAAATAATTGAACGGCATAACCATTGCCAATTGCATATCCAGTGTATTTATAACTACTATCAAGCATATTTGCATTATGCAATGGTGAATTTTGCCATGATGATAAAGCATCTGAATTACTCAAAAAACCAGTGCTCATAACTATATTCTCAGCTAAATGTTTGTTGTACCCACCAATACTGTAATGACTGTAATTTGTGTATAGTTCCTTTAGTCTTAATTCAGCCATTCGATTTAAGTCATTAGTAAATTTCAATGGAAGTAACCCTTTTGACTGCCTATAAAGATTAAACTTATTAGCATAATCATCTGCATTAGTATCCCATGAGTCATCCACTGCATTTACAGCTTTAGTTATAAAACTGTCTCCGATAGTTACATTATTCTTTTTAGTTATTACAGTTTGTTCACTATTATCTTGTTCAAGTTTTAATGCAGCTTTTTCTTTTTGCTGATTAAAAAAAGCATTAACTTTTGCTATAGCGTCATCCTTATAATTAGCCATTGGTTGCACACCAGCAAAGGCAAAGATAACTCCTATTACTAGTAATACAAATATTGTTAATTTCATGCTGGGCTTTCTCCAGCTGTTCTTTCCGACTACTCTCCACAGCCAGATTAAGAACACTAATTCTCCAATGAAAATTAAGCTGCCAATCAAAGGGTCATAGATGAATCCCGTAGAGAATAATTTGATTCCCGTCCATACAATGATGCTTATTAAGAACAAAATGGATAGGTTCAAGAGTATCCGATATAGCGTTCCGACAGCTTTATACTTTCTTAACCAGTAATAAAACCATTTTTCGATAGAATAAATTAGAGAAAATCCAAATAATATCCAGAAGGGAATGTGCGTTCCAATAAACTTACTTATGCCCAATCCCACCATAGATAAACTAAAAATGAATAATAACGCTAGAACCCATGATGGAATACTTACTCCTTTCCGTAGCATTTCCCCGGCCTCAAATCATTAACCGCATACTATCGCATTAAACCATGGTCTTACCGCCTTAGTTCGAGCCATAGAATATAGTAGTATTTGATTAGATATATCCTTTGTTAAGAAGATACCCTAGTATGCTCAGTCCAATAAAAGTTAGCATACCGGGTATTGCTATTTTCTTCCACGTTATTCCTATAAAGAACCACCCTATGAAAAAACCCATAGCAAATCCAGCTATTCCCAAGACCAGGATATCTACCACTATGTAGGTCTCTGAGAAATTTTTATTTATTAGGTTCTGGGCACCTTCCTCTGGCATTGTGGGATAGCCATTAAGCTTCTTTAAAGTAAAATACTTTGTTATAGGGTTAACTACTAAGATATTTAGTAGCCACAGCAAACCCGTACCAACAAGAATACCTAGAAAAAGGCTCATCGTACTTCCTATATTAGGTTTACCACCACAGTTTTATAGTATCAACTACGAAGTTCTTATCGGTAACTCTTTCAACTTTAATAGACTCTTTGTTCGGCTTTGGTTCTTGTTGATAGGAGTCATTTTGTTTTAATAAGGATTCTATATTACCTCCATAGGAGGGAAATGTGGCAAGGGTAGGGGGAGTAACAAAAGTGTATTCTGGGAGTAAAGGGACGCTTAAAGGGTTAGAGTTTATTTCATATATATAGAATAAGCTATCAGGGAAATTTTCGCTTTGCTTTTTACACTCTACTAACTCATAGTTATAATCGTCAACTTGGTTATTGTATGCGGGCATGTTGTTATTGTATCTTTTTATTCTTGCGTTGAAGGAGTCTATTTGTCGCTGAGTAACAAAATAGGTATATGAGCTTTCAATTAAATTTCTTATCTGCTCATTGGTCGCTTCTATTGAATCAAGCCTTGACTTATTTCTATTTACAACATCGTGATACTTTATGACATATTCCTCCCAGTCAAGCTGCTGGTAAAACTTGGTTAGATAATCTTCATACCAGGAGTATGTATTTTGTTGATTGAATTTTGCAGCTATAAGTCCTATCTTTTTGCCTCTCTCAAGAAAAACAGATTGAGTGATATCAGATGGTTCACCATCAATATCCTGAGGGATTAAGTTAAAATAGCAAAGGCCTTTGTCACTTGTATCAACAGCTATGAAAACCTTAAAAGGCTCGTCATTTGATGTGTTAACTGCTACTAGAGCTGTTCTAATGTCTGCTTCCTCCAGTTTGTTATGAAGCAGCACCATTCCATCTATGCCAGAGGAGTCTTTTTTTATTAGGGGTCTGGCAATAGATTCAAATCCACTTATTTTGCTGATAATGGTTTGGAAGTCAGGATTCTTTGTGCCCCCCTCGGTTAGAACCACTTGCTCCCCTGTACTCAGTTTATAGGGGGGATTACAGCCCACCCCAGAGCATATTAGTATTAGGCAGATAATTAGTATCGGGTATATGTAGCGGTGTTTCTTTTCCAGTCTCATTTATACCTCCTTTTAATCAAGGGCAGGTGGTAAAGTCGTAGGTGGGGGCTCAAGAGTAGGTATTATGCGTTTATTCTCGAGTGCTAACAGAATAATCCAGCCGAAAGGCACAAAGAAAATAAGTGCCCATGCCCAACTACGACCTTTTTTAATGCACACCCAAATCGTAACACCTAAAGAGAACAGGATTGCTGTAATCCAGTAAACTACGAGACTGTATGTTTCCATTTGCTTATCTGATGGAGTTTCCACGTTGAATAATAATATTGCCAAACCCCAACAAACTCCTATGAAAAATGCCATTGCTCAACCCGCTACAATAGCGAGTAACCAGCCAAATATCATAGTCCAATTTAGATGCCGCTTAAACCAATTCATCTCAAACCTCCCTCCATCAACCCCATTCTATCGCATTGACATGATTTATACACTGGATCTATAAAATGGTCACAATCCTATAATAATGGTTCTTAACTATGTCACTACTGTACTTATAAGACTTATCCATTTTGCTTGTGACCATGCTTTGCCCTTAAAGATTCCTACCAAGGTTAACGGTACGGCTATCAAGTGTATGTTACTTAGGAAGTGGGAGCAAATATAAAATTGAAATATTGAAGCAACCTGAATTTAACTTTGCCGATATAATTACTAATCGGTCCCAAAACGATAAACGGTAGCTGGAACAATAATTCCAAACGGTGACGAGAACACCTATGCTGCCTAAAACATTGAATATTGTTGCGAGTGGAGATATGTTATTGGTCATAAGTAGCTCAATGGGCCACATCGTAATACAGACTAATGGCAGAAGTGCATATATTTGTATCTGAATACGGATCAAATATAACCTCCAAACACTGTCCCTACGCTTAATAGCAACTTTTTCACAACGGGCAACGTTATAAACTAATTTGACTGCTATATTATTTCATGGATATTGCTATCGTTATACATATTATCGTAGCTATAACAAATATAATGTTTAGTGCGACAAAGATACGCCTTAGATTATTCCATCCCTTATTCACCTTTGAGTTCGCTACAGCGTTTTCGCATTGGTTTAGGGCAAGTTGAGTCTGCCTATTCTCGGGTTCTAGTGATTGTGCACGTCTCCAAACATCCATGGCGTTTTGAAACTTGCCTTGCTGAGCATAAATTTTTGCAAGTAGGTTGAGTGCTTCGAAGCATGGCTGTTCCATATTAACCAAAGGAAAAATCATCTGTTCTGCTTGGCTGTATTGCTGTCTTCTTGCCATTTGGGCAGCAATGGCAAGATTGGCCGATACAATCAAGGCGGTGCTTACATTCTCTGAAATAGCTGCTGATGAATTTGGTAAATTTCGCGGCCTAATAATTGGTTTAGAATTCATAAATCACCTCGCAAGGATCGCTTCCTCATATAATTGTGCTGCCGTAGTTTCTTGCGTTTTCTTGTTCATCCTGAGGTAATAATTCTATAAGCTGCCTGACTGCGGTTTTTAAACCATGCAGGTCATTGGCTTCTATAGCTCTGCGACCTTGGTTGATAATCCTTGCAGCAGAGTCTATATCCGTCATCAGACCTTTTTTCTCCTCAAGATGGTTTAACCAGCCAACCCAGAAACCGGGTTGCTCCATGAGTAACGGGCGAGCCAGGTCGCGAAGAGCATTAACTTTCAGGTAAAGAAGCTCTTCATTATTTGCATATATCGCCTGCTGGATTTCTGACTCAATCAACTTAAACCGATTTTTATCCTGTTCCTTGCCGTATTTATCAACGATTTCTTTTGCCCACCCCGTGCTCTCTTTTGCTTCGGCGACAAGTGCCGGCCATTCCAACTCGTTTTCTAATGAATCGAGAGCCGCTTTAAGCTCGCGGAGCAGCTTTTCACATTTTTGCAAGGCATCAGGATCATTTTTGGCAGCATTGAGGCTGGTTGCGATTTCGCTGGTGATATGGTCGACCGATATTTCATGCAAATATTCTTCCGCCTGCGTAAAGCCAGCCTGCGGCTTCTTTTCATTGATGGCTTGCAGTCTTTTCTTTTCTTTCTCAAAATCCGAATTTAAGTCGCCATAGCTGGACTGACGTTTAACTTGAGTAATTAATTCACGGATTTCTTCATCAATAATTGGTATATAAGCATATGTATGAATTTGCTGTGATTCGTCTATCTCTATAGTTACCTCAACTTCGCTGCCGATGGGAACATCTCTTTTTACCTGATTGCCCAAAAGAACAAGCTGTCCGATATTGGCGTTGCGGTCGGCTCTGATTTTATTCTCACCCTGCAAAACAGGCACTCTTAAACATGTATCAGCATTTCCGGATTTTACCATCGTAGTTGCATGAAAAACCTTGCGTTTTCTTATTGGCAGCGTTTCCCCTTTGTTGACAATGATATCCATTTCGCCATTGGCGAGCGCAACTCCCATGGAAATTTGTATAATTTGCTCAGAAATTGTGTTGCCAATTGTATATGTCAGCTGTGCCGGTTCAGCTTTTCTAGTATTGCCATTTTTGTCCCTCAGATGGATTAAGAATACATTCGTACGTTTCTCGTCGGCCCGTAGATTAATCATGAATGCTCTGTTCTTGCCGATTGGTATTTTGCCACTACTCCATCCCGTCTTTTCCTCGACGAATTCTATAGTAAAACCAACCAAGTCCTCATTGCCGCTTGTGACGATTTTGCCCCCTACCAGAGGATCAGCTTCACTACCTACAGGTTGATATTCCAGTTCAATCCTATAATGGCCGACATCAAGTGGCTTTCGAGAGGTAGCGGAGGATAATTTTTGAGTGCTAGCAAAAACTGCTGCGCCGCGTGCTACAATTGTCAAAGGATCAACATTAAATTCCAGAGGTATTTGCAGTTGTTCGCCAAGCATCTTTCGTAAAAATGGGCTTAATGTAGGCCCGCCGACCAGTACTAACTTTTCAATTGCATCAGTGTCTAGTTTGGCGTCATGTAAAACTTTCCTGCAAATGTTTATTGATTTGTTGACCACTGTTTCCAATAGTGGCTCGATTTCATTTCTCTGCAAATCATATTCTAGTCTTATTGTTTTTCCCTTATCATCTTTAAATAGGTCATTGTGAGATTCAATAATAAGCGGTACAGATTTGTTCCTGGATAGCCGAATTTTCGCTATTTCTACCTGGCTTTTAAGTAACCAAAACAATGGTTGCCATCGTGTATTACCGCGGTAGAATTCACTAAGTACAAATTCACTCTTTAACCGTGGAATTAGAATCTGGTCGACGATCGCCCAGTCAATATCTTTGCCGCCGAGTTGGTTATCGCCGCCATGATTCACGACTTGTATTTGCCCTTCCCGCAGACTGATTACAGCGGCATCGAAAGTACCACCACCCAAATCATATATCAGCCAGAATACCTTATCCTTTTTATTTTGAAAGCCGTAAGCCAGTGCTGCAGCAACGGGTTCCTGAACAAGGCGGCAGGTCGAAAAGCCCGCCATCTCAGCCGCTTTCATTGTTGCCTGGTTTTGTGGCAGTTCGAATATTGCGGGTACCCCTATGACCGCAGCGGTTATCTCTTCGCCTGTGCGCTGTTGAACGTCGCCGCGTAGCGTCTTAAGCACTTCCGCTGATAAAGCCTCAGGCGTCAAATGGCATCCACTGGCTGGGAACTCATAAATTTGATCTGTCCCCATCTGGCGTTTGAATTCAATTTGAGTATTTTGATTATTAGATATCCATTGGTTTTTTGCAGAAAGGCCTGTGTGGATGACGCCTTTTCCTGTGATCCATACTGCCGATGGTGTGTAGTCAAAACCATCATTGTTCTTGAAAGTCTCCGTTTCAGTACCCATAATAACGGCAATGCTACTGTTGGTCGTACCCAAGTCTATGCCGAAATCTATAGTTGCCCTTTCCATTTTCCTACTACTCCTTTTCCAAATATAAGGTATATTTAGTTAATACGAGATATGATGTAATCTGTTTATTAAGGAGTACCGACGATCACCTCGCCAAGTTGCAGTAGCTTCCCTTTATAATAAATAGTAGGCTTTACAGTTTCGACTATACGGTCCCGGTTTAAACCTTCCATCTTTTGAAACTCAATGACTTTGATTCGCATACCGCCATCATATAATTCACCGGTGTGATCTTTGATCTCGAGATCACCTTGCCTTATAAAATCGGCCGCTGCCTCTACGTCACGGTTCATGCGTCTCACTTTCTCAGCTGGATCGATCTCCGTCTTGGATCTCTTTCCCAATCGCCATATTACTGTACCGATATCCCCCAGCAACTTGTGGGATTCTTGATTGGGAGAGGGATCTCTCGATTCATCAGCTGTACATAGTTCACTGATCAAATCGATTAATTTGTCGATATTTGGCCATCCGGGATCATCGATCCTGAAGCTGGCAGGATAATTAAGCTGTCTCAAACCTTCAAACATTGTAAATACTCCTCAGTTAGTTAACCCCGCTTGGTTTATCACCAAATCGCCATCCTTCAGAAAACGCATTTCGTACGGTCAGGAATTCGTGAGAATGAGATTCTGGTTTTGATCCTGAACTTGCAATTCGACCGATTCCTTTACCAATTCCGTATCCAATACCAGCCCCAACTGCGATGGGCAATAGGCCAAATAGTCCCCAAGTATAAGCTTTAATGCTGAAGCATCCAACGGTGCCCAGGATGGAGCCCAATATTGCCCCTATAGTGCCAATAACGCTGTCTCTGGCATGGGCACTTTTACATCTTACACAACGGGGTACTGGCACCTCTAATTTTCGCCAGCTCACCTGGTTCCCAAGTCGTTCTACATATCCATGCATTTTGACCCCCATTTGGGCCGATGAATCTGCTCGGTTCGTACCGCAGAACCAGCAGGTTTGGAAATCTTTGAAATATTGCAGATTAGATTTAACAATATCAGCATTGTCGCTGATACGCTGCTTGGTAGACGGGCTAATAGCAACTCGTATAGCTTTAGAAAGAAGTTCCAGGGATGATTCCCAGTCCTCGGTTTTATTGCCGTACGCGATTTGGGCTCTCATAATACATAACGCTACTTTATCATGCGCTGACTCAAGCATGGTGCTACCGAGCGGTAATAGAACATCCAAAGAAGATAGCAAATTTGCCGATTTATCAGCTATCAAATTTGCCTGCTGTTTTCCTGCCTCAGGGGCATTATTCACTATGGCGTCGGTACTTTCGCACAAGATTTTTATTTGGTCGTTGGTAGGTGCCGCCACTTTAACAAGGACGTCATCTATGCTTTTTGAAGGGAAACCGCTGTTTCTCATCAAATTTATATGGAAGAGGGAAAGCGTTTTGTCATTTTTTTGGGCAGCTCTGGCAGCAAGTTGCGCATTAATTGAAATTAATGCGATAGGGAAACCTTGGCGTATTTCATCAAGTGTCTGCTCCGTTAGTCTCGGATCACCCAGTGCATGTATGCGACTGTTTAGTCGATCCCAGAAACCTTCATAATTGATAAGTGTCAGCCACCTAGTAAAAGATTCTTTCCAGTAATCTTGCTTTAGAGTCGACTCGGTGGATGTTAGGGCTCGGTTAGCTTGTTCCGCTTCCAAATCTAGTGCAAGGAGATGATATAGGATAGCCAAATTGTGCTTGGATGCATTGGATTCACTTACATGTGCTTCCCTCTCATGCCAGATGTTCACCGCTCCCTTTAAGTCGTGCTTCATCAAATATAATAAAGCTGCGTCGGAATCTTGTGGACTGGAGTGGTCAAGTGTCCAGAACCAGAATATCTCGTCAATCAATCTAAATTCGGGATTGCTTAGCCTTTGGAGGGATAATCTTCTGGCTTGAATGTCGGGAGAAGGACTAATAGGAAGGATATCACTATTATCCGTCGGGATATTGCCTAGTTTTTCGATTATATCAAGCTTCTTTGACTGTGCCACAATTTCACGTGTTGATGCACAGACGGGAAGCCCCAGTATTCGGAAACCGTTTGAACGGTATATATCAGGCCGGGCAATTTCTAAAAGCAATTGGCTGCCGACTGATTTGCTGCTGTTACTTTTAGACATATTGGTCTCCAAGACAATTAGTCAGTTTCTATAATAGGAGTCCTCGCCGCCACAGTTTTAATTGATATTCATATTTGCTCCGCAGATCTGGATTCCTATTGATAGCCTGTTCGAGCAGGTCTGCCGCTTCATTTAACTTTCCAATGTCTTGAGAAAGTTCGGTGGCCTTGTCCACCAGATCTTCTGGCGACGTATCTGGCAGCCCACGCGCCAATCCGAGGGCACTTTTATGGGCGTCAGGACTAGAACTACTTATGTTTTTGGTCTCATAGTTCCCAGATTTCCAGGCACTTAGGTCTTTTAAAAGCGCAATTGCGTCAGGGTATCGCTCCGCCTGTTTTAGTGCTAAGGCACGGGCCAATATTGCGTCTAAAAATTGGTCTGCGTGCACATTGTAAGTACTGGCGGGGATCATTGGCCGGCTCCAGCATTTGCCACCTTCCATATCGATAAGATCAAATACGGGGAATGGTAGTCGATCTGTGATGAGAAGGTACATAATTGTGCCTATTGCCCACGTATCGCCAGCACATGAATCCGTGTTGTGTAAAAATTCAGGTGGCTTAAATGCTGGCGTACCAGCAGCACTTGCGAGCAGCGTAAGTGGATTAACCTGCCGGGCAAGTCCAAAATCACCTATTTTAACTCTTATCCCCTCAGTATCGTATCCGACAAGGATATTTTGTGGTTTTATATCGCGATGAATTACAGCAGGGGTTTCTGAATGAGCCACTGCCAATCCGCGGCAAATCTGCTTTATGATCTCGATAGAATCATTGAGTGGAATAAAGTTGGCCTTATGTGATTTCCAGAATGATTCAAGGTTACCACCGGCTATGTATTCCATTGTAAAGTAACCGTATTTATTGTTGTTAAGGGAGAATATGCCGGCATCAAAGACTCTTATGATATTGGGATGGCCTATCTTAGATAAGATTATTGCCTCAGTTAATTTCTGCTCAATTTCTTTCTGCGAATTGATGGTATTCTTGAATACCTTTAAGGCTTGTCGTCCTAAAAACTTGTGTTTTACGCGATAAACTTCTGCAAAAGCACCTTCACCTAAATACCTGTCTACCTCGTAAACGTCCTTTATCGTCTGCCTCTCTTCCAATAACATATTACCACCCACCGGGAAGTAACCAATAGGTTCGAAAGCACATCTGCGTTGGTTTCGTACGACCTTCGAAACCAATGAATCGCTAACAATTATCATAGTATATCCAAATATTCTTATGGTAGCAATGTTTGGTTAATTATATTGAAACAGCGCTTATACCACTTGACAAAGAGCTTACTATTATACTGCTCCCCATTAAGACAGGCGGGATTCTAAGAGAGTAAAATGGCTGAAAATGAGGAGAAAAGCAGCCATGAAAAGACGCAAATGGGACCCGAAAACCAAGGCCATGATCGTCCTT
>Ga0172371_10010910_pt1 | contig 12188 bp, 15 predicted proteins | sample Lak12m_FD_114543 | JGI IMG/M metagenome (GOLD analysis project Ga0172371, IMG submission 114543) | Freshwater microbial communities from Kabuno Bay, South-Kivu, Congo - kab_022012_12m | ecosystem: Environmental > Aquatic > Freshwater > Lake | place: Democratic Republic of the Congo: South-Kivu... | reverse complement strand
GGCCGGCGGACACAAGGATTTGGACACCGTCGCGAAAAAGATTTATTTTTGGTATGTCCATAAATTCGTGCGCATTCCCAATGACTACGGCTTGCCGGGCTGCGTTTCTTGCGGCCGGTGCGTCAAGATCTGCCCGGTCGGAATTGACATTTTCAAGAATATCGCTGAATTGGAAAAGATCCGTTCCGTTAAAAACGTAAAGGCGAAAAATGAATAATATTTATCTGCCCAAAAACGCCAAGATTATTTCGAGCAATCGCGAATCAGCCGATACGCGTTTGATCAGATTCAAGTTTCTTGATCCGGCCGATCAATCGGATTTTAATTTTTTGCCGGGCCAGTTCTTACAAATCGGCTTGGCGGGCTGGGGCGAGTGTCCGATCAGCATCTGTTCTTCGCCGGCCGAGGCTGGCAGATATTTCGAGCTGGCGATTCGCGAGGCCGGCCAATTGACTCATAAGTTGAATGGTTTAAAAAAAGGCGATTCGGTCTCGATTCGCGGCCCTTTTGGCAACGGCTTTGACACGGATAATTATCGGAATAAGGGTTTGATCGTCATCGGCGGCGGTTGCGGTTTTGTGCCCTTGCGGCCATTGATTGCGGATTTTTTAGCGGGACGGATCAAAGCTAAAAAAATGCAGATTTTTTACGGCTGCTTGAATGAGGAGACCTTGCTGTTTAAAGATGAATACGCCGATTGGAATAAAAAAGCCGAATTGGGGATTATTCTGGATAAGCCGTCGGCCAAGTGGCGGGGCGAAAGGGGGCTGATCACCGATCTGATTAAAAAACGCGAGGTGGCGCCGGAGTCGGTCGCGGTCATGGTCGGTCCGCCGATCATGTATCGGTTTGCCATTAAAGAATTAGAGAAAAAAGGCGTTCAGCCGGAAAACATCTGGCTGTCATTGGAGCGTCGGATGTATTGCGGTTATGGCGTTTGTCAGCATTGCGCGATCGGGCCCTATTATGTCTGCAAGGACGGGCCGGTTTTCACTTGGAGCCAGCTTAAAGATATTCCTAATGCGATATAATTTATGATGACTTTTCTTCTTTATTTATTGATTTTTCTGATTTTGGCCACGGCCGCTTACGGCGCGTGGTCGGCGGCGCCTTATCTGCCGACTCGGGCGAGAGACGTTGATCGGATGGTCGAATTGGCCGGCCTTAAGCCGGGCGAACGGGTTTACGATCTCGGTTCGGGCGACGGCCGGCTGGTTTTTGCCGCCGCCAAGCGAGGCGCCGAAGCCATCGGCATTGAGGTTTTCATTTTGCCCTATCTTTATTCTTGGATCAAAAGCTGGGGCAGGAAGAATGTCAAGATATTGTTCGGCGATCTGTTCAATTACGATATCAGCGGCGCCGATGCGGTCTTCATTTTTTTACTGAACAAGAGTTATGGCCGGCTGGTTAAGAAATTTTCCCAAGAGCTTAAGCCGGGAACACGAGTCGTGGTCGGTTGTTGGGAAATTGCCGAATGGGCGGATAAATTAGCTGCTACCAGCAAGCCGATGGATCAGGACTTGCCGATTTATTTGTATAAAATATAATTCATAGATCCCTCGGCTCCACTCCCGCTCGCTTTGCTCGCTTACGTTGCACTCGGGATGGCAATATGGAAAAAGCTAAATTATGAATATAATTCATAACCATAAACGTATGTTGGGAATTGCGTTAATCGTGCTGGGAGCGGTTTTCCTGCTTAAAAATCTCGGCCTGTTGGCGATGATCAATTGGGATATCATCTGGCCGATCGTTTTGATCGCTGTTGGCATGGCCATGGCAGCGAAGAAAAAAATGTAATTTATGTGCCTGACTTTGCCGGCCCAGGTCAAATCAGCCGGAATCAGCAAGCTTTTTATCGAGGTTGACTTGGCCGGCCAAGTCCGGCGAGTCAAGCCGGCTTTCAGTGAGACCGTCGGCTCCGGCGATTGGGTGCTGGTTAACGCCGATTTGGCAGTGGCCAGAATTACGCCGGAAGAAGCCCAAGAAATCAACGAATACTTAAAATGATCAATTTATGTTAAGAGATAAAACTGCCTTGATATTCATTGCTGGAGCGATTATTATTTCCGGCTCGGCTAATTTCTTGAATAAATTCGGGTTGGAGGCGGTCGGCAAGAATGCCTATCAGTATACCGGTTTGAAAAACATCGCCGCCGCCTTGATTTTATCATTGGCTCTTTTGGCTCGGCCGGGGATAACCGCCAAGCTTAAGGCGATTTCTAAAACCAATTGGTTGAAATTGCTTTTGATCGGCTTGATCGGCGGTAGCATCCCTTTTTTACTGTATTTCAAGGGGTTGAGTTTGACAACCGCAATCAGCGCGTCCTTTATCCATAAGACGCTGTTTATCTGGGTCGGTTTTTTGGCGTGGCCGCTACTGAAAGAACGGGCGACAAAATGGCAGTTGGCCGCTGTCGCCGCCCTGATTGCCGGCAATCTGATTTTTGACGGCTTTAAGCTGATGCATTTCGGTTATCCCGAATTGCTTATTTTTGGAGCTGTTCTGATGTGGGCCGCCGAAAACATTATCGCGAAAATAATTTTGAAGAATATCGATAGCGGAATTTTGGCTTGGAGCCGGCTATTTTTCGGCTCGATCATTTTAGCTGGTTATCTGTTTCTGACCGGCAATTTGTCTGGAATATTCTCGGGCTCGATCGGCCAATGGGGTTGGGTAATACTGGTCGGCGGACTATTGGCCGGGTATAATCTGTCTTGGTACGGCGCTTTGAAAAGAATGCCGGCGACCGTTGCGGCTTCTATTTTAGTTTTAGCTTCACCTTTGACCGCCCTGCTGTCGGCGGTTTTTATCACTCACAGTTGGACTTTCGCTAAAACCGAGGGACTAATGATAATTATGCTGGCGGCGGCGGTGATGCTGATTGCCGAAAAGAATAAAAAATATGCCAGTGGCGCAGCCGCGACAGCTTGACGGGGCATTGTTAGCCGCCCGTTACGCTTACATGCCCAACAAGCTGAAATATTGCGGCGGCGATGATAACAGCGAGCTGTTCGCTTATGCGGCCAATCGACAGAGCGATAACGGGTTGAAAGAATTGTTGGCGGAGTTTGCCACGATGTATCCTTATTTGCGGCTGATCGCTGATGCTAGCCGGATTGCCGATCCTTTTGATTATCAAGTGGTCGAGGCCTATTGGCTGGGCAATGATCTTTTAAAGAATGTCTCCCTGAGGGGGTTTTATCGCTATATGGCGGATCGGCAGCAGTTGAAGAAACAGCTGAAACCGGCGCTGGCGGAAAAGGTTTTCGGCAAATTGAATTTGGGCGCCAAACCGCATCACAGCTGGCATGTTTTGAACATCCCTAAGCGCACCGGCTATTATCCGGTGGAGCACACTTTGGCCACGATGGATGAATGCCGGATTTCTTGGGGCCGAGTCAAGACCGGCAATTTAGCCGATCAAATAGCCGAGAAGATCATCGTTGACTATCGGCCATTGGAATTCATTGATAACAAATTTATTTTGGGCGAAAGCCGGGATCGTGAGGTTTGGCTGACGGCTGACAACCAGTCATTCGCGCCGAATCTCAAAGCCGGCGACTATGTTTCCATCCATTGGGGCTGGGTCTGCGACATCTTGAGCGAACAGCAGAAAAACAATCTGGAAAAATGGACCGTCCATAATCTGAATTTAGCCAGTTTATGACCAACAAAAAAATTAAAAAACCCCGTTTGGCGATTATCAGCTTGACTTCTTGCGAGGGCTGCCAGTTCGCGCTATTGGATCAAGGAGAGAGATTATTTGATTTTCTGAGGCGGGTCAAGACGGATGAATTCCGACTGATTGAAGACAATCCCATGCCGGCCGGCGAATACGACATTTGTTTGGTCGAAGGCAATCCGGTTACCAAGGAGAATCTCAGGTTGCTCAAGGAAATGCGGCGGCGTTCAAAAATACTGGTGGTCCTAGGCAATTGCGCGGCTTTGGGCGGGGTCTGGGAAATAAAAAATTACCAGTTGAAGAAGAAGGCTATCAAATACGTGTATAAGAATAACGCCAAGATCGAGAATCCGGAGATTAAGGAGGTTGATAATTTCGTCAAAGTCGATTATACCATACCCGGCTGTCCGATTGACGGCGATGACGCGATGGAGACATTATATCAATTGCTGGCCGGCCGATTGCCCGCTTTACCGCAAGAGCCGGTTTGCAACGAATGCCAGAATAATGGCTATGACTGTCTCTTGCAACGCGGCGAAATCTGCTTGGGGCCGATTACTTTGGGCGGCTGCCAGGCGGTCTGCTTGAAGAGCGGCCAGGCCTGCTGGGGGTGCCGCGGCCTATTCGAAGGCGCTCAGGTTAAGAACTTGATGGATTATTTGTTGAAAAATTTCACTCGCGAGCAGATTTATCGCGTTATGGAGGTTTTCGGCAGCCGCGATACGATTATGGAATATTTAGCGAAAAATAATAAGAAAAAATAAATCAAAATTTTATGATGACAGAAACAAAACCGGCTCGGAGCGCAGAAAATCTTAAGAACCGCAATCTGATGCAAAGGGAATTACTGATGAAATGCATGACTGAAGGATTATTTACGGAGACAGATTTGGAAAGTATCAAGAAAATATCCAAGCTGGTCAGCGATATCATTGATAATCCGCAAGAAGAGTATCAATCAATCAGGGAGGCGTACGAATCTGGCGATTATGATTTCGCCGCTCGGATGCTTTTGGATTTGATCAAGGCGGAAAATATCCTAGGGCCGGACATCAAATAAGATATGAAAATAACCGTCAATCACATCGGTAAAATGGAGGGGCATACTGATTTTGTTGCGGAAATATTGAAAGGCGATGTCAAATCGGCCAAAATCATGACAACTGAAGGCGCGCGCCTGATTGAAGGGATTTTGGTCGGCCGTAATTTCTATGAAGCGCCGATCATCACTTCGCGCATCTGTGGCATCTGCCCGGTGGTGCATAAGATCTCTTCGATCAAGGCGATTGAGCAGGCCTTTTCGATCAAACCGAGCGAACAGACGGTCAAGCTGCGCAAATTGATGCTGACGGCGCAAATCATCCATAGCCACGCCTTGCATTTGTTTTTCCTGTCCTTGCCGGATTTTTTCAACCTTACTGATGATTTTAAATTCATCGGCCGGCATAAGAAAGAAACCAAGAGCGCCATCACTGTCCGTGAGTGGGCGTTGAAAGCGATTGAAATCATCGGCGGCCGCGCCGTCCATCCCATTGCCTGCGAAGTCGGCGGCTTCAAGGTTTTACCGCAACGTTCTGATTTGAAGATCCTGCTGAACCAATATTCGGAAACGCTCCGCCAGGCCCTGGTCGTTGTCGATTTGGCGTTAAAGATAAAATTGCCGAAATTCAAGCGCCCGACGTCTTTCATCGCCCTGACTGACGATAACGAGTATGCCTATTATGGCGGCGATATCAAGATTCTGCCGCCGACCGGCGAGACCAGAGTGATCGCGGCTGATAATTTCACCAAAAACATCAAAGAAATCGAAGAACCGTATCGCGCCGCCAAATCGGCTCGGCTGGACGGCGAGCCCTTTATGGTCGGCGCCTTGGCTCGGCTTAATTTAAGTCATGATCGGCTGCATCCGCTGGCCTTGGGCATTTACCGCAAGTCGGGCTGGCATCAGCCGGAAATCAATCCCTTCAGGAATGTCATTGCTCAGGCGATCGAAATCGTGCATTTTTTGGAAGAAGCGAAATTACTATTAGATGATTTGGCCGATAGTTTGAGCGAGGAGAAAAGTTTGGGCCGTAAAATCAATTTGATTGCCGGCGCCAGTCCGGCCGGCCGGCCGTCTTCCGGCTGTGATGCGGTGGAAGCGCCGCGCGGCACGCTCTATCACTCATATAAGATTGATGCTAACGGCATTCTGACCGATTGCCAGATTATCACGCCGACCGTGTCGTTCTTGAAGAATTTGGAAGAGGATATTATCGCTTATCTGCCGGATTTGAAATCATTGTCAGACAAACAGCGATCGATGAAGATCCGCACCTTGATCCGCGCCTATGACCCTTGCATTGCTTGCGCCACGCATTAATCAACAATAATTTATGCATGATTTCCATTTGGCCGATTCCATCTATAAGGTGATTATGGATTACGCGGCCAAAAACGATTTAAAAAAGATCACCAAGGTTTCTATTGAGCTGGGCTCTATTGTCGAACATGGTGAAGAGATTTTGCCTGATAATCTTAAATTCAATATCAAGATGCTGGCCGAGGGCGGTCCGGCCGAAGGTTTGGCGGTTGAAATCGTCCGCGGTTCAAGTGATAATTGGATTTTGAAAGATATTGAGGGAGAATAAAAAACCGGGCTTTTATCCACAGGTGAAAAAACATTTAAAATAGGTTAAAATTATAGGCACAAGATGGTTTAAATTATGATGATAAAATCAATCAGGCAAATCAAGAATTTAAAGAATAAGCGGGTTTTGCTCCGCGTTGATTTCAATGTGCCGCTCACCAAGGGCGGCAAAATCGGTCGGAATGAGGATTATCGGATCGTCAGGACCTTGCCGACCATTAAATATCTAATCAGCTGCGGCGCCAAGATTATTATCGTGGCGCATTTGGGCCGGCCTGACGGCAAGGTCGTGGAAAAGTATCGGCTGGATCCTGTAGCTAAACGTTTAGCGCAGCTTTTAAAAAAGAAAGTTGCCAAGAGCAACGAGATTATCGGCCGGGAAACGGAAGCAAAAATCAACCAACTGCAAGCGGGCGATATCCTGATGTTGGAAAATATCCGTTTCGACGCTAGGGAGGACCCGTCTTCGCTGAAGCTGCGGCGAGGCAAAGAAAAGCTGGCGCAAGAATTAGCGAAGTTGGCGGATATTTTTGTCAACGACGGCTTTGCCGTCTCACATCGCGATCAGGCCTCGGTCTCCGCGATCCAGCGATTTTTGCCCTCCTACGCCGGGCTGCTGTTGGCAGAGGAAATCAAACGCCTGGCCAGGGTCATGCATCGGCCGAAACAGCCGTTAGTGGCGATCATCGGCGGCGCTAAGATGGAAACGAAAATTAAGGTCATCAAAAATTTTACCAAGGTGTCGAAAAAAGTCCTGTTGGGCGGAGCGTTGGCCAATACCGTTCTACATGTGATGGGGGTCTCGGTTGGCGGTTCGGCTTTGGAGCCGTCCATGTTTGAAGCGGTGAAACAATTGAGATTGACTGACAACGGCTTAGCGGTGCCGATTGACGGCGTCATGGCCAAATCGAAGATCGCCGCCAAGGGGCGGATTGACGCTTTGGCCGATATCGGACCGACTGAATTGATTTTGGATATCGGTCCGGAGACGATCAAGCTTTACGGAAAGATTATTGCAACTGCCAAAACTGTGGTTTGGAACGGTCCGATGGGTTTGATAGAAAATCCGGCTTTTGCCAAGGGCACGATCGCGCTGATCAAGATTTTGGCCAAGTCCAAGGCGGAAACCATCGTCGGCGGCGGCGAGACCGTGGAGATGATTAGGAAATTGAAATTTGAAAATGAATTCTCCTTCGTTTCCACCGGCGGGGGAGCGATGCTGGAGTTTTTAGAAGGAAAAAAATTGCCGGGCTTGAAAAATATCGTCAAATAATCCAATTAATCTTATGGAATTGAAAGAACTGCATGATTTCGTCAAATCAGAAGATTATCGTTTGCGCGATTTGTATCCGGATCAGACGCTGAAAGAGGGGATTTTGTCCAGAATGTGCAAATTAACCGAGGAAGTCGGCGAATTGTCGGAGCAGGTTTTGAAATCGCTGGCGATGCAAAGAAAAGAGAAAATGATCAATGTGAGGAAAGAGGACTTGGAGGATGAATTAGTCGATGTCTTGATCACTGCCTTTCTGCTAAGCGAGATTTTGGAAGTGAATATCGAAACCGCCATTAAAAATAAGGTTGAAAAAATAAAAAAACGCAATTATTAATAACCCGCTTCAAGCGGACTAAATACAAAAATATGGAAGAACAAAAAGTTTGCTGTGAACCTGATATCCGGCGCTCGTGCCACTGCGTCAAGCATGCGGTTTTGGGAATTTTGGCCTTGGCCTTGATCATTTATGTCGGCGTTTTGACCAGGAATGCCTGGCGCGCTTACGATTATATCGGCAAGACGCCTGATATCATCAATCAAATCACGGTTACCGGCACTGCCAAAGTCAGCGCGACGCCGGATGTGGCGGTTTTGAGTTTGGGGATCGTCAGCGAGGGCGCGACCGTTAAGTCGGCTCAACAGGGCGTTACTGAAAAGATGAACGCTATCGTCAGTTCGCTTAAAAACAGCTTCAAGATCAATACTAAGGATATTAAAACGGAAAGTTACAGCGTTAATCCCAAATATGATTGGACCGGCGGCCAGCAAAGGATAATCGGCTACACCGCCGATCAAAGCGTGACTGTCAAGGTCCGGGATTTCGATCAGACCGGCGATATTTTGGCTAAGGCAGTCGAATTGGGCGCCAATAACGTCAGCGGGCCGAATTTTACGATCGATGACACGGAAAAAGTCAAAGCCGATGCCAGAGAAAAAGCCATTGCCCAGGCCAAGGCCAAGGCGGAATTGCTGGCTGATCAAGTTGGCATTAAATTAGGCCGGATCGTCAATTTTTACGAAGGCGGCAATGAAATAGCCAATATCGGATATGGCATCGGAGGATCTCCGACATTAAGCATGGACAGCGTCGCTAAGGCCGCGCCAGCAATAGAGCCGGGCAGCCAGGAGATACAGCTGACTGTCAGCATCAGTTATGAGATAAATTAGGCGATTGACATGATCGGCCTGATTTGGTAAGAATAAGATATCGCTCGCTTGCACTTTAAATCTTGATTTTAGTAATCAGTTTTTAAACAACCATCAATAGGAGGGTGGGTTATGCCTAAGCATGAAGCGGCAAAAAAAATCATTCCCGCCATGGTCGGCAGTGAAGCTTTTATTGTTACTTTCAGTCCGATGACAATTGAGCAAATAATGCCCAGGTTGATTAAAGTCGGCGCAGCGGCCGAGGTTGACGGCCGGGTCAATTCGGCTAATTTCCGTCATAAACCGCTTCAGGCCAAGGGGGCAAGAATCCAAGTCGTAAGTTTTGCCTGGAATTCGGTCAATGAAAATAATGTTCCGAATCCGGCGCCGGCAGTGCCGTCAGTCAGGACGATATTGCTCAATGCGGGTGAGGTGGTAAGGCGGATAAAAGCTGAGATGCCCGGTGCGAGGCCGGCCACTGTTTTGGAATTCCTGCACGCGATGCTGGCCTAGCCGAAGGAGTTTGGCGCGGCTAAGTCCTTTGCCGTTTTGGGCGAAGAGTGGACCGGGATGTATCGGCTTGACGATCCTGAGGAACAGAAACTCCATGCCCGACCTTCGAAAGAAGGCGTCACTTTAGGCGAAGAATGGTTGGGGGATTATCAAGCTGATGATTTTGAAAGAAAAAATCCTCGTTTGCCGGTCGAAAAAATGCATCATGTTCTGGGCACTTTTTCCGGCAATCTGGCGCCAATGCCGCTAGGTGAACGTTATGAGGTTACTTTCGGCATCGGTTGGCGGTTTCCTGTTGTTTTGCCAAATCCGACAAAGTAAGAATATTCTGATTCCGCCCCTCGGCTAAGCGAGGGACTTTTGATTTATTTGAAATTTGATGGTAAAATTGAATCAGTCAACTAATTTTTAATCAAAAAGATTATGGCAAAAATAAAATCAGTTAGGGCGAGGGAAATATTGGATTCGCGCGGTAATCCGACCGTCGAGGTCGAAGCGCTTTTGGATAATGGCAAAAAGGCCTGGGCCAGTGTGCCTTCGGGCGCTTCGACTGGCAGCCGTGAGGTCTTGGAGATTCGCGATGGCGATAAGAAACGTTACGGCGGCCAGGGCGTACTTAAGGCGGTTAAGAATATCAATACCATTATCGCGCCGAAGCTGATAGGTTTAGATCCGACCAAACAGAAAGAAATCGACGGCTTGATGATCCGGCTGGATGGCACGGAAAATAAATCAAATTTGGGCGCTAATGCGATTTTGGGCGTTTCGATGGCTGTCGCTCGGGCTGGCGCTCTGAGTCGGGGCAAGCCGCTTTATGCTTATTTGCATCAGAAGTATTGGCCTAAGGATAAATTAGCATTTCCGGCGCCGATGATGAATATCATGAATGGCGGCGCTCATGCCGGCTGGTCGATCGATATCCAAGAATTCATGATTGTTCCGCGGCAGAAGAATATCAAAGAGGCGGTTCGTTGCGGCGCAGAGATATTTCATATCCTGAAAAAATTATTAGCCCAAGCCGGTTATCCGACAACGGTCGGCGATGAGGGCGGTTATGCGCCGAAGTTAGCCGGCAATGAACAGGCGTTGGGTTTGATTGTCCAGGCAGTGACGGCGGCCAGCTATAAATTGGGCCGGGATGTCAAAATCGCTATCGACGCTGCCGCTTCGGAATTTTTTAATGAAACCAAGAAAATTTATGAGATGCCTGCTGATAAGAAGGATCGGAGTTCAGCGGAGATGATCAAAATGTATGGCGATTGGGTCAAAAAATATCCGATTGAATTGCTTGAAGATGGTTTGGCCGAGGGTGATTGGACCGGCTGGGCGGAGCTGACCAAGGCCTTGGGCAAGAAGATTTGCCTGGTCGGCGATGATTTGTTCGTCACTAATCCGAAGATTCTGAAAGAAGGTATTGAGAAGAAAATCGCCAATGCCGTTCTAATAAAATTGAATCAGATCGGCACAGTGACAGAGACCATTGAGACGATGAAGCTGGCGCAAAAATACAAATATAAATTAGCTGTTTCACATCGGAGCGGCGAGACAACCGATGATTTCATTGCTGATTTGGCAGTGGCCGGCGGCGCTGAATTCATCAAATCCGGGTCGCTTTCTCGCATGGATCGGGTCGCCAAGTATAATCGATTGATGGAAATTTGGGATGAATCGGGAAAAAAATAATCAATTTAGAATCAAGCAGGACGGACAGCTGAGAAAAGGGATTATCCCCCTTTTCTTTTTTTGGCGGATTATGTTATAATATCAGCAGCTTAAGTTATTATTCCCTTAATTTTTTTAGGCATGTCTGCGAAGCCATCAAATAAAATCAAACCGGCGAAAAAAATCATTTTATTGATTTTGGATGGCTGGGGAATAGGCAAGAATGACGCCTCCAATCCTATTTTTACCATTCAGCCGAAATTCATCAATTCTTTGTACAAGAATCATCCTTGGACGACTTTGTGCGCTTCAGGCTCTTGCGTCGGGGTGCCGCCAAATCAAGTCGGTAATTCTGAGGCCGGACATATGAATCTGGGCGCCGGCCGTATTGTCGATCAAGACGTCGTTAAAATTTCCAAAGCGATCAATACCGGGAGTTTTTTTAAGAATCCGGCTTTTTTAGCGGCCATTAATCAGGTTAAGAAAAACAAATCGGCCTTACATTTGATGGGTATATTATCTGACGGCCAAAGCCCGCATAGCGATCCCGATCATTTGCTGGCACTTTTGACGATGGCGCGCAAATGCCAAGTTAAGAAGATTTGTTTGCATTTATTTACTGATGGACGCGACTCAATGCCGGTTTCAGCCTTAAGGTCGGTAATGGCGTTGGAGCGGTCGCTTTTGCCAAATGAGATTATTTGCACGATTATTGGACGTTTTTACGCCATGGATCGCAAAAAAGTCTGGACTAGGACGATTTCGGCTTACAATGCTATGGTTGACGGACGTGAGGCGCATACGGCGGTTAGTCCGCAAGCTGGCATCAATCGCGCTTATAACGCCGGTATTACCGATGAATTTATTGAGCCGATTGTCATTAAGCGCCGGGGTCTGATTACGCCGCGCATTGCCGATCATGATGCGGTTATTTTTTTCAATTTGCGCAGCGACCGCGCTCGGCAGCTGGCCAAGCCGTTCGTCCAGCACGAGTTTGAAAATAAAAATCCCGGTTTTGCCAAGCGTAAAAAGGTTTTGAAGGACTTTGTCTTCGTAGCCATGACTGACTTCGGGCCGGATTTGGATTCTATTCTGACTGCTTTTCCTTCAGAGGATTTGAAGGGCACTTTGCCGATGGCGTTGTCCGATAAGAAACAGATTTATATTGCGGAAACGGAAAAATATGCCCACGTCACTTTCTTTTTCAACGGCGGTTATGTCAATCCGGTTAATGGCGAGACCAGAGTCAATATCCCTTCGCCTCAAATCGATCATTATG
>Ga0172371_10010909_pt1 | contig 12188 bp, 10 predicted proteins | sample Lak12m_FD_114543 | JGI IMG/M metagenome (GOLD analysis project Ga0172371, IMG submission 114543) | Freshwater microbial communities from Kabuno Bay, South-Kivu, Congo - kab_022012_12m | ecosystem: Environmental > Aquatic > Freshwater > Lake | place: Democratic Republic of the Congo: South-Kivu... | reverse complement strand
TTCTTTCCACATTTTTAGCAAGTGTGGTTCCATAATCCGGACGCTTTCGTCTTCCGGCAAAAAAGTATCGGTGATTCGGCGCAAGCCCGCATCGCGCAATTCAGCTTCCTGCCCAGGCGTGAGTTCGGTGTAGCGGGGGATGTTGGCATAGTGGGAATGGGCAATGTAGCGGTAGTAGCTTTCCTCGTGATTCGCTCCGGTGGCGGAAACCAAATGCACTTTATTTTGGCGAATCAACTCGGCAAGCATAACCCCGACTTCAAAAGAGCTTAGTGCCCCGGCTAAGGTTACTACCAATTTGCCGCCGTGTTTAATATGGTTTTTTAGCCAAAGCGCGGCTTGCATAGTGGCGCCGCCGTTTATATGTTTTAATGTGGCTTCACCGTAAGCGCTAACAGGCGAGCTTGATTTTTTCATCTGCTGGCTAATTGCGCCAACGCTTTTTCGGGTATCCAGCTCAATGAGCTTTTTAAGTCCCGAGGAGAGTTTATTTAGTTTCTTTTTTTCCATATAGAATTCCTTTCTTTTCCGCGAATTCCTATATGAATAGTTCAAGCGGTATTTGATTATAAAAATATTCTAACAAATATAGAGAATATGTAAAGAGATTTTGTTTCAGATCTATAAGCTAAAAGCTCACACCTACAAGCTAAACAGGCTGCTGCTGAGTCATGCAGTGTACCCCGCCACCGCCGTAAATCACATCACTGCAATCAATCGGGATCACTTTATGATTGGGAAAACAGGATTGTAAAGTTTCCAAAGCCCGCTGGTCGTTTACATCTTTAAAGACCGAAGCTAATACCACCTCGTTGCCAATATAGAAATTAGTATAAGAGGCCGGGGCTTTTCCCTCCGCTTCAAACGGTTTGTTTGAGTCATATATTATATGAGGAACGGGGAGTTTTACTACTTCAAAAGGTTTGTTATTATTATCGGTAGACTTAATTAGGGATTGATAATTGGCTTCTAAGATTTTAAAATTTTCATCTGTCTGGTTTTCTTCATAAGCGCATAAAATTTTATTGGGGGAAACAAACCGGGCAAGCTCGTCCATGTGGCCGTCGGTGTGGTCTTGGGGGAGGCCTTGTTTTAGCCAGATTATTTTTTTTATTCCCAAGTAATCCTTAAATAATTTTTCAATTTCGTTTTTTGAGAGTTTTGGGTTTCGGCTAAGTAGGCACTGTTCTGTCGTAAGTGCTGTGCCTTGTCCGTTTACTTCAATTGCCCCTCCTTCCATAAGGATTCCCGGTTCAAACATTCTTTTGTCAATGTCTTTGCGCAAGGCAAAAAATACCTCGTTGTCTTTTATAAGCTGGGGAAATTTATTGTTGTAAGCATTATATTGCCACTTAATCCAGGCCAGTTCCCTTGTCTCCGGGTTTTTAATAAAAGTTGGACCATAGTCCCGAATCCAGACATCTGCATAGTCGGTAATATGCAAAGTAATTTTTAATGCATCAACTCCGGCTCTTGCCAGCATTTCTGTGACATTAGATTTCATTTTTTCGTTTAATACCAAAAGCTCCACATCCTCGGACTCGTGCAGATGCTTGATAATTTCAACATAAATTTTTTCCACTTTTTTTATCCGACCATCAGGAAAAGTAATCTCATCGTGCGGCCAAACCAGCCAAACAGCGGAATGTTTTTCCCATTCCGCGGGCATAAAAAATCCGGATTTTAAGGGGGTGTTTGTCATTTATTTTCTTTCTAACGCCTTTTTTTCGTCTTTATAGTGGGCGACGTTTTGCAGTTTTTTGGATTTTTTTATGAGTTTGTTGCTCGTCAGATTTTTATAAGTATCCGGCCTCCGGTTGCGTAAAAATCCCCAGCCTTCGGCAAAAAATTCATTTTTGGATAAATCCAATTTTTGTACCAATACAGTTTCTTTGGTTTTATCAGCGCGTTTTAAAATTTTACCAAATGGGTCGGAAATAAAAGATTGGCCAAAAAATTGCATATTCCCTTCGTGGCCAATGCGGTTGACCGTGGCCACATACACGCTATTGGCAATGGCATGTCCGCGTTGAACGGTTTCCCAAGCATCATACCAGTTTCCTTTGGCTTTGTAACCGACAATATTGCCAACGGCTGTTGGGTAAAAAATAATTTCCGCGCCTTTAAGGCGGACTTCTCGCGCAGCTTCGGGAAACCATTGGTCGTAGCAAATAAGCACGGCGAATTTTACGCCCCCAACTTCAAAAATTTTATAACCCTGCGAGCCTTGTTCAAAATACTCTTTTTCGTAAAAACCCGGGTCGTGGGGGATATGGATTTTATGATATTTGCCAATATTTTTGCCTTGCTTATTAAAGACCACTGCTGTGTTATAAAATTTATTTCCCAAGCGCTCGTACATAGGCACAATTAAAGTAACACCCAAATTTTTCGCCAGCTGTTGCATTATTTTTGACGTCGGACCCGGGATAGACTCGGCGAAATTATTTTTATTCATTTTTTCCCATTGGGGGAAATAGGGGGTCTGAAAAAGTTCTTGCAAACAAATAATTCGCGCGCCTTTGCGAACCGCATGGCGGATCATTTTTTCGGTTTTGCGGATGTTGGCTGAAATATTATCAGACACTCTGCTTTGTATCAGTCCAATGGTGATATATTTACTCTTCATGGAAAAACTTGGTTAATTACCTGTATTTTACAGTTTTTTGATAATATTAGCAATATTTTAACGGTGTTTTATCAAACAGAAAATAATGCTATAATGTACTCATTAAATGTATGCCCAGTGATACAACTTTCAATAAGTTCTTTTATATCCAAATTTTTGGAAGTTTTAAAAATCGTATCGGGTATATTGGTTATATAATTTAAAATAGGGGATAAAAGAACCTAAAAACGGAGCCTTACTTTTTATAAGTTTAAGATTAAGTAATTTTTAACGCGCAAAGTAGGTGTTCGAAATTGAAAGTTGATATACTGGGTATGATTAAATTAAGAAATCAATTTATTAGTTTTATCTACCGGCATCTGCTCAAGCAGATTTTCTTTTTGCTCGATCCGGAATTAATTCATGACCGGATGATTTTAACCGGCAAAATTTTAGGCAGTAATCCCATAACCCGCGGGCTTACAAGTTTGCTATTTAATTATAACAACCCGAGGCTGGAGCAAACAGTGGCCGGCATAAAGTTTAAAAATCCAATTGGTTTGGCTGCCGGGTTTGATAAAGAAGCTCATATAGCAACAATTTTGCCCAGTGTTGGTTTTGGTTTTGAAGAAGCCGGTTCTATAACCGCCCTGCCTTTTTTAGGCAATCCTCGGCCGTGGATGTGGCGACTACCGGAAAATCGGGCGTTGAGGGTTAATTATGGTTTAAAAAGCTCCGGTGCCCTAAATATTCATAAATGGCTTAAAGGTAAAAAATTCAAATTTCCGTTGGGCATTAGCCTGGCCAAAACCAATTCCGAAAAAACTTCACATGTAGAAACTGGTATTGAGGATTATTTTACCAGTTATAAAATTTTTCAGGATGTGGGTGATTATTTTACCATTAATATCAGCTGTCCTAACACCTGTGAACAAGTTCCAATTTTTGTGGATTCAACAAATTTAGATTTACTGCTTGCCAAGTTGTTTTCAGTTCCAAAAATTAAGCCGGTGTTCATTAAACTTTCTCCCGATTTGCAAGAAGCCCAGTTGGAAGGGATTTTACGTTTGGGCAATAAGCACCCAATAGACGGATTTATTTGTACCAATTTAACCAAAGTAAATAAGTTTAATCATCCGGGCAAGGGCGGATTTTCCGGTAAGGCTGTGGAAGAGTTATCTAATCAAATGCTTTCTAAAGTTTATAAATTTTATGGGGGCAGGAAAATAATTATCGGTTGTGGCGGGGTATTTAGTGCCGAGGATGCGTATAAAAAGATTAAGCTGGGAGCTTCACTTGTCCAATTAATTACCGGCATGATTTACCAAGGCCCGCAGTTAATTAGTGAAATTAATCGGGGACTGGTTGAGTTGCTTAAGAAAGATGGGTATAATAACATTAGTGAAGCTGTCGGGGTGAATACTCATTAAAATATATATGCCCAGTAATACAATTTCCAATAAGTTCCGCTTATTGAAAATTGGGCATAATGGTAAAAGTAAATAGAATTTTTTGTTAGACAGGATAGGTAGAATGTTAAAGCGGAACTTTGTCAAACGCCTATCAAGAATCTATTATTTAGTTGAGATAATAGTTTATTAATAATTAATCCATTTTTGAGCGCTTAACAGGCGTTTGAAATTGGAAGATGATATACTGGGTATGTTTAAAGGATTTAAACAGTTTATTTTAAGGGGTAATGTGGTGGACTTGGCGGTTGGCGTTGTTATTGGCGCCGCTTTTACCTCTATTGTCAATTCTTTGGTAAAAGACTTGTTAACCCCGTTTATTGCCGCCATTTTCAAACAGCCGGATTTTTCCGGGCTATTTTTCACCATCAATCATAGCAAGTTTATGGTTGGAAATTTTATCAACGCACTTATTTCTTTTTTAATTGTATCGGCCACGGTTTATTTTCTTGTCGTAACCCCGATAAATACGCTTATTTCTAAAGCCAGAAAAGAAGCCCCGACGGACCCCACAACAAAAAAATGCCCGGAGTGTCTTTCAGAAATTCCAAAAGACGCTAAACGCTGCGCATTTTGCACCAGCCAGCTATAATTTAAATTGTTTATCTTGTCCGGCCCTTTGCATGCAAAGAGCCGGATTTTTAGTAGGAAAATTTACTTAACAAACAGGAGCGTGGGGAGTAAACTTTTTCTTATGCAACGTGCAATTATCGGACGAGGCGCGCCGCATAGGCGCGCGCTGTGGCCTCCCGCTTAGGAGAAACCACCTTCCTCATAGTTTCTGCGAGCAGGGATTTTCCTAAGACCTCCGGGCAAGTAAAACGGCTTGGTCTTTGACTAGACAAGCCACGCTCCTTAAGGGGGCACACACAAGCCCCAAGTTTTGGGAAAATTATCAGCGAGTCGATAAGGAGACATTATAGAGGTAGCAAATCATCCCTAATACCCTGCCCAAAGCACGGAATACTTTAGCTGGCGCGTGGTAACGCTGTGCGCTATCAGGCAGCGAAAAGTTGTTTGGGCAAAACACCTGGGCATTTAACGGGTCCTGACCTGTCGCCAAAAAGGATGTCTCTCGTGGACTCCTCCTTCACATCCTTTCCCGGGAAACCGCAAGTGTTTTTTCAGAACAGTGTCCGATCGCTGTTTTAAAAAATACCTGTTTGTTTCCCGGGTTCCTATTTTTTATAATCAACATTTAAAAAGACCCTTCTCTAGAAAGGGTCTTTTTAATTAAATTCATTAACGATCAGCCAGTTACCTCATCATCGGAGTTATTCCGCCATTGTTATTGCTGTCTAAAATTTCTTTGGCAAGCGGGATAATGACGTTAGTTTTATTATAGTAGCCGTAATTACCCGGATTTTTTGGAGCAGAGATAACCGGGAAAACTAAGGCCGGCACATACAGTTCTTCAGAGCTACCGTTTTTATACTGCCAAATTTTAAGTAAGGATTTAGTCGGTGTTCCCAGTTCTATTACTTCAGTATTTTCGCCGGTTTCCATGCCGTAGTAAATTTGTCTAAAATCTCCGGTCTCGGCAAGTTTAAGAATGCGATCGACGTTGGTTTCTCCCTGATAGGCTGAAGCTTGATATTTTTGTACGGCAAGTTCTTGTATGCCGGAAGCTTTTTTTGCCCGAATATTTACATTTACCACCAGACCGGAAGGGGACCCACCTTCGTCATAAACTTGTTTGCCATCTAAAATTAGCGGATAAACTACAGAGGCAATGTCGGGAATAAAGACTTGGGTCATATCTGTAGCGGCAGCAAGCTCGCGTCTCCAATAATCCATGACTTCCGGTTTGCCGTAGTTTTGTGTAGAAATGCCATGATCTTTTAGGAAGCCGTCGGCAATGCTAATTAATTCACTGTCAGCCGGAACTTCGTTTGGTTTTATGCGCGCAGCGTCGTAGCATTCCGGAGTCTGACATTCTTTGGTTGGGGAAGGCCAGAGTTCCCAGTTTTCGTTAACAGAAATAATTCCGTCCCGAAAATTGACCATGATGTTATAACCGTACTCTTTATTTTCCATCAAATTAATTGAATCAATACTGACATTATTAAATTTTGTCATATCCAGCAAGCCAAAACGAAGCTGTTTTAAGAATTGATTGGCCGCTGAACTGGTTAAACCTTTTTGTCTGCGATAAACGTTAACCTCGGTTTGGTCTAAGATTAGTTCGTCGCCTTTATAGACATAGCGAATGCTGGGGTAGGGAGCTATCATTTTAGCGTCTGTCCCGCTCCCGCCTCCGCCCATGCCGGCGCTAAAACCAATAGCCGGCTCTGCAGTGGCCTGAGGTGCTGTGAGCGTAGTCAGAGCGCTGTTTCCGGCCGTACCGGAAACCGTGGTTTGTGTAACTGTCACTGAATCAGACATGGTTTCTGCGCCCCCCCCGCCACCACTGCCTCGGCCAAAAGCTACGGGTTCTAAAGCCAGTTTACCGAAAGCGTTATTGTCTACCCGGTCAATTTCAATATTGCCTGACAATAATTCCACCGTAGTGTCAGTTTTTTTATTTTGGTTTAGGGCAACCCCACTAACAACAAGGACGACAACTGCCAGAGCAGGCCAAAGTGCCATGCGCCAGTTAAAGTTTGTCCCGGCTGTCTTTTCGGTCTTTAGGTTTTCAACTTTTTGCATTAGTTGTTGGCGAAGCATAAGGGCAAAATTTTCATCAAATTTTGTATCCGGTTTGGCCTGTAATAATTGACCGATAAGTTGTTTTACTTCTTTTTCGTGTTCCATAAAACTTTTATCGTATGCGAAAAGTTCTTTTGATAATTGTTCGATTTGTAGATTTAAATTTTTCATATAATCCTTTCTATAATGCGAATTGTTTTTGTTTTAACCCGCTTTCATAATCAGCAGGTAAATTAAAGCAAAAGCTACTTCCTTGTTTAATTTTTCAATTGTTCTGGAAAAAGTCATTTTACATGAGCTTTCTGACTTACCTAGAACGTCGGCAATTTCTTTATAAGATAGCCCATCCCATACGCGCATGGTAATAATTTCCCATTTCTCTTCATCTAAGTTGCCTAAAAATTTATGTACTTTTTCCAAATTTAATTTGGCATTGGTTTGATCTTCAAGATTTTCTTTACTGGCAAAATTTTCCAAAGCCTCTGCCGGGTCAAGGGGCCTATTTTGTTTATAGCCGTCAATTAACGTATTGCGCGCTATTTGGTAAAGCCAAGCGCTAAATGTTCCTTTTTCCGGCGAATATGTGTTTATCCGCTCTAGAGCTTTGGTAAAGGTTAGACTGGTTAAATCTTCGGCTGTTTCTTTATGCATGGTGCGGTAAAAAATAAAGTCATAGATTTTTCGCACATATGCGTCGTATAGACCGCCGAAATTTTCCAGTTTGCCTGCCTGACAGCGGGTAATAAGCTGTTCTTGAGTAATTTCCATGGAATGTTAATAGGTTTTCTTTAAAGATATAGTATAATACCAAAATTTTGTTAAAAGGTAACAAAAACAGGCAAAAATTAAGAGCCTGTTTTGGATGATTATTTGTTTATTAAAGTAATAACTACAATTTCCGCCCTGCTGCCCACCCTTTGCGGAGGACCCCAAGTGCCGGCACCGCTGGTGGTAATTTGAATCATTTCTCCAAAGTTTTTCATGCCGTAGTCGTAGCCTTTAAACATCCTTTTGGTTATTAGGCTCAAAGGCCACATTTGTCCTTTGTGGGTATGGCCGGAAAGCTCTAAAGAGATATTAGAATCTGCCGCACCCGCTAGCCCCAAGGGTGCGTGTTTGAGTAAGATGCTGGGTTTGGTTTTGTCAAAAGGAATGGCAAAAAGAAGTTGTCTAAGACTTTCGGCGTTATTTGAATCTTTATAAGTTACACCTAAAATTTGCAAGCCATCTATATTTTCCATTTGATTGTAGAGGATTTTTATGCCGCCGGATTTTAAGGCGTCAAAATATTCGGAATTATCCGGGCGAAATTCTTCGTGATTGCCCGAAGAAAAATAAATTCCTTTGGGTGCCTTAATCCCGCCCATAATTTTAGCCGTTGCCTCAAAGTCTGCCGGAGGTCCGTCGTAAAAATCCCCGGGGATTAGCACCATTTCCGGCTGTTGTTCGGAAATCAACCGGGCAAACTTTTTTGCCGAGCCTTCCCCCCTTAGATTACCAAAGTGCGTGTCGGCGATAAGGACAAGTTTTTTATTTTGCCAAGACAGTGGCAAATTCGGCAAAGCAACCGTGTAAGAGGTAACTTTGGTATTAAAAGAATTCCATAACCCGTAAATGCTAATTAAAATGGCGGTTAGGAAAACCAGTGCCCCAAAGATTTTTGAATTACCGAGAGCGGGGATAGTCGCGTTTAAAATTAGACCTAACATCAAAATTATCCCGAGCCAGAATACAGTACCTAGCCAGACCGCGGCGGCGGTATAGAACCAATTAATTAGCGGACCGATAAATTTTTGGCTAAATATGGTGGCCAACGAAAAGGTAAGAGAGATTAAAAATAGAGTCCATTTAATTGCGGTTAAGTGGACTGATCCTTCCAGATGTAATAAATTTACCAGGCCTTTATAAATTATCCAGTGGCCAAAAAATATGATTCCTTGAAATACGGAGATTAGCGCAATTATACCCCAAATCATAAGCAAATATGGATTAATTGATTAACTCACATATTATATCAGATTAATCAATAAATACGAAGGATTTAAGAAAAAGGCTTGACAAAATAATTTAGATATGATATAATTATAGATAATTAATGTTACTTCCCGATATCTTTATAATCAGACGATAATCAGTTTATATTATTTCTGACCCTAAAAAAGAGCTTGGGTCAGACTTTTTTAATTAAACATATGATACAACAGACTTTTAACGGTTTAGGCATTGCTCCGAAAATTTTAGAGATTCTTGCTCAAAATAATTTCTCTACGCCGACACCAATTCAACTTCGATCCATACCCCATGCTTTAGAGGGTAAGGATATTATGGGTATTGCCCAGACTGGAACAGGGAAGACCCTGGCTTTTGGCGTGCCTATGATTCAGCGTCTTGCAACGCATAAAGGGCGAGGCTTGATAATTTTGCCAACTCGCGAGCTGGCGGTGCAAGTAGAAGAGTCTTTGCATAAAATTGGGCATCTGTTGGGCTTAAAAACCGCAGTGTTAATCGGCGGGGAAAATATGAATAAGCAAATTAGACAGCTTCGGGCGAGTCCGCACATAATTATTGCCACTCCGGGCAGATTAATAGACCATTTGGAACAAAAAACGGTTCACTTAGACCGCGTTAATGTTTTGGTTTTGGATGAAGCCGACCGGATGTTGGATATGGGTTTTTCCCCGCAGATAAAAAGAATTTTACAAAGTGTGCCCAAAGAGCGCCAGACCATGTTGTTTTCCGCTACCATGCCCGCGGAAATTGTCAGTATAGCCAGTTCGTATATGAAATTACCAGTGCGGGTGGAAGTGGTTCCGCAGGGGACCCTTGCTTCCAATGTGACGCAGGAATTATTTTTTGTTCACAGAGAATATAAAATATCTTTGCTGGAAAGTCTTTTGAAAGAATATGCCGGCACGGTTTTGGTTTTTTGTCGCACAAAGTTTGGCGCAAAAAAAGTAGCTCATTCGGTGCGAGGCATGGGCACAACCTCCGCGGAAATTCATTCTAATCGTTCCTTAAACCAGCGACTTGAGGCTTTAAATGGGTTTAAGTCCGGTAAGTATCGCGTCTTGGTGGCAACGGATATTGCCGCCCGTGGTATAGACGTTACCGGTATTGAAGTGGTTATAAATTATGATTTGCCGGAACAGCCGTCGGACTATGTTCATCGCATCGGGCGAACCGGCAGAGCCGAGCTTACCGGACACGCGGTGTCTTTTGCCACGCCGGAACAAAAATATGACGTAAGGGCCATTGAACGGTTAATAAAAAAACAACTGCCGGTTTCTGTTTTGCCAAAGTTGGCACCCCGTGCTAAAGAGTCTCCTGCTTTTGAGGACCGAAACAGGGGACGAGGGACTTCTAAATTTAGCCGTTTCAGCAGGCCTAAATTTGCGCCTACCAGCCAACCGGATTTAAATACCGCCCGCGGTGAAAGCGGTAAAGGATATTTTATTGCCAAACCGCGCAAAAATTTTGCCCATCGCTCAAAACCGGCGTTTGGAAATCGCCGGCAAAATCAAGGCCATAAAACCAGTTATTACAATAATCAATTTTAAAATCTTTTGACATAAAATACGCGGCCGCATATTTTATGTCATTTGATGTATTTTAATAATTCAATAAAATCTTGACCAGCTGGGGGTCAAAATAGTATAATACTTAAGTAATTTTGCCCCAAATCGGGGTAATTTTTTAAGTCAAAATATTTATGCCCGGTAATACAACCCAGCGAGCCGGGGCAGAAGCCGGCAAAATTTATAATTAAAAAAAGAGAAAGATCACCCCCAATAAATTTTGTGGGGATGATGTACCGGGTATGGCCAACGACAATGTAATTTTACGGTTTTCGGATGTTAGTTTTGAATTCAATCATAACAAGCCTATTTTAATAGAGGCTAATTTTAGCGTGCGCAACGGCAGCCGTATAACTTTAATGGGGCAAAATGGCGCAGGTAAATCCACCATTTTTAAAATGATAACCGGGGAAGTGGTGCCGACCGGTGGGCAGATTCATCGCTCGCCAAAAGACGCCAGCATTGCCATAGCAAGGCAAGTGATGCCCAACGAGCTGTTGGAATTGTCCGTGCGGGATTATTTTGCCACGGCATTCACCGAAAAAAAATACAATTTGGACAAATTAATTAAAGACGTGTTTGAAGTGGTAAATGTTAGTTTACCTTTGGAGCGGAAAGTCGGGCAATTGTCCGGCGGTCAGCAGGCTAGGCTTCTTTTGGCCCATGCGTTAATCCAAAATCCGGATATTTTATTGCTTGATGAACCGACTAACAATTTAGATCAGGCAGGGATTGAACATTTAACCGGATTATTAATGATGTACGAAAAAACCGTATTGGTAATTTCCCACGACGCGGAGTTTTTAAATGCCTTCTCCGATGGTGTTTTATATTTAGATGTCTTTACTAAAAAAGTGGAAAGTTATAATGGGAATTATTTTGATGTGGTAGAGGAAATAAAAAATCGGATAGAGCGGGAAAATTTGCAGAATGCGCGGATGCAGGCGGAGATTAAAGAAAAATTAGCGCAGGCGGAGATTTTTGCCCATAAGGGCGGAAAATTGAGGGCTGTTGCCAAACGCATGCGGGAAGCGGCCCAAGAAGCTGAAAGTTCAATTGTGGAGGTGAGGCAGGAAGACAAGACCATACGTGAATTTAATATCCCAGTTCAAGATTACGGACAATTTTTTGACGGTAAGATAATGGAATTTTCTTCCATTTCCGCCATCCGCCCCCACGGCATGGTGAGCAAAGAAGTGGAAATGATTTTAAGAAAAAATACCCATTTGCTTATTACCGGACCTAACGGGATTGGCAAAAGCACTATGTTGGAAAAAGTTGCAACAGGAGAGCGTGGTGGTTTTACTATCGCAAAAGATATTAAAATTGGCTATTATAAGCAGGATTTTTCCAATTTATATTTCGGGCAAAAAGCTTTTGACGCATTAAAGGAAGTTATGGAAAAATTTGACGAGCACAACTTGCGCGCCACGGCCGCCGGATTTTTATTGGATGGCAAATTGCTGGATCACCCCATAGCCGATCTTTCCGAAGGGCAAAAAGGCTTGCTGGCTTTTTGCCGTTTGGTGCTTATGCGCCCAGGGCTGCTAATTTTAGACGAGCCGACTAATCATATTAATTTTAGACATTTGCCCGTTATCGCCAAAGCCTTGGACGCTTATGAAGGCGTAAGTTTAATGGTTTCCCATATTCCGGAATTTGTGTCCCAAATCCGCATTGATCAAATCATTGACTTAACCGCGATGTAATTTGGGGATTAATAAATAACAAACAAAAACCACTAACTTAAGTTAGTGGTTTTTGTTTGGCTCCGAACGCTGAACGAAATCCGAACTTTTTTTAGCGAAAATCCGAACGCTGAATTTTGAAAAACTTTTAAGCTCGGGCGGGCAAAAAGGAAGGGGGTTGGGGGGAAGGAATTTTTGC
>Ga0172371_10010908_pt1 | contig 12189 bp, 9 predicted proteins | sample Lak12m_FD_114543 | JGI IMG/M metagenome (GOLD analysis project Ga0172371, IMG submission 114543) | Freshwater microbial communities from Kabuno Bay, South-Kivu, Congo - kab_022012_12m | ecosystem: Environmental > Aquatic > Freshwater > Lake | place: Democratic Republic of the Congo: South-Kivu... | reverse complement strand
ATCTATATTGGGCGGCTAAAACATTTTTTCCTTTTAAAAGGGAAAAAAGGTTAGATTTTCCTTTTTTAGTCTTATCTTACTTAAAATCATACTCTAGTCCAAATTTGGAGTGTGATATGTATACATTATACCATAAACAATGAAAATTATCTTTTACCGGCCTGAATATGCCAAACAATTTAACAGTCAGACAATGATGGCTGACCCGGTCGGCGGCACTGAATTTGCCGCTGGCTATCTGGCGCGGGAACTTGCCAAAACGGATCAAGTTTTTTTTATTTGCCAAACTCCCAAAGAGGAAAGAATAGATAATATTCAATGGCTGCCTTTGTCTGATCCAACGCCGCGGAATATCCGAAAGACTTTTCAAAAAATCGGCCAGGCGGATATTCTAATTTTAGTCGGCGGCCTTTCTAATCTCCTTGATCAATACGCGCCAGATGTCCAAAAAATAATTCTCTGGGCCAATGGATTAAGCTTAAAACCCAACACAATAAAGCATCTTTGTCAAAATAAAATTGACCAAGCGGTCTGCACAACTGCGCACAGTCGCGATCAAGTATCGCGCAATACTTATAAAAGAATGCCCTTGAAGCAGAAATTAAAATATTTCGCGAGCCGCGAATGGCGCCGGTCCTTTCGCGACAAATTCACTTTTATTTACAATGGCGTAAATTCAGAACTTTTTCCTGAACAATTATATTGTTCAATCTTAAAAAAACCATTTAAAATTCTCTATGCCGGCGTATTTAATGAACAAAAAAATCCGGATAAAATCTTGGCGGTATTTAACACCATTAAAAAAGCTATCCCCAAACTAGAATTACATATGTGCGGATCCATTGGGCAATATAAAACCGGGGCAGGAGATCAAACCACGGGCTACTTTGACGGCGACAGTTTTTTCGCGAAAATTAAAAAATATATTTACGATCAAAACAATAAAGTCCGGATGGGGATCTATTTGCGCGGCGCCCTTCCGCCAGCGACCCTTGCTCGCGAAATGATGTCTGCTTCTCTTGTTATTGTTAATCCTTGCGTTGCCAATCAAGAATCTTCCTGCATTGGAGCTTTAGAAGCGCAAACCGCCGGAACAGCCGTTGTCGGCGGCGGCAACTCTGCCTTGGAAGAAACTATCCAACATAATGTTACTGGATTTGTTTTCCGAAAGCAAAAAAATCTCGCCTCGCTGATTATCCGTCTTTTGGAAAATCCCGCTCTTCTTCAAAAAATCGGCAAGGCTGGCCGAGCGAGAGCGCAAGCTGGCTTTGGCTGGGACAGATTAGCGCGAGAGTGGGAAAATCTGTTTCTCGCGTTATTGACCGGAAAAAAATTCATACCGAGAAAACATTAGATGTTGCGATGCAATGTCTATGCGCTGCTGTGGATAAATCATCTTCCGATTTTGCAGCTATTTAAAAAATATGATATAATTAAATTAATGCAAAAAAAAATTAAAAACTAAAAACAAAAGTATGAAAAATTTTCTGATTGCTGTTTTATCCGTGGGTAGCGGCGCTTTGCTTATCTTCTGCTTAACCATTATTCAACCTAATCTTTTGGGTTTGTCCGCGAGCACTTGGTTTACTTTTCACGGCGACATGGCTAGAACCGGATTTTCGCCAGACCTTTCGCCAAACAATAACGCCATTGCCTGGACCTATAACTTGCCGCAAGTCGGTAGCCAAAAAGGCGTGATCTTGGGTTCGCCGGCGATTGCCTCGGGTAAAGTAATCTTTGGGGCTCTGGATGGCAAAGTCCATGCCTTGAACGCAAAAGGGGGCAAAGAACTTTGGACATTTAAAGGCCAAAAATCTTTTGGAAAATCTTCGCCGACAATAGCTGGCGATAAAGTAATCATCGGTGGCCAAGATAAATTTGTTTACGCCCTGGATCTTAATTCTGGCAAACAAATTTGGCGATACCTTACGGATGGCATAGTTAATGTTTCTCCGATCGTCTTGGCTGATCAAGTTTTCGTCGGATCCGAAGGCGGCTATTTTTACGCGCTTAATTTGCAAACCGGCGGTCGCAACTGGCGGGAAAAATTGGGCGATAAAATTTCCTCCTCCCCGGCAATTTACAAAAACAAAATTTATGTCAACGCGGATACGAATACTGAAGATAAATTTGAAGTTTTTTGCTTGAATCCGAAAGACGGTTCAGAATATTGGTCCTACGAAACGGATACGAATACAAGCCTCGCTTCTCTCCTGCTTGCCAATAATATGGTATATGCGGGCGGCACAGATGGCAAAATCTACGCCATTCGCGCGAACGACGGCATTCTTGCCTGGAGCAAAGAAGCGGGCGATGAATTTAATGACGCGCCCGCCTATGCTTATGACCGCGTTTACGGTTTGAACGGCAACGGCGAAGTCGTCGCTTTGGGCAAAGATGACGGCCATATTTTTTGGCGCTACAAAACCGGAGCGGCGGCTGAAGGATCGCCGATTATCGCGGATAAAAAAGTCTGTTTGGGCAATCAAGCGGGAAACTTTTACTGCTTGGATCGCGCCGGCGCTTTGATTTGGAAGAAAAAGCTCGCCGGCCAAGTTACGGCCGCGGCCTCTGCCGCAAATGGCTTAATCGTTGTTGTTTCGCATACGGACAAAGATTCGGTCGTTACGGCATTTGGCAAATATGTCGCGCAATAAATTTTAGCGAAAAACCAAAGCTTTGGATAAAAGATAAAACAAAGAAAAAGAAAACCAAAAAACCCCGCATCCAAGATGCGGGGTTTAAAATTGGAATTAAAGTTAAAATTTCACTTCTGGCGCTTCCCTTTCTTCCGCTACGGCGGTTTCAAAAAATTCCCGCTTGGAAAAGCCAAAACTTTTCGCGATGACATTGTATGGGAAAACTTCTTGCTTGGTATTAAAGTCTCGCACATTGCCGTTGTAAAACCGCCTTGACGCTTCAATTTTATTCTCCGTGTCCGTCAAGTCTTCCTGCAATTTCAAAAAATTCTGATTCGCTTTTAACTCCGGATAATTTTCCGCGACCGCGAACAAGGTTTTTAAAACGGCAGAAAGTCCTCGTTCGGCTTCAGCCGCCTCTTCCGGATTTTTCGCGCCCATTGCTCTACCGCGCGCTTCAGTTACTTTTTGAAACACTTCTTTTTCATGCCCGGCATAGCCCTTGACAATATTCACCAAATTCGGAATCAAATTATAGCGGCGCTTAAGCTGGACATCAATATCTGACCACGCTTCTTTGGTCAAATTTTTGAGGCGCACCAAACTGTTGTAGGCGCCGATCGCGAACAAGATCGCGATTACGATCACGCCAACGCTAATACCTAAGATGATCATAAAATTTTTAATTAATTTTTAATAAGCGAAAATGTTTTTAATTCTTTCATTTCTGAAGCCAACTTTTCCATCCGGCGACGGCGCTCCGTCACCATTATCGTCTCTATACTACCTAATCGCTCATCAACTTGATCTAATTTTATTTCTACGCCATCTAAACGACATTCTACCTTATCCAGGCGTTGCTCTACCTTATCTAAGCGCTGTTCTACCTTATCCAAGCGTTGTTCTACCTTATCCAAGCGCTGCTCTACCTTATCCAAGCGCTGTTCTACCTTATCTAAGCGCTGTTCTACCTTATCTAAGCGCTGTTCTACCTTATCCAAGCGTTGCTCTACTTTATCTAAGCGCATTTCCACTTTATCTAATCTCAATTCAATGGCTTTCAACCGTTGATTCACAAGCTTAAATTGCGCATCCATGTTTTTCGCTGCTTCCATAAACCCTTTTTGCACCATTTGCGCCAAATCTTCTATTGTAATTTTATTCTTTTTCATGAATTTATTATATCACATCTTTTCACCCCGCGGAACTGCCGCCTCCGCCGCCTCCGCCGCCGGAAAATCCTCCTCCGCCAAAACCGGAAGAAGAGGATGGCGAAGCCGCAAAAGCAGAAGAAAAACTATCAGACATTGCGGATAAATTATTGGAAAAATTAATCAAAGAGAAAGCAGTCCAAGCGTTAATGGGCGCATACCAATCCGGCGGTTGCCTATAAATATTGGCAAAGCGATTGGCCCAAGCGCGTTCCACGCCCAAAACCATAGCGTAAGCTAAATATTTCTCAAATATTTTCGGATCAACATTGGCTTGCAAACGAAACCGCTCGGCAACGGATAAATACATTTTAAAGCCTAAAGTCTGCCAAAGCGCGTCTGCCCCTTCTTTGGTTCTTGCCGGCATAAAACGGCCAAAAAGAATAATCAACAAACCAGTCAAGCCAACAGTCAAGGCAGGGATAAATTGCGTTAAATAATAGAAAATAATGCCGGATGAAACCAAAATCGCCATGCCCAAAGCAACATATTTTTGGATTACCCGAGCGGGATTTTGCTTGAAATAACCTGACGCCGCCACAGCTTGCAAAACCGCGTTGCGAATTTTCGGAATCTGGCGGTAAAATTTATTTTCCAAATCCTCTAAAGATACTTCTCGAGCGACGCCAAACACCCCTGCCAAAATCAATCGCTCATGCTCCTTTAGATTGCTATCGCTACTAAAATCTTTTTGAAGCGTAAATTGATAAGCGCGTGAAGAACTAAAAATCCCCCTCTTTTCAATTTCCGCGATCTTTAAATAACCCCGTCGCGCTAAATCCACCAAGGTCGCGGAAATATCTTTAATCGCGAATTTTTCATGGACTAACGCCCCCATTTCCGCCGGCGTAATTTGATCCGGCGGTCCGTATTGAGGAATAATTGTTCCTTTCATTTTCGGATCGCGGCCTGTTTTACGCCAACGCTGAAAAAGAAAAACAAAAGCTCCAAGCGGCAAAATAAACCAAAAATATTGACCAAACTCGCCCCAAAAATCTCTGGCCACGATTCCTTTGGGCCAGCCCGCGACAATCGTAAAGTTTTCGCCCGGAGCAATCTTCTTCCCAAAATAGCGCAAAGCGCCATTATCCAAAATTCCAAAATTTTTTGTTTCATTTTTAGAACCCGCTGGACCGACAAATAGCCGCTGTTGTAAATTTTCTGAAGGCACGGATTGCGGCAAGCGAACCAAAACTTCAACTTGATCAATCAACACATCGCGATCCTCGGATACCGCGTTCCAATAAAGTTCATCATGGTCTTTAAAAAACCCGATGCCGCCGGAAATTTTGTAAGCGATTATCCAAGTTCTCTTTTCATTTTGCGCGTTAAAATTTATTTTCACGCTCACCTTGCTTAAGCCGCGGCTGATTTCCACCTCCCCGATGGCAAGCTTTCTGCCTGTTTCGTCATAAACCGTAATCTCGCTGATTTTCTTAAAGCGCTTGATCGCGATATCTCTTTGCAGCCAAGTAAACGCGCCCTGGAAATCAATGGTTTGCGTCTCGCGCACCGTAAAAGTAGAATCCGGATTGATCGTGATATCGCTCACCCATTTTTCAAAATGCCAAGATTTTGCTTGGACAAAAAATGGCAAAAACAAAAACAACGCGAATACAATTGAAAATTTTAAATTTTTTAATTTTTTCATAAACGAGAGCTTCCCCGCTAGATCTAGGGGGGATTATCTATTTCTTCCCTTCCACTTCTTGCCAAAAATGTTGAAAAAATTCAGCCATAAACTGATCGCGAGCAGTAGCCATTTTCCTGCCTGTATTAGTTAAAACCCGATCTTTAATTTTTTTTAATTTAAATTCGTATTCCAAAACCGCGGAGTCCTCCTTGCTGAAAGAAAAATCCTTATTTAAACGGCCTAAATTTTTTTCATTTCCTGTGTATAAATTACCTGAACCTGGTCCGCCGGCAAACAGGAAAGCGCGAGCCAAACCAACGGCGCCGATAGAATCCAGTTTGTCCGCGTCAAATAAAACCTTGGCTTCAAGCGTTTTGGGCATATTTTCGCGATCACGAAAACGATGGGCCCTGATACAATGCAAAACATTCCAAACAAAGTCCGGCGCGAATTTGTATTTAGCCAAAATTTTTATCGCCTGGATCGCGCCTGCTTGGGCATGGCAAAAACTGCCCCTTGTTTTCATTTCGTCGCGCCGGCTAATATCATGCAAGAGACTCGCTACTTTCACAACATCCAAATCCGCTTTTTCCGCTTTTCCAATCCGTAAAGCAAGTTTTAAAACCCGCTCTACATGGCTCCAATCATGACAACCACTTGCGCCAACAAAATATTTTTTCGCCTCTTTTTCAATTTTCTCTAAAGTTTCCCTTGAGAGCATGATTTTATTTATCGCATAAACACTCATCATATTCCTTTTTCCACAAAATTTTACCCTTTTCAAACTCCCTTTTTAAATTTTGCTTAATGATTTTTAACATTTCTTGCAAAACCGGGAATTTAGAAACAGAACAATCCGCATAATTCGCGATGAATTCTGGTTTGTCATAAGTTTTATACCCGACATCAACTAGCTGCGTCAAAGTTTCCAGTTTATCCAAGGCTTTGACAAAGCGAGCCTCTTCGGTTTTCCCCTCTTCATATTCTTGCCACAGGTCATAAACTTTTTTACCGGAATAGGGCGGTAAAAAATTTTTCAATTTTTCCATTGCGGTCAATTCAAGTTTTTCTTTTTCAGTTTTCTTAAATTTTCCTTCGGCGATTTTAACAGCGTCAATATCGCCGGTTAAGGCTTCGTTAATGTCATGAACTAAAGCGATCTTCATCGCTCGTTCCACATTCAAATTTAATTTTAATTCTTCCGCGACTAAAAAAACCATCAAACTTAAACGCCAAGAATGGTCGGCGGTGGATTCCCGTCGGCCGCTGGTTGTTTGATTATAGCGCAAAGTGGATTTTAACTTTTCCGCTTGGCGCAAAAAAACGAAAATTTTGTTAAGATTATTTTCCATCTTTTTCATTATAACAGATTTGTATCGTCTAAGGTAGGGAACAAAAATATTTGTTCCTCGCAATAATGCAAAAATAGGCAAAATCTCGCCTATTTGTGCATTTCTATATTTATGCTCTCTGAATCCTTTCAGCCTCCTATCTCCTTTTTAAATTCATTTAATCCTTTTTCTAATTTTCTCACATCTTCCACCTTAATATGTCCGCCTTCAATCCGATACTTAGCGCCCAAGAAGCCCATCGCTCTTTTAAAATACTCTTCAAATTCTGTCTTGGGCATCCAAGATACATTACTATAAAATTGGTATAAAGCATCAGCTTCTTTTTCAAAAACTTCTTCTTCAAATTTTTCTCGATCCTTGGGCAGTAGCTGTTCCCAAGTTAAGTCTCTCACCTGATGATTTTGAATAAAATCTTCATGCTGTTTAATGTGCGGTTTGCCCTCAACATATGTCAAAATAGCTCGCCTGGGATCGGTAATCAACATTGCTTTATTTTCATATTTCATATGTTCCGGCGCATAATCGCCTCGCGCTCTTTTTAACATCCAGCCCATCTCTAAATCTTCGCCTAAACCAGAGCGTGGGTTGTAACCGCCCAGAGCCGCGTATGTTCCGGCGCGCATTGCCGAATTGCCACCCATTAATTCCGGGGTTTTTAAATATTTATGGCGCATAATAATGTCAAAATATTGCCATAAACGGCGCGAAGCATGAATAATCGGCAATTTTTCATAAGCTTCTTTCGGATAATCAAGCTTGCCGGTAATCGCGTCAATTTTCTCATTCTTATCAAAATCATTTTTAATCACATCCAGATACTGAGACGACAATCCTTCAAGATCAGCGTCATTGCTAACCAAAATTAAATCCCCGGCTTGCTTGCTTCTTTTTCTGCTCCTTGATAAAGCCAAATCATTTAAATGCTTGCGAATATTGCCCATTGAGGCTTCTTCTTTGGGAAATTCTTTATAGACATAACGCACTTTTAATTCGGGATGATCTTTCTTAAAACGCGCTACTTCTTCTTGGGTTTTATCTCTTTGCCCTCCTTCAGGATGATTATCTAAAATAATAATCTCAAAAGTCTCTGGCTTGATTGCCTTTCCTTCTTTATCCTTTTGACATGCGTATTGTTCTAGGGTATGATAAATATTTTTCTCTTCTTTGTAAGATGGGATTGCTATGACTAAACGGCAGTTCTCATTCATTGGTTCATTGATCTGCTGATCCAGGCTTTCTAATTCTTCCAAATATTCTGACGGCTGCTGTCCGAAATACCAATCTAATTCTTCTTTTTCATCTAATTCTGCTTCTGGATTGCTTAATCGGGGAGACTTCCGTTGCTCATATTCTTTTTCTCCCGCGAAGCCGTAATGGCCATAATAAATCATTCCTTGTTTTTCAGGCAGCCACATCGGCTCCAGCGCTTTTTCTCCTTTCATCGGAATCGGCGGGAAAAGCTCCCAATCTTGCGGCGGGCGTTCAATAATTGGGATTGGCATCGGCCCCCCAACAGACGGCATTTCCGGCATGCCCGGACCTTCCATTGTCGCTAAGGGAATAATTTGTTTAACGCCATTCTTTTCGCCCAAAATATATTCTATCTCGCCATAACGACCCATAAAATCGAAACCTTTAGCATCTCTTCTCCACAATACCTCGCCCAATTCACCTTCCGGATCAATGTGGATTTTACCGCCTACTGGCACCGGTAATTCAAATGCTTGGGCCTGATGTCCTGCTGAAGGGTAAAGAAAAAATTTCATCTTACCTGACTTCATTAATGCCTGCGCATCCACACTGAAACGGCTGGAGAAAGAACCATCCGGCGTCATTCTCTGCACAGAATATTCTATCCATTCCTTGCCATTTTCATCCGTATAAAGGCAGGGATGTTCGCTCGTACCGCCTTCTTGTAACTTGATCTCATTAAGATCGGGGATGTCTGGCTTACGATTACGGAACCAATCTTCGTGATGAATAGAGACCGCGTTCTTTTTCGCCCAGTCGCTTTCCAAAAAAGTGTTAATATCCTGCTTGACCGGCAGCTGCTCCGCGCCGGCACTAGCGCCCTTGCCTGCATCCACGCTCTCCACAAAATTTGTATGACTGGTAAAGCCTTGCTTCTCTAGCGCGTCAGAAAAAGTCACCTTGCCATCAGGCGCGATCGTAACTGCGTCACGCCCCCATAATTTATCTCCTTCCATTAAATCAAATTGGCCGTTGTGATCTGGATCAGCCAAACTAAAACCTTTAGGCAGTTGCACCTGCATTTCCTGGCCATTTTGCATCGTAACTGCTTGCGAAATCATCTCGCCTTTGCCGCCAATATTACCGCCGCGGATATGTTCCACTAATGCGGCAAGAGCCGTTAGTTTTTCTCCCTCTGGCTTGCCATGTTTAAGCGCTGATTCCAGTAATCCGGATTGTCTGCCGCCGCCAAAACTAATTTCATGCCCAGCCAAAGACACATGCCAATCCGGCAAAGTCGCCATCACTTCTTGAGCAGTCGCGCCTAAAACCAAACCTACGCCTCCGCTTACAGCCGCGCCTTTTAAAGACTTTGCTCTCTTTATTTTCTGAAACTGATTGTCTTTTTCCGTTCTTTCTTTCGTTAAAGCGTTTTCCTGCATTTGCACCACATTCGCGTAATCATAACTCAAGCCTTTCTCTTGTTTTAATTTTGATAAATCTAGTTTTGCTTCCGCGCGCAAAAGATCCAATTCTCTGCGCTCTTGCTCTACTCTCTTCGGATTGGAATAGCTGATTAAATCAATTTTATGTTGATCCGAGAGTCTAATCCGCGCTTCAATTTCCGCCAAAGCGTCATACGCGGCTTGGAATTGTTCGGGCGCAACATTCTTTAATTTATTTTCTTTGGCGCCACGGCTGGCGTACAAATTCGTTTCTAGCTCGCGACTTAGTTCAGCCGCGCTTTTTGTTTTGTAACGGATTGCTTCCAATTCTAATCTTTGCGGCGAATTCTCGCGATCAAATTCCGTCTTACCTGACGCCGCTTCATACATATCCTGGGCCCGCTTTTTTTCTTGCATAATATCCAGCCGTTTTTTGGTTAAAGCCGCGCCAGCGCCGGCAGAACCAAGCAAGGTCGCGGCTTGAACGATTTTGCTCATCGTCACTATTTGAACAGCCTTTCTCCCCAAGCAATAAGCAAGGGGAACGATGATTGTTTCGTGAAATAAAAATTTGCCTGCTTTGTTATTTTGAATTTTATCAATAATCCGTTCGGTTTTGGAGAGTTGCATTTCGGTGCGGCAACCCATTTTTGCTTTGCCCGCGACAATTTCAAAATCTAAATCCAATTTTTCCAATCCCGCGCCATGCTCTACGCTCTGCCGGGCTTGCTCCGCGATTTCAAAAAGATTATCCGCGTAAGTCAAACCGTCGGTAATTTCTTTTTCAGAAATCTTGCCTTCCATCCTACTCGCAATAATAGTATTTCTCTTTTGGTCAAATTCATCGCGCGACATTCCGCCAACCGCATAATCCTTGATTAAACTTTTAATTTCACGATTAAATTCTTCATCTTGCACGATTTCGCTCTCCTCGCCGGCTTCTTTGTGCACAAGCTCTTCGTAACCAGAAGCAAAACGATCTACCAAGGCCTGCATTCCGGCAAGATGCGCTCTGCGGTTAATATCTCCTTCGCCAATATAAAGACTTTTGCTGCTCTCAATTTCTTTTTTTGCTTTTTTGTAATGATGCTGGCGCCGCGCCGCGTCAAAAGTATAATCCCATAAACCCAAGGCCATCGCTTTCGCAAAACGGGGAATATTCTTCAGTTTGCGCCAGCCTTTTTCTTTTCTCAAAGTTGATTTGCGCGTCAGCCGCGCTTCGGCCATATGTTGCGCCGCTTCTTCCACCGCCTTTTCCGCTTTGACCAAAGCGATTCTTTTTCTAGGCCTTTCCGCTCCGATAATTTCAGGCTCTGCTTCAGGCATAGGAACAGAAGCAGGAGAAACTTCCACGGCGGCAGGCACCGATTCTTCTTTTTTCTCTTCACTTTTTACTGTTTCTGCCGCGATTTTAGTCGCGAAATCTTCAGGATTCGGAATCTCATCAACTTCCGTTTCTGCCGGCTTTTTTTCTTCTTCTTTTTGCGTCAGCGCCAAATCCTCTGGATTTGATTCGTCAATTTTCACTTCTTCTTCCGGTTTAGAAATAATAATGCCAATTTCTTGATTCGTAATCTCGCGACTTAATTCATTTAAAAGTTCAGCTCGCGCTTCGTCATTATATTGAATAGCGCTCTCTCTTCCTTTGTCTTCTTCGTATTTAGAAAAGGCAAGGGCATTTAAATCAGGGTCGCTAGCGCCTCTTTTTTCAGAAGAAAGCGTTTCTAATCTTTGCCACCGCTTTTGCAAAATTTTTAATTTTTCGGTTTGATATTTTTCCAAATCGCTATTCACCGCTTGCTTAATCTTTTTTTTCGCCTCGGCAATCTCTGATTTTAAATAGGCTGCTGCTTTATCTGCCGCCTCCACCCAAGGATATTTTGCTTCCCGCGCTTTTTCTAAATCCAACAAAGCTTGCTGTTCGGTTTCTTTTGTTGAAGATGGGGATTCATTTTTTAAACGCTCATCTTCATCGCGGCTAATAAAAGGATGCGCTTCTTGGCTGTAATCATTTTTTTCCGCCATATGTTTATTTTTATATGTAAAAAAATTATAACCCTAAATAAGTCGCGCGGAAACGAACAAGCGTATTCGCGATCACCGCTTCCAAATCTGGAATGTTTTTCCGGCAAAAAATGTTAATTTTTTTCGCGTCTGCCGTATCCAGAATCTTATCAAATTCAGCCATTTTGACAGGCGGCATATTTTCAACCAAGGCCAAATTAATATGATCATCTACCCGCTCGGATAAATCTTTTTTAATTTGCAAGCGCACCGCCGGCTCAAGATTAGTAAATTTTTTTTCTTCAATCAGCCTTTCAATAAATTGATTTAAAGATTGAAGCGCGTTTTGTTTTTTCGCCATAAATTTTTAAATTAAATTTTATTTTTATTAAACAAATCTTGTTATTCACATTATACCACTGTGGATAAAAAACTCAACAACGCCAAAATTTTCTTTGCTAAAATTATTTAAAGTAGTTATAATAGAATCAATAAGAAATGAATTCCCGCCAATCGCCGGGAATGACAATAAACATATATAGACATAACACTCTAGAATCGGACCAAAAAATATTTTTATTTAGAATGCGATCTATATTGGGCGGCTAAAAAACATTTTCCTTTTAAAAGGGAAAAAAGGTTAGATTTTCCTTTTTTAGTCTTATCTTACTTAAAATCATACTCTAGTCCAAATTTGGAGTGTGATATGTATAT
>Ga0172371_10010906_pt1 | contig 12192 bp, 10 predicted proteins | sample Lak12m_FD_114543 | JGI IMG/M metagenome (GOLD analysis project Ga0172371, IMG submission 114543) | Freshwater microbial communities from Kabuno Bay, South-Kivu, Congo - kab_022012_12m | ecosystem: Environmental > Aquatic > Freshwater > Lake | place: Democratic Republic of the Congo: South-Kivu... | reverse complement strand
TCTGGAGTGCATAATTGCGGCCTATCAGGCGTTCAGGAACCGGACGCCCTTTGATCTCACCTTGCATCGTCTCGACCGCACTAACGGAGAAACGCGAGCCATCGCCTACGATGAGGAAAGCATGGAAGGGGCCCTGTCGATCCCCATGGAGGTGCGGTAAGTGGCTTCCATTGACCATTCGACCGCTAACCTCGGGGTAAGGCAGATTATTTGCCCTACATGCGGGGCAGATTTTACATGGCCGGCCTTTCGGATCCAGAAAACCAGATTGCTCATTGTGGAAGGAAAAGATGACGAGGCGTTTTTTGATACGCTTGTCAACCGCCTTGGGCGGTACGACATCCAGGTGGCGGGCATCGGCGGCAAGACCAAGCTCAGGACGATACTCAAGGCCATCGTAAAAGACCCTCCCTTTCAGAACGTCCAGTCATTGGGCGTGATTCGTGATGCTGACTTAGACCCTAAGTCGGCTTTCGAAAGTGTGAGAGATGCACTCAAAGCCACAGGGCTTCCGACCCCAAAAAAGCAGATGAGCGTCGCCAAAGGCCCCCCCAAGACCAGCGTCATGATCCTTCCATCCATCGACAGGCAGGGAGCACTGGAGGATCTTTGCCTTGAGGCGGTTGCTCAGGATCCCGCGATGGATTGTACCGAGGGTTTCTTTGATTGTTTACAGGAAAAGGGAAGGTCTCGCCCTCAGAAAGACATGGCCAAGGCCAAGGTCCGTGTTTTTCTTGCAGCCCAGGAAGCCCCCACCCTGCCATTGGGACTGGCCGCCAGGAAAGGCTACTGGCCCTTGGATCACCCGGCCTTTGACCGGGTCAGGCGTTTCCTGAAATCTTTGTAGTGTCAACCTCATTATGTAGCGGCTGTCGTGTCTTCCATTCTGAACCGTCCGATTGCATGTCACATTCTGTCTTTACCTTGACCGGTAGAAACGACCAGTAGAACCATTAGGGACGGCTTAGTAAGCACACTTGGGGAGGATCTTCGGGGTGACGACGCGGACCAACATCGAATGGACTGAACAGAGCTGGAACCCTTGTACCGGGTGCACCAAGGTGTCGCCAGGCTGTCACAACTGTTTCGCGGAAAGGATGGCTTGGCGTCTGAAGGCCATGGGAATGAAGGGATATGAGAATGGCTTCTCCTTGGCGGTGCATCCGGAAAGATTGAATGCGCCCCTCTTGCGCCGAAAACCGACCCTTTACTTTGTCAATTCCATGAGCGATGTGTTTCACAAAGCAGTCCCAGATGATTTCATTGAACAGATATTTGCTGTGATGGGGCAGACTCCCCAGCATATCTATCAGTTGCTCACCAAACGCGCCGACAGGATGGCCGACTTTTTATCCACAAGAGAAATCCCGAACAATGTCTGGATCGGGGTGACCGTCGAAAACCGGGAACACGGTCTGCCAAGGATGGCGGCCCTTAAGACCATACATGCTCCTGTCCGCTTTCTTTGCATGGAGCCTCTCCTGGAGGACTTGGGTATAATCGATCTCGCTGGTATCCAGTGGGTGATCGTAGGCGGAGAATCTGGGCCGAGGGCCAGACCCATGAAACCGGCATGGGTTGAACGCATCAAAAAACAGTGTGAGTTACAAAACATTCCCTTCTTTTTCAAACAATGGGGCGCCTGGGGTCCAGATGGAAGGAGGCGCTCCAAAAGGGCAAATGGCAGACGCCTTTTGGGGCGTACCTGGGATGGCATGCCGACATTAACCGGGGTCGTCTCTACAGCTTTCTGAAGTCACTTTAGCTCAATTATATGGAAAACATAGAAAGAATAGAATCCGATCTTTGGGAGGCGGCGGATCAACTCCGAGCAAATTCGAAGCTCACCTCCACCCAATATTGTATACCTCTCCTTGGCATTATTTTCCTTCGCCACGCGGCCAATCGGTTCGATGCTGCCACCCTGCAAATCAGGGAAGATCAAAAAGCGGGCAGGATGCCTAAACGCCCCCCGGTGAAGGAGGATTACATCAAGCGTCGCGCCCTGTATCTCCCCGAAACAGCGAGATATGACACTATCCTGGGGCTTCCCAAGGGGACTAACCTCGGCCAGAAGCTTATCGAGGCCATGGACGCGATTGAAGCGGATTATGAACCGTTGCAGGGTGTGCTGCCGAAGGAATATACGATCTTTGACAACACGCTGCTGGAGGATCTTTTAAAAATTTTCAGCAGAGAGGCGTTGAGATCCGCTGACGGGGATATCTTCGGTCGCATCTATGAGTATTTTCTAATGAAGTTCGCCATGCAGGGGGCGCAGGACAGCGGCGAGTTTTTCACCCCTCCATCGCTGGTCAAAACTATTGTCAATGTTATCGAACCGGAGCACGGGACTGTTTTTGACCCGGCATGCGGGTCTGCCGGGATGTTTGTACAGTCCAGCTATTTCATCGAGCGTCTGGGCCTGGACACCGGCCACTGCGTCACCTTTTATGGGCAGGAGAAGACTGCCACCACCATCAAGTTGGCCAAGATGAACCTGGCCGTCCATGGACTTGAAGGCAATATCCTCGAGGCCAACACATTCTATGAAGATCTGCACACGCTGCACGGCAGATGCGACTTTGTCATGGCCAATCCCCCTTTCAATGTGGATATGGTGGACGCGGAAAGGATTAAGAGTGATTGCCGGCTTCCATTTGGCCTGGCGGGGGTCAACAAGAACAAAAAGGTATCTAACGGAAACTACCTCTGGATCTCCTATTTTTACAGTTACTTGAACGAAAATGGCCGGGCCGGCTTTGTCATGTCTTCCCAGGCCTCAAGCGCAGGTCACGGTGAAAAGGAGGTTCGCCGCAAGATCATTGAAACCGGCCACGTGGATGTGATGATCGCCATTCGGGCCAATTTTTTCTACACCCGTGCCGTTCCGTGCGAACTCTGGTTCTTTGACAGGAACAAGCCGGAACATCTGCGCGACAAGGTGCTGATGATCGATGGCCGCAATATCTATCGGAAGGTGACGCGAAAGATCTACGATTTCACGCCCGAGCAGCTCAAGAATATCACGGCCATTGTGTGGCTGTACCGGGGACAGACGGAAAAATACCTGGCTCTCGTAAAGGAATATCTTGAGACAGTATGCGACGCATGCAGCTCTGTTTCGGGGAAACTGGAGGCCTTTGACTTTTCTGTTGAGCAGATCAAGAAGCATCTCAAGGGTTTTGCAGAGGCGCGCAAGGCAGATAAAGACGTGGATCAGACCATTTTCAGAAGATTTCAGGAAAGCCTGAAAGAACTTGAAAATGCCATCAGCCGATATGTGAAGGAAAAGAAGGAATTGATTAAAGCCATGACCGGCTGGGTTGAGAATACTTGCCAACCAGCGCCTGCCCACAACGACGACCAGAAAGAAGCGACACAGGCCTTTGATCCGGTGGCGGATAGAATGAAGGGGATTGGTAAACAGATCGATAAGTTATGTAACCTTGCCCGGAATATGGTTGAAGCGGCTGAGAAGGATTTGGGCGCCAGGCAGTCAGAAGCCTGGAATACTAAGAAAATCTCGGGATCGAAGAGAGGACTGGAAGATCTCAGAAAAGAGGCCGTGGATCAGTTGGGACTGGCGGTCTATTTTCAGCGCAGAATTCTGTGGCTCCAAACCCGGTTTCCCGATGCCGTATGCGCGGATGTGGAAGGGCTGGTCAAGCTGGTGGACCGCGCACATATAGAGGCCAACGACTGGAGCCTGACCCCTGGCCGATATGTGGGTGTGGCCCCACAGGAGGAGGACGAAGACTTCGACTTCGCAGAGACCCTGCGCGAGATTCATGTGGAACTGGACGGCCTGAACATCGAGGCGGTGCAATTGGCTGCGACAATCAAAAAGAATTTCCAGGATGTGGGGATATGATGGGAAAAAGGAAGGCATCCAGCCTGACGAGACCTGTGGAAGCCGGAATTCCGGCAACCTATGCCGCGACCTTCGCGGAGATCAAGGAACGTATCCGCAAGGCCCAGCATGCCGCCCTGAGGACGGTCAACAGGCAACTGGTCGGGCTGTATTGGGATATCGGGCGGATCATCGTCGAACGCCAGGCCGCTGGAGGCTGGGGTCGATCCGTCGTGGAGACCTTGGCGGGCGATCTGCAGAAGGAGTTTCCCGGCGTGGGCGGATTCTCTGTCCAGAACCTCTGGTACATGCGGCAGCTTTATCAGGAATATCATGAGTCGCCAAAACTCCAACCACTGGTTGGAGAAATTGCCTGGAGCCATAACCTGATTATCATGTCCCGTTGCAATGGTGAAACAGGCTGTTTCGCAATTGGTGCAACGACCGGTTGCACAATTGGCGGACTGGAAGACCTCAACGCCGAGGCCGTGCAACTGGCCGCGACAATCAAGAAGAACTTCGAGGAGCTGGGGGTATGAGCTGGGAAATCCAGAAACTCGAAAACGTCGCCGACTTCTGCCTTGGAAAAATGCTCGATCAAAAGAAAAATCGTGGCGAGCCCCTGCCATATCTCGCGAATGTCAATGTTCGCTGGGGTGAAGTTGACTTGGCCGATCTGAGAGAGATGCGGTTTGAACAACATGAGTTGGAACGCTACGGACTGAAATATGGCGATATCGTAATGTGCGAAGGTGGAGAACCGGGGCGATGTGCGATTTGGAAAGAACAACGCTCCAGCATGATGATCCAGAAAGCGCTTCACCGGATTCGGCCACACGATTGTTTGCGGCCAGAGTTCCTCTACTACTTTTTCCTCTACAAGGGTCGAACTGGTCATCTGTCGTCTCTTTTCACCGGTTCGACAATCAAGCACCTTCCACGTGAAAAGCTTGCACTGGTTGAAGTGCCAGTGCCGCCTCACTCTACTCAGGACCAAATCGCTTCTGTCCTCTCAGCCTACGACGACCTGATCGAAAATAACCTCCGGCGGATTGAGCTTCTGGAGCGGTCGGCCAGGCTGTTATACGAGGAGTGGTTTGTCCGACTTCGCTTTCCGGGGCATGAGCGTGTGAAGATCAAGCATGGTGTGCCGGATGGGTGGAAAAGGAAGCGAATAGACGAGATTTGTCAAACAATAGGAGGAGGGACCCCGTCCACACGAAAAAGTGAATATTGGGATGGCGGAGACATTACATGGGTGACGCCGACTGACGTTACGAGAAACAACTGTCTTGTTCTGCTCGATTCAGAGAAAAAAATCACTGAAGAAGGTTTGAAGCATAGTTCCGCAAAGATACTCCCGCCCAATTCAATCCTGATGACCAGCCGTGCGTCGGTTGGCTTCTTTTGTCTGCTTGACAAAAAGGCATGCACCAATCAAGGCTTTATCTCTATTATCCCAAACACGGAACCACTCAGGATGTACTTGTTGCACAATTTGATGAACAGGCGTGATGAGATTCTGTCAAATGCAAAAGGATCGACATATAGGGAGATCAACAAATCCACATTTAGATCGCTCGACATAATGGTTCCTTCTATAGATGTCATGAAATCATTCCATAAAATTACTTACACTATCATAGAACAAACGAAACTGCTTCAACGACAGAACCAAAAGCTCAAGCAGGCCCGTGACCTGCTGCTGCCCAGGCTCATGAATGGAGAAATCACCGTGTAATCGGGGGACAGACCCATGATCACCGACATCAACAGCGAGGACCGGCTGGTTCAGGCGACCTTTGCGGACTACCTGGAGAAGAACCTGGGATGGGAAAACGTGTATGTCTGGAACCAGGAGGTCCTGGGATTGGACGGTACACTTGGCAGGGTCAGCGAGCAACAGGTGGTTCTGACGTGAGACCTTCGCAGGGCCATTGAGAAGCTCAATTCCACGTTGCCGCCAAAGGCCGTGGAGGAGGCGGTTCAGAAGTTTATCCGTCCGGATTTCACCCGCTCAACCCTCCAGTTGAACCAGGAATTCTTCAAATACATTCGTGACGGCATCCCGGTCACCTACCGGGACAACACCGGCCGGCTCTGTCAGGGGAGGGCCAGAGTCATCGATTTTCAGCACCCGGATTCCAATAGCAACACATTCAAGGCGGTTCGCGAACTGAAAATTCAGGGACTGCGGTCGCCCCATTACAACCGGCGGGCCGATCTGGTGTGCTTTGTCAACGGCATCCCGCTGGTGTTCATCGAACTCAAGGCCGTGTATGTGAACATCCGGGCCGGGTTCGACAACAACATCAGCGACTATTTCGATACCATTCCCCACGCCTTCTACCACAACGCCTTTTTGGTGGTGAGCAACGGCGACCGGGCCCGTTATGGCACCATTACGAACGGGTGGGAGCATTTCAGCGAATGGAAACGAAACGACGAAAGGGAAAAAGGGCGTCTTGAGGCAAAGTCTCTGCTCGACGGCACTCTGAATAAGGAGCGACTGCTGGATCTGGTGGAGAATTTCATTGTCTATGACGACAGCAAGCCGGGCGGCACACGGAAGGTGATTGGCAGGAACCATCAGGTACTGGGGGTCAACAAAGCCGTTGATTCGGTAAGGCGGCAAGAGGAATTGAAGCGGAGGTTCCCAACGGAAAAGAGACTGGAATACTACGAATATCGAGACCAGGAAGCCCTATTGGCGGCGGAACAGGATCAACCCGAAATCAGTCCATCGCACCTATCCATTCGAAGAGAAGGGGAAAAAATTGTTGGGTTGCCGATGGTTAGAAGAGCGCATCCTGATCTGGGAATGTTGGGGGTCTTCTGGCATACCCAGGGGGCGGGGAAATCCTATTCCATGCTCTTTTTTGCTGAAAAGGTCCGGCGTCTCATTCCCGGGAACTTCACGTTTGTGATCATGACCGATCGGAAAGGCCTGGATGACCAGATCTACAGGACCTTTGCAGGTTGCGGGATCGTTGATCAGAATACCCCAAGGGCCTCTTCGGGGGAGGACCTGGAGAGACTCCTCAAGGAGGATCACCGCTATATCTTCAGCCTGATCCATAAGTTCAATAAGCCGGTCTCCATCGAACATCCCTACAGCAAGCGGGATGATGTCATTGTCATTTCCGATGAGGCCCACCGGACCCAGGCCGGAAAGCTGGCCCGCAATATGCGGCTGGCCCTGCCCAATGCGGCCTTTATCGGTTTTACGGGGACGCCTCTCTTTAAATACGACCACCTGACCCGTCGGATATTCGGCAACTATGTTTCGCGATATGACTTCAAGCGCTCGGAGGAAGACGGCGCCACGGTGAGACTGGTCTATGAAAACCATGGAGAAAAATTGGGGATAGCCCGCCTGGATTTGAATGACCGCATTGCAGAGAAGATTGAAGAGGCGGAGTTGGAACCCGATCAGATTTCGCTTCTGGAGAAGCTCCTTGGCAAGGACTATGAGGTGATCACGGCGGATGACCGACTGGATAAGCTTGCGGACGACTTTGTGGAGCATTGTGTAACACGGTGGGAATCCGGAAAATCCATGCTGGTCTGCATAGACAAGCTCACCTGTGCACGCCTGTACCAGCGGATTATGCCGCGATGGCAGACAAAGCGTGGCCAGCTAAAATCGGCGCTGGCTCAAAGAGAGGCAGAACAAAAGGCCGCCACGGATGAATTCACCCGGGCAAAGCTCTTGCAGGAAACCACCAAGCTTCAAAGGCAGATCGCATGGGTGGAGCAAACGATCATCGAAATCATTATCAGTGAAGGGCAGAATGAGGTCAGGGACTTCAAGAAATGGGGTTTCGATATTCGGCCGCATCGGGAGCTGATGAAACAGGGATTTGAGACGCCCGACGGCAAGCGGGTGGATGTGGAAACGGCATTCAAGGATCCCGGCCATCCGTTTCGCATCGCCATTGTCTGCGCCATGTGGCTCACGGGCTTTGATGTGGAATGTCTCACGACGCTCTATCTTGATAAACCCATGAAGGCCCACACCCTCATGCAGGCGATTGCCCGCGCCAATCGGGTATTTCCTAGAAAAGTGTGCGGGGTTATCGTTGACTATAACGGCATGCTGAAAAGCCTTCGGGAGGCCATGGCGCAATACGCCCTGGGGGATGATGGCGAGGAGGGGGGCGAGGGTGACCAGATAGTAGGGCCGATAGAGGAGCTTTTGAAGGGGCTTGTCGAGGCGATCGAGGCAACGGAAAGGCATCTTGAAGCACTGGGATTTGATCCGTCGAGGCTGATCGGCTCGAGGGGTTTTGACCGGATCGAGGCGCTTCGGGACGCGGTCGATGCGCTCTATACCTCTGACGAGGCCAAACGCCGGTTTGGAATCATGGCCAGACAGGTATTTGGCCGTTTCAAGGCCTTGCTCATGGAGCCTGTCGTGTTTCAGTATGTCGAGCGGCACGACAATATTGAAACCATCTACAAAAAACTGGAAGAAATACGGGACACATCCGACGTGACTGACGTCCTGAAAGAGATTCATCGAATCGTCAACGAGGCGATTCGGGCAAGCGAGCCAGGAGATGATCAGACAGAGGGGGTGATCCTCGATCTGAGCGAGATCGATTTCGAGAAGCTGCGGGATGAATTTGCCAGGAAGGCTAAGCGCAAAAGGACCGCGCTGGAGGATATTCGCGCCCTCGTGGAAAAAAAGCTTGAACAGATGCTGCTGAAAAACCCCCTGCGAATGGATTATTACAAAAAATATCAGGAGATTGTCTCGGATTATAACAGAGAAAAGGATCGCGCAACCATTGAAGAGACATTTTCCAGGCTTACGGACCTTTGCAAAGGCATGGACGCAGAGCAACGGCGAGCTGCCGAGGAAGGGCTCAATGAAGACGAACTGGCCCTTTTTGATCTGCTGATGAAGAATAACATCAGTAAGACTGATCGAGAGCGACTGAAACAGGCAAGCAGAAGCTTGCTGGAATCGCTGATTGCCCTTTTGAAACCGATGGAGAGCTGGACCGAAAAGGAACAAACCCGGGCGGAGGTGAAGGTCTTCATTCTGGACAGCCTTTTTGGAGCACTTCCTGATCCTCCCTATCGTGCGGAGGAAAAGGAGGAGATCACAGACCGGATGTTTGATTATATCTGGCAACGAAGCTCCATGGGGTATCCCTTGGGTATGGCTGAAGCGGCATATACCGGATGAGGGCCGAGTTGGCCGTTCAACATCTCCCAGCACCTCGCTTCCTGCCGACAATGAACGCCTTCATGGTTGAATTATACTCTTCATTTATGACACTGGGCATTTCCGAGAGCGAAGCCGAAATCTGTCAATGGCTCTCGCACAAGGGGCAGGCGTCCATCAGAGAGTTTATGAAGGTATTTTCGCTCCCCAAGGCTACCATGAACCGGAAGATATCCAAACTGGTGAACGATGGATTGATCAAGGTCCATGGCTCCGGACGCGGAACTTTTTATACGTTACATTATGGACCAGGCATTCATGAGCCGAGGTGATACGATAAAACATATATATATCCATCAGTTGAAAACAAAATGAGAGGATAATGAGACGATAATGAGAATGAGGACGCAGGTTTTTAGGTTTTCCAAGAGGAGCGAGGCGAAGTGGGGGACTGACAATTCCTTTACATATTTGCATTTACGTGCATGCCGGCAGATCTGTGGCTGGCCAATGGGGAGAACCAGGCGATAGGGACCCACTGCATGGGGCGCACGTGGACGCCCTTTACATCTTTACATTTGGGTGCAATCCCGCAGAGTTATGAGGCCAAGGGAACGGCCCCTAAGAATAAGGTGGTGACCGCAACATATCGATTCGATTGGCATCAGTTGCCAGCCACGAGACCAAAGGCTTGAAGCGGCCAGTGGGGGGACCCGGTTACTGACTCGATCGGTGGGCCGGGAAGCCGAATGATCGAAACGGAAGACTTCCGATTCATTGAGGAAAAAGCGAGGGGAGCAAATGCCGGAATTAAAGACCAGGGATAAAAGCCTTGCTGAGGCGGCCGCCAAGTTCGTAGATGCGGTTCGCCGGCTCTATCCCGGCGTCAATGTGAGGCCTATTGCCAGTTTTGAAGATGAAGACTTCACCTTTGAAGTCGCACTTCCCAAGAATTTGTCTGTGGATGAGGTTCTTGAGGCATGCCACAAGGAATGCATCAAGGTGGAGGATGAATATGATCTGTTTCTCCTCCCTCACGTGATCCATGAGGGTGAACAAGCCGCAAATTTGGAATGATCAGATATAGATTTGAAACACGGGATGGACAGAAACAAGGGACATCCCCAAGGTGCAACCTTGTCTCGGAGCGGTTGGACCTCGTTGAAGAGACTTCTTCTGGATTCGACAATGCGACCACCTCTTGCTTGATGCAGGCGCCCCTCATCCCGGATGTCCCTCGGCCGTGACATGCCCCTTCAGGCTTTTCGAAGCGCCCATTCCTTGGTCCAAAGCTTAGCTCCCTGCCCATCCAGATCCACCAGATATTTCTCGCCATTGATCTCCACGACAGTGCCTGTGCCGTGACTGGTTTTCACTCTATCGCCGATCTTGAAGCGTTTCTTGCGTGGCGTCTTGGGCTCGGGGGCCTTGGGCGTCGATGGGGCGGATCGGGTAGCTGAAAAACCACGGAGTTCCGTTCGTGAAGGTTTGGGCCGAGGGAGATGGGAGGTTTTGGGCCGAAGATGACCTGACACACCCAAATGATATCTCACGATTTCATCAAGTTGACATATCTTGACTTATGTTGTGAGTTGCCGTAACCGCTTGAAAAGATAGCGCTTCTGAGGTTTGGCCTGAGAAAGGCTGAATGTCCATTGAAAACGACATGTTATACTGATTCTGGCCGTTGCCATCTCCTGATCCCGCAACATAATATTTCGACCTTTTCCATAGTTCCCCGTTGAGGGCTGTTGGTTGCATACCCCCGCTATAAGCTATCCAACCAGGCCATCAGATCCCCCTCGTTTTCCCACTGGAGCAATTCATCTATTTTGGAATCGTCGGCGAGGACCGATTGCATATGCCTGGCAAACCGTATTTGGAGGTGAATAGGATGGCGGACGCCGGTATTTTGGTTACGTTTTGCCAGGGCCTTATTCACCAGAATCGAATTCCAAGGCAGCGGGACGCTCTTTTAAAATTCAATTGAGAGAGAATTCTCACCCCGGTCAAGGATGGAGCGTTTTCACCCAGAGACGCGGAAATCGTTCTAAATCAAGGGCCTTTGCTATTTTCGGTCAGAATGATGGTCCAGGATTCTCTATGCACCCATAAGGTCACCAACCTATTTCCGCCAGAGGGGATATCCCAACGATTTTTTGGAGCTGAATGTTTGTGCTATCACCATGAACGTGATCCTTGCCCCGATTGAAATACATATCCATCATCTTCAACTCACTCCCAATCCCTACTTCACACCCCTCTATAAGTTAAGACTATTTTATCTTGCCTTTCAATAAATATCATGATATAAACCTGCTATTCCAAAATAACCTCCAGATAGAGAATGTCCTATGCATGAAATGATGACTACCAAGGAATTGGCAGCCTATTTGAGGCTGCATGAAATCACCATCTGCAAGTATGCTGCTGAATGTAAAATCCCAGGAATCCGCATCGGCAGGGTCTGGCGCTTTGACAAGGAAGAGATCGACAACTGGATTGGAGAATCCTATTCAAAGCGAAAAGGAACCAAGAAAGGAAGGTCCCGAAAACCTGGAAAATAGATGAATGAAAAGGGATCTACAGTTCATATCCAACATAGAAGGGTCGAATCAATCTTAAAACCCATGCCCTACAGACTCAGGATGACTTTATGGCAGACTCGCAAGCCGATCAGACTGTCACGACCTTATAGAGATGAATATTTTTACCTCTTTTCAGGAATAAAAGGAGGGAAACCATGAAGGCACTTGTTTTGTACGATTCATTGGGCGGCAACACGGAGAAGGTAGCGGACCGGATCCACAGCACTTTAGGCCGGGGAAGCGTAGAGAGCGAATTCGTCAAAGTTTCAGCAGATACAGATATTGATCTTTATGATTATGACCTTCTGTTCCTGGGTTCTCCGGTCATAGCTTGGGGTCCGACGAATACAATGAGAGATTTTGTCATGAAAAAGCTTCGGGAGTATCACAAAGCCAGGATACAGCCTTCGGCCCCGCTCAGGCCTGGAAAGTTTGCCGTGAGCTTCTGCACCTTTTCAGGCACTCACATCGGAGAGAGCGAAGCAGTGCCTCTCACAAAATGGTTCAGCTCATTCCTGGAGCATTTAGGGTGCCTGGTAATGGCTGAGTGGAACATTGTCGGCCAATTTCATAAC
>Ga0172371_10010905_pt1 | contig 12193 bp, 8 predicted proteins | sample Lak12m_FD_114543 | JGI IMG/M metagenome (GOLD analysis project Ga0172371, IMG submission 114543) | Freshwater microbial communities from Kabuno Bay, South-Kivu, Congo - kab_022012_12m | ecosystem: Environmental > Aquatic > Freshwater > Lake | place: Democratic Republic of the Congo: South-Kivu... | reverse complement strand
GGCCAGCCAGGCGAGAAGGCCGCGGCCTGCAATACAGCCGGTGGTGAAGGCTCCCTGGAGCAGATAGCCGCCGGTGGGCGCCTCCCAATCCAGCATCTCCCCGGCCACGAATACCCCCGGCATTTTATTAAGCATCAGTTCATCGTTCAGCTCGGCAAAGGTAAGGCCGCCGGCGGAAGAGATCGCTTCGGCCAGGGGTCTGGTGGCGCGCACCTCAAGCGGCAGATTTTTGAGCCGTGCGGCCAGGGATTCCTGGCTTTGCAGTTCTTCCGGCAAGAGGACCTCCCGGAGCAGGGGGTAGACCGGGCCGGCAAGATTTATCGCCTTGCGCAGAAAATTGCTGGCGCTTTCGTTGCGGCGACGCGCCAGCCGCTGGTTTATCTGTTCCTGACTAAGGTCCGGTTTCAAATCAATAAACAGGGTTGCCGCTCCGTTTTTTTCCAGCAGATCGCGAACCTTGGCGCTCAAGGCGTAAACCGGGCCGCCCTCGACGCCGTAGCCGGTGATAAGTACATCGCCGCCAGCCTGTTGTCCGGCGATTTGGAGGCGGACATTTTTCAAGACCCGGCCTTGAAACCTGGAACGGAAATGCTCAGACCACTCCACTTCAAGTCCGCAGTTTGCCGGGCGAAACGGTTCGCAGCGGATGCCTGCCTCAGTCAGAATTGTTGTCCACCTGCCATCGGAGCCGGTCTGGGGCCAGCTTGCTCCGCCAAGGGCCAGGATTACGCCCGCGGCCGGGAATGCTTCGTTTTCTCCTGTATCCGTTTGCAAGAGCAGGGCGCCGCTTTCGGCAAAACCGAGCCAGCGGTGCCGGAGATGAAAAACGGTCCCCTGCCTGCCAAGCCATTCGCTCCATCTTTTCAGGATGTCACGCGCTTCGGCTTTAACAGGGAAAATTCGGCCGCTGCTGCCGACAAAGGTTTCCACCCCCAGGTTGCGCAGCCAGGCCCGCAGGTTATCGGGAGAAAAGGCGGTGAGCAATTCCCGGAATCGGGCCGCGTTATCGCCGTAATGGGCGGCAAAGGCCGGGAGCGGTTCGGCGCGGGTCAGATTGAGCCCCCCGCGGCCGGCAAGGAGAAATTTGAGTCCTATTGCCTGCTTGGACTCAAACATCTCCACCGCAAAGCCGGCTTCGCTCAAAACCGTGGCCGCCATCAGCCCGGCCGGGCCGCAGCCAACTACCGCCACCTTGATTTTGCCCGCTTCCCCCGACAGAGGCCGGGCTGTTATCGGCCGGAAGGAATTCACCGGGAATGCTTCTTTATCATGGCGTCTGGTTTGCCCTGTTCGAGCCCGTTTATCCGGGCGATCAGGGCCTCGCTCAGGGTGACCCGTCCTTCAAGTACGCAACCTGGCCGGCCCGGGATGCAATCCGTTTTGAGCATCAGGCATTTGTCGTCGTTATAGTCGTAGTTTTTGCAGGAAAAGCTCATGGCCGTAATGCTCTCATGGTCGCAGTCAGTCGTCGGCAGCAGTGCCGGCAACAAGTGGTTCCCCGTGATCGGCTACGTTTTACCGTGTTCGTCAGCGCTTGAGGATCCCGTATTTCTTCATTTTGTATTGCAGCAGGCTTTTGGTGATCCCCAGTGCGTCAGCGGCTCTGGTCTGAATATAGTCGGCCCGGTCCAGGGCGGTAAGCACCAGCTTCTTTTCGATCCCGTCGAGGACATCGGGCAGCGGAGTTCCGGTTGGAATGGCCCGGTCCAGGTCAAAACCGTCCAGCCATTGCTGGGGTTTGCCTTCAGGGATGGTTTCCGGTTGGACATCCTCCGGCCGGATCAGGTCGCCGGTGCAGAGGATGGCGGCCCGTTCCATGGTGTTCTCCAGCTCCCGGATATTGCCGTCCCAGGGCAGGGTCATTAGAAAGCGTACGGTTTCCGGGGCGATTTCAAGCCGAGGTTTCTCAAACTGCTTTGCGTACTTGCTGACGAAATGGGCGGCCAGCAAGGGGATGTCGTCGGTGCGCTCCCTTAAGGGCGGCAGGTGGATATGGAGCACATTGAGACGATAGTAGAGATCTTCGCGGAAATGCCCCTTGTCCACCTCGTCTTTCAAGTCCTTGTTGGTTGCGGCGATGATCCGCACATCAACCTTCAGGGTCTGGCTGCCACCTACCCGTTCGAAGGTCCGTTCCTGGAGAACCCGCAGAAGTTTGGCCTGAAGCGGCATGGCCATTTCCCCTACTTCATCGAGGAACAGGCTGCCGCCATCGGCCAGTTCAAAACGGCCCTTGCGCAGGGCGATGGCCCCGGTGAAAGCGCCTTTCTCGTGTCCGAAGAGTTCGCTTTCCAAAAGGGTTTCCGGGAGCCCCGCACAGTTGAGGGAAATGAAGGGGTCTTTTTCCCGGGGGCTGCTGCAGTGGATGGCTCTGGCCACCAGTTCCTTGCCGGTGCCGGACTCGCCGGTGATCAGCACCGAAGTGGAAGTAGGGGCAACTTTTTCGATAAGGTTGAATATTGCCCGCATCTTCTGATTTTTGCCGATGATGCTGGCAAAGGAGGTGCGGGAGCGCATCTCCTCCCGGAGCCTGATGTTTTCGCGGAGCAGGGCGTAATGCCCCATGGCCTTGGTGGCGCTTAAGACCAGCTCATCATTGTTGAAGGGCTTGGTCAGATAATTGAAGGCCCCGGCCTTCATGGCAGCCACCGCCATTTCCACTTCGCCGAAGGCGGTGACCATGATTACCGGCAGGTCCGGGTTGAGGGTTTTTACCTCTTCAAGCAGTCCCAGGCCGTCGAGTTCCGGCATGCGCATGTCGGTGATTATCAGATCAACGTCGGTGCCGGAGATAATTTTCAGGGCTTCTTTGCCATTGCCGGCAGTGAAGACCTCAAAACCTTCCTCCCGGAGAAGTTCTGAAAGCACTATCTGATAGTTTGGCTCGTCATCAACGACCAGAATGGTATTCATCGTTTCGGGCCTGTAATGTTGGTTTTTCGGGATTGATCCCGCTGAGGATGGCGGAGACGCATAATATCTTATGCGATGCCGATGTTTTCCGCAACGCGCGCGGAAGCTTCCGCAAGCCGTGTTTTCAGTCCGGCGAGAACCGACAGGGGGATGCGGATGGTTTTGGCGTTGCCTCCCAAAGGGGTGAGCGAATGGCTGTCGCCATGGTAATCGGTACCGCCGGTGGGAAGCAGCCCGTATTGCTCGGCAAGGCCCTGGAGCAGGCGGATTATTTTTTTTGAATGGGTTGGATAAAATATCTCCATGCCGGCAAGGCCGTATTCCTTGAGAGTTGGAATTATGCCGGGGATTTTCTCGAGTCCTGGATCGGAAGAGCCCGGATGGGCAATAACCGCCAGGCCGCCGGCCTCGTTGATCCGGGTGATTGCCTCTTCCGCCGTGGGCTTGACCTGGGCGATAAAGGCGGGAGCGCCACGCTTTAAGAAGCGGCTGAAGGCATCCTGGCTGTCGGCGGCATGCCCATGCTTGACGAGCAATCTGGCGAAATGGGGCCGGCCGGCCTGATCTCCGGCCATGGCGGTGAGTTGTTCGTAGGGCATCCTTATGCCCAGGGTGGCCAACTTCTCGATCATGCTCCGGTTTCTGGCCTCTCTGGCCTGTTGCAGCCTGGCGATGAAGGCGAGTAATCCTGGGTGCTTTTGGTTAAAGCCGTAGCCAAGAATGTGCAGGGAAAGCCGGAGCGCCTCAGCGCCTATTTCAATGCCGGGAATCACCTCAACTCCGCTCTCTCTGCCATGGGCAATGGCTTCCGGCAGACCGGCTACGGTATCGTGATCGGTAAGGGCAATAGCGGCAAGCCCCCGACGGGCGGCAAGGTCAACCAAAGCCGCCGGGCTGAGCAGACCGTCCGAGCAGGTGGAATGGGTGTGCAGGTCAATATATGGTTTCATTTAGCCGATAACTTTTTCATTTTTTGCGTGGAGTAATTCCGCCTGGTTTTATATAGTAGCATTGTCGTTTGATAAATGCTGCACGGAAGGGACGTTGTCCCATCATCACTGCACTGCTTAGAGGAGTTTTCTCATGGCCCAGATTGACGCGTTTTTTAAACTGATGAACGAACAGGGCGCCTCGGACCTGCATATGGTTTCAGGGCAGCAGCCTATTTTGCGCATCCGCGGCGAGATGGAGCGGGTCAAGTACAAGGTCCTTGACAGCGATGATCTTAAGGCCATGCTTTATGAGATCGTCTCCGAAGAAAAGGTCAAGGTCTTCGAGGAGACCGGTGATGTGGATTTCGGCTACGAAATTCCCGGCTTGGCCCGTTACCGCGGCAACCTTTTCATGCAGAAATACGGGATCGGCGCGGTCTTCCGGGAAATTCCCAGCAATATTTTAGGTTGCGAGCAGCTTGGTCTGCCTCCGGTCATCTCCCAGCTGGCCACCCTGCCCAAAGGCATGGTGCTGGTGACCGGCCCGACCGGCAGTGGTAAGTCCACCACCCTGGCCGCAGTGGTGGATCAGGCCAACAAGGTGCGGAAAGATCATATCCTGACCATTGAAGACCCCATCGAATTTGTCCATAAGAGCCAGAACTGTATCGTAAACCATCGCGAGGTGGGGCTTCATACCCGTTCTTTTTCCGCGGCCCTGCGCGGTGCCTTGCGTGAAGACCCGGATATCATCATGGTCGGCGAAATGCGCGATCTGGAAACCATTGCCCTGGCCATGGAAGCGGCCATGACCGGGCATCTGGTTTTCGGCACCCTGCACACCTTGAACGCCAACAAAACCGTGGATAGAATTATTGAAATTTTTCCGGCCAACCAGCAGGCCCAGGTCCGCTCCACCCTAGCCGACGCCCTCAAGGCCGTGGTTTCTCAGACCCTGTTCAAGCGGGTTGATATTAAGGGGCGTTGCGCGGCCCTGGAGATTCTCATCTGTACTCCGGCGGTGCGCAACCTGATCCGGGAAGGCAAGACTTACCAGATACCCTCGGCCATGCAGACCGGCAAGAAGTACGGGATGCAGACTCTGGATGACGCGATCATGGACCTGCTGAAAAAAGGCTGGATATCCGGGGATGACGCTTACATCCATTGCATTGACAAAAGCAAGTTCGTGCAATTCTTAAAAAAGCCGCCCACCGATTTTACTGACATCTGATTGGAAAAGCCATTTCGTACGGAAATACTTAACGAATGCCGGGCCGGTACGTGCGGGCCTTTAGGCCTTTTCCGTCGGAGAGAAAAAAGACGCTGCCATGTCTGGCGGTGGAAAAAATCCCTGCCTTCCGGCCCTGGGGCTGGACCGTAGGAAAGGGATTTTTTTCGCCGGTGGAGGCCACGATGTAATCCGGGCCCACCGCCTCTATAAATTGAGGACTGCCGGAAGAGCCCAGGCCATGATGGGGGATGAACAGCACATCTGTCTTCAGCTCAGGCCCGAATCCCAGGACGCGGTATTCGTGCTTTTTCCCGATGTCTCCGGGGAAAAGAAAAGTGTTGCCGCCGTGGGCTAAGCGCAGAACAAGGCCTCGGTTTTTGGGGTCGTGATCCGCGTCGGAATCCTCTCCCTGCTCCTCGCTAAGGGCCGGATTGATAAGGCAAGTTAGGGAAAACCCGTCTTTCCCGGCAACCAGCACCTCGCCGGTACCTGCAATTCTCAGCGCGCAACCGGCTTTGGCCGCCTCCTTGAGCAGCTTGGCAAAGCCCGGCGCGGACGCTTCCGCTGCACTGAGCCAGATTATCTTTGGCTTAAATCGTCTGATGATAAAGGGCAAGCCGTTGAAATGATCGCTACGGGGGCTGGTGATGACGATCTGGTCCACTCGTCTTATCTGCCGGTGCCATAAAAACGGGGCGATTATCCGCTCTCCGGTATTGAAGCTCTCGCCCGGCGGGCCTCCACCGTCTATGAGAATAACCTCGCCATCGGGAGCTTCGATCACCGTGGCGCTGCCGTCTCCCACGGCCAGGAAAGAAATTTTACTAAAGTTTTTCTGGCTGGCCGGCAAGGGTGTATATCCGGAAAGCACCAGGCCAAGGCCGGCGAGCAAGAGAAAGGTGCTGCGGAATCGCTTCAGGCGGAAGATTGTTATTATCAAGATAAAAGCGCTTGCCAGCCTGAAGATGCTTGGAGTCGGCAGCCAGAAGGAGGCAAAGGGCAGCTCGGCCAGAAAGGCGGTTATGGCATCGGATACCCTGATGGCTGGGATCCCGGCTTTCAGGAGCAGGAGCGAGAGCCCATGGGAGAAAGGCTGCGCGCCGATGGCCAGCAGTCCGAGGGGCAGGGTCCAGAAGCAGAGAAAAGGGGTGACCAGCAGGGTGGATACAGGCCCTAATAACGACAGCCGGTTGAAGTGAAAAAGGGCCAACGGCGCAGTGGCCAGGAAGGCTGCGCCGGAGATAGTCAAACTGGAGATAAGAAAGTGCTTTGCGTTTTGCCAATGGGATCGTTTCCCCTCCTTCTCCGTCCTTGCCGGCAGAGCCGGCATGACGAGGATAATCGCCGCGGCTGCGGCAAAGGAAAGCTGGAAGGACGCGGTGCGGATGCTTAAAGGGTTTGCAATTAGGATGGCCAAGGCGGCAATGGCGAGATTGTTCAGGCTTGACCATTGGCGGTCAAGGAGGATGGCGGTCATAAAAACCCCGGTCATGGCCAGGGCTCTTACCACCGGCGGCTGAAAACCGGCAAGCCCGGCATAGATGAGAAGCACGGGAAAGGAGAAGGCGAGAGCAATTTTGTTTGCCGGGACGAGAAGGAGAAGGCGGGGAAAACGGGTAATAAAAAAACGCAAGGCAAGAGTGCTCAGAAAGGCGACCACCACCAGATGGGCGCCGGAAATGGCCAGTATGTGCATGATCCCGGCGGCCCGGTACCTTTCCAGGGTTTTCGGCGTGAATCCGCTCTGGTCTCCGATGAGCAGGGCCTGATAGAGGGCCGCATTCTCAGGAGCCAGATTGGCCCGGAAAAATTCCGCAAAGCGCAGACGGTGGTTTTCGAGAAACAATTTGGGGGAGCAAGCGGCAGTTCCCCTGGATTCCGAAGAAATCTGCTGAATGAAAACCGGGGTCTCCACCCAGCCCTTTACCCGGATTCCTTCCACGGCAAGATGGGCGGCATAATCGAAGACGCCTGGGGTTGCCGGGAGATTGGGCAGGGAAAGCCTGGCCCTCACCAGATAATCCCGGCCGGGCTCAAGTCCTTTGATCTCGGGCGCGTCAACCGTAAGCGCCGCCAATCCGTGGGCCGGGGAGAAGGAGTCGGCCAGCGGCAGAAGGACGCTTTCCGTTTCGATAACCAATCTGGTCTTGTTGTTTTTGAGGACCGGCTTGCTGATCAATTTCCCGGACAGGGTGACTTCCCCATTATCAGGGATAAGGCGGGCCAGATGCGAGGGAGGAAGATCGGGGGATAAAAAAGAATTTGTATAGATCAGGCCGCAGAGAAAAAACAGGCCGGACATCACGACGAGGATGGCGGCTTTCGCCGCCGGTTTTTTCAGCAGGATAAGCGCAGCGACAACTGAGAGGGCAAACGCTGCCGTCCATAACCAGCTGATCGCCGGCAGCCATACGGCCCCGGCGGTCAGGGAGCCGGCGGCAAAAGCCAGACAAACCGGAAGAAGCGGGTTGCGGTTTATCTGGGGCAGCATGTTTTGCGCCTTTTCCGGCTACGGTAGTCCGCACCCTGGTTAGTCGAGAAAGTGCTTAAGCTTTTCCCTTCTGCTCGAATGCCGCAGGCGGTTCAAGGCCTTTTTTTCGATCTGCCGGATTCTTTCCCGGGAGACATTGAATCTTCTGCCGATTTCCTCAAGGGTGTATTCGGCGTCTTCACCGATCCCGAAACGCAGGCGGATGATTTTTTCCTCCCTGGCGCTCAGGGTGTTGAGGATGCTGGTCACCCGGTCGGAGAGTTGCTGGTTTTGCACCGCCTCGTACGGAGAAACCGATTCCTGGTTTTCCAGAAAGTCACCCAGGGTGCTGTCGTCGTCGCCCACCGGAGTTTCCAGAGAGATCGGCTCCCGGGATGCCTCAAGGATGGCGAGAATTTTGTCCATGGGCAGGCCGGTTTTTTCGGAAATCTCAATCGGGGTCGGTTCCCGGCCAAGCTCCTTGAGCAGGGAATAGAAGGCCTTGAAAAATTGGCTTCTGAGCTCAAGAAAATGCACGGGTAACCGGATGGTCCTCGTTTTGTCAAGGATTGCCCTGGTGATGGCCTGCCTGATCCACCAGCTGGCATAAGTGCTGAACTTGTTGCCCTTGGTATAGTCGAAGCGGAACACGGCCCGCATCAGGCCCAGGTTGCCTTCCTGAATCAGATCGGCCAGGGTGAGTCCCTGGTGCATGTATCGTTTAGCGATGCTGACCACCAGGCGCAGATTGGCCTTGATCATGGCATCCTTGGCGATTTCGATGGCGTGGTGCGTCTTCTCCAGGCGGCGGTGCATCTCCTGGAGTTTTTTCTTTTCCGGATGTGTCTGGCACGCCTTGGTAATTGAACGCATCAGGAAGTTAAGATGCTGTTTTTTCGGCTTCAGGGTGGGGTCGCGTTTTTCCCAGAGATCAATGCGCTCGACAAGCAGGCGCAACTCGTCGGTGCCATGCTGGTTCTGGCGAACGGCGCTGATGATGGTTTCGAATCCTTCTCGAATGGTCTTGCTGTACTTTTCTTCTTCCTGGGGAGTCAGCAGCTCGAAGCGGCCCATTTCCCGGAGGTAGGTGGTGGTGGTTTCCTCGGGTTCGGAATTGTCTTCTTTGGAAACCAGGGAAACATCCAGGAGTTTGTCGTCATCCTCCAAGGCGGCCTCTTCCTGCTGCCCATCAATGCCGCCTTCCCATTCTTTCCCGTCGCTGGTTTTCTTCTTGGCGGATTTTTCCTGATTGACTATTTCGATGTTATTTTCGCTTAGAAAATCGAAAATACCGTCAATGGCATCGGTGTCTTTGTCGTCAGGGATCAGATCGTTGAGGAAGCTTAAGGTGATGCATCCTTCGTCTTTTCCGGCTTCGAGCAGTCTGGCTTTTATGTCGGCAGGCACGGGCTAACTCCCTCTGGGACTCAGGAATTTATTCCTGACAGGCACTGGTGGTGTTGTGTTTTAGTCGGGCAGAAAACTTGCTACCATACAACAATATATATATGTCTGGCAAGAAAAAAGAGAGAGATTGCGAGGCGCTTTAGTATTTAGTGCTGCGATCGCAGCATTCTGTGCTGGATGCCCGGAGGCGGCTTCTGCTATTGTGAAAATGCAGGAAGAGGTTTAAACGTATCAGGCGCAGCAGCTTTGTTTTTTGATCTTTATAAGTTCATCATATTGATTGGTTGCGGGGAAAGTCGAGAAAATTTTTCGGCTTATCAAGTATGAACCTGATTTGCCCACAGTGAGGCTGAAAACAGCGATGCTAACCCGGCGCAGCAGCGGCATCCTCTTGCATGTGACTTCACTGCCGGGTCCTTACGGCATAGGGACCATTGGGCGGGGTGCTTTTGAATTTCTCGATTTTCTTCAGGCTGCCGGGCAGAGTTGCTGGCAGATCCTGCCGTGCGGCCCGGTGAGTGCCGCGTTTGACAACTCGCCTTACATGAGCCTTTCGGCTTTTGCCGGCAATCAATTGCTGATAGACCCGGAGCAATTAGTGGAAGATGGTCTTCTCTCCCGTGGGCAGTTGCCTTCCCCCCCGAGGTTCTCGGAATATCTGGTTGATTTTGATCAAGTACGCGCTTTCAATCAGGAATTTATGGACGTGGCTTTCAAAGAGTTTGTCTCCGCCGGCGGCGCGCCTGAATTCAATGCGTTCTGTAATGACGAGGTCTGGCTGGGTGACCATGCTTTCTTTATGGCCCTGCGGGAGAAATTTGTTTCCAGCCCCTGGGTTGCCTGGCCGAATGGCTTGCCCTGCCGTGATTCTGCTGTTGTCTGCCATTGGCGCGAGGAGCTTAAGGCGCGCATTCTTTTCCATAAGTTTGCCCAGTACTGTTTCGCCGGGCAGTGGCGGAAGTTGCGCGACCATGCCCATGGCCGCGGCATAAGGCTTGTCGGCGATCTCCCAATTTATGTGGCTTTTGACAGCGCCGATGTGTGGGCCCATCAGGATTGTTTTCTCCTCGATCGCCGAACCGGCATGCCAACCCATGTGGCCGGAGTACCCCCGGACTACTTCAGCGATGATGGGCAACGTTGGGGAAACCCCATTTTCCGCTGGAAGACCGGTAAGATATTTAATGGTTCTTTGCTCGCCTGGTGGAGGGAAAGGTTTGCCCGGGTACACAGCCTGGTTGACGCGGTCCGTATTGATCATTTTCGCGGCTTTGAGGCATACTGGCAAATCCCGGCTAACGAGGAAACGGCGATCAACGGAAAATGGACGGCAGGTCCTGGTCTGGCGTTTTTTGCCGGGATGAAAGATGTTATTGGGGATATGCAAATCATCGCCGAGGACTTGGGGGTCATAACTCCAGAAGTTGTGGCTTTAAGGGATTCGCTTGGTTATCCGGGGATGAAGGTTTTGCAGTTCGCCTTCGATTCCGGCTCCGGCAACGCTTATCTTCCCCATAACTATGAGACGAACAACTGTGTTGTCTACACCGGGACCCATGACAACGACACCACCCTTGGCTGGTATCTCAGCGACAAGTCATCATCGGTGGCAAGGGACATGGCCCTGCGTTATGCGAATTCGCGGGGAGAGCGGATTCATTGGGATTTTATCCGCCTGGCCTACGCCTCGGTAGCGGCCCTGGCCATGGTGCCGCTGCAGGATGTGCTCGGTTTCGGCAGTGACTGCCGGATGAATATCCCCGGCACGGCAAGGGGTAACTGGCGCTGGCGCTGTGCGGCCCGATTCCTTACCGCGGCAACGGCGGAGGCTCTGCGGGAGGAGGCGGCATGTTACAACCGGTTGCCGTCGTATCCTGAAAAAGGAGATGCGGGATGAAGGTTTTGGCCCTGAGCGGCAGTCCGCGGAAAAACGGGAACAGCGAGACACTGCTGGCCGCATTTTTGAAAGGAGTTGAGGCTGGCGGCGGCCGGATCGAGCTGATTCGTCTGTGCGATCTTGACATCCATCCTTGCATTGGTTGCGGGGGATGCGATAAGACCGGCAATTGTGTGGTGCATGATGACATGCAACTCATGTATCCGAAGATTTTTGAGGCTTCGCGGCTTGTCCTGGCCTCTCCCATCTATTTTTACGGAATAACCGCCCAGGCCAAGGCTTTTGTAGACCGGTGCCAGGCATTGTGGGCGAGAAAACGCCTGGTCACCGGCAAGGATAATCATGATTCCCGGCCTGATCGCAAGGGTTTTTTGTTATCGGTTTCCGCCACCCATGGGGAACGTGTTTTCGACGGAGCCATACTCACCGCCCGTTACGCCTTTGATGCCATGGACATGGAGTACGGCGGCGAGCTTGCCCTCAAAGGTTTCGATTGCCGTGGGGAAGTTGCGCAAGCCCCATCCGCCTTGCGCCTGGCAGAACAAACCGGCCTTGGTTTCATGGGGTGAGATGGCCTGCTTGCTTGCCTTAGCCACGATGCCGCTGGACAATATAAAAGATTGACAAACGACATCGCATAATTTAGAAAAGGCGCACAATTTGGCCCCATCGTCTAGCGGTCTAGGACATCGGCCTCTCACGCCGGTAACACGGGTTCGAGTCCCGTTGGGGTCACCAAGTAAAATCAAGGAGCCAGCCTGATCGGGTTGGCTCCTTTTTTATTCTGCTTTCCCCTCCGATTTTTCTAAAAATTACTGCGAGATTGCCGATTATTCTGTTGAACAGTCGGCTTCAATGGTGTAGTCTAATAATAAGCAAAATATGGTCTGGCGCAGGCGGCGTTCCCCGCAGTTTACCGGTATGCGCCGGGGACGACTTGCGATGTCAATAGGCGTAATGCCCATAATGATACTTACGAAACATGAATGAAGACACGCTCTCATATTTTCAGAAGCGGTACAGTTATACAGGGAAAATTCTGGCGGGTTCATTTAGTATCGGGCTACAGAACAATCTATCCCGCGCCATCGTCCATCTTGACGCGCTGGAAAAAATAGGTTCGCCGATAATTCCCTATATCGCGGCGTGGCGCCCGGATGTTGAGCATATCTGGTACGAATACACCGGATCCCGCCTGCATTCGTTGCTCGGCGTAACCACGGATGATCTGGCCGAGGCCTTCCGGACAAACATCATTACCCGTTGCCTTTATCGGGCTCAGCGTACCCCCCCCTCGATTGATAAAGTTATTCGTGATCGCTCCCAGCTTGACCGGATGC
>Ga0172371_10010904_pt1 | contig 12194 bp, 11 predicted proteins | sample Lak12m_FD_114543 | JGI IMG/M metagenome (GOLD analysis project Ga0172371, IMG submission 114543) | Freshwater microbial communities from Kabuno Bay, South-Kivu, Congo - kab_022012_12m | ecosystem: Environmental > Aquatic > Freshwater > Lake | place: Democratic Republic of the Congo: South-Kivu... | reverse complement strand
ATCTGAGTATATCTTCCCCTGAAAACAGGGTTACCAACGTTACTGCCCTGACTATAATTTTTTGCTAGCAACAGCCAGCTTATGCTCCTGAAAGTCAAAACAATCCGTCGTTTTGTGTGTGTGATAAAAATATAAGGACCTCTGAGTTTTCACGAGAAAAATATTGGCGGGACCGGCCTAGGTGTCAGAGCCTCACGTCGTCGCCGTTGATTATTGAGCTCTTGGACGCGTTCAGCGCGGGCCCGCCTTGCCCGCGGGACCACGATTCGAAGCCCCGCAGGCTCAGCTTGGGGCTGGGGGGCCGCTCAGCGGCCTCAAGGTGGCCTATGCCCTGGATGCGGACGATCCTCAGGACCTGTTCCTCGGGCTTCACGTTGGCCACCGGGTGGTAAACCCCCCAAGTTGTATAATAAGAACCCCGGTGAACGCCCCGGAACCATGGTTCCAATTGACACAGATCAGTGATCCATGTCCCGGGGCCCCAGCCTGATGACCCGCCCCGACTTCCCGGCGCTCAGCTGGGTCACGCCCCTGTAGCCGCCCACGTAGCCGTTCTCCACCCGCACCCTGTCTCCTACCTGCACCAGCCTTATCTGGCTGTTCCAGAGGGTCAGCACAACGCGCCCCGTCCCGTCTACGAGGCCGGCCTCGGTGACGCTCAGGGACTCTCCGGGGCGCCTGCCCCTCACGGCCCTGGCCGTGGCCTTCTCCTGGACAGAGCCCTCCACGTGCACGTTCCTCATGCCCTCCCGCAGCGACCCGACGGGTGTGACGGCTATCGGCTCAGCGGCCCTGTTGAACCACCTCAGCTGGATCCCGTCGTCCTCGACCGTGACCCCCACCTCCAGGAAGCCGGCCCCACGGGCGAGGCCGGCCGCGGCCTCGTCCCACTGGGGCACCCCCATGGTCCACAGGGCCGCGTCCGGGTACAGGCTCTCAGCGGCCCTCAGCGCCGCGGAGGCCACGCCCCTCCTCCTGCACTCGGGGTCCACGAAGACGTTGACGACCTCCACGTGGCCCGGGCCCCTCTGCCCCACCATGAGGCCGCCCGCCGTGGAGCCGCCCAGGTCGACGCAGTAGTAGTCGAAGTACTCCATGAACTTGATGTGGCTCCGGGGGCTGTCCACCCGGTTTAGGCCCCCCGGGACGTAGGGCCCCCTCTCAAGGTACCCGCTGTAGGCCCTAGCGCAGACCTCGGCGAGCCAGTGCGCGTCGTCCTCCGAGGCGCGCCGCAGCGTAACCGCTTCCCGTGCTGTCACACGAGGTCATACGCAGGGGAGCGTGATGAAGGTATCGGGCAGCTATTATAGTAGCAGAGAATAGGTTGCTCTGGATCGGTATGGCCGGCATCCGCAGGGGCGTCAGGGTCAGGAGGGTGGAGGAGCCCCCCTACACCGTGGACTCGTCCAAGCTCGAGCGCTACGACCAGAGGAGGCTCATCTTCAACAGGGTCTCCATGGACCCCACCTGGCCCGGCTACATGCGCAGCGAGGAGGAGGCCGGCCTCAGGAACATCGCGGAGGGCAAGCCCGGCTACACGAGGCTTGACTACGCGCTGTCGGAGGCGGCGTGGACCGTCCACGACGCGTGGGCCGACGCCTTCAGCTGGGACCGACTGACGCGGCCTGGGGGCCCGAGCCTCATGGGGGACAGGTGGTACAGTGATAGGCACCCTGTCGGAGACGTGGGCGAGGTGACGGCCCGCGTCAAGAGGGCCGCAGGCTTCTACGGGGCCAGCCTCGTCGGCGTCACGAGGGTGAACCCCAAGTGGATATACGCCAACGACCGCTACACGCTGCGTCCCCTGGAGCTGCCCGCCGGCGTCGAGAACGCCGTGGTCATGGCCGTCGAGATGGACGAGCTCGGAATAGCCACCAGCCCCGAGCTGCCCGCCGCCGCGGCCACAGGCCTCGGCTACAGCAGGCTCGCCTTCACGGCCTCGACGCTGGCCGAGTTCATCAGGAACCTGGGGTACACGGCCGTGCCCGCCGCCAACGCCACAGGCCTCAGCATCCCCCTCGCCGTGGACGCCGGCCTGGGCGAGCTGGGCAGGAACGGGCTCCTCATCACCCCCAGGTACGGCCCCAGGGTACGCCTCTGCAAGGTCTACACGGACCTCCCCCTGGAGCCCGACACCCCCATAGACCTCGGCGTCAGGGCCTTCTGCAGGACCTGCAAGAGATGCGCCGAGGCCTGCGAAGCCGAGGCCATCAGCACAGCGGACGAGCCCAGCTACCAGCCAGCCTGCACGAGCAGCAGCGCCGGCGCCCTCAAGTGGGCCGTAAACAGCGAAAAGTGCTTCCAGTACTGGTGCGACAACGGCGCCGACTGCAGCACCTGCATCAGCGTCTGCCCCTACGGCGAGGGACGAGCCGAACTCCACGCCCACCAGTTCTGGGCCGCCTAAAGCACCCGCCGAGGCTCAAGCAGAACACGTGCTGAACAGCAGCTGAACAGTACCCGACAAGAACCATAAGGAACCCGAAAAACACACGGAAACCAAAAAGGAACCAGAAACACCAACCAACAACCAGCCACAACACAGAGGGGGGAGGGGCCACAGCGATGCGCCCGGCGTCCTAAACGTTAAGTGACGCCGCGGAACCATTCCCACCATGACCGAAGAATACGACGTACTGATCAGGAACGCCCTGATAGTCGACGGCACCGGCGCCCCCGCCTACAAGGGCTCCGTGGCCGTGAAGGACGAGAGGATAGTGGGCGTGGGCAAGGTGAGCGGCGACGCCGCCGCGACCGTAAACGCCGGAGGCAAGGTGGCATCACCCGGCTTCATAGACGTCCACAACCACGGTGACCTCAGCATCATGTACCACCCCAGGGCCGAGGGCTTCATAATGCAGGGCATCACCACCTTCGTTGGCGGCCAGTGCGGGAGCAGCCCAGGCCCCTACGGCGAGTACATAGGCCAGCCGTGGGTGCTCAACGACCTCTACGCGGACGTCGCACCCTGCATGTACGAGCGCGACTGGCTCATACCCAGGGACGCCCTGAACCTGCGCCACAGGGAGGTCTACGGCTGGGAGATCGACTGGACCAGCATGGGAGAGTTCTTCCAGCGGCTGGAGGAGAAGAGGCTCAGCCCCAACTACGCGCCCCTGGTGGGCCACGGCGAGATCAGGAGCCTCGTCATGGGCCCCGACTTCAAGCGCCCCGCCACCGACGACGAGGTCAGGGACATGGTGAGGCTCACCGAGGAGGCAATGCGTGACGGGTGCCGCGGCGTCACCGTAGGACGCGACTACGACCCAGGCATCTGGGCCGACTTCCAGGAGATACTGGCCTGCGCCAAGGCGGCGGCCAAGCACGGCGGGATCTACGCGAGCCACAGCCTCCGCACCGGCCACAGGAAGCCCAGGAGGCCAGGCGAGTTCCCGCCCATAAAGACCAAGGGCGTTCTGGAGGCCATCGACGTTGGGCGCAAGGCCAAGATGCCAGTACAGGTAAGCCACCTCGGAGTCCTCTACGACGTCCGCCCAGGCGACAGCAGGCCCCTGCAGCAGGCCGCCGTGGACGCCACCCTGAAGATCATCGACGACGCCCGGGCCGAGGGAATAGACGTGAACTTCGACGAGATACCCCACCACCTCACAGGAGGCATAAGCACCACGCCGTGGCTCGTGCACAGCCTCAACCCCTGGCTCAGCGTCACCGGCTCCCCCGAGCAGCTGGCCAAGGCGCTGCGCATGGCCGAGTTCAGGGCCGAGATCAAGGACAAGGTAATGGCGGGCAGGCACTACGGCCTCAACCCCAACATCGACCCCGGGTGGGCCGGCGCCCGAGTCATCGTGGACTGCAAGGTCAAGGAGCACCTGGAGAAGACGGTGGCCCAAGTGGCCTTAGAGAAGGGCGTGGACGAGCTGGAAGCCCTCTTCAGGGTCCTCATGGACGACCCCTACACCAGGGTGGAGCGTCGGGGGGACGACGACTGGGAGAAGCTGGAGTTCTACAAGCACCCCGCCATGATGATAGGCATCGACACCTTCGCCGTGGACGAGAAACGGGAGAGCTGGCACAAGCCGCCCACATACCCCAACCAGAACAGCTTCGGCGGGTTCCCACGCTACCTACGCAGGGCCGTACGCGAGGCAAAGGTGCTGACCCTGGAGGAGGCGATCAGGAAGATCACGAGCAGCCCCGCCGCGAAGTTCAAGCTGGCTGACAGGGGCGTCATCAAGCCCGGGGCCTACGCCGACCTAGTGGTCTGGGACCCGGAGACGATAACAGACAAGGGTACGCAGCTTGAGCCCCGCCAGTACCCCGAGGGTATAAGCCACGTGCTGGTGAACGGGGTGCCGGTGGTGGCAAAGTCCAGACACACCGGGTCCCTACCAGGCAAGATACTTGTCCGGGAGTAGGGCCCCCTACTCCTTAAGTTTCTTCAGGGTCTTCTTAATCTCCGGGACGAAGTTGTTGACCTCGTGAGCCCAAACGTAGGGGCTGTCGTACACGTCCTTCCTGCTGAACATGGCTGCGGCCTGGCTGAGCCTCTGCTGTATCTGGTCGATCATGTCACCGAAGGCCCTGATGAATCCGTCCAGCTCGTCCTGCATTTGTCTGATGTGCTCCATGATACCCGGGTCAACCTTGCACTCGACGCACTTGAATCCGGCCACGCTGTTCTCGAAGTCCTGAAGCGCCTTGTCTATGTCGGCCTTCAGCTCCTCGGCGTCCTCTATACTGCTCTGCAAGGTTGTGGATGTGAACCTCGTTGTCCTAGCGAGGTTGGAGTCCACCCAGCTCTGCAGCTGGGTGCAGGTCTCCATCGACTTCTTCCTGAGGTCGGACGCCTCCTTCTTTGGGTCGATGCCGGTGATGAGCTTGGCTATGCCTATGCCTATCTCGCTCATGGCCCACTCCTCCAGCCCCAGCAGGTCACCGACGGTGCTGGACACCTCCCCGGCGATGCTCTTGCCCACCTCCGTGGCCACGTGCTTGCCCAGCTCCTTCATGGCCTCCTCGCCCCCCTCCTTGAACGCCTTCTTGGCCATGCCGCCGCCGGGCTTCACTATGCCGGCGATCTTCTGCACCTTCTCCGAGTCCTTCTTGATGGCCTTCTCAGACTTGGTTAGGCTCTGGATGACGGCGTACGCGGTGTCCCACTCCATGAGGAGGCGCCCTATCTCGCGGCCCATTTCCCTCCACTCCTTCTTGTACTTGTCCAGCCGCTCCTCTATGGGCCCCAGGGCCTGGTCAAGGTCCCACTGGGCGTCGTCGCACGCCTTCTTCTCGGCCTCCACAACCTCGGGGTGCTCCTTGCAGTAGTCCCCGGGCCCCTTGGGCCCCTCGGGGGGCTTCGCCTTCACCTCATCCTTCTTCTTGCCCTTGATGAATCTGTAAAAGAAGAATCCGAATACGCCGAAGAAGGCGACCAAGATTATGAGCAGCGGGTCCACTGGGGGCGCCCCTGCCCCGCCGCCGTTGCCCGTCGGCTGGGCGACGGGTGGTGCGACCTCAACGGTGAGCACAGCCGTGGTCTCGGCCCCTGCGTCGTCGGTTGCGGTGACCATCACGACGTAGAAGCCGGAGCCGGTGTAGGTGTGGGTCACCTCCTGGCCCTCGCCCACGGAGTCATCCCCGAACCGCCACTTGTAGGTTAGCGGGTCGCCGCCGGGGTCGATTGCCGCCGCGGTGAAGGTGAGCGTGTTGCCGACCTTGGCCTCACCGGTGTAACCTGCGTCCAGATCAGCGGGGGGCATGTTGAGGACGGTCACGGTCCGCGTCCGGGTATCGGTGAAGCCCTTGGCGTCGGTGACCCTCACTGTGACTGTGTAGAGCCCGTCCCCGGGGAGCGTCGCCGTGATCGAGGCGCCAGCCTCATCGTAGACCCCGTCCCCGTCCAGGTCCCAATCGATCTGCGCGACGCCGTAAAATGCGGAAGAGGATGACGCATCCAGCAGGCAGGTGGACCCCTCCTCCACTGTCGGTGGACTCAGAGACAGCTCCGCATCCGGCACGTAGTGGAATAGGAGCGGCACACCGGGGACCATGTCGAGGCCGCCGCCCGAGACCAGGTAAACGACACCATCCGCATCCAACGGGTGGGACACAAGGTCGAGGGGTATGTTGAGTAGAACCACGGCCCCCTCGATGCGGCCCTGGGTCTCCCCGAGGTGCACCCACGAGCCGCCGTCGTAGCGCTCCACCCAGGTGGACGAGGCCCCCCCAGGCTCCACCACCATCCCCATCTTGAAGTCCACACCCAAGCCGTTGTAGTAGGCCACCGGCAGAGAGGCACCCGTGGAGGGGTCCTGGTCCACGTCCAGCCCGAACTCCAGCGTGTAGGACATGTGAGGCAGTGGGGGCGCCGAAAGGGTGACCCCCAGGGCCAGCTCGACGGGGTCGAGGCTAATGGCTGTGACCTCCACCTTAGCCACATTCAGCTCCATGGGCTGGGGCACGAGGACGCCCTCGTAGAAGCACATATCAAAGTTGAAGGTGTCCCCGGCGTCGTCCTCAACCACCCGGGAATCGAAGATGGGCCCAGCGTACAGATGGACAGGGCCTAGGAGAAGGAGCAGGATTAATGGGATGGTCGCCCGTCTCAGCCTCATGGAACCACAACGAGTTACTCTTCATTTTCACGTAAAAGACTATGGATGCGGATAGGGACGTTCCTCTACTTGGATACTCCTTATTCCCTGTACAGGGAATAACGGTCACAACGAACCATAACCGCGAGAATGCCCCGAGCCATTGTTTTAAGCGAGGTCGCCTGAGCCCTATATATGGAAGCTGTACTTGGCAGCAGGCTCGTGGACGCCGATAGGATCGTGGAGAACCCCGTAGTGCTCGTCGAGGGTGGAGTCATACGTGAGGCTGGGAGCAGGGGCAAGATCAAGATACCGCCCGAGGCGACGGTGCGTGACGCGTCGGGGTGCACCCTGATGCCGGGCCTCGTGGACTGCCACGTCCACTTCACGGGCAACGACACCGCCTCGCCGGGCCTCCAGAGGGAGCCCTGGGAGACGCGCCTAGTCCGGGCCGCCGTGGTCCAGGCCAGGCAGCTCATAGACGCCGGTATAACCTCGGTGATGGACACCGGCGGCCTCATCGGGCTCCACGTCAGGAACGCAGTCCGCGCCGGCATCGTCGACGGCCCCAGGATCATGGCTGCGGGCCGCTACTTGTCCGTGACGGGCGGCCACGGGGACACCCACTGGCTGCCCCTGGAGTGGGTCGAGGAGGGGCGCCCCTACGGCTGGGGCATGGATGGCAGGATAGCGGACGGCGTCGACGAGTGCCTGAAGGCGGTCAGGGAGCAGCTCAGGATGAGCGTCGACTTCGTCAAGATATGCACCAGTGGCGGAGGGGGCGGCGTCGTCGACCCGCCGTGGGTGCCCGAGTACACCTACGAGGAGATCAAGGCCATGGTTGACGAGGCCCACGGCTGGAGGCGCCGCGTAGTGGTCCACTGCTACTACCCGGAGGCGCTGCGCCGCTCGGTCTCCGCCGGCGTGGACATCGTCACCCACGGCAACATGGGCGACGACGACACAACCAGGCTCATGAGGGAGAGGGGCACGCTCCTGGTGCCCACCATGAGCGTCTACGAGCGCATCCACAAGCTCCGCCCCGAGACGCCCGTGTCTGAGATGTACGAGACCCTGTTCACAAACATAGGCAGGCTGCACGGCGCCGGCCTCACCCTGGCCCTGGGCACGGACACCATGGGGGGAATCTTCCCCTTCGGCGGGAGCGCCTTTGAGCTGGAGCTGTACGTGGAGAAGGTTGGGCTCACCCCGAGGGAGGCGCTGACCATCGGGACCCTCAACGGCGCCAAGGTGATGGGCCTCGAGGATAGGCTAGGCACCCTGGGGCAGGGCAAGGTCGCGGACCTCATAGCCGTGGACGGCGACCCACTGGAGGACGTGCGGGTCCTGCAGGACAAGGACAGGGTCAAGCTGGTGCTGGCCGGCGGAAAGACCCTGAAGAGCCTCCTCTAGTAGACGTGGGAGACGTACCCGGGCCCCCGGGGGAACATGGCCTCCAGGATGGGCCTGTGCGTATCCTTGACCCTAACGTCGGGGTACGCCGACTCAAGCTCCCGCAGGCTCCTGTGGCCCAGGAGCAGCTGGGGGAAAACGTAGGGGTTCAGGCCTATGGTCCTGTCCCTGCAGTCGATTCCCTGCTTGAGGCTGGTAAGCTTTCCCCCGTTCACGGCCACCTCGACGTTGAACTTCCTGAAGTTGAGGTTCAGGGTCTCGCACAGGCCCCCGTAGCCGGCCTCCCTCAACCTTGCCTCGAGGAGGGGCGCCAGCTTCCTGAGCAGGCTGAGGAGGTCCAGGACCTTGACCTGCCAGGCGTACGGCGCCACGCTCACGCCGCCCAGCCTGATCATGGTCTTGGTGGGCTCGTCACCGTAGAACTGCCTGGAGTTCACCTTCCTCAACCCCTGGGCCTTGCAGGCTGCTCCTATGTAGGCCAGTGCTTGTTCGGCGTACCCCGGGGACTCGACGCCCGCCTCCTTAAGCACGAGGACGCCGTTAGACGCGTCCACGCCGTACCTCACGTACGCCTTAAGCTCGCCACCATCGGTCAGCGCCGCGGCCTTGAAGGGTTCGCCGTTGTAGTGGCCGGTCCTGTGCTGCATCAGCCAGACGCCGCGTGTGCGTGGGCATCTGACGTGGTACCTGCCCTGGGCCTCGTCCAGCATCGCCGAGGCCGCCTCGATGTCGTCCTCGGTGAAGGGCCGGGCCTCCAGGCCGCTCCCCGCGTCGGGTATCCTGTCTGCGTCCATGGTCGTCGAGTGGTCAAGGTCCACGGCGTACTCGTAGCCGAACTGGCGGTAGAAGTAGGGTATCCCGGCGAGGGCGCATAGGTCGAAGCCGTGACGCGCCGCGTACCCGTCGAAGGCGTCGTTCAGCATCCTCTGCAGGCCCCTGCGGCGGTGGTCGGGGCGGGTGGCGACGCACCCCATCTCCGCGACCCTCAGCTCGACGCCGCCCAATATCCACGTCTGGGGTATCATCACCAGGGCCGCGACTGTCTCCCCACCGCGTCTGACCGTGAAGAAGTGGTCGAGGGTGAACTCGGGGTAGTGGTCCAGGAGCCTCCCTATGAGAGCGTCCACCCCCTCGTTGGGGAACACTGCGCTCATCAGCCTGTAGATCTGCTCAAGGTCGCCCGGCGTCGAGGGCTTGTGGACGGCGTATCCGTCGGCCATGCCCCCACTGAAGCAGTGGGGCTGTTAAGGATTGCTGCGGCTCGGCAACTCCGGCGTAGGGACGCGAAAACCATCTGCAGTCTCTACCCGGAATCCATAAATAATGTTAGATCCCACAGGGATCAGCATTCGCACTAGAGGTCCCGGGCTTGCCGTGTGATGGGAAGGAGGGGAGCCTAGACGAGAGGCTAGAGAGCACGCTCATCGATGAGATGGGGCACATCTCCTCTGAGCTGGCCCACGACCTGAGGAGCCCCCTCCAGACCATCCAGAACGCGGTCTTCCTGCTGGAGAAGAGCCCCGGTAACCCCCTGTTCTGCGAGATGATTAAGGCGAGCCTCCGGCAGTGCACCGACATCCTGGACAACTTCAGGGACTACTACAAGGGGCATATACTGAAGCCGGTGGAGGCGGAGCTGGCCAAGTCCTACGAGATGGCGCTTTCCGACCTCCAGGTGCCCGAGAACGTGGAGCTGACCGTGGAGATGGACCGGCTGCCCGTGCTCGTGATGGACCCGGCGAAGGTGGCCCTGGTGTTCAGGAAGCTCCTCAGTAACTCATTGGACGCCATGCCGGACGGGGGGGCGCTGCATGTGAGGATGAGGGACGCCGGGCCCAGCGTCGAGGTCAGCGTCTCTGACACGGGCAGAGGCGTGAGCGAAGAGGTCAGGCCGGTCATCTGGACGCCCTTCATGTCGAAGGCGAAGAACGGGAAGGGGCTCGGGCTGCCGGCCGCCAAGAGGATCGTGGAGGCCCACGGCGGCTCCATAGGGTTCGAGTCCGAGCCGGGCAAGGGCGCGACGTTCACGTTCACCCTTCCCAAGCGCATGCAGTTTTAACGGTGACCACGCGCATCTACCATGGCGACCATGAACAAGTGGCCCGGGTGAAGACATGCGGATATGGTCCATAAGCCCCGCCTACCTGGATTGGAGGGGCCTAGGGGCGCTGTGGAGGGAGACCCTCCTAGCCCAGAAGGTGCTTCAGGGCCGAACCAGGGGCTGGAGGAGCCACCCGCAGCTGGACAGATTCAGGAGCCACCCCGAGCCCCTGGGGGCAGTGGGCATGTACCTTGCCGGTGTCCACGAAGAGGCCCTTATGAGGGGCTACAGGTACGACCGGACCAAGATTCTGCTACCAGACTGCCAAGTGGACAGGATACCTGTCACTCAGGGCCAGCTGAGCTACGAGTTCAAGGTACTGAATGAGAGGCTCCTGTACCGCGACCCGGCCAAGCACGCGGAGAACCTGGCCATTGAAACCGTTCTGCCCCACCCCTCGTTCAGGGTCTTGGAGGGGCCTCCCGAGCCCTGGGAGAGGGGCTACTGGCGAGGCCTGCCCGGCAACAGCTAGGGCGTGTATGGGTCCCGGGGGCCGCCCGGGAACTCAAGGGCCCCCTCGCACCAGGCTGCGGCCCTGAGCAGCTCCACGTCCCCGTAGGGCCTGCCTATGAGCTGTAGGCCCAGGGGCAGCCCGCCGCTGAGGCTCGAGGGCACCGTCACGGAGGGCAGCCCCGTGAGGCTCCAGGGCGCGTTAAACGACGGGCTGCCTGTCCAGTGCTGGCCCTCCGGCGCGGTGTCCTGCGTCGAGGGGCAGATGAGGGCGTCGTAGCCACCCGCCGCCTGAGCCACGTCGCGCATGATGACGCCCCTGATCCTCTGGGCCCGCAGGTAGGCCGATGCCGGGACCAGGAGGCCGCTGGATATGAAGCCCCTCATGTAGGGCCTGTAGCCGTCAGCGTGCTCCCTGAAGAGGTCCTCGTGGACGGCGGCGGTCTCGGCGCTCATTATCACCCTGTGGACGTCGGGGAACATGCGGAAGCTCTCAGGCATCCTGACTTCGGTGACCTGGGCCCCCTCGCCCCAGAGCTTGCCCACGGCGGCCTCGAAGCCTGCCCAGACCTCGGCGTCGGCGTTCTCCTTGAAGTAGCCGGCCATGAGCCCCAGCTTGGGCGCCTCTCCGGATGGCGGCCCGTCGGATAGGTCCGGGCGCAGGGTCTTCAGGGTGATGAGGGCGTCCTCCACGGTTCGCGTCATGAATCCGACGTGGTCCAGGCTCCAGCTCAGCGGGTAGATGCCCCCCCGGCTCAGGAGGTCGTACGTGCCCTTGTAGCCCACGACGCCGCAGTAGCTGGCGGGGCGCACCGTGCTGCCGCCGGTCTGGCTCCCGAAGGCGAGGGGCGCCATGCCGCATGAGACTGCCGCGGCCGAGCCGCTGCTGCTGCCGCCGGGGGTGTGCCTCGTGTTCCAGGGGTTCCTGGTGGGCGCGGGGTCGTGGAACGCGAACTCGGTGGTCTCGGTCTTGCCCAGGACAATGGCGCCTGCCCTCTTCAGGTCCCCCACGACGTCGGCGTCTTGGCCAGGCACGAAGCCCGCGTAGAGGGGGGACCCCATGGTGGTCCGCACGCCCTCGGTGTAGTAGATGTCCTTGAGCCCCACGGGTACGCCGTGGAGGGGGCTCCTGAAGCGGCCCTCGGCCGCCTCACGCGTAGCCGCCTCGGCGGCCTCCAGCACCCTGCCTCTGTCCACCGTGACCCAGGCCTCCACCGTCGGCTCCACCCGCTCTATCCTGTCCAGCAGCGACTCCGCGTAACGTGTGGGCGTCAGGACCCCGTCCCTGATGAGGCGGGCCGCCTCGGACAGGCTCAGCCTGTAGGGCTCCATCACCCGGCCTCCGGCCTCACCTTGGTGACGGGCTCCGTGGACACGTCCAGAGGGTAGCAGTCCACCCTGTAGACGGCCTTAGCCGTGGCCTCTATGTGGCTCATGATTCCCTGGACAGTCTCCTCGCCCCACATGCCCCTGGCGGTCTCGGCGACCATCCTCACGTAATCCTTCTCTCCGTCGCCCATGGCTCTCACCTCAATACTCTGCGCTGTACGAGGATTTTACGTTGACGAATGGAGGAGCCGCGGGGTCAGACCTTCCAGTCCAGCTCAGGGGGATCACTCTTCAGGATGACCCGGACAAGGCTGATGAGCGTCATGATGAACCAAGCCGGGTTGTAGACT
>Ga0172371_10010903_pt1 | contig 12195 bp, 13 predicted proteins | sample Lak12m_FD_114543 | JGI IMG/M metagenome (GOLD analysis project Ga0172371, IMG submission 114543) | Freshwater microbial communities from Kabuno Bay, South-Kivu, Congo - kab_022012_12m | ecosystem: Environmental > Aquatic > Freshwater > Lake | place: Democratic Republic of the Congo: South-Kivu... | reverse complement strand
GGCGTCGGCTTCGGTCAGCACCATGGTGGCCCCCCAGCGCCGGTCCATGAGCCACTTGGGCCAGGTGGCCTGCTGCTCAGGGGTGCCCAGGCGCCCGATGACGTAGGCCATGAGCGGGGCGCACACGTACAGGAAGGCGCTGGCGTTGGCGCCGCTGAAGAACTCCTGCACCGCCCAGCGGAGCGAGGGGGGAGCCCCGAAGCCGCCCAGGTTCTCCGGCAGGGGGATGCGATCCCAGCCGCCGGCGTAGTAGGCATCGAGGGCGCGGTGCACGCCGGCGGGCAGAATCACCTTGCCGTCGACCAGCCTGGGGCCCTCGTGGTCGATCTCGGCGAAGGACTCGGCCAGCTCTTCGACCGAGAGGCGCTCGGTCTCGCGCAGGATGTCGCCGGCGGTGTCCCGGTCGATGGGACCGAAGGGGCCGGTGCCCAGGTACTCCTGGATCCGGCAGGCTTCGAACAGGTTGAACTCGATGTCCCGCAGGTTGGACTTGTAGTGCGACATGACCGTCCCTCTCCGGTAACGCCAGACCTAATTTGAGTATACACTCAATATCCGCACGCGTCCGGGTCGTTGGAGGAGCGAATGGTCCGCTACCGGGCAGGGCTGGAGACAAAGGAGCGGATCCTCGAGGCGACCCGTCTTCTGCTCGCCGAGGTGGGCCTCGAAGGAATCACGCTGAAGGGCATCTGCGAGCGCGCCGGCGTGCTCCCGGGGTCGTTCTACAACCTGTTCGAGACCAAGGAAGAGGCGGTGGTCACGGTGGTCCGCCAGGCTCTGGAGGCGGTGGACCCCGACCCCGGGCGGCGCGGGCAGGACACGGTGGAGGCCCTGACTGAGGCTCACATCCGCTTCATCGCCGGCGAACCGGTACTGGCCCGCATCTACGTGCAACTCGCCGTGGCGGGCAGCGCCGACGACCACCGCATGCGGGGCCGCATCTTGCGCCACCACGCCAACCGCCTGGACCGCTTCGCCGACGGCATGTGCCGCTCCCGGCCCGGACTGGCGCCGGCCGAGGCGCGCCGGCGGGCCGAGTTCCTGCTGGCCGCCCTGCAGGGACTGACCATCTGGAACATGCTCGACCCGGCCTTCGACTTCGCCTCCCACGCCCGCGACCTGCTGGCCAGCGCCGTGGGAGCGGAGTAGCCGCCGCGCTCCGGCCCTCACCGCCCCCTGGCGGCAACCGCGCTGAGCCGTGCCTTGACCATCTTCTTCACCAAGGCGGCGGGCAAGGGCTTCTCGACCGTGAAGTGGATCGAGCCCTTGGTGGTGGCGAAGCCCTCCAGTTCGGGGGCGAAGTCCTCCACGACCTGGCCGCTCATGGGGAAGAAGGAGCAGTGCTCCTTGAAGGCGGCGTAGCCCGCCAGCCACCGGCCGTGTGCTCTGAACGCCGGCATCTGATAGGCGATGCCCTCAATCGCCTCCGGGGCCGCTTCTTTGATGAGGCGCCGCAGCCTCTCCAGCGCCGCCCGCTGCTTCTCCGGCAGTGCGGCCAGATACTCCTCGACGCCCACCGCCTTCACCACTGCTGGGTCGTCCCGCAGGCCTTCTGCACCACCGTCCGGTAGAAGGCCAGGGCGCCGTCGGCATCCGACAGGCGCAGGCGCTCACCGGTGCCGTGCATTCGCCCTATGTCCGCCGGGCTCATGCGGAAGGGGCTGAAGCGGTAGGCATCACCCGCCACCGGCAGGTAATGCCGGGCGTCGGTGGCGCCCATGACGATCCAGGGGGCCACAGCGGCGTCGGGGAACACTTCGGTGATGCTCTCGGAGACCACGCGGAAGGCGGCCGACTCGGTGCTCGACAGCGGCGAAGGCTCGGCGCTGAACCCGCCGGGCAACTGGCGCACGGTGATCCCCTCGCCCAGAACCGCCCGGACGTGGGCCAGCACGCTCGCCACGCTGTCGCCGGGGATCACCCGGAAGTTGACCACAGCCCGGGCCGATTGCGGCAGGACGTTGGGCTTCACCCCGCCCTCGATCATGGTCACCGCGGTAGTGGTCCGGATGAGGGCGTTGCCGGGCGCCGACCCGGCCAGCCGCTTCTCCACCAGCGGGCCCAGCCGGTCGGCATGGCGCAGCACCATGCCGCCCAACCCGCCCAGCACGGGAGCCAGGGCGCCGAAGAACCCGGCCTGGCTGTCCAAACGGGCGGGCAGGGGATTGGCCTCCAGGGTGGCCACGGCCTCGGCCAGGTTCCCCACCGCGGTGTGCGGCGGCGGAACCGACGAGTGGCCGCCGGCGCCCTCGGCCACCAACTCCACGTTCAGATAGCCCTTCTCCCCAATGCCCACGAGGGCCACCGGCTGCGTGGCCCCGGGGAGGAGGCCGGTCGCCACAGCCCCGCCCTCATCGAGAACGAAGTCAAGGCGGACGCCGCGCTCGGCCAGGAGGGCCGACAAGGACGCGGCGCCCTGGCCGCCCCCGATCTCCTCGTCGTGGCCGATTGCCAGGTAGAGGGTCACGTCGGGGCGGAAGCCGTCGGCGAGGAGGCTCTCGACGGCTTCGAAGATGGCGATGACCGAGCCCTTGTCGTCGGTGGTGCCCCGGCCCCAGAGCCACTCCTCGTCCCGTTCGCCGGCGAAGGGGGGATGCTCCCAGCCGCCTTCGGTACCGGGTTCGATGCCCACCACATCCATGTGACCCATCAGCAGCACTGCCGGGGCCCCGGCGTCGGCGCCCTCCCAGCTGTAGAGGAGGGAGTGGCCGGCCACGACCTCGCGGCTCAGGCTCTGGTGGATCAGCGGGTAGGTGCTCTCCAGGAAGGCGTGGAAGGCGGTGAAGGGCGCCGGGTCGGTGAGCGAGCGGTCCTCGTTGGAGATGGTGGCGAGGCGCACCGCCGCCGCCAGGTGCTCCAGGTACCGGTCGCCGGGGCTGCCCGGCTCCGGCACTGCCGGCGCTTCGAGCCCGCGCCGGCCCGCCCAGCGGCGGCGCAGGGCCGCCGCGGCGGCAGCGCCCACGCCGGCGCCGGCGATGATCTTGATGCCCTTCTTCCTGCTGGTCATGGGTTTCCCTCCTGCCCCGATGGTACGCCGCCTCGCGTCACTGGTCCCAGGAGATGGGCCCAGCGGCCCGCCACGGTGAAGCCGAGCCGCCGGGCGGTGCGCTGCATGGCCTCGTTCGAGACACTGGTCGACGTCAGCAGCCGCCGGTAGCCGCGGCCCTTGGCCCAGGTGGCGGCGGCCGCCACCAGCGCCGTGCCCAGGCCCCGGCCCCGATACCCGGGGAGCACCCCGGTCAGTTCCTCGTATGCAGTGTGGGTGTCGTCCCCGGAGCGCCACATCTCGCACAGGCCCACCCACTCGCCGTTGGCAACGGCGATGGTGGTCCCCTCCGCCAGGGCCTCATCCGCGTCGACGTGGCGGCGGCGGAAGGCCTCCCGGTCGGGTACCGCGTAGCCCAGGCCCCAGGGGACGCTCGCCTCCACCGTCGTGTGGAGGCGGTAGTAGCGCTCGAACCAGCCGGGCTCGCCGCGTTGCAGGAGGGCCAGGCTCTCGATGCGACCGGGCGAGACGCGGGCCTCCGGGTCGAAGGCGTCGAGGTCGAGGTGCAGTTCGTGCTCCGCCTCGACCTCGCGGAATCCCCGGGCCCGGGCGAAGGCCGGGCCGTCGGGTTCGGCCAGGCTGGTGGAGGCGTGGAACTGGGTGGCGCCTCCCGCCAACGCTGCTTCCCCAACCGCGCCGAACAGGGCGGTGCCGATGCCCCGGCGCCGGGCGGCGTGGGCCACCACCACCCACAGACGGCGCCTCCCGGCCACGGGCACGTCGGCGTCGATCTGGGCACGGGCGAAGCCCACCGCCTCCCCGCCGTCCGCGGCGAAGAAGGCATCTCCGGGGCCGCCTGAGGCGGCGTCGGCGGCGCGTTCGCCCTCCATGCTCCAGGGCTCCTCGGGCTGCGCCTCCTTGAGCAGGGCCACCCGACGGCGGTAGGCCGCCTCGCCCGGGGTGAACGGCAGGATCTGCACGGGGGGAACGGTACCCGCATCGCACTAGGGTCTCGCCTCGTGCACTGGCTGGATGCCGTCTCCGCCCGGGCCCTGGCCCACACCCCGCCCCACAAGCGGGTCTTCCGCCGCGGCTGGGGCGACCCCGGGGCACTGGAGGCCTACCTGGCGGAGTCGGCGGCCACCGTGCCGATCCCCGGCCTGGAGATCACCGAGGAAGCCACGCCGTCGTGGGAAGGCCTGGTGGGCCGCGACCTCGCTTTCGCGAGCCCGGGACGCTACCTGCCCGAGGCCAGCCGTCTCGCCCGGGCCCGCCTCGTGGGCCCGTCCGGCGGCGCCGAGCGCGCCGTGGTGCTCATGGCCTCCTGGAACGACCACGGCTACCACGGGCGCCGGAAACTGGCGGCCGACCTGGCGACCCGCGGCATCGCCTCCGCGATGTTGGAGCAGCCCTTCTACGGAGCCCGCCGGCCCGACCCGGCCGACGAGCAACCCATCGCCACCGTGGCCGACTTCATGTGGATGGGGCGCAGCGCGGTCCTCGAGGGCCGGGTGCTGGCCGACTACCTGCGGAAACAGGGTTACCGGGTGGGGGTGACCGGCTACAGCATGGGCGGCAACATGGCCGGCTTCCTCGCGGCCACCATGCCTTTCCCCGTGGCCTCCGCCCTGCTGGCCGCCGCCCACTCCCCGGGCCCGGCGTTCCTCCACGGCATGCTGCGCAGCACCGTCGACTGGGAAGCGCTGGGCGGCGACACCCCGGAGGTGCGCGAGCGTCTGGCCTCGATCCTCTTCAGCGCCAGCGTCCTGCGCTTCCCCGCCCCGCCCCACACCCGGGCGGCGGTCCTGGTGGCGGCCACGCGCGACGGCTACATCCCCACTGCCGCCGCACAGGCCGTGCACCGCCACTGGCCCGGGTCCGAGATGGAGTGGGTCAACGGCGGCCACGGCACGCTGCTGTGGTTCCACCGCGACCGCCTGGTGGAGGCGGTAGTGCGCTCGTTCGCGAGGCTGTCTTAGCCTCTCCCGCGGATGCGGGAGAGGCGCGCAGGCCGGCGCCAGCCGGCCGAAGCGGAGAGGGCAAAACACAACAAAGGCAACGTCGCGGCTTTGCCCTCCCCCTAACCCCCTCCCGGCCGACACGGCCGGGAGGGGGCAGAACCCACTCGCGCCTCTCCCGGCCGGCACGGCCGGGAGAGGGCAAAAGCGCGAACTACGGCTGCAGCCAGATCGGGTGCTCCCGGATGTTCTCCTGGGTGCCGTCCTGAGCCGAGTAGTCGAACAGGATCAGCGAGGCCATCTGCTCGGAGTCGACATCGAAGGGGTAGGGGATGGTGAAGTCGAACGAGCCCCAGCCCATGCCGTTGTCGGTCATGGCATACCCCTCGGCGACCACCAGGCCGTCCCAGTTGGCCAGGGTCCAGTTGAACTGCGCCTCGAAGACGGCGGCCACGCCGCGGACCCGGATCGGGTTGGTGACCGGGGCGCCGTACGCCGGGTCGTCGATGAAGACTGCCGGCGTCAGGTCCTGGTAGTCCTCGCGGCCGACGGGGTGGTCCATGATGATCCCCTCGCTGGAGAAGATCGTCACCGCCTCGCCGTCGAGATGGAACTCCACTTCCTGGACCGTGGGGAACTGGGTCAGGGTGAACACCACCTGCGCCAGGCGGGCCCCCATGGAGAAGGTCCCGCCGCCGGACTCGAACTCCTGCGATAGATCGACCGTGGCCAAGCCGTCGTCGATGCTGATGCCGAGGAGCATGGTGTCGCCCGGGATGGCCGACGACATGGCGGGCACGGAGGCCTTCTCGTCGGCGGTCGGGCCGGCCAGCAGGGCGTTCATGGCAGCCGCCGCCACCCCCTGGGTCTGGGGGATCTCCCGGTAGACCGACACCAGGAACGGCCCGGGGCGGTAGTCGCTGCCGCCACCCTCGAGCATGAAGTAGACCTTCACGCCCATGGTCGCCGAGGCGTCGGTGGTGGGCGTGGCCGCCGTAGTCGTGGTGGCGGGGGCGGCGGTAGTGGTCGGGGAGGCCCCGGTGGTGGAGGTCGGCGCGGCGGTAGTCGTCGGCGCCGCTGTGGTCGTGCTGGCCACCGTCCCCCCAGAACCGGCCGGCCGGGTGGTGATGGGGTCTCCCTCGCCGAGCGGTTCGGCACAGGCGGCCGCCGCCAGGGCCAGGAGAGCCAGGGCTACTGCCAGACGCTTCATGGTGTCGCTCCCTTCAGAACGGGGAAGGCGTGGTCTCCTTCCACCGGGAAGTGTCCTACCCCACCGTTGCGCCGGCCTCACTGTCGGGTAACGGTTCCGCGACAGTCACCCGAGCCTCGAACTCCAGGCCACCCCCCGTCCGGCGCCGGGCGACGAGGTCGCCGCCCAGGGCCCGGGCGTGGCTCCGGGCGATGGCCAGGCCCAGGCCGCTGCCGGCCGAGTGGCGAGAGGCGTCGGCCTTGAAGAACCGCTCGAAGAGACGCTCCAGGTCTTGTTCTGCCACACCGGGCCCCCGATCGGCCACCAGCACCACCAGGCTGCTGCCCTCGCGATGCAGGGCCACCGCCACCTCGCCGCCGCCGTGGCGAGCGGCGTTGTCGAGCAGGTTGGCCAGGATCCGCTCCAGGCGGCGGCGGTCGGTGCGCACCGGCAGCGGCCCCGCCGCCACCACCCGGGCCTGCGGGCAGCGGGCGGCGGCCACTGCGCCGGTGAGGGCGACGGCATCGAACTCGGTGAGGCTGGTGGCCTCCGACCCGGCATCCAGGCGGCTCACCTCGAGCAGGTCCTCGACCAGGGCGCGCAGGCGGGCAGTGTCGGCCGCCAGCAACTCCCCCATGCGGCGAGCCTCGGGAGGCATGGAATCGAGGTGCTCCTTCAGGAGCCCGGCCTCGCCCACCAGGGCAGTCAGCGGGGTGCGCAGCTCGTGGGACACGTCGGCCACGAACCGCCGTTCCCGGTCGCGAGCCTCCTGCAGCCCGGCGATGGAAGCCTCGAGCGACGCCGCCATCCGGTTGAACGACTCCGCCCAGGCGCCGAACTCGTCCCCCGACTCCACCGGCAGCCGGGCCGACAGGTCGCCGGCGGCGATGGCACCCGCCGCCCGGCTCGCCGCCGCCACCGGGCGCAGCACCCGCCGGGCGATGGCCCCGGCGGCCAGGGCCGACAAAACGACCAGTGCCGCCCCACCCACCAGGAGGGCTTGTGCCAGCCGGGTCAGGGCCGCCACCACATCGCCGGCGGGGAAGTAGATGTAGAAGTCGGGGCCGGCCTCCGGCCGCCGCCCGCCCACCACCAGGTAGGGCTCTCCGTCCAGTTCCAGCCACTCCCAGCCGAGACGCCCCCCGGCCACGATCTCCCGCAGCCCCGGGTCCACCAGGGTGGCGGTGCCGGCGGCGGCAAAACCCGAGGCGTACGGAGGCTGCCCCTCCCCGAAGTCCACGAACAGCTCTACACCTCCCCGGCGCCGGATCGCCTCCGCCAGGCCGGACGCCTCGAACTCGGCCAGCCCCGCGCCCGCCGGCAGCCGCTCCTCGGTGGCCAACTCTGCGATGTCGAACTCGGCCTGGGCGGCGGCGTCCTCGGCGAACTGCCCCCGCAGCGAACGGGAGACGAAAAGGTAGGAGCCGGCCCCGAGGAGCAGGGCGGTCAGCACCACCAGGCCGATGACGGTCACCACCAGGCGGGTGCGGAACCGGCGCATCAGCGGGGCGCCGCCCGGTAGCCGACACCGCGCACCGTGCGGATCAGGCTCGGCTGCGCCGGGTCGGCCTCCACCTTGGCTCGCAGCCGCTGCACGGCCACATCCACCAGCCGGGAGTCGCCGAGATAGCCGTAGCCCCAGACCCGTTCCAGCAGCATCTCCCGGGTGAAGACCTGGCCGGGGCGGCGAGCCAACTCGAGGAGCAAGCGGAACTCGGTGGGAGTCAGGGCGATTTCCCCCGCCGACCCCTCCACGGCGTGCGCCGCCGGGTCGATCCGCAGCGGCCCCAGGGTCACCACCTCCGAAGGCGACATCTGGGTGGCCCGGCGCAGGGCCGCCCGCACCCGGGCGACGAGTTCGGCCATCTCGAAGGGCTTGGTGACGTAGTCGTCGGCCCCGGCTTCGAGGCCCACCACCACGTCGATGGTCCCCGACAGGGCGGTGAGCATCACGACGGGGACCGCCGAGTCCCGCCTGATGGCCCGGCAGACTTCGAGACCGTCGAGGCCGGGGAGCATGACGTCGAGCACCACGGCATCGGGCCGCCGGGTCTGGAACAGGCTCAGGCCCTCGCGGCCATCCCGGGCAGTCAGGACGGTGAACCCGGCCCGTTGCAGGCCCACCTGGGTGACCTCGCGAACCGAGGCGTCGTCCTCCACCAGGAGCACCGTGGCGTCCATGAGCCCATTCAAGCCTCCCCCGCCGCCAGGCGGGGGAGGCTTGAGCCGCCGAAGGCGGCAAGCGGAGGGGGCAAAGACGCGACCTAGCTCCCGCGGGGAGGCGCGAGCCGCCGAAGGCGGCAAGCGGAGGGGGCAAAGGCCCGACCTACTGCTCCCGCGTGGGGCGCGACGCCCGCAGGGCCCCCCGGGCCAGGGCCCGAATCCTGCGAAGGGTGGCCGGAAGGGCTGCATAGGCCTGAGAGCCCCGACCGCTCGCCGCCTGCGCCCGCCTCTCCAGCGCCGCCCAGTCGATGCGCGGGTAGGCGCCCACAGCAAGGTTCAGAGCCTCTTCCATGGTGACGACGGTCCCGTCGGTCGCCTGCAGCGTCCGGTCCATCATCAGGTCCGTGGCCGACAGAACGGCCGCCGTCACGCCGCCCGCCACCTCCACTTCCTCCGGGGGATCGGCAGCAAGGTCGAAGAGGGCGTCATCGGGAAAGTCCAACACGATCTCCCGTCCTGCGCTCTCGAGGACCAGGTACCGCCCCCGGCGGGCGAACCCGAGGCTGCTGGCGGCCCGTTCGACAACCGGGCCCAGCGGCCCGACCAGGTCGAGGTCGGTCGGCCGGTAAGCGCCGGTGTACACGTTCACTGCCGACCCGCCCACCAGCACGTACCTGGCGCCGGCGGCCATGGAGACGGCCGCAGTCACGAACAGCGCCCTCGCCGGTGAGTCGGCCGGCTCGGCCAGGGCCAGCGCCAGCAGGTCCGCGGCCCTCACGACCGATCGGCTTCCGCCCGCCGCCGAGCCTCCGCCTCAATCCGGGTGTCCTCGCCAAGACGCGCCCGGCGCGCCAACCGGGCCCACGGATCGGATTCCCCCCGGCCGGCGGCCAGTATCCGCTCTCGGGCCTCCCCGGCTTCTCGCACCACCTCGTCGAGTCGACGCCGCCCGCTCGCCGGAGCCAGAGTCACCTCGGCGCCCAGAGCCTGCGCCACTCGCAGAACCGTGGACAGGCGGACATCCGCCAGGCCTCGCTCGAGCCGGGACAGGTTGGGCTGAGGAATGCCCGTCCGCTGGGAGAGATCGGCCAGGGTCCAGCCGCGCCCCTCTCGCCGACGGCGCACCAGTGCCCCGACACCGGCCGTCGACTGCAGGACCTCAGAAACCATGAGACCACTTTAGCGTATTCGCTAAAAGGCATCAAGACCCAGCGTCGAGAGCGCTAGCGCCTCTGTTGTTCCGCCCTCCCCCTTCTGTGCCTCCCCCGCCGCCAGGCGGGGGAGGCGCGAGCCGCTGAAGGCGGCGAGCGGAGGGGCAAAGGCCCGACCGACCCAGCCAGGCGGGGGAGACCGGAGTGCTATCATTTGCGTGATGGCACAAACATACAAGGATGAGCCGCGCGCCGCTGCGGCCTGCTGCCCGGACCTCGAGGGCCTCCTCGACCCGGCAGTGTTCCGGGCCCTCGGCGACCCCAACCGGGTTGCCCTGATCGCCCGCCTGGGGCGCAGCGGTCGGCCCACCACGGTGACCGAAGCAGCCGACTGCTGCCCGGTGGACCTTTCGGTGGTCTCCCGGCATCTCGCCGTGCTGCGGGAGGCGGGTGTCGTCCTGGCTGCCAAGCAGGGCCGGGAGGTTCGCTACACGGTGTCGCGCGATCTGGCCGCCTCCCTGCGGGCCCTGGCCGATGCCCTCGACACCTGCTGCCCACCGGCCACTGCCACCCCCTCCCCCGGCTCTCAGAAGGGAACCTCATGACCCGCAGCCCGCAGGAGATCAAGCAGGCCGTTCGCAGCCGCTACGCCCGCGCCGCCGAGCGAGTCGCCGCGACCAGCAGTTGCTGCAGCCCGGCCGCCGCCGAGTCCGACTGCTGCTCGGCCGACGCCGCCGGCTTCGGCATCTCCGCCTACACCGACCTCCAACCCGGCGAGGTGCCCGATGCCGCCCGCCTCGCCTCGCTGGGCTGCGGCAATCCCACGGCCATCGCCGGTCTGCGGCCCGGCGAACGCGTCCTCGACCTCGGCTCGGGGGGCGGCCTGGACGTCTTCCTCGCCGCCCGGCAGGTGGGCCCTTCCGGGTTCGTGTACGGGGTGGACATGACCGACGAGATGCTCGCCCTGGCGCGGGCCAACCAGAAGGTTGCCGGAGTCGCCAACGTCGAGTTTCGCAAAGGCGAGATCGAGGCCCTGCCCCTTCCCGACGCCGCGGTCGACGCGATCATCTCCAACTGCGTCATCAACCTCTCCACCGACAAGCCGGCGGTGTTCCGCGAGGCGCATCGGGTCCTGGCTCCGGGGGGCCGCTTCGCCGTGTCCGACGTGGTGGCGCGGCGCCCGCTGTCCGCTGAGGAGCGCGCCGATCTGGCCTCCTGGGCCGGGTGTCTGGCCGGAGCGCTCACGGCGGAGGAGTACCTGTCGGGACTCACGGCCGCCGGGTTCAAAGACGCCAGGGTGACGCCCACCGTGGAGTACGGGCCGACGGCCATCAGCGCCCTCATCACCGCCACGGCCTGAAGCCGCCGTTGCGGCCGAACCCGCCTCTCCCGGCTCCGCCGGGAGAGGCGCGAGCCGCCACCGGCGGCGAGCGGTGAGGGCAAGACACAACGGCGGCCACCCGTCCATAATCCGCCTCCCATGCCCGGCGACGAGATCAGAGTGGAGGCGGCGGGGCGGCAGGTGCGCCTCACCAGCCCCGACAAGGTGCTCTTCCCCGCGCAGGGGTGGACCAAGCGCGATGTGGTCGAGCACTACCTGCTCTGTGCCCCCGGCGCGGTGCGCGGGGTCCTCCGCCGTCCCTGCTCCTTGAAGCGCTGGCCCGAAGGGGTGGACCACCCGCCGTTTTTCACCAAGCGGGCCCCGGCCACGATCCGGGAGGCAGTGGCGGTGCGCTTCCCTTCGGCTCGCCCCGGCCGCATGGCGATCGTGAACGACGTCTCCGATGTCGTCGATCAGGTGCAGTTGGGCTGTCTCGACCTGAACCCGTGGACCAGCCGCGCCGAAGACCTCGACCACCCCGACGAAATGCGCCTCGACCTCGACCCCACGGAGGACTTCACCTTCGACGACTGCCGTCCCGTGGCCGCCGCCTGCCGCACCCTGCTGGAGGAGCGGGGCCTGGTGGGCTGGCCCAAGACCTCCGGGTCGCGCGGCATCCACATCTACGTCCGCCTCCACCCTCGCTGGACCTTCGAGGAGGCGCGGCGCGGCGCGCTGGCCTTCGCCCGGGAGGTCGAGAGGCGACTCCCCGGCCTGGCCACCACCGCCTGGTGGAAGGAGGAGCGCCGGGGCGTGTTCCTCGACTTCAACCAGAACGCCCGCGACAAGACCATCGCCTCGGCCTACAGCCTGCGGCACACCGGCCGGGTCTCCACCCCCTTCACCTGGAAAGAACTGAACACCATCGACCCGATGGAGATGACCCTCGAAGGCTTCCGGGGACGCTGGGCGGCGGTAGGCGACCTCACCGCCGGCATCGACGCCGCCGGCGGCGACCTGTCGGGCCTGCTCGCCATGGCCGACGCCGACGAGGCGGGCGGGTTGGGAGACGCCCCCTGGCCGCCCCATTACCCCAAGCAGCCCGGAGAGCCGCCCCGGGTGCAACCTTCCAAGCGGCGCCGGGCTGAGGCTGCGAAGGAGGGTGACTCACCGGACTAGGGCGGGCCGGGTCGGAGTGCTGCCCCCTCTGCGGCCTGCGGCAACGTCTCCCCCGCTAGCGTGGCCCAGGTTGGGGGCTGCCCCCTCTACGGCCTGCGGCGGCGTCTCCCCCGCTAGCGTGGCCCAGGTTGGGGGCTGCCCCCTCTGCGACCTACGCCGCGTCTCCCCCGCTAGCGTGACCCACGTCGCGGAGTTGCCCCCTCTGCGACCTACGCCGCGTCTCCCCCGCTAGCGTGACCCACGTCGCG